>Ga0247737_1001013_pt1 | contig 11913 bp, 11 predicted proteins | sample UWRJL028104C2_FD_180937 | JGI IMG/M metagenome (GOLD analysis project Ga0247737, IMG submission 180937) | Plant litter microbial communities from Arlington Agricultural Research Station in Wisconsin, United States - UWRJ-L028-104C-2 | ecosystem: Environmental > Terrestrial > Plant litter >...
GTCGCTATGCTCCTTCTTCAATAACATTCGAGCCAGACAATGCGAGCCAGCAGCGATGTAGCTAGCTGGGCTACTGACAAAACGCTCATCCATGATTGCAACCTCCAGAAAGTATTTGGCTAATGTCCGAGTGTCCAAGTCATACTCATCAGCCTTACTGATTCGTCGGAGGAAACTCATTGGTCCAGGCCATCCAAGCTCGAATTGAAGCATGCTGAGCATGAATCGCTCTGCCTTCAAAATCTCGTCGACAGTGTAGCCTCCATCAACCATAAAGACGACTTCGGAAACTGAAGGGCAGTTGATCTCCTCGTACTTAGCAGCGACAAAGAGTGCTGTGGCACCAACTAGCTGAAGCTTACCCAAGGACACGACCTTGCAGGAGAGGAACCGATCAATATAATTGACACAAAGAAATAGCGTCTCTGGAAGCAACGAAAATCGGTGGTGAACCTGAATGATCCAATCCATCAACACGGAACGCATAGACCATTGGATCTCAGCTTGGTTCTCCATGTAGTGGGGGTTTGGCAACATCTTGAGCTAATAGAACGTAAGTACGCGTTCGTGAAAGAGGTAAACAAACACAAAGTCCCACGTAAACAATGACCCAAAGCGAGACCTGCATGAACAGTCTCCACCGGGGGCCACGATACGTGTCACAGAAATGCATGGGTGTAGAATGATCATACCTCAAGTTCTCGCATGTAAGCGAAGATATCCTCCTTGTACTCAGCTACCATGCTGACATCGAAGAGATCGTCCTCGATGTCCTCATTGGTTCTCGAGTTTTCGACCAAGACCTGAGCTTCTGCTAGCTCCTTCTTAGACTTGTTGGTGACTTTGGGAAACAATACGGTAGTAACACCACCTGTAGTATTATCACCGCGGGATCGATATGAGTGAGCAGTTGTATATCCTTGCTCATCGTAGATCTCGTCTTCATCATCTTCCTCCTCCCAGTATTCCTCGTGCTCTGCGACCATTGGTGGTGCAGGCATGGCTGGAAGGGTAGGTAACTGTCTATGCAATCTCTCAAATGCCTCCTGGGTAGCCTCGGAAACTTGAGAAACCTGGACCGCCGGCTCTTGTACAATCTCAATGGCCTTCTCGTACTCCTCGTAAGCTTGGTGTGAATCAATCAGTTCATCAGTGGGAGAGTCGAGGATGGCCGGCTCCGTAACTTCGAGTATCACTTTGCTTTCCAATTGCTGAAGGGGTTGTTCAACGATTGGCTGAGGTTCGGGTTTGAATTGTTGTAGTATTTGATGGACAGGTGCGGCGGAAGCAACCTCTGGTAGAGCTGAACCTCCAACAGGTGGCTGACTCTCCATATTGTCCTTGTATACAATAGTTCCCTTCTTCATAACTGTACGCTTGGCTACAGCTGCTGCCGGTTGAGCCAGTCCCAATGGAGCCTTGGAAGCCAACATATTAGAGCCAGACTCGATGCTTGCAATTTGGGTGTTCTGGTGAGCAGGAATCTTCACAGCGGCAACATTCAAAGGTCTTTGGGCTGGTCTCAAGAAGCCCGCAGACTTGTCGGCAATATTGAGAGGCTTGACATAATCTGTGGGCTTGCCAGGAATGACAGAATCATCGCGTGTAGTGTTGAGCGTCTTTGCGGTGTTGCTAACATCTCCGAAGGCAGTTCGCTTAGCGGCAGCCTTGAGGCCGCCGATATTCAACATTGTCGAGGGGATTGCAGAAGGTTTCGAGAGGGCACCGGTAGACTTGTGTCGTTGGTGGAGAGCTTGGTTGTGGGCAATGGGAGCAACGTTTTCATCGCCTTGAATACGCGTGGGTCGCAGTGGGCGCTGCGGCTAATGAAAGTATAAATTAGTTTGGGTATGATGATCAAATCTAAATTTAACAGAAGATTGGAGTCACCATGGAGATGATGAAGAATGTAAGTGGACTTGGCATGGCGCATAGATTGCTGGAGATTGGCCTCGGAGCAGGAAAGTGTAAAGGGGGAGAAACAATAAACAAAGGCAAGAACAGAACATACCTTTGCATCCATAATGGCGATGGTTGACTGAATAGTATGCGATGGTAGAAGAAATGCCAGTGATCGCAATGAGGATAATTGATGTTTTCAGCGGGATTGGTTGTCGTGATGGAGAATCCGCGTCGTGAGTGTCATAAGCGTCCTGTAAAAGTGATGGGAGATTAGATGATCCGGTAATGCTGCGGCCGCGCACTTTGGACAAGTACGACAGGTGAGACTACCAGCAACTCATAGATGAATGAAGCTGAAGAGGATAGACGTGAAGATGCGGGATGTAACGAGGCGAAGAAGAGATGAGGAGTTGGGCGTGGAGTGTGGGATGGGAGTTGGAGTTGAAGACCACGATCCTTTATGAAGCCAGAATCCACAACTTTCTTGTAAGCGTGCCTGAACGAATGTAAACAAATAATGCCAAGCTTGGTGGTCCGTGTGCTGCCACTAGCGGCTAGTCGTTGCCATGCCGGCTTAGCGTCAAACCTTAATTCGATAACGCGTCTCCCCACGAACATCAACAATTGAATTATAGATCTTTAAACTGCTATACGCTCATGATATCAACCTCTCACCTGCTGGTGAATTCGGAACTAATGTTCAATAGTCACAGAGGCATTTTCCCATGCCACATTCCATGCTGGGTGAATTCATTCAACTATTCTTTTCTTTTTATGCATATCATGCGTTTCTCGGCGAAAACATCACGAACCTGCCACCACCTCACGTGACGTGTATATTCCACTCAACTCTCTGCGTTGTGTCAACTCCCTTCGTCCACCACGGACTCTATCCTGCGTCAAAATGTTTCGCTGGTGGAGTGCTGGTGCTTTAAGTATCCCTCGATGAAGTCGCGGTCTTTGGTGGTCACTTGATTGGAAACTTAGCCGCTCGGAAGGCGTCGGCTGGATAGATGGCACCTGAAGGGTTTCCAGAGCGTTCCCCCACCACTTTGAAGGCGAACCAGTACGATGTCGGAGTATGCTCGATTAAGGTTCCCTAGGCGCAATGGTTGTCTATGAATTGATTGCGACTCGCAAACCTGGAGAGCCACTAAACCAGCCGATTTGCCAGCAAGACCAAACCAAACCGTCCCATCCCCATGGCCACTGGAAACTTGCGCTTATGGCGCAGGCGGCACTCTGCTCCTATCAACATCGCATCGCAACCCTTTCCTGCACCATAATCCATCAGCGATCCTGTTGCTTACCTGCCCTAAGCTGAGTAGCTTTGTTCTTTCCGTCACGCTGCACGCTCTCCTCCAGTTCCTTGCGCTCGGGGTGGAACGAGGTCTGCGGTCTCCTGGCAAGACATGGCATGGCCCCAACTCCGTAGGCTGTTCGGCATCACCACCAGCGTCCAAAGGTCATTGGGTCGTCGTCATCCAAGTCTTTCCCAACCTGCGTCGGATGGAACAAAGCCACAAATCCTTTGCCTTTTCGGACAACCCAAACCACAAAGCCTGTCCGAATTGATTGCATGTGCGTGCAGCTCCATGTTATTATTTAATCAAGCATTCGCGACAGACTACTTTGTCACGACCACTCAAATGCGTGCTCTTACCACTTGATTCGTCCACCGCCCCTTTTGCACTTGCCAGTGGTCACCGTCACACACCTTGATGCCGACCAAAAGCTAAAGATGCATCATGTAGATGTAGTAGATGTAGATCACCCCCATCATCAGCGCACTGCTCAAGTGCCAGCCCGACGTGCTCGTGCTGGTGCAAGACGCTGCTAAATGATACCAAACGGTCTAAGGCAGTCTAGGTGTGTGGGGATGTATTCAGCATGAATCGCACAAAGATTGGCGCAATAGATTCGGCCATAATCGATCTCAGACAAGGGCTTCGAGATATTTGAAACTCTGCGCCAGCGCATAAAGAAATACTGGGGCGCAATGACTGATAATGATCACCACTCATTAACAAGCGCAAAACTCTAGACCATCTTCGAGAATATGGTTCCCCCCCACAGTCGACCTTCACACCAAAAATGAGAATGCTCTCAGGCACCTACTAATAACTTCGTCTTTCTGTTCTCGTTGCATCGCAGAGGCCCGGCCCTAACCATGGGCCATGTCAATAGATTGAGCTCTCGATACCTTGAGAGGTTACTTACCATAACTAAACCACAACCTATCCTTGTTCTGGTCGTAGGCGCATACACTGATTGGTTCTACACCAATCAAGCACTTGGCCACCATTTGTATGAGTTGTCTTGTCCAGACGCAGAGGAATTGGTTGCGATCTTAAGTCTCCGGCGGTCGGGGTGGTTTCTAATCTACAGGCGCAGCAATCACCAATACGCGAAGCTACTTTCTGTGTAAATATGTAAAAAAAGGTAGCGTATAGTTTTTTGTGTAAATAGTTGAACACACACTCCGTACCTAGTAGTGCTCAGGAATGGAGCCATGGCGGAAACGCCGGAGATCAGACGGATTGATGGTTCACATACAAACTAATATCGCAATTGCAAATATGAACAATCGATGCTGCTCAGATTGTATTCCTCTTATGAAGAAGCGGTTGTGAGGGTATCATATGGTGGTGATTGCATGGTTACTATTGTACTGCTGGAACTGCAGCCTGTGAGCAGAAGTGCGCGCCCAGCGCTGAATAGAAATTGCAATAATATCGTACTCTCACGTGTAATTACAGACTACGTTAAATGAGTGAACATTCAAAAGGATTTTCTAAAATAGTTGAGACATATATAATGAGATGTTTTGCAAAATATGAGCGTCAATGGTGCGCTGCATAAAATCCTTACACAAGTGCACATCTGCTCCACTGCAAGACCTGCCTTCGACCTACTCCTCTTCTCTCCCACACACCGGAGTTGCTTCAAACCTCAACACAACACTGAACACAATAACAGGTATGCGTCCTAGGTGTTTGTTTTCCATCTGCCAACCATTTCAAACTCTGCAGAGTGCGAAAGTGTCCACCGCTTGACCAGTTCTAACCCTTCACCGTCGCAGGACCTACCGTCCGATTCGAACACTCAGGACTCCAAATGCATCGATAGGCATCACAACGACATCCCTTTTGATCATTCGTAAGTCATTTTCACTGTTATGTATTATGCGATCATGGAATCAAGATATCTGGCTCCTCCCTGCCCATTCTGGCTATGTCTGTACTCCAGCTCTACCCTCACCAACCCGAAGCGCCTACCCAGGCCTACGCAATACTTATTTTCCATCCGTCCTCTTCTATCCTCATCAAATCACTCCTCAGTGTGTTGCTTAAGTATGGAATGTTCATATCTAACATCTACCCGCATCTAGAATAAATCAACAGCACACAACGCTCGTTCTCTCCCTATTTCCTCCAACACTTGCGACAGCCGACCTCTCCCCGGGATAACCTCAACACAACCTCTTACGACATTTCACTCGGCAGCTGTCATCGACAATACATTCTTATTGAACTGCCCATTGAGGAATGGAACTATCCAATCTTCTCTCTGGTCCAGCCTCTCCCAATAAAATGACCACCCCTCCAGCCGTGGCCCAATTCAACTCCACCTCCCACCGTGCTTCAATGTCACCATATGGGAACCCCAACCCAAAAAGCGTCGCATTCGAGCTATGGGAATCCCCACAGTACCGTGCGCGACTTCCTATGCGTGTACAAATCTTTCCTCATGACACCACCGAGTCTATCATCACAACGGTCAGGAATTTCTATGGGCTGTATGCCGGTCATGGCGGTGCCAAAAGTCTGAGTTTTGAAGATGAGCAAGGAAACACACTTATTGCACACTACGAAAACCTCCGGAACAATATGATTGTCTACGTTAGGGTCATAGAGGCCCAACCCTCCGTGGCAGGACCGTTTGATACAGCGGCATACCAGTCGGGATCGCCGATCAATCAAGCCTACTATGCTGGAGATGGCCATCATATGCCTCCACCGCAGCCAGCACAAGCTCTCAGCTATGGGCAACCGCTTTCGCGCCCCACATCAAGGACATCTCGCAAGCGCAGCATATCACCTGGTGGTCGTGGTCGAAGCACCTCTGCTGGTGCTAATCCCCCACCTATCAAGAAGAGTCGTTCACGCTCTGGATTCAAGAGTCGAGGATCCAGCACTCATGGCAGCTTTGCAGACAATCATAGTGATGCTATGAATGGATATAGTAGTGGAGATGGGGCCCCTGGTTCGGTTTCTAGCAAGACCAGAAGTGAACACATTGGCAATACCGAGATTAGCTTGGACAATATAGTCGAAGGTGGTCGTCGCAAACGGGCAAAGTTCGAGAGCTCGGTAAGTCCTCAGTCTGATTCGGAATACTTCGTTCCATAGCTAATTGAAATGTAGGAACTGCCGTTGTTTGCCCCTCCGCAAATGCCAGCTGCCACTTCGAACTCCTCTGTCTCCCCTGCTCGTCGCATGGAGCATCAGAGATCCTCTTTCCCCTTTACGAACCCGTCACACAACCCATTCTCGAATCCCCAACCCTTACAATCCCCACAAAGCTATGGAAATGGCTTTGGACAGCCAGGCCTGTATTCTACGCCCGCCATTGGTCGTCGCACACGAGGTGGTGCATCATATCCTCCCAACAGACAGTCAATTGGCTCAACACCAACTGGCAACAGCTCTGGAATACTTCCTACACCCGACCCAACAGTCGGAAGCTGCATGTCGGAGGAAGACAAGGATGTCGCACTACAGTTGATGAGACTTGGGGAGATGTCAAATATCTCCCACGGTCGCACATCTGCATCCACCTTTGCAGACGATACGTTCAGTGGCAAGGCAGATGCTGCCTCATCTTGCGCTACAAGTGATAATGAGAGCGAGAGCGAGAATGAGCTACCACCTGCCCACCGCCAGAAGCGCGAAGCAAGCCCAGTCATGCCCAATGACATCAAGAAGTTTGCACCACATCTCAACGACATTCTACCAAGCCAAGATAGCACTGAGCCAAGCGCCGACGAGTATGAAGATGGCCACGACGACACATTCAGACCAGGGGTTCAAGACGAAGCAGCAAAATTGCCAAAATCAAAGAGCGTTCCAATCATGGTCAAGCCTCGAACCAGCGGTTCTGAAGGTAGAGTAAGATCCAACAAATCGAAGCCATCCCGCCCAGGGCAAGTCAAATCCAAGAAGCCCATCAGTGCACTACCAAATACGAAGCCCATCTCCCCAACCTCCATGCCACCACAATCGCGTAAGACCTCCAACGCCTCTGCGCTCAATTTCCAGCACCAACTTGCGACGGATGAGGAGGATCTTTCCTCCAAGCCTCGTTGCCAACGCTGCCGAAAGAGCAAGAAAGGTTGCGATCGTCAACGTCCATGCCAGCGATGCAAAGACGCTGGACTAAGCGCTGATCAGTGTGTCAGCGAAGATGAGGGCAACGGCCGCAAAGGACGTTACGGACGCCATATGGGGGTTCCTGTCAAGAAGGATGAGACCGAAATGGACGCTCCTATTCTTCCTCCTGGTCTGATGGCGGGTGGGCAAGGAAGCCTCGATAAGAGCAAGAAGAGAAAGCGCTGAACTTCCACACCAAGCCAGATCGTCTATCGAGAGCTTTTCGCCTATGCGCAATGATGTCCAACTTCATACGCAACTCAATTATAAATCTCTTTCGTCGCGCGAAATATCGATGACAATGGCCTCGCGGCCGCAACAAAATCATTCTTCCCATATCTCTATTAAAATGTTCTCTGGCGGCGGCGTAACATGGCGTTCATGCGATGAAATAAACACTTCCTTTTTGCTGTTTACACAAAGTTTCTGTTTGGTCTACTATAACAGGCGGGGAACGACCTGTTACACACTCCTTTATGATTCATGGATATACTATACGAGTTTCTTTACGTATTTCGTTTTTTCTGTTATCATGCTTGTGCACTTGTGCGCTGTTGCGCTTGCGCTTGATTACCTTATCATATCTACTTGTTTCAGGGCGAGGTACAAGCAGCGTTCAAATGTGGCGCGTCTGTGTTAGGAAGGGCTATGGCACTGCCACGAGGGTGGGTTGGCTTGAGTATTAAGAGTACAGTGGTTGTAAAGGTCAGGGCGACAGGTGTGATTATATCATTCAACCTGGTCAAGCTGGTGGCAGATGTTTTCTTTTCTCTTTAGAAGTGCGAATATGGATGGGATGCTGGGCTGGCTGGCTGGTTGGGGGATCTGGAATGGGCAATGGGGAAATGGAATGGAACAAATCATGGGGAGATCGTGTGAACAAATTCGTGATGGAATAACTCTCTTTTAATTTGTCTTAACCTTTTTATCTGCAATTGAAGAAGTCGGGTTTTCACACTACATGAAGCGCTTCCTTGGTCAGCCCTTGAATGTTAAAATACTAAAAATAACCTGTTATTAGCAAGTTGAATGCAAGTACCAAACTAAACTGTTTACCTACGTTTTCCATTCTCAAATACAAATTGCGTGTTCATGCTGACGGTGTGGCAACGAACTGTTTAAAATCAAGTAGCTTGTTACTCTAACTGTTAACAGCTCCTATCTCATATACCAGACACTCTTCGCATAGTAATCCGTAATTGTCCTTAAGCTCCTTAACTGATAAAATTGCAGAGAGAGTTAAAGCTCTACAAGCATCCCGAAGGTTTTAGTTCTATTTAAAGCGGCGTATAGTGATCAGGAGCTGATCGACAAGCGTGAGCGAAGTTATTACACGAGATCACGGTATGAAGACGCTTAGATCATTAAAAAGAAGCTGAAGGTATCGAGATACATGAGAGAAGGCTGCCAAGGATCTACCCTAATAGCATGTGACCTGGCACGTGATACTCGGTAAGAGAAAGGGGGTTCCAGCTAATGCCTAAGGCATTCATTCATAGTCCGACCAGTATGTGACACCATTTAATAGCTTCACTTGAAGGTATTCTTTGGTTTGGGTGTATATACATGCAGAGAGTAAACTCACTGCCGTAATATTTTCTTTGACGCCCGAGACAGATTGCAGTTGCAGTAATTCCCTACGCAATTAGTTACTTTATTATTAAGATCCACAGGAGTAATGAATTCAATGGGGAATTATGCAAGCAAGGTGAGTTGGATTTTTGTTTTTAAGAAGTGCTATGCTTGTTAGTAATGCTTGGTAATATTTGCTCGCGAATAAAATATGTGAAACGCAGAGATTCTGTGCATAATATCATTTAAAATGTTATCAGATTAGTTGTGAAGACCGGCATTGCAGCTCCTTTGTCTCTATTCTGTAGTTATTTTTAGTAAAGTCTCCACCATACTATTACCTGCTTATTCACCCTTCGGATCAATAAATGCGGCAAATTGGGGCATTGTTAAGGACTGAATGATAGTGAGAAAGTAATAGCAACAGATGTAATATCAACGCAAGTGATCGGGTCGGCAAATACTTAAGAAGAAAAATGCGACGCGCGTTGGCCAAGAACTTTGATGTCAATTTAACTAACAGTATAGCCTCTTGATTCACACCCTAAGACTGAGACTGAGATAGCTGGCTCGGTACAGCAAACGGTATGCTCCTGCTTGCGAGAGGCGACTAGCCAATTGATTGTATGCCCAGGGTATAATAGAACTCATTTTCACTTTCAATATCATGTTAGAATTGTGTTCCCGTCCCTGGTCAAAGTGTGTTTCCAGCAATTAGATGTAACTTTTTCTTATATAATTACTGATTTCGGCAATACGTGTCTTTTGCATTACCCATATTTACCGATATTTCCAACATTACAACGTATCACCAACATATGCACATTGCATTACCAACATTCACCAACATGTTCAATAGCGCGGTGGACTACCATTATTTGACTGTCAGATCACTAACATTTACTAGAAATCCAAATATCATGTACGTTAACCGCGTTAACAATACTATCTCGATTACCAACATTACGAGCTCACAGCCCCACCCTCGAACCAGTTCTCGAAGATTGGTTAGTAGCGTACATGTATCTAATTCCTCCCCGCGTAATCTATAGCGTGCATTCTGAGGTTGTAGACACTTGGCATTCAGGGTAGTATATATGTACGTAGGGTCAGCTCGCTTAAAATATGGAGAGGTAGACAATTATCCAGCAAATTATCTCATAAACCAACTCTTCTCAGTAAGTTCAAGCAATCATGTAATTTCGGTAACAGCTCTTTACGTGAGTTCCATAATTCTTCGACCAATGATGACAGGCTTGACACGCATAGGTAGTAAATGACTTGGGCGAAATCGTATTGGCAGCCAAACGCAGGCTCATTTGCGTATAATCTCACAAGTGGGGTCTATAAGAATTAAACAGCTTGGATTATTTGATCAGCCTCAGCCTCAGCCTGCTTCCCTTCCATACTCTCTTTTCTTCTGGCTTGATTTTTGCTATTCATCCGTCTCAGTGAAATGAAACTTGAGATTGCGTTTTGCAAACCTGTTTGTTTCTACCCACGTCTGTGGGCCTCATTGTTTCTACAGTCCTCAAATTGACATGGACTTCAACATAACATGGCGCAAGCTAGCTGCAGCGTTCGTTACCTACTATCTTACCCTTGTATTCTACCGCCTGTTTTTCCATCCTCTGGCTCGCTTTCCCGGCCCCCGTCTAGCAGCTATCTCGCGCTGGTATGAGGGCTACTATGACGTTGTGTTGGGTGGGCAATACACCTCAAATATTGCAGACTTGCACAAAACATATGGTATTTCTTTCTCAAATATCATGCACAATTATCCAGTGATGTCCCAGGTGCGAGTTTTGACCTTGTCCTTTCTTGAATAGGACCCATCATCCGAATCAGCCCGCATGAACTACATGTCATGGACCCGGCATTCTTCAAGTCACTCTATCGCACGGATGGGCGTTGGAATAAGTATCGCTGGACCTACGATGCGTTCGGGGCAAATGACTCTACGATCTTTACTTCAGGTCCGTACCGCGGCTTACTCCATTATAAACCTACCCCTAGTAGCTCACTCAGATGAATTCATAGACCACGATGCCCATAAAAACCGCCGCCATGCAATTGCCTCGTTCTTTTCTAAACGAAATGTTCTTGCTTGGCAAGAATTACTACAGCGAAACGTAGACAAACTCTGTGGGTGCGTTTCCAAGCTCATTGGGACTAGCTTCAACCTAGGCGCTGCCATAAGTGCATTTGCACGAGACAATGCCAATGAATTCATTATCGGCAAAGCCTATAATGAGCTTGACTCGGAAGACTTTGGTATTGGGTTGTCTCTAGCGTCTCAAGGCGCAGGGTTATTCTGGCGCACGACGAAACATGTACGCTGGTTCGGTCGAACGATAAGGGCAATACCCATCAATTGGGCAATGAAGATTTCAGATGAAGGCACAAAATCCTTTCTCCGCTACCTCCAGGTAAGCTAAACGTGCCTGTGAAGCAGATATCTAGGGCAGGTCCCTGTTACTCTTGCTATATGGTTATCTTGTTAATAACCGATTTTGGCAGCAATCTGAACAAGATACCCGTGATACTATGGCTGCTGCGACATTCTCATCCCATAGTAGTGAGGGCCAGCCTACTATGGTCCACGAGATTATTCACTCGAACCTTCCACCAGCCGACAAAACCTTCAACCGTATTTTCGAAGAAATAGCTACCGTTACTGGTGCAGGGTACGAGACGACCGCCAACACCCTGAGACTGATCCTCTACCATGTGTATGCCAATGACGATATTCTTCAGCGAATCAGGAAAGAAATAGCATCAATATCTACCCATTCTCCTGAGCCATTCGTGCTAAAGGATTTAGAGCAACTGCCTTATCTCACGGCTGTCCTGACGGAAGGATTACGCTTAAGTCCTGCAATCGCTACACGAGCGGCGCGTATTACGGATACGGATCTCTTCTACAAAGACTGGCGTATTCCAGCAGGTACACCAGTTGGCATGACTACTCTGTTAATGCATATCGATGAAAAACTGTATCCCGATC
>Ga0247737_1001016_pt1 | contig 11908 bp, 7 predicted proteins | sample UWRJL028104C2_FD_180937 | JGI IMG/M metagenome (GOLD analysis project Ga0247737, IMG submission 180937) | Plant litter microbial communities from Arlington Agricultural Research Station in Wisconsin, United States - UWRJ-L028-104C-2 | ecosystem: Environmental > Terrestrial > Plant litter >...
CCGGTGGGGCGGGATAGGCATAAGCGTAGAAGGAGGCATGCGGCCAGGCGTCGCTGCCGGGCCAGAAGCCGACGCTCGATTCCTCATGGCTGTACGCCTCGCACGTCACGTCGTCAGGCAGGCCGGGCAAACCGCCAGGATGACGCGGCGCATCGCGGCCGGAGAAGCGGGTCGAGGCGAGATCGAAGCTGCCCCAGAAGAAATGAGTCGGGCTGGCCTTGCCGAGAAAGCCGGTGCGGAACTGGCCGAACACGCGCTCTGCTTGAATCAGGGCGCGCCAGAAACGGCGGGCAGCCTCCGCGTCATAGGGGCGATCCGCATGATCTACGGCAAACGGCAGCGCGCCCGGCATTTCGCTTGGTGTGCCGTCGAACGACGTCGTGACGCCAAGGCTGGCAAGCGCCTCGACCACCGCACCATGGAAACCGGCGATGCTGCCGGCCGCAAGCGGGACAGTCTTCACGCCGCCATCACTAGTGGCGAACACGACCGTGTCCGCGATCAGGTCGAAATCGATCTGCAGCACGCGATCTCCCACCGGGATGGCTGAACTGCCGAGGCCGCGTGCCGTGATATAGAGCGGCACGTGCCAGCTATGGTTGAGCCAGGGCGTCAACGCGAGGCGCACCTTGCCGACGATCTGCGTGCGGAGTTGCAGACCGATCGCGGTTTCGCGCCAGGAAGACCAGTCGAGCTCAGGCCACGCAGACATGCTCAGTTCCTTCTTCGCATTCCCTCCCGAGAGAGGACTGATCAGACCGCCGTACCGCCCACGGTCAGGCCGCTGACCAGCAGGGTCGGCTGGCCGACGCCGGCGGGGACGCTCTGGCCGCCCTTGCCACACATGCCGACACCTTCGTCGAGCGCGAAGTCGTTGCCGATGCCGGTGACCTTGGTCAGCACACTGGGGCCATCGCCGATCAGGGTCGCGCCCTTGATCGGCGCGCCGAGCCTGCCATTCTCGATCTTGTACGCCTCAGTGCAGGAGAAGACGAACTTGCCCGACACGATGTCGACCTGACCGCCGCCGAAGCTCTTGGCGAAGATGCCGTTCTTGACCCGGCTCAGCAACTCGGCGGGATCGTCCTTGCCGGCGCGCATGAAGGTGTTGGTCATGCGCGGCATCGGGGCATGCGCGAAGCTTTCGCGGCGGCCATTGCCGGTCGGGGCGACGCCCATCAGCCGGGCATTGAGGCGATCCTGAATATAGCCGCGCAAGATGCCGTCCTCGATCAGCACATTCTCCTGCGTCGGCGTGCCTTCGTCATCGATCGACAGCGAGCCGCGCCGGTCGGCGATCGAGCCGTCGTCGATCACCGTCACGCCCGGCGCCGCGACGCGTTCGCCGATCCGGCCGGAAAAGGCGCTGGTGCCCTTGCGGTTGAAATCGCCCTCGAGCCCATGGCCGATCGCTTCGTGCAGCAGGATGCCGGGCCAGCCCGGCCCGAGCAGCACGGTCATGTCGCCGGCGGGCGCCGCGACGGAATCGAGATTGACCACGGCCTGGGCCAGCGCCTCGTCGATCGCTCGGTTCCACGTTTCGGGCTGCATCAGCGAATCGTAGAGGTAGCGGCCGCCGAGCCCGAAATTGCCGGTCTCGCGCCGGCCATTCTGCTCGACTACGATCGACACGTTGAGCCGGACGAGCGGACGAATATCCGTCGCGAGGAAGCCATCGGCGCGGACGATCTCGACCACGCTCCAGCTGCCCATCAGCGAGACCGAGACCTGCGCCACGCGCGGATCGCGGGCGCGCGCGGCCGCGTCTATCGTCTGACAGAGATTCACCTTGTCGGCGAAGGGAATGAGATCGAGCGGATCGGCATCGGTGTAGAGATGGCGGTTCGTGGCGCGCGGTGGCGGCGCCTTGGCCGCGGCGGAGGGATCGATCAGCGCCATCGTCTCGGCGGCGCGGCCGATCGCGGCGGCGCTCAGCTCATTGGCATGGGCGAACGCCGTGGTCTCGCCCGAGACGGCCCGCAGGCCGAAGCCGGAATGCGTGTCGTAGCTGGCGGTCTTCAGTCGGCCGTCGTCGAATCCGAACGCTTCGGACTTGCGATATTGGAGATAGAGCTCCCCATCATCGGCCTTTGCCAGCGCCGACGCGGTGAGGCGTTGCGCCTCCGCGGGATCGAGCTGGCCATCATGATACAGGAACGAGCGGGGGTCTGAAAGGCTGGTCATGCCCGCCAATATAGGCAGGTCAGACGCTGGCGCCAGCCGGATGATCGGGAAGGGTCGACTGATCGACGCCGTCAGCGGGGCCACCGATCAGCACGAAGCGGCGATCGCAATAGCCGCAATCGACATAGCCATGCTCGTCGATCTGAAGGAACACGCGCGGATGGCCGAGCGCGGCGCCGCCAGGAATATCGGTCGCGCCGTCACAGGCGACACGGCGATGGGAGACGCGGAGGGTTTCGGGCGGGGCGATCATGAGGTGGCGCGATAGCAAGGTGGGAGGGGGCCGACAATCCTTCCTGTCTCGTGAGAGGATTGAGGTTGTGCGCCGCCGCGCCTACAGGCTCCCGCATGACCGAAGCCGCGATCGTCATCGATTCCCTTTGCAAGACCTACAAGGGCGGCAAGCGCGCACTGGACGATGTGTCCTTCGAGGTGCCGCGCGGGCAGATTTTCGGGCTGCTCGGCCCCAATGGCGCGGGCAAGTCGACCCTGATCAACATCCTTGCGGGGCTGGTCAACAAGACCGAAGGCAAGGCCTCGATCTGGGGCTTCGACATCGACGAGCACCCGCGCAACGCCAAGGCGTCGATCGGGATCGTCAACCAGGAGATCCTGTTCGACCCCTTCTTCACCCCGTTCGAGACGCTGGAGATCCAGGCCGGTCTCTACGGTGTACCCAAGGCAAAGCGGCGGTCGATGGAACTGCTCCGCGCGGTGCATCTGGAGGACAAGGCCAATGCCTATGCCCGCACCTTGTCGGGCGGGATGAAGCGGCGCCTTATGGTGGCCAAGGCGATGGTCCATACTCCGCCGGTCCTGGTGCTCGACGAACCGACGGCGGGCGTCGACATCGAATTGCGCCAGCAGCTCTGGGCCTATGTGCGTGGGCTGAACCAGCAGGGCGTGACGGTGGTGCTGACCACTCATTATCTCGAAGAAGCCGAGCAGCTATGCGACCGGATCGCGATCATAAACCATGGCAAGGTGATCGCCAACGAGCCGACGCGCGAGCTGGTCGGCAAGGCGACCGAGAAGCTGGTCGAGGTAACGGTCGACCGTGACGTCGTGACGCCGCCCCAGTCGGTCTGCTTCCAGAAGATCGAGTTGAAGGGCACGAGAACGCTCGCCATCACCTACGCCAAAGACCGGGTGAATGCCGGCGAAGTGCTCGCTGCGGTACAGGCCGACGGATATGGCATCGTCGATGTTTCCACTCGCGAAGCTGATCTCGAGGATGTGTTCCTGAACCTGACCCGCGCATCGAACGGATAGGCTGCGCTTGTTTTATCGTCCGTTTCGGGCGTAGTCGCAGAGAACGCGGATCGAACGCATGGTCTCGACTTCGCTCGATACGAACGGAGTTGGTGTGCCGGACTCTCATTCAAGCGACGTTCTGATCATCGGTTCCGGCGCGGCGGGCCTGACTGCCGCGCTCAATCTCGCCGACCGGGTCAAGGTGACCGTGCTCGCCAAGGGCGGGCTCAACGAAGGATCGACTGCCTGGGCGCAGGGCGGGATCGCCGCGGTGCTGGAGCCGGGCGACACCTTCGAAAGCCATATCGAGGACACGATGATCGCCGGCGCGGGGCTGAACGACCGCGAGACCGTGGAGTTCGTGGTGGAGCGCGCGCCGGCCGCGATCGCGCGGCTGGAGGAGCTCGGCGTCCCCTTCGCCACGGACGGCGATACCCTGCACCTGACACGCGAGGGCGGGCACAGCCACCGACGGATCGTGCATGTCGCCGATGCGACCGGCTGGGCCGTGCAGGAAGCACTGCAGCGCGCGGCCGAGGCGCATCCCAACATTACTTTGGTGCCCGACATGGTCGCGGTCGACCTGGCGACCGGGCGGCATGAGGAGCGCTATTCGGGATCGGGCCATGTGTGGGGCGTCTATGCGGTCAACCGCGCGACCGGGCGCGTCGAGCTCTATACGGCGCGCGCGACGATCCTTGCGACGGGCGGCGCTGGGCGAACCTATCTCTTTTCGACTGCGCCGCGCGGCGCGACCGGCGACGGAATCGCCATGGCATGGCGCGCGGGATGCCGGGTGTCGAACATGGAATTCATGCAGTTCCACCCGACCTGTCTGTATAATCTCGAGGTCAAGAATTTCCTGATCACCGAGGCGGTGCGGGGCGAGGGCGGACATCTGCTGATCCCTGAGACCGGCTATCGCTTCATGCCCGATTTCGACGAGCGGGCAGAGCTGGCGCCGCGCGACATCGTGGCGCGCGCGATCGACCATGAGATCAAACGGCTCGGCCTCGATTATGTCCATCTCGACATCAGCCATCGCGGGCCGGACTTCGTGAAGGAGCATTTCCCCAACATCTATGAAAAGCTGATGGGGCTTGGCATCGACATGACCAAGGACCCGATCCCGGTGGTACCGGCCCAGCATTATACGTGCGGCGGGGTCGTCATCGATCTGCACGGCAAGACCGACCTGCCCGGCCTTTATGCCGCTGGCGAGTGCAGCGAGTCCGGCCTGCACGGTGCGAACCGGCTTGCCTCCAACTCGTTGCTCGAATGTTTCGTGTTCGGCGAGGCGGCGGCGGACCATATCCTGGAACATTGGGATGAACTGCCGACGCCACCCTCGATCCGCCCCTGGGACGAAAGCCGGGTCGAGGATTCGGACGAGGAAGTCGTGATCAAGCAGAACTGGACCGAGATCCGGCGCTTCATGTGGAATTATGTCGGCATTGTGCGGACCACCAAAAGACTGGAGCGTGCGCAGCACCGCATCCGCATGCTCACTGACGAGGTGAACGATTATTACGGGCATTTTCGCGTGACGCCCGACCTGATCGAGTTGCGCAACCTGCTCCAGACCGCTGAACTGATCGTACGATCCGCGCTCCACCGCCATGAATCGCGCGGCCTGCACTATACGCTCGATTATCCCGACATGCTGCCTGAGGCAGTCGACACGGTGCTGATCCCCTGAGGGCAGTTCTGCGCTGTTGGGGAATCTGACTCGCGCCTTTTCAGCGCCCGTAAAACTCCTAAATGGATTCAGACTTCTGGCGTGCGAAGCTGCCACAACCGTTTCACCTTGTGCCAGCCGCGGTTCGTCGCAAGGCTTGCACGTCAGGGATTCCGCAAGGAGATTCCGTGCTTAAGGTCGCGAGCGGGGCGGGATTTATTGGTGACGCAGATTCTACCATTTGATTTTCCCAGGCCCATAGGGGTCATTCTTCTCGCGGCGGCGCTGTGCGCGTGCGGCCACGACACCAGCAAGCATCTCGCCTTGGTGCCGCCCGCACCGGTAGCACCGTCCTATCGGGTGGTCGTGCCGGTCCCGGCAGCGACCCCGCGACCATTGCCGTTGCCGCCCAAGGCACCCGAGGAACTCGTCGCCAACATCTCGTCGCTCGGCCGCAACTTCAACGGCCGGGTCGGTATCGCCGTGCGCAGCATCGACCAGGGATGGACGGTTTCCAGCAATGGCGACGCCCGCCTGCCGCAGCAAAGCGTAAGCAAGCTGTGGGTGGCAATGACCGTGCTGGACTATCGCGACAGCGGGCGACTGACCCTCAACGATACTGTCGTGCTGACCAAGGACGATTTCACGCTGTTCCACCAGCCGATTGCGGCGTTGGTGAAGGGCGATGGCTATCGCACCACGATCGGCGAGTTGTTGCGGCGCGCGCTGACGATGAGCGACAATACCTGCAACGACCGGCTGCTGCGCTATGTCGGCGGCCCCGCCTCGGTGCGCGATTTCATCCGCCGCAAGGGGCTGGGCGATATCCGCTTCGGCCCGGGCGAGAAGCTGCTGCAGAGCGCGACCGCCGGCCTGGAATGGAAGCCCGAATTCGCTTTTGGCGATGCCTTCACCCGCGCCCGCGCCCGGCTGTCCCCGACAGCACGGATCGAGGCGTTCGAACGCTATGTCGCCGATCCGCCGGATGGCGCCGCGCCCAGCGCGATCGCCGGGGCGTTGGCCAAGCTGAAGCAGGGCCAGTTGCTCTCAAAACAGTCGACCGACTATCTGATTGGTACGATGGAATCGTCCAAGACCGGTCGTCAGCGCATGCATGGCGCCGTCCCGGGCGGCTGGAACTTCGGCCACAAGACGGGCACCGGTCAGGATCTGCGCGGACGCACCGCCGGCTATAACGATGTCGGCCTGCTGATGGCGCCGGATGGGCGCAGCTATGCCGTCGCGGTGATGATCGGCGATACGCCCCGCGCGATTCCCGAGCGCCAAGCGCTGATGCAGGCAGTCGTGACCGCCGTGGTCGCGAGCCATCGCGGACCTGGCTATTCAGTCGCTGGCGGCACCCGCCCCGCCGACGCCACGGCAATGTCGAACAACTAGTTTTCGAGGCAAGTCGGGCTTGGGGGGAGCGCTCCGCGCTGCTATCCACCCCGCCATGCCTCATCTCTATCTTGTCGACGGTTCGGGTTATATCTTCCGCGCCTATCACCGGCTCCCCCCGCTGACGAACGTGCACGGCGAACCCGTTGGCGCGGTCTATGGCTATACGACGATGCTGTGGAAACTCGCCGACGAGCTGCACAAGGCCGATGGACCGACCCACATGGCCGTGATCCTCGACAAATCGAGCCATACCTTCCGCAACGAGCTTTACGACAAGTACAAGGCACAGCGCCCGCCGCCGCCCGAAGACCTGGTTCCCCAGTTCCCGATGATCCGCGACGCGACGCGCGCCTTTTCGCTACCGTGCATCGAGGAAGAGGGGCTCGAGGCCGACGATATCATTGCCAGCTATGCCAAGGCCGCGTTGCGCGAGGGGTGGTCGGTGACGATCGTCAGTTCCGACAAGGATCTGATGCAGCTGATCGAGCCGGGGCTGGACCTGTACGACACGATGAACAACCGGCGGCTCGGACCCGAGCACGTCATGGAGAAGTTCGGCGTGATGCCCGATCGGCTGGGCGATGTGCTCGGACTGATGGGCGACAGCGTCGACAATGTGCCCGGCGTGCCGGGCGTGGGCCCGAAGACCGCGGCCAAGCTGATCCAGGAACATGGCGATATCGAGGGCGTGCTGGCCGCCGCCCCATCGATGAAGCCGGGCAAGCTGCGCGACAATCTGATCGAGCATGCCGACAATGCTCGCCTCTCGCGCGTGCTGGTGACCTTGAAGGACGACGCTCCGCTGGCCGAGCCGCTCGAGGATTTGGCGTTGCAGGGGATTCCCGAGGCGCCGCTGCGCGCATTCCTCGAACATCACGGTTTCAAGTCCCTGCTCGCCAAGCTCTCAGCCGTGGCGGACGCCCCGGTAGAGGCACCGAAGAGCGTGCCGCAGGAGGAGGATCCGCCCTGCAATCACGACGGTTATGAGACCGTGACCGACGAAGCTGCGCTGGACGACTGGATCGCAAAAGCGCGGCATCAGGGCTGGATCGCGATCGACACCGAGACGACCGGCGTGGATGCGACTCGCGCCGAGCTGGTCGGCGTGAGCATGGCGCTCGAGCCTAACAAGGCTTGCTATATACCGCTTGCCCATGGCGGCACTGGCCTGTTCGCGGAGAAGCCCGACCAGATCACCCCGGCGGTGGCACTGGCGAAGCTGAAGCCGCTGTTCGAGGATCCGGGCGTGCTAAAGATCGGGCATAATCTCAAATACGATATGATCGTGCTGGGGCGGCTTGGCATCGATGTGACGCCACATGACGATACGATCCTGATGAGCTTCGATCTCGATGCCGGGCTGCACGGCCACGGCATGGACGAGCTCGCGGCGACTCACCTGTCGCACAGCTGCATCGCCTATAAGGACGTGGTCGGCAGCGGCAAAAGTCAGCTCAAATTCAACGAGATCGACCTTGCAGCGGCAACGCGGTACGCCGCCGAGGACGCCGATGTCACGCTGAGGTTGTGGCGCCGGTTCAAGCCGCGCCTGCCTGCCGAAGGGGCTACGCGGGTTTACGAAATGGTCGACCGGCCGCTCGCGCCGGTCATCGCCCGGATGGAGCGGCACGGCATCAAGGTCGACCGCGAACGGCTCGCTCAGCTCTCGACCGAGTTCGCCCACTCGATCGCCGCGCTCGAGACCGAAATCCACGGCCTTGCTGGCGGCCCGTTCACTATTGGCAGCCCCAAGCAACTGGGCGATGTGCTGTTCGAGCGGATGGGCATCAAGGGCGGCCGCAAGGGCAAATCCGGCGTCTATTCGACTGATGTGAACGAGATGGAGCGGATCGCCGCCGACAAGGACTCGCCCGGCAAGGTGATAGCCGAGCGAGTGCTTGACTGGCGACAGCTGTCCAAGCTGAAATCCACCTATACCGACGCGCTGCAGGCCCAGATCAATCCCGAGACCGGCCGAGTGCACACCAGCTATTCGCTGACCGGTGCGCAGACTGGGCGGCTGTCCTCGACCGACCCGAATTTGCAGAACATCCCGATCCGCACCGAGATAGGCCGGCAACTGCGCGACGCGTTCGTCGCCGAGCACGGCAATGTCCTGCTCGCCGCCGATTATTCTCAGATCGAATTGCGTCTCGCCGCCCATATGGCCGATGTGCCGGCGCTGAAGCAGGCCTTCGCCAATGGGGATGACATCCACAGCCTGACTGCGCAGGAGCTGTTCGGCGAGGTCAATCGCGATACCCGCGGACGCGCCAAGACGATCAACTTCGCGATCCTCTACGGCATCTCGCGCTGGGGTCTGGCAGGGCGGCTGGATGTCACCGCGGACGAAGCGCAGGGCATGATCGACCGTTATTTCGAGCGCTTCCCGGGCATCAACCGCTATATCGTCGAAACCACCGAAAAGGCCCGCGAGAAGGGCTATACCGAGACGCTGTTCGGCCGGAAGACGCATTTCCCGCGGCTCAAGTCCAAGATCCAGCACGAACGCCAGGGCGCCGAGCGTGCTGCCATCAACGCCCCGATCCAGGGCACCAGCGCCGACATCATCAAGCGCGCGATGGTGCGCATGGGCCCTGCGCTGATCGATGCCGGACTGCCCAAAGTGCGCATGCTGCTACAGGTGCATGACGAACTGGTGTTCGAGCTGCCCGAGGGTGACGTCGAAGCGGCGAGACCGGTGATCGAGCGCGTCATGGCGACCGCCGCCGAGCCAGCCGTGCTCCTCAGCGTACCGCTCGGGATCGAGATCGGTGTCGGCGCCAGCTGGGGAGCGGCGCATTGACCAACGCGGGTGCCGCCGCGGAAGAGAGTGGAGACGACCTGAAGGCCCTTGCCAAGGGGGGCCGCACAAACATCATCGGGTTCCTCCTTCGACTTGCCGCGCGGCTGCCATTCCTGTTCATCGCGGGGCGAGTCTATGGCCCGGACATTGTCGGGCGGTTCGCAATCGCGGTGGTGGTGGTCGAGCTCGCGGCGTTGCTGGCGACGCTCGGATTGAAGCGTGGGCTGGCGCAGGCTCTATCTTCAGCCGAGCGGCCGCACGTCCATGTCGCCTGGGACGCGATGGCGGTGGCGTTCTTCGCGGCACTGATCGCGAGCGCCGTGCTGATCGCGGTCCCCGAGATCATGTACCCCAACAGCCCGATCAGGGGCATGGACCGGTGGCTGCCGTGCATCGTCTTCGCCATTGCCTGGTCCGATGTCAGCCTGGCCGCGCTTGCGTATCGCCGCAACGTCAAGGCGACGGTGACCGCCCGTGCGATCGTCGAGCCCTGGACGATCAGCGCCGCGGCCTATGCCTTTTCGTTCGTCTCGCTGCGCGACGGGCTGATCTATTCCTATATATTGTCGATGGCGGCGGCACTGGTCGCCTCGCTGATCCCGTTCGTGCGAACCTATGGCCTGCCATATGGCTGGCGGCCCGGATTAGGGCGGTTGTTCGGCATGGCGCGCCGCAACGTGCCTCTGGCAGGCGCCGATGCGATCGAATGGGGCACGCGTAACGTCGACCGATTCATCCTGGGCGTGATGTTCGAGCCGAAGATCGTCGGCATCTATTACATGGCGCAGCAGGTCGCCTCCATCCCGGCCAAGCTCAAGACCAGCTTCGACCCGATTCTGGGTCCGGTGATCACCACCAGCCTTGCGAGAAACGATTTGGAGGCGGTCGCGGCACAGGTCCGTCAAGTGGGCTTCTGGATCCTGGCCGCGCAACTTGGCCTCGCATTGATGGGGTCGATCCCGGGCGAGGCAGTGATGGGCGTGGTTGGCCCGCAATTCGTGGCGGGTACCGCAGCGCTCGGCTTCCTGCTGACCGCAGAGGCAGCCGCTTCCACCGGGGCGGTGTGCGAGTCGGCGCTGGTCTATATCGCCCGGTTGCGGAACCTGTTGATCTCGCTTGGCATGCTGGGATTCCAGGTCGCGCTGAGCTTTGTGCTGATCTTCGCGATGCGCGCCATCGGATGGCCGGTCAACTTCCAGGCGGCAGGGCCGGCCGTCGCCCTGTTGATCTCGCTCGGGCTGAGCTCGATCATCAAGTCGACCCTGTTGTCGCATCTGCTCAAGGCACGCGTCTCGGGGTTCCGCTGGCCATTGGCCTGGGCAGCGGTGGCCGCAACCGTGGTCGGTACGGCCTTCACCCTGCTGCCCAAGCGCTACGAATGGGCGGAGTTGCTGATCGGCCTGCCGATGATCTTCGTCACCTATGTCTTCGTTCTGCATCGCTGGGCGTTTGGCCCGGAGGACCGTGCCCTGTTCGGCAAGATCCCGACGACGGAAGAAACGCCGCAGCCCAGTTGACCCTCAATGGCGGAAGTGGCGCATGCCGGTGAACACCATCGCCAGACCCGCCTCGTCAGCCGCTGCGATCACCTCGTCATCGCGGATCGAGCCACCCGGCTGGATGACCGCGGTCGCCCCAGCCTCGACCGCGGCGAGCAGGCCGTCGGCGAAGGGGAAGAAGGCGTCCGATGCGACAGCCGAGCCAATCGTGCGCGGCGTGGCCCAGCCGGCCTTTTCGGCAGCGTCTTTCGCCTTCCACGCGGCAATGCGCGCGGACTCGAGGCGATTCATCTGGCCCGCACCGATGCCGGCGGTGGCGCCGTCCTTGGCATAAACGATGGCGTTCGACTTGACGTGCTTCGCCACGGTCCAGGCGAAGCGGCAATCGGCGAGTTCGACCTGGGTCGGCTGGCGCTTCGTCACCACCTTCAGATCGGGTGCCGCGCCATTATCGCGGGTCTGGACCAACCAACCGCCAGTGATCGACTTGGCCATGATGCCGTTCCGCGTTGCATCGGGCAGGTCGCCGGTGAGCAGCAGGCGCAGGTTCTTCTTCGCAGCGAAGATGGCGAGCGCGGCCTCGTCGGCGTCGGGCGCGATCACCACCTCCGTGAAAATGCCCGAAATGGCGCGCGCGGTCGCTTCGTCGAGCGCGCGATTGAGCGCAATGATACCGCCGAATGCCGACACGGTGTCGCAGGCAAAGGCCTCGGCATAGGCCTGCTCGATCGTCGACGCCGTGGCGACGCCGCAAGGGTTGGCGTGCTTGACGATGACCACGGTCGGCGCGGCGTCACGAAATTCGCTGACCAGCTCGAGCGCGGCGTCGGCATCGTTATAGTTGTTGTAGCTGAGTTCCTTGCCCTGCACCTGGCGCGCCTGGCCGACGCCGCGCGCGGCTGGACCGGTGGCAGTGTAGAAGGCGGCGGACTGATGCGGGTTCTCGCCATAGCGGAGAGTCGCGCCGCGCTTCAGCGTGATCGGCAGGGTTTCGGGGAAGGCCTCGCCCTGGTCGGCGAAGCCGAACCAGCTCGCGATCATGCCGTCATAGGCTGCAGTCGCGGCAAAGGCGCGCGCCGCGAGGCG
>Ga0247737_1001018_pt1 | contig 11905 bp, 8 predicted proteins | sample UWRJL028104C2_FD_180937 | JGI IMG/M metagenome (GOLD analysis project Ga0247737, IMG submission 180937) | Plant litter microbial communities from Arlington Agricultural Research Station in Wisconsin, United States - UWRJ-L028-104C-2 | ecosystem: Environmental > Terrestrial > Plant litter >...
TCTTTATAATTTTTTTATAAAAAAAAAAAGCTTGGCTGCTGATTGCTTATATCAAGGTAATTTATATATATAACCATCATTAAATTACCTTATAATAAAAGTTTCCAGCAATTTGTCAAAATGCAGAAGAATAACTTTAATATTATATATATTAAATTTAATCTAATGGCCCATTTCTTATTTAAGATTTAAGCAACTACATAGTAAGTCAAGTAGATAGCTCATTTGTTTACATACAACACTGCTCACGCAGTGGATCGGACTATAACTTATCTAATAATTTAACTTAATAAACTTTCGACTGTCACGTTTAGTCTCTACGGATCCTACTAACTAATAAATTAAAATGAATTCATTAGGTTTGGTTTCCACGGTATTATCTAGTGTACGCTCTTTCTTGTTATTAGCATTAAAATAATAAGTAATATATATAATTACGACCATCATTATTAATAAAAATATCTTAAAGATACATTGATTAAGTAAAATTAGATTTATTAATAATAGATTTAAATGGCCAATTGAGGCCTAGACTTCACCGTTAGCAAAAATGTTATCTTTAAATCAAAGTAAATTTTTACCGAAAAACATATGAAATTTTTCATGGTGACATGACAACACGACACTTACTAAAGAAGCTTTTGATGGAATTTTTTTAAAGACTCTAATTTTTCACCAAATAAAGGATAGTTAGTACAATGAGAGATTATTTTTAATAATACTTCTTTTTTATATATCTCTACTGCATAGAATTTACCGTAAGGATTTCTAACTTTATTTGTTGATTCAAAATACAGTTTAATAGCTTCAATTAAGTAAAGATCATCATTTTGCCCTATTGAAAAAGAATGGTTATTAGATTTTCTTATCGAAAAACAACCTTCAGCTTCTATAAACCCGGATAATCATCCTTTAAAATAGGAAGGTATTTTTAAATCAATATTAGATTTTATAATATTTAACTGCTGATCATATTTAAAATTTCTGTTTAATAAATAAGTTTCTACTGAAGTTTGAGTTAAACAAGTTTTTAGGAATGCAAGTTGACATATTTTCTTTGAAGTTAAAGGAGGATAAGTATCATAAATTTTTAGAATTTCTTCTACTTCTTGCTTCTTATTAACTACTCAAATAACATCTCCTCCTTTACCTGTAACTCTTACTGTTCCACCTATTATTTTAGCAATTTGAACCAGCATATTATAATTAGATTGAATATTAGATAATTTAATAACTAGTCTATATTGTAAGGATTGTTTGCGTCAATGGTTAACTTGAATACTACCATCTCCATCCATCAATCCAACTCAAAACATTTTTATATATTCATTATAATCAATAACTTCATTTATAGTTGAATCACTTAAATTATGATTAAGAGCTTGCGTCTTAATACTTAAACTATCTTTATATGATTTTAGAGTAGTAAAATAATTTAGTATAAATATACTAAATAAAACAATCAAAACCGTATCGTGGAATGCTATATCTAAAGATGCATTAGCTAAAACTACACCACTTACGAAAAAAACCCATTAATCTTCTAATCTTTCATAGCTAAATATGTAATTATTATAAGTACCTTCTAATTTAGCATATTTTTTAATAGTACTATGGCTTATATTTAAAGCTCTCTGTGCGTCCGTTACTCCTTCATACTTACCTATGAAATTTCTATTAGTATCATACACAAATACTGCTTTTCTAATATGACTATTATTTTTAATATCTAAAATTAATTCATCACAATCTTTAAGAGTTCAATTAGCTATAACAGGAGTATCTTCTATATTATAAGGAATATTGCTAAAATACCATTCTCCTCTAAATATAGATTTCTCTTTTATAACTTCAACAATTGTAGCGTGATTAGATTTAATTAATTTAGCTAAAGTTAAAACAGAAGGAAAAATAACCAATAATTCCTTAAAAGAATTATAAACATAAACGGGGTAAGCTGATTTAGCTTCTATCATCCTTACTATACTTTCTCTCGAATGACTTTTGTTGTAAAAAGGATTATTTTCACCCGTTAATGCTTTTGCTATTAAAGCTTTAGTCACATCACTATGAACTCTATTTTGAGATAATTTAGATAATAATTGTTTAGTCTCTTCTGTATGTTTATAACCTAAAGAAGAATAACCCTGTTTTAATACATTGTAATAAGGCTTCATTGATGTTATAAAATAAGTTTCTCTAACGGTTAAGAATTTTGGTTCTACATATTCTAAAATAAGCAGAGTAAAATTAGATTGATCATACTTAAGTAAAGCTTTTACAATAGGCATATTTGCATTTTGTCTAGCTTTTAAAAAAGTATTATTAAGATAATTTTTCATTCTAGAAGCTAAATTAATAGAACTACCGACATAATAATGACCGTTTATCTTATTTACTAAACAATAAACACCTGACATATCTTTTTGTTCTTTTAAGATAGAAGGTCTATCTTCTTTTAAATTATCATACGTATTTAAAGGGTTTAAACCACTAGTATCATATACTTTATTACAAGAAGTAGAGTAACAGCGAATTATAGTATTATTAAAATTAAAGCTATTATTATAAGAAAGAATTAATGAATTTTTATATCATGGACTATATCTTCTCATAAATAAATTACGAGGATCACGTGTAGTCTCTGAGGATCCTACTAAGGTATTTAATACCCGTTGGTTTCCTGCTGATTGTTCAAAATTATACATTGTCACTGAATTTAATAAGAATCCTAGTAGTATAATTGTCAGAAGTTCCCAGCATATAGTGATCTTTAAAGGGAGAGCTAAGTGGTTGTTTATTAACCCTCCAATTGTGAACATAAATACAAAACCTAAAGCAAACAACATAGAAGGTGATAATTTAACAGAACCTCCATAACATGTTGCTAATCAGGAAAATAGAGTAGAACAAACCTAAATATTTATATTAGATTATTTATAACAATATCTAATGGGGAATAAAATACAGGCTGAGCTCTCCCCGAACCGTGCGAAACAGTTACCATATTACACGGCTCTTTACCATTACTGGGTTCATTCTAAATTTGCTATATTTTTGTTTCCAGTCTTCTTTATAAATTGCTAGATCATGCTTTATACATAATGGAATTTATTTTCTTTGAATAGCTATTGCATGTCTTATAATAGCATTCATTGATTTAGGTATATATTTTTAAGGTATTTCGTGATGCATTTATAGATCATATGAAGATATATAAACGCCACACATAGCTCCTTTACTAGATAAACTTTTTCCAATCTTCAAGTCATTCCGCCTAGTAGATTCAGATTCCTTTATGATAATTTCTTATTATTACATATATATACTACATACAAACTTTTGTATTCCAATTACCCAATTCCCTTTATTTTACTCTTATTAGATACTTAGGAGTTTGCTATTTAGTTACAGGAAATATTAAAAGATCTATCATAAAGTATACCTTCTAGCTTTACCTTAAGACCTTTAGCCATATTGCATATTGCTTGCTTTCATCTGCCCCTATCACCGAATTTTTTCTAGCCCCTACTGGTTTACTTAAGTAATTACTTCCAATCTTAAATACTCTTGATACAGTAGATAATTTGAATTTTCCGGCGTATGTCTTTGCAATAGAATATTTTAAGATATAAGCTACTAAAGCTATTATTTTTTTTAGATTATCTGTTATAGAGCTAAACTGAAAAAAGAATTTAAATTTATTACCTACTTTAATATTGGTTTCATTTTGCAGTATTCTTAAGTAACGGGAATTGGGTAACGGTCTTCCATTACCATCACAAAAACCCTTCTGTGCTAAACAAGCTATAACCTTTTTCATCTCAATATCCAATATCGGTCTCATAATTTTTCTAATAATGACTTTACTTCCAAATTTTGTTTGAACAAAAAAGGATTTTCTTCCTAACTTGTCATCTAAGAAATCTATTTCCTTCCTAATATGAGTGATTCTTGTTTTATCAAGGCTAAGCTCAATGTTCAATTCATTTTTAAGAAATTCCTTAACTTTGTCTCTTATTTTGAAAGCTATAGATCTAGGACCTATAATTCCAATAATGAAATTCTCCCCATAACGTAGATATTTACAATTTATGTTCTCAACTTTATTATGAATTTTACTAGGTATTATTAGTCTATTGTTTTCCTCTTTATTCCCTGAAAGTAGTTTTAGAGCAATAGCAGTAGGATTATTTTTTATCTTACTTGCTTTGACTACTTCTAGATACTGTGAAGATAGTTCCTCCATATACTTATCAAATACGTCAAGATATATGTTAAAAAATAAAGGACTAAGACTAAGGATACCTATTTGTGGAATATCTAAAGATGGTGGTGAAACAATAGTTTCATTATAATCTTCTTGGAAGACCTTAGCCTCAAGTCCTGTTTTTATAAGTCTAAGGATTAAGGGATCCTGTATTCTTTTTCTCACCAATTTTATAAGGATACCCTTATCTATTATTGAGTTAGAACTTTTGAGATTTCCTTTCATAAATCATACCGAATCCTCCATATTAGTATTTATACACTCCAAAGCTTTATGAATACTTCTATTTGGTCTAAATCCATAAGATTTATCACTGAGTTTTGGTTCGAAAACAGGTTCCACTACTTTATGGATAACCTCTTGCACTAATCTATCATTTATGCCTGGCATACCTAAGGGTAAGCCTAAGAACTTACCAGGTTTACTTGATTTCGAATTAACTTGTTCTCTGACTTCTCTTCATGAAAATTCATTATTTAACACTCTATCACGGAGTTCTTTAATTCTTTTCTTAGTTCAGGAGTTAAGTATCTCTGCTGCATCTCGTACAAATGTATTAAACCCCTTATTACTTATAAGTGATAAGTAACCAAGGTATCATAAAGATTCTTGCTTGATGATTCCACGTAAGTTAGGGAAAACTCTTTTTTCACTAGACTCGTAGCAAATTAGTGAATGTTTAGCTATAATTTCTAGTCCTTTAAGTATGGGTGGTGGTAAAAACACCTGTTGATCCTGTATAGGCTCCAGACTATTAGTTATACAGCTAGTAATGTATAACCTTATTTGCCCTTTTACCGGGTTAATAAGGTATTTAGGTTCCTTTCGAGCAAGGTATACAGGTAATACGAACCCTCTGCCATCTCTCCCTGTTATAAATTTTTCACAATATCTTCTTCTATTATAACATTCAGAGACTTCACCGGTAGTATCTACGACTCTTAGTTTGATGTATAAGGAGACTTTTTTGTAATTTTTCCTAAATGCGTTTAGTAATGCCTTAACATATAAATAGACTTTCAAGTAAATATTCAGCTTGAAGTTGTTAAAAAATTCGTGTAGACCATCTAAGGGTGATTATTCCGTCTTACCGTATAAAGTCGGCCTGTATAAGTATAAGGATAAGGATAATTCAGACATATCTTATAAAGTCGGCGCGTATAAATATAAGGATAAGGATAATACAGACACATCTCCAAGAGTCGGTCTTAATAAGGATAAGATCGGATAGTATAATCACCAGCTGAGATGGTCATAAAGAATTCTGACTAAAATTACTGGAATTTCGGTAATTCAACCTCATCCTTATACATCCGATGACCTTAAGACCTATCTTGGAGGTATAAGTCCACGATTTATTTAACATTTACAATAAACATACATCCTCAAGTCCCATTATAGTGCAGGCTACTGTCCTTATACCATTGTTGTTATAAATATGTAAGTAAGCAATAGGGTCTTCGACAGATTCATATCTCTCGTCTAAGAAAATATGGGTGGATATCTTTTTTTTTGAATAAAATTTAATGAATTATATTCATTAAATTTTATACAAAGTTGCTCGGGACATCCATCTTATATGATCTAATTTTTTCGATGGTTCTATGATATAACATACTATCATCACCCCTGGTGAATAAACTAGGATCATGGTTATGTAAATACCTAGCTATTCTACTAAATTGAGGATTAAAAGTATTATAAACCATATCGTACGCATCCTCAGTTCGTGCTGGACTTGAATCAGGTGATATATGAACATAAGTATCTGAGATAGTAATTTTCGCATCAGCTATACATCTAACGTAAGGGGATTTTATTTTCTGAGCTAAATAGTGAGCTAACTGATCGCTATCGGTTAGAGGATTTAATATATTGCCAATTGACATTGGATTATTAGGATTTCCCCCACCTTGAGGTACGTTAGGATTTGGCCCACCCCCACCTTGAGGTATGTTAGGATTTGGCCCACCCCCACCTTGAGGTACGTTAGAATTAGGCCCACCTGTATTCATAGATAATCAAGAATCTGATAAGGATGAATCAATATTAGCACTGAATATATGAAATATATTTGATATATGTAGTATTATATCAAACATAAATATATATAAAATATGATTAACAATAACCATTATTATAAGAAATCAATAAATCCCCACATTTTCCAGCAGTTCCGTTTCTACTAACACGATCGCCCATATTTTTATCCCAGTGGGCACGGCAATAATTAAAGTAGCTGCTGTGAAATAAGCTCTTGTATCCACGTCTAAACCAACTGTATACATGTGATGCATAACTGTTAATAAATATTTTACATTTACCCATACAATTCGTATGCTTCTTTTACAAGAAGTGTCGGACTATATCTTCATCTTTAAGCGGCTCCTGTTTTATTTGTCATACTATTATTTAAATTAATTTGTTTTTGCATAGTTCTTATTTGTGATAATCCTTCATCAGTTAAATGTAATTTATTAGACACTTGATTATGTACAATAAATCATTTTTCAAAAGAAAGAGCTTTTTTAGTTTGTAATGGAAATAATTTAAAGTAAGCTATTACATCATTCAATGCTTTAAAACCAGTCGCTGTATAACGATAAACACTATCTGTTCCTGATCTTAATGTTACTTTACCGAAACCAAATAATTCGCATACTCTACTTAATATAACACTATCTTTTTGATCTAGTATATAACGCATTTTTATCACATGACCTAGTGTATATCTTGAGTTAGCTGTAATAGATATATTAAAACAACCTTCAGCATCAGTAAATCCTGATAATCATGCATCGCGTAATGTAACTAAAACAGGAGTATTATTTAATTTTATAGTTTTAGAGCCAAAACGATTATTTAAAGCATTAACTCATAGAGCTAGTTGTTCTATTCTATGATTTTGAGCTAAATTACCATTAAATAAGTAAGCTAAAAGTAAAATATGTGAAGGGTTATCAACTATTCATCTATAAAAATCATTATTTTTACCACTCTTTCCTTGAGGGAAATGTTTAACAACACCTATGTTAAATTTAAATTGTATTTTATAAAGTATATCACTTTCTTTTTGAGTAAGAACGAAACGAATTCTTTTACCTTCATCATAAGTTTGAATAGCTCCATCTCCTTCTGCAAACCCAATAAATCAAGTTAATCATTCATCAGATAGATGACTTTTATTTTTAAATAATGTATTATAATAATCATGAAAGACCGCAAATTTAAAAGATGTCTCGCGTATAGTCTCTGAGACGCTTTGTTTGCTATCCAAGCTTGCGCAGGAATTCAGGGACAAATTGTCTGCTGATTGAGTATAGCTAATTAGACTTTTACCATTCAAGGTGCTAATTAGCACTAAACTGTTCCAGCATATAGCGTGATTAATTCAATTCCTTATATCACTATAAGGTGAAGCCATTACACAACTTCAAACAATAAATCCTAATACTCCAATAGACATCATGGCGTAGACCATACCAATATAACCGAATACAGACTTATTTGAATAAGCTGAAATTGTTGTACTTATTATACCGAAACCTGGTATAATTAAAATGTAACATTGTTTTGATTAATATAATAGTATAAATATCTATTATAATTAATACTCAAAGACTTCCATCTTTGTTAGGACTCTATCTTATACTGAATTTCTATTCATCGATTTTTTTAATTTTCTAATTTTATCTAATCCTCTCTCTGTTAAATGATCTTTTGTTTGTATTAGTAAATAAACTTTTCTTCATTTAAGAAAATTAATATGTTTACTAGATTGTAAATGAAAATGATCAAAATAATTTATTACTTTTTTAGCTGAACCAAAACTAGTTGATCCATAATAATAAGTATTTTGACTTGATCTATAACCTATATTGCCACCAAAGAATTCTTTTAATAAAAGTAATATAGGATTATCTTTTTGATCAACTTGATAATTTAATCTAATTTCTGGTCTAGGTTTGTTATCTCTAGTAATAATCTTTATTTGAAAACTAGCATCTGCATCAGAAAATCCTGCAATTCAATGATTATATAAATCATTAGAATCATTTAGTTTAAATGCTAGGTTTTCTTTTGTATATGTAGGATAAGCTAGTATATTATTAATAACTTGATTAAATTTATTTAAAGTTCTTAATTTACCATTAATTAAATTTATTACTTTAATTATACCTTCTTTATTAGATATAATATATAAGTAAGCATTTTTATCTTTAACTTTTTTTACATTACCAAATCCTATTATTTCTTTTACATAATAGGCTAATTTAACGTCAGGAGAACTAAATCCAATAACTAATTGTTGTTTAGAACTAAAATGCCCATCTCCATCTATTAAACCAGCTAAATAATGTCCAAATTGTTCATCGTTTAGTGGTTTTAAATGAGTAGGCACATGAATAGAAATATTTTTTATTCTTTCAGTATTGTTGCGTATAGTCTCTAAGGTTCTACTTTTTAAAATAAAAGTATTACCTGCTGATTGGCTTCATTGTTTTAACTTTTTTACTGTACCATTAAAGGCGGAGTATTTAAAACTTGATATCGAAGCGATTCCAGCATACAGCAACATTAAGAGGCCTACTTTTACCTCTGGATGACCGAAGAATCAGAAAAGATGTTGAAATAAAATAGGATCACCTCCACCAGCTGTTTCAAAGAATGATGTATTAAAATTTCTATCTGTTAAAAGCATTGTTATTGCACCGGCTAACACAGGTAAAGATAATAATAATAATACTGCTGTAATAACTACAGCTCATCCAAATAAAGCTAATTTGTGGAGTCTAATTCCAGGTGTTCTCATATTAACTATTGTAGTTATGACACATTATAAAGATGTAATTTTATTAATCACCAGAGCTTACGTCCCCGTAAAAGGGTAAGTAGTCTGTGTGTGCGTACGAAGTATGCACCGTAAAAATTACATTGTAAAATTTGTGGACTATCTCTTCAGCAAATCGAAAACTCGATCTGGCGTAAAACGTATAGTCTCTGAGGATCCTACTACACAAAAGTAATGTGAATACTTTTATGATTGGTTTCCTGCTGATTATGCATAAGCCTATAAAATTTTCACTAGAATTTTTATTCTTAGTACTTATAGACACTGAGCCCTTCCAGCATATAGTTTTTATTTTATATCAACCTCATTTTTTTTTGTAGGCTAGCGTGCTAATATATTATTAATCCTAGGACGTCGATTCGGCCCTTAAAAATTAAGATTTATTTATTATTTATAGTTTTACAAAGATAACCTTTATATGATAGATCAGTATTTAAACGTTTTACTAATGTAGTATGAGAAGCAGAAAATCCTTTACTTTTCAAGAAACTAATGCATTGCCCTAAACTTTCAAAGAAAAGTTTCTCCTTACTCTGTACATCTATTAATTCTATACCTTTACTTAAACTATTGATAGGTTTTTCCTTATTAAATTTAACTCTGTCCCTTTTTAACATTAAAGCTATTTCAGGTAAAGTCACACTAGACTGTATAGCAGTATTATTACTTTCTCTTGAAAATAAATATTTACCTAAGTAATAAGTACCTTGTATAAGGTGTTTAGTAAATGTAAAATGACTTATATTAAGTTTAGATATAAAATCTTTTTGTTGCGTAGTAGAATAATAAAGTACAGATTTATCTCGATTATACATAAATAAAGCTCTAGAGTTAGATCCACTAGGGTTATTTGAAACTCTTATAGTATTTAAATTAAAGGAAGGGTCTAGTAAAAAGTATTGCTCTAAGACTATTTCTGATTTAAATTCAGGGTAATAAGGTAAGCATATTACTTCTAATTTAAATTTAGATAAACCTACTTCTTTCATTAAAGGAAGGAGCTTTCCAGTACTTTTATGGGTTTGATCTAAATAACCTTTTAATCTAAAAGCTAATTGAGAAGATAAACCCACATACTTTTGACCAGTACTTAAATAGGTAAAAATATAAACACCTTGCGCTTGAATTTTGCTATGTGGTCTTCCCAATTTCTCGTGAATTAAATCTAAGGTTTCTTGTTTATGCAAATCATAAAAGACTAATCTAGGTATAGCCAATAAGGAATTTAAAGTATCTTCGCTCACTAAAATATTAGAATACGCTAATATTTCATTTAATACCTTTAAAGTTACAGGTTTATTACTGTTAACATGAGAATTCGCTAATTGATGAACAAAAATATTTCTACCTTTTTTTCCTAAAATAAGACCTCAATCCAGCTTTTTACCTGAATTCTTTTCAGGTTCTTCAGGATCTTCATCAGGGTATGATTTATTTTCTTCATTATCATTTTTGCTATCATTATCTAACGAGAACTCCTTTTCTTGGTCATTTTCATTATCAAATTCCTCATCAGTATCTCCATTAGATTCTAGATCAGAACCATTAGATTTTGCTAGCACAGTGAAACTTTTATCTTTAATAAATAAAAATTGGAAGACTCTGAAATAATAAACAGAGATTGCTAATATATTTACTCGGTAAAGAATATAAATAATATAATAAATCATTAATTGAATTAATAATAGCGGCAGCTGTAAGCCGAAATTGATAGCACCTAATAAACTACTAACTCCTGATAAATGTAAAGCAAATATAGCTAGATCTACGCTAGGTCCACTATGACTTTGTACTCCTGAAAGAGGAGGATAAATTGTTCATCCTGTACCAGCACCACCTTCTATACATGCAGAAAATATTAATAAGACTAAACTAGGTGGTAATAATCAGAAACTTATATTATTAAGTCTTGGGAATCTTATATTATAAGTTATAAGTTTTGTTTTTTTATTTAATATAAATAAAATCTTGCCATTATTTAGGCGCGAGGCAAATTTAGTTTTAGTGCCCTAACAGAATCAATCATAGACGCATTAATTGGACTATTTATATTTAATTGTATATAGCCATTGTTAGTAATAAAACGAAAAACCTCACTCTCATGAGCAATATCCCTTCACGTAACTGGGCTTATATCAGCTGCTGGCATACCTAGTTCTTTTAAACTAAGGGGAACGTGATTAAAATGCAGAGCCCGCAGCCCACTATTATAATATCACCCACGCAACCCCGTTTCCATATAATCGGCTAAATTATCCGTATCCTTGGAAAGAATATAAGAAAGTTTTAGCTTGAAATCATTTGGTCCAGGTAAACCCCCTCCAGGTAAATTTGAAGGAAGTCCAGGTCCAGAAGAACCCCCAGACCCTGATGCAAAACAATCCGGAATATTAAATGAGCCTATACTGCTGAAAAAAGAACAAATAAATACCACTATTACGGAAAATAATGGCAAGATAAAAAATAAAAAAAACAAAAAAAGTAATAAAGACCTAACCCATTTGTCTATGCTATAAACGATCAGGGTAAATCTTATGCTACATAAAGTAACAAAGCTCCTTTTGTATAAGTTATAGACGAAAGGGCTAAATATTACGTGTCATCAAGTAAATTATTACCCGTAAGGACTATGTCTTCATCCATTACAAATAATATAATGGAGTTTCGCGTGTAGTCTCTGAGGATCCTACTCATAAAAAATTAAATTTTATTTTGGTTTCCTGCATAATCCTCCCATGTATACATAAGTGTTACGACTAATTCAGTTGATTGAAAATACAACT
>Ga0247737_1001019_pt1 | contig 11900 bp, 9 predicted proteins | sample UWRJL028104C2_FD_180937 | JGI IMG/M metagenome (GOLD analysis project Ga0247737, IMG submission 180937) | Plant litter microbial communities from Arlington Agricultural Research Station in Wisconsin, United States - UWRJ-L028-104C-2 | ecosystem: Environmental > Terrestrial > Plant litter >...
GCCGAAGGGGCGGATACGTCAGGCGAAGCCTTCCGCGAGCGGATGCTGGAGCGGTTCCTGACACAGCGGCCGAATGCGCCGAGGGATGACCTGGCCTATCTGATGGAACGGCTGGATCAGCCTGCCGTGGCTCCGAACAGGCTGTCGGCGGCGAACGCGGCCTGAGGCTCTTTTTAGGGCTAACGCTCGCGACGCGGTCGTTCGCTGCTAGAGCGCGGCTTTGGTCTGTCTGTCCGGACGAAAAACACACTGACGAAACAGACGAAACAGACGAAATCCGTGGGGTCGCTCGCAGGTGGTTGGAGCCTGCCGATGGGCAGGCGCTTGCGATCTCGATTGTCAAAGATCGATCGAGAGCATTGTACGCCCGTTTTCAGGGGCGCCTGCGATAAAGCTATAAATTTGGGTCGGGCGTTGAAATCGCTTGGCGAATTCGGGCGTCCGTTGATGGGTATGGCCTGATTTCCTTCTCCCCTTGTGGGAGAAGGTGGCCGAGCGCAGCGAGGTCGGATGAGGGGTTGCGATGACCTCACAGATCAGCGCTGTGAGACCTTAATCCGACGGCTGGTGTGATCCCTCACCCGATCGCGCCAGAACGACGGCTATCGCCGCCGTGCGCGATCTCCCTCTCCCGCAAGGGGAGAGGGGCTTATTGGCCAGCGCGGTGAGCGGCGACCTTGGCTTCCAGCGTTTCCGACAGGACGCGGCCCGTGGGGTGGTCGTCGGTCTGAATCTGGTCGCGGACAACGGCGCGGATGGCGTCGATGTGGGCGTCGATCAGCATCATCGGGGCGTCGAGACGCTTGGTCGGATCGTCCAGCAGCTTGCACAGCGAGCCGGCGAGGCGGGTGACCAGCGGATACTGGTAGGTGGCGCCGAGGCCTTTGAGGTCGTGGGCGCGGAAATACAGGCCCTCGGCCGTCTTGGCGTTGTAGCCCTCCGCGCGGATCGCGACCTGGGCGGCGTCCAGCTTGGTGATTTCGTCCTGAAGCCATTGGCCGAACTGGCCGGACATCGCCTTCAGGGCCTCTTCGGCCTTGGCGATGGCGTCGGCGTTGATGCCGCCGAAGCCGCCGCCGACCTTGGCGCGCAGCATGTTGGGCGGACGGATGACCTGAGCCGGGTTGCTCACGATGAACTCCTGAGGACTAACGACCACAGGATGCACGGCGGCTCTTAAGAACCCGTGACTCGCGACTAACCGGTGAACTGCTCGGCCAGGACGCGTTCCTCGAACGAGCGGCCGGCGTCGAACAGCATGGTCAGGCCGACGTCGCGGCGCTCCCGGACCGCTACCTTCACGACCCGGCGGATCTCCAGGCTGTCGGCCACGGCGCTGACCGGGCGCTTGTCGGCCTCCAGCACCTCGAACTCGACCTTGGCGCGGTGGGACAAGAGGGCGCCGCGCCAACGACGCGGGCGGAAGGCGCTGATCGGGGTCAGGGCCAGCATGCGGGCGTCCAGGGGGATGATCGGGCCGTGAGCGGACAGGTTGTAGGCGGTCGAGCCGGCGGGAGTGGCGACCATGCAGCCGTCGCAGGCCAGTTCCTCCAGCCGCACCTTGCCGTCGACGCTGATCTTCAGCTTGGCCGACTGACGCGTCTGACGCAGCAGGGAGACCTCGTTGATGGCCAGGCCCGTGTGCACGGCGCCGCTCTCGGTCCAGGCATCCATCTGCAGCGGATGGATGACGGCGCGGCCGGCGGCGGCGATCCGCTCGGGCAGGCCGTCGTCCTCGTAGTCGTTCATCAGAAAGCCGACCGAGCCGCGGTTCATGCCGTAGACCGGGATCTTGCGCATCAGGTTGGCGTGCATCGTCTCCAGCATGAAGCCGTCGCCGCCGAGGGCCACGATGACGTCGGCCTCGGCTTCCGAAACATGGCCATAGCGTTCGGACAGCCGGTCGCGGGCCTGTTGGGCCTCTGGCCGGTCGCTGGCGCAAAAGGCGAGCTTGAGAGAGGAGGGGACGACGGTCACGCCGTCACGAGACACTGACCCGCACGGTCAAGTCAAACGCGGAGACGCGATCAGCTGCCGATATGGCCCATCAGGGCGCGGAACTCGCGCATGGCGGCCGAGGGCGGCAGGCTCATACGACCTGCGTAGCCCTCGTCCCCGTCGCCGGGCCAACCGTCGTTGAGCTTGCGAATTTCCTCGAGCACGGCCGGGAACACCGCGCGGTCGATGCCGACGGCGGCGCAGGCCAAGAACAGGGCGTCCGGGCTGGGGCGCACGATGGCGGCGCGGATATGGGTGATCGGGAAGCCGCCCAGGGCCGCGATGCCGTGCTCGAACAGGCTGAGACGCTTTTCGCGGACGGCGCGGATCAGGAAGCCGGCGCGGAGTTGTCCGGCGCTCTGCAGCTTGGCGACGAGACGGCGCTCCATCTCTTCGTGATCGGTGACTTCGGCGGGTTCGAGACCGAGCGGCTCGGCGCCCGGAGGCGGCGCGGGGCGGGTGACGGCGTCGATGGCCTCGGCCAGCTTGCTCTCATCGACGCGGAAGCGTTCGCCGATGGCCTCGCGCAGGGATTGGCCGACCCATTGATAGAGCTGGGTCGCGAGGGCGTCGTTGAGGCGCGGGTGGCGGGTCAGGGGCGCGCGCAGGGCGGCGACGCGGCGCGACTGTTCGATCAGGCGGCCCAGCGCGTCTTCGCTGACCTCGGCGGTCTTGTTGCCGGCGAGCGCCGTCAGGCTGGCGGGTTCGCCGCGATCGATGATGGCGTCGGCGACGCGGCCGCTGATGCGCGGACGGCGGGCGACCTCGATCTGGTGTTCGATGGTGGCCTCGACCAGCACGCGCAGCAGGTCCTGATCCTTGAGGAGCGGGCTGTTGGCGATGACGGGGCGGGCGATCTCGATCTCGTCCAGCGCCAGCATGGCGATGAGGGCGGGCGGGGCCCATTCGGCCGAGGACAGGCTGTCGGACAAGGCTTTGCGGATGTCACGCTCGGCCTGGCGGGCGATGACCATGAAGATCTCGCCGAGGATGGGCGAGGCCTCGGCGCCCGGAGGGGTCGCGTCGCACAGGGCGGCGATGCCGAGCAGAAGCCGGCGGCGATCGTCGACGCCCTTGCCGCGTGCAAGCTCGAGGAGTTGGGCCGCCGAAGACAGGGTCTCGGCGTCCGAGGGGCGATGGGACTGAAGCTGGACGACAGCGGTCACGGCGAACTCCGGCCGGATCTGAGCATCCGGCACGATCGACCTTGGCCGCAGGTGGTGAAAACTCGGTTAATCAACCCTGAACGACGGTCGCGACCCTTAACTTGGTTACCTTGACCCCGTCCCGCGTTGGCGCGACCTTGCCGACTTCGCCCGGCAAGAGGCGATGGAGGAAGTCATGGCGGACGGCGCAACCCAATCAATGAAGTCCCGGGTGTCGGCGGAAGAGTGGCAGGCCCGGGTCGACCTCGCCGCCCTGTATCGGCTGGTCGCCCTGCACGGGTGGGACGACATGATCTTCACCCATATCTCGGCGCGGGTTCCGGGGCCGGAGCACCACTTCCTGATCAATCCCTACGGCTTCTATTTCGAGGAGATCACCGCCTCGTCGCTGGTGAAGGTCGATCTGGAAGGGAACATCGTCCAGGAGACGCAGAACTTCATCAATCCGGCCGGCTTCACCATCCACTCGGCCATCCACGCGGCGCGCGAAGACGCGCATTTCGTCATCCACCTGCACACGGTGGCGGGCGTGGGCGTGGCGGCTCAAGCTGAGGGTCTGCTGCCGATCGGCCAGAACGCCTGCCTGTTGCAGCATCAGGTCGCCTATCACGGCTACGAGGGCCTGGCGCTGAACCACGACGAGCGCGAGCGGCTGGTGGCGGATCTGGGCGACAAGCCGCTGATGCTGTTGCGCAACCACGGGACGCTGGCGGTCGGACAGACGGCGGCGGCGGCCTGGGTCGGTATGTTCTTCCTGGAGCGGGCGTGCGCGCAACAGATCGCCGCGCTTTCGGGAGGACGCGAGCATGTGCTGATGGCGCCCGACGAAGCCCAGGCTGAGACCAAGGAACAGGGTCGGGGGATCGGCTTCATCTCCGCCCTGGCCTGGCCAGGGGCGCTGCGGCTGATCGATCGGAAATCGCCGGGCTACGACGCCTGATGATTTATCGCTGCCTCGCGGGCCTGTTGCTCGCGATGGCGGCCACGTCGGCGTCGGCCAACGCCTGGACCCAGCCCAAGGGCAAGGGGCAGGTGATCGTCAAGGCCGAGGCGATGCGGGCGAAGGAGGGTTATGACCCGTCCGGCGTCACCCTGCCTCTGTCCGTGCAACGCGAAGACCGCGCATTGGGCGTGTTCGCCGAATACGGGCTGACGGACTCACTGACGGTGCAGTTCAAGGGGGACTGGCAGTCGGGCGAGGACGCCTTCGTCGACTATGACGGGCGCGGGCCGCTGGAACTGGGCGTGACCTGGCAGGCGTATCGCGACGATCGGAACGCCGTCAGCCTCTACGCCGGCTATTCCCTCTCCGGTGACGGGCGCAACGCAGGCTATGCCGCGCCGGGGGTGGGCGAGCAGGATTGGGAGGTCCGCGTGTCGGCGGGCCGGTCCCTGGGCGGGCCGGGACAGGGACTGGTCGGCGGCTGGGGGCCGGACCGATCGTTCGTCGAGATCCAGGCGGCGCGGCGGATGCGCGACGGCCTGCCCGACGAGACCCGGGCGGACTTCACCATCGGCAGCCATTTCGGAGACAACTGGATGGTTCTGGGTCAGGCGTTCGGCGGAATGACCGATGGCGACGGCGCACGCTGGTTGTCGGTCGAGACCTCGGTTGTGCGGAATCTGGGCCGGTGGAGCCTGCAGGCCGGATGGCGTCGCACCGTCGCGGGACGCGAGACGCCGCTGGCCGAAGGGGCCGTGATCGCGGTGTGGCGGCGTTTCTGAGAAATCGCGGCGCCTGCCGGATTTCCGCGACGGAAACCGGCACGGCTGACGTTACAAACTCTTTAAGTTGCCACACGGGCAGGAACGGCTATTTCGGGCCGCCCGATTGTACATAAGAGACCGCGCCGCGTGATCAGACGTCATTTGTTCCTCGTCATAGCCGCCGCCGTGCTCGGTCTGATGATCGTTGCGGCCGTGTTGCGCGTCGCCTTCGCCGGGGATGAGGGCGGACCGGGAGGCCCGGGGGGCGGTCGAGGCGGTCCCGGCGGCGGACGCGGCCAGGCCGTGTCCGAAGCGGTCGTGACGCTGCGGCCGTTCAGTGACCAGATCAATGTGCTGGGCGTGGCGCGCGGTCGTCGCTCGGTGAACATTACTTCCAGCACCTCCGAACTGATCACCGCCGTTCTGTTCAGCGATGGCCAGCGGGTGGCGGCGGGGACGCCGCTGGTGCAGCTGCAGGCGCGCGAGGAAGACGCCAGCATCATTCAGGCCCGCGCCCAACTGGCCCAGGCTCAACGCGAGTACGACCGCTTCAAGGACCTGGCCGAACGCGGGGTCGCGCCGCGCGTGTCGGCGGAGGACGCCGAGACGGCGCTGGAGACGGCGCAGGCCGTTGTCTCGGCCGCGGAGGCCCGTCGGGGCGACCGCATGATCCGCGCGCCGTTCGCGGGGACGCTGGGTCTGTCGACAGTGACGGCCGGGACGCTGATCAGCCCCGGAGCGGTCATTGCGACCCTGGACGACACCTCGGTCATCCGCGTCGATTTCCCGGTGCCGGAGCGCTACCTCGGCGTGCTGCGTCAGGGGCTGCCGATCGTGGCCACGGCCGACGCCTATGGTTCGGAACGGTTCTCGGGGCGGATCGCCCTGATCGACACCCGGATCAACGAGACGACGCGCGCGGTGACTGCTCGCGCCGAGTTCCCTAATCCCGGCGGACGCATTCGCCCCGGCATGTTGATGCGCGTGGGCATCCAGCAGGGCCAGCGCCAGACGCCGTCGGTGCCTGAATCCGCCATCCAGTACGAGGGTGAAGGCGCCTTCGTCTATCGCATCGCGGCCGGCGAGCGCGGCTCGACCGCCCAGCGCGTGACGGTGGAAACCGGCGCCGTCGAGAACGGCTTCGTCGAGATCGTTTCCGGCCTGTCGGCGAACGACCATGTCGTCGGCTCCGGCTTGAACCGCATCCAGCCCAATGCGCCGATCTCGGTGGCGGGCGCGGGAGGCGCACGAGGCGGCGGGCGCGGCGCTCCGGCCCAGGCTGCGGCTCCGCAGGCGGCTACGCGATGATGCTTTCCGACGTTTCCGTCCGGCGGCCGGTGTTCGCGGCCGTGGCCGCGATCGTGCTGTGCGTGATCGGGGCGGCGGCCTTCTTCTTCCTGCCGGTGCGGGAACTGCCGGACGTCGATCCGCCGGTCGTGTCGGTCTCGACAGCCTACGCGGGCGCCTCGGCCGAAGTTATCGAGAACCGCATCACTGAGCCGATCGAGCAGCAGGTCGCGGGCATCCAGGGCGTGGAGCGGATCAACTCGTCGAGCCGTGACGGCCGGTCGAACGTGACCATCGAATTCGGCCTGGACCGCGACATCGACGTCGCCGCGTCGGACGTGCGCGACCGGGTCAGCCGGGTGCAGGGCCGCCTGCCGGATCAGGCCGACCCGCCGGAAGTCGCCAAGGCGGATTCCGACAGCGCTCCCATCATGATCCTGTTCCTGCGGTCCACGTCGATGAACCGGCTGGAGCTGACGGACTACGCCGATCGCAATCTGCTGGATCGCCTAGCGACCGTGCCCGGCGTGGCCCAGGCCCAGATTTACGGCGAGCAGCGCTACGCCATGCGCATCTGGCTGGACGCCGCCGCCATGGGCGCGCGCGGCCTAACCGTGTCGGATGTCGAACAGGCCCTGACCAGCCAGAACGTCGAACTGCCGGCCGGCGCGCTGGAATCGACGGACAAGGACTACACCGTCCGCGTCGCCCGCACCTATGCGCGGCCCCAGGACTTCGCTCAGTTGCCCATCGGTACCTCCGGCTCGGCCTCGGTCGGGTCGGCGGGCGCGTCTGGCTCGGTCTCGACGGGCTCCATCCCCAACGGCTCGGGCGCGACCGGCGCCCTGCAGGCTCGAGCGAACTATGTGACGCGTCTGGGCGATATCGCCCGCGTCGAGGAAGGCCCGGCCGAGAACCGTCGCCTGTTCCGCGGCAACGGTCTGGACCAGATCGGTCTGGCCGTGACCCGTCAGGCGCAGTCGAACGACCTGGACATCTCCAAGGGCGTCACGGCGCTGGTCGCCGATCTGCAAGGCACGTTGCCGCCGGGAACCGAGCTGGTCGTCGGCTCGGACAACTCGGTCTTCACCTCTCACGCCATCGACGAGGTGTGGATCACCATCGGCATCTCCATGGTGCTGGTGGCGCTGGTGAACTTCGTCTTCCTGGGCAGCCTGCGCGCCGCCCTGATCCCGTCGATCGTGGCCCCGATCTGCCTGTTGTCGACCTTCATCGTCCTGGCGCCGCTGGGCTTCTCGCTGAACCTCCTGACCCTCCTGGCGCTGGTGCTGTCGATCGGTCTGGTGGTCGATGACGCCATTGTCGTGACCGAGAACATCCAGCGTCGTCTCGACCACGGAGAGCCGCCGCTGGTCGCCGCCGAACGCGGGACCCGTCAGGTCTTCTTCGCTGTCATCGCCACGACCATCACCCTGCTGTCGGTGTTCGCGCCGCTGCTGTTCCTGCCCGGATATGTCGGGCGTCTGTTTGTCGAACTGGCCGCCGCGATCGCCGCGGCCGTGGCCTTCTCGGCCTTCCTCGCGCTCAGCCTGTCGCCGATGCTGGCGTCCAAAATCCTGAAGCCGGCCGCCGGTTCGGGCTGGCTGGCCCGGAATGTCGACAAGGCGATGGACGGGCTGAAGACCTCCTACGCCCATTCGCTGGACGCGCTAGTCGGCCGGCGGCTCGCGGTCATCGGCGTCGCCGGTCTGATCCTGCTGGTGGCGGGCGGGGCGGCTCTGATGTTCGTGACCCTGCCCGACGAATTGGTGCCGCCCGAGGATCGCGGCCGGGTGCAGGTGCGCGTGCAGGGGCCCGAGGGCGCCGGCTTCGACTATACCCGTAACATCATGATGGGGCTGGAGCCGATCCTGGCCGAATACAAGGACAAGGGCGAGGTCTCGAGTTTCCTGATCGCGGCGCCCGGCTTCGGCGGCGGCAGCTTCAATTCCGGCAACGCCTCCCTGATCCTCAAGGACTGGTCCGAGCGGACGCGCACGGCCGATGAGATCGCCCAGGAACTGAACGGCAAGCTGCGCACCCAGACAGGCGCCCAGGTCAACGCCTCTGTGCCCGGCGCCTTCCAGCGCGGCGGCGGGGGCGGTGGCGGCGGGTCGAACTCGATCGAAATGATCGTGACCGGCCAGGAGTACGAGGAAATCTACAACTGGCTGCAGCCCGTGCTGGCGGCGGCGCAGGAGAACCCCGGCTTCTCGCGTCCGCGCCTGAACTATGAGCCAAACGCGCCGCGCCTGCTGGTCGACGTCGATCCCGAGAAGGCCGCCGCGCTCGGCGTGTCGTCACAGGAGATCGGTCGAACCCTGGAGACCATGTTCGGCTCGCGCCGGGCCACGACCTATATCCGCGGCGGTCAGGAATATGACGTCATCCTGCAGACCGAGCGGGCCAACCGGTCGACGCTGGGCGATCTCGAGCGGCTCTACGTCGGCGCGGGCACCGGCGCTCTGGTGCCGCTGTCGTCGGTCGTGACGACCCAGACCTCGGGCGACACGCCGGACCGGCGGCGTCTGGACCGTCAGCGCGCGATCACGATCAGCGCCGACCTGAACCCCGGCACGACCATCGCCGACGCCGTCGCCTTCATGCAGACCGAGGTGGCCAAGCAGCCGCAAGGGGTGGTCAACATCCAGTACGGCGGGGCTGCGCGCGACCAGCAGGAAGCCGGCGGCGCCGTGGCCTGGGCGTTTGGCCTTGCGCTGCTGCTCGTCTTCCTGGTGCTGGCGGCCCAGTTCGAGAGCTGGATCACCCCGGCGGTGATCATGTTGACCGTGCCTCTGGCAGCGGCCGGTGGTCTGTTCGGCCTGCTGATGGCGGGGTCGAGCCTGAATATCTACTCGCAGATCGGGTTGATCATCCTGATCGGGATCGCGGCCAAGAACGGCATCCTGATCGTGGAGTTCGCCAACCAGTTGCGGGATCAGGGACGGTCGATAAAGGAGGCCATCGTCGAGAGTTCGTCGCTGCGCCTGCGTCCGATCATCATGACCTCGATCGCCACGGCCTTCGGCGCCCTGCCGCTGGTGCTGTGGCACGGGGCGGGTGCGGGCAGTCGCCAGACCATCGGCGTGGTGATCTTCGCCGGGGCCATGTTCTCGACTCTGCTGACCCTGTTCGTGGTGCCCGTGATCTATGGGGCTCTGGCCCGCTTCACCAAGTCACCCGAATACACGGCCCGCAAGATCGAGGAATGGGAGGCCCAGGAAGCGGTCGCCAACGATCCGATCCCGGCGGCGGCGGAATAGGTCTGACTGGACGAGGCGGTAGCGCTCCTGATAAGCGTTCGCAGGTAACGGATCGCTGCTCGGGGGCGGGCGATCCGACCGCAGGTGAAGCGTCTCATGTCCAATGTCATCAAGCTGAGCGACGCCCGGGTGGGCGACCGCGGTGTCATCGTCTCGGTCGGGATCCACGGCGATCATCAGGCCGAGGGGATTGAGCTGGAGCGCCGGCTGCTGGAACTCGGTCTGGTCGAGGGGGCGAACTTCGAACTGCTGCATGAAGGCGCGTTCGGGCGCGATCCGATCGCCTTGAAGGTCGATGACATGCGCGTCGCCCTGCGTCGCAAGGAAGCGGCCAGCCTGACCGTCGAACTCGCCGCCTTGCCTCTGGCGGCCGAATAGATGGACGTCGCTGTTCGGCCCGTGCGGGTCGCCCTGGTCGGAAACCCCAACTCGGGCAAGACCGCCCTGTTCAACGCCCTGACCGGGGCGCACCAGAAGGTGGCCAATTACGCCGGCGTCACCGTCGAGCGGAAGGAGGGGCGCGTGCTGGCCGCCTCGGGTCGGTCGATGTCGGTGCTCGACCTGCCGGGGACCTATTCGCTGCGGGCGAGGAGCCCGGATGAGGAGGTCACGCGCGACGCCGTCCTGGGCCGGCTTCAGGATGAGGCCGTGCCCGATGTGATCGTGGCCGTGGCTGATGCGACCAATCTGAGGCTCGTGCTGCGGCTGATCCTGGAGCTGAAGGCCGTGGGGCGGCCGATGGTTCTGGCGCTCAACATGTACGACATCGCCCAGCGTCAGGGGCTGCGGATCGATCTGGAGAAGCTGCGCGCCGAGCTGGGCGTGCCGATCGTGACGACGGTGGCGACGCGCAAGCGCGGCATCGAAGAATTGGTCGCCGAGATCGAGACGGCGGCGGGACCGGGCTGGACGTCCGAAGGCGAGACCTGGACGGCGCCGGACGCAGAGGCCATTCGCGGGGCGCACCGCCGCGCCGAACAGATCATGCGGGCGACGGTGCGTCCGCCGGAGCGGCCCGATACGCTGACGGGGAAGATCGACGGCGTTCTGCTGCATCCGGTGATCGGCTTGGTCATCCTGATGGCCATTCTGTTCGTCATGTTCCAGGCGGTGTTCACCTGGGCGACGCCGATCATGGACGGGATCGAGGCCGGGTTCGGACTGCTGGGCTCGGGCGTGGCGGCGGTGATCCCCGACACCGGGTCGGTCTGGCCGCTGGTCGAGAGCCTGATCGTCGATGGGGTCATCGCCGGGGTCGGCAGCGTGCTGGTCTTCCTGCCGCAGATCGTGATTCTGTTCGCCTTCATCATCCTGCTCGAAGACTTTGGGTACATGGCCCGGGCGGCCTTCCTGATGGACCGGATCATGGGCGGGGCGGGGCTGCACGGGCGGGCCTTCATTCCTCTGTTGTCCTCCTTCGCCTGCGCCATTCCGGGCGTGATGGCCGCAAGGGTGATCGACGCCAAGCGGGACCGGCTGACGACCATCATGGTCGCGCCCCTGATGACCTGTTCGGCGCGGATCCCGGTCTACACATTGATCATCGGCGCCTTCATTCCGCAGCAGACGGTGTGGGGCTTCGCCAATCTGCAGGGGCTGGTGATGTTCGGCCTCTATGCGGCGGGGATCGTGTCGGCGCTGGCGGTGTCGTTCGTGATCCGCAAGGTGTTCTGGAGGGGGGCGGTCGAGCCTTTCATGATGGAGCTGCCGGCCTACAAGAAACCCGACGCCCGGTCGGTGCTGTTGAACCTGTGGCTGCGGGCAAAAATCTTCATGGAGCGGGCGGCGCGGATCATCCTGCCGTTGATGATCCTGGTCTGGGCCGCCTCGACCTTCCCCTATCCGCCCGAGGGCGCGACCCAGCCGGCCATCGACTATTCCTTCGCCGGGATGATCGGCCATTGGCTGGAGCCCATCTTCGCGCCCATCGGCTTCAACTGGCAGATGGTCGTGGCCCTAGTGCCCGGGATGGCGGCGCGCGAGGTGGCGGTGGCCGCGCTCGGCACCGTCTATTCGATCGCCGATGCGGAGAGCGCCGGAAGCCTGCTGGGGGCGACCCTGGCGGCCCAGTGGTCGCTGGCGACGGGGCTCAGCTTCCTGGCCTGGTACGTCTTCGCGCCGCAGTGCGTGGCGACGCTGGGCGTGGTGAAGCGGGAGCTGAACAGCTGGAAATGGATGTGGGTCATGGTCGTCTACATGTTCGCCCTGGCCTATCTGGCGTCCTTCGCCACCTATCGGATCGCGGTGGCGCTGGGCGGCGGCTGACGGCATAGGTGGGGAAATGTCACCCACCGTCTTCGCCATCGTCATGGGCCTGCTGGGCCTGATCTTCGGCAGTTTCATCGCCGCGGTGACCGTGCGCTTGCCGAGGGACGAGGAGATCGTCGTCACGCCGTCGCACTGCATGAGCTGCGGCGAGACGCTGAAGCCATGGCAGCTCATTCCGGCGATCAGCTGGCTGGTGCAGCGGGGCAAGTGC
>Ga0247737_1001022_pt1 | contig 11872 bp, 11 predicted proteins | sample UWRJL028104C2_FD_180937 | JGI IMG/M metagenome (GOLD analysis project Ga0247737, IMG submission 180937) | Plant litter microbial communities from Arlington Agricultural Research Station in Wisconsin, United States - UWRJ-L028-104C-2 | ecosystem: Environmental > Terrestrial > Plant litter >...
AAACTGCCCGTCCTCCCGCGCCACAAATCAACGGTCACCTTGAGGTTCCTGAAGAGGAGAGTCGCCGCATTGTGAGTGCATTCATCTATGTGCCAACGTCTAATTCAATATCTGGACAGGTATGGGGCCAACGAGATGCAGCTCCAAAACAGCCTTCTCCAAAGAAAGTTGTGCAACCATTGGAAACCCCTGTTCCGTTCGGAACGTCCATCCAGCGGCTTCCGACTGCAAATGGCCACAGAGAGGCATCGTCTAAGGGAGTTCCATCTCGGTCATATCTGCCTGCAGCAGCGACTTCTGGGCCCCATGAAGCTGATGCCCCACAAGCTACACATCTTGATTCGCAACATCGGCAGAAAATCCAGGAATCTCAGCATTATAACGAGACCCAAGCTATTTCCAAGAGAGGACCGGACAATCAATTCGACCGGAACCAAGGTGCGCCGGCCTTTTCCACTGGAGGTGGTTTCAATTCAACCACAGGGGAGAATCAATCTCGAATGCGAGTGGCCACTGCACAAGAGTCGATCGGACTATCTATTGAGAGACCACCTACCAGCAGTGGTTTCCGTGGGGGAAATAGCAACATGGCCCATCAATTACAGTTTCAGAACGTGCCTATTGCTAAAGTCGCTAGTGTCGCTCCTATTGAGGTCGAGCCTACTCAAGCTTATCTTGGGCAAGGACTTTCGCATGGAGCATGGGGTCGTCATCCTGTCGAGAATGAGGGAAGTCCAAGCATGTCCTCTCGTCTCAAGACTCAGTCGCTACCGCACCCTGCGACCCGCACTATTGAAGAGAGTGCTCCAAGCAAGTTCAACAGGGGCGCACCGAAGCAGGACCTTCATAGTCATGGTATACGCTCCTCAGCGCCGTTTCCGCTTCAAGAAAGTCCCAAGTTGTCAAGTCATGGTAGCAGCGATGTGCATATTGCGCCACATGTGGGAAACAATCACATTCCTTCACATGTCCCAAACCACCAATCGGACAGCCCACTCGCCAGAGAGCGTCGGATTAGCGCGAGAAATGGTGCGATCGCTGACGTTGTCAACCTTCAACCGCCATTGGCCTCCGGAAACCACAAGCAGGAGAGCCCCAGGACCAACTACCGAACGGCTCCAACACCGGTGCTACCACATGGCCAATTGCCTGTCATTGAAAATGCGAGTTATCGGCCAGTCAGGATGTCGAAGGAAGAGAGCCCTCGCTTCCGAGTGGATGGTCACGTCCATGCAGCTTCTGCCCGGCCTCTAGTGGCAAGCCATGACCACGACGAACGCGAAGGAGCGCTGCATTCGAGTTCAAAGAATAGCAGTCCAAATTCCATAACTCGCGGTCACATTATCTTACCGAGCAAGCTCGAGCCCGTCCCCCCTCCGCCAAATCACGCAGCAGTTCCTCAGATGAGAATCGCCCGTCCTGCTTCGGCCATGGGCAATAAACGCGATGCAGAACCTCTTGCGCGGTCTCTGGCACCTCCTCAGACCTTCCCATCTTCAGGATCACCAGCCAAACCGCTCATTCCAGTTTCTACAGAGACTGCTGCCCATCGCCCTGTCGAGAGTAGGTTTATCGTTCTCAAACTGTGAGCGCACATTGACGATATCCCGTAGATTCACGACCCCGTGCCTCGGACTCCCAGCCCCCTACAAGAGCTTATATCGAAAGGGACAGAGAGCGTCCTGTTCTCAATGAAGGCTATCTGCAAGCGCCGCCATATAATGTATCAAATGGCCACCGCACCAGGCCAGATTATGACAGGCGTCCCGATCCTGATTCTCCCTCGATGGGCTTCAAAACTTCAGGGGCTGCGATGGGTCGGCCTGACCAACCGCAGCGCTTGAGGGTCTCTTCAAATGTCGCCCTTGACAATGTGGAAAACGTACCTACAGACTCCGCGGCGAGAGTTACGTCTATCAAACTGGGTGTCGCCGATCAGAGTGGATTGCAGAACTTACCCACCGTCAAAGACCTCGGATTAAAGGTACCCTTCAACGACCACAGTACACCTAGGCTCGGTTACGGCACTCCTCTTCAATTGCCGTCTGATACTGAACTGCTCCGGTCCGCAAGACCCTCCACGCAGCCACTGCCATCGACCTTTGAACATAGAAGGGACCGAAGAAATCAGAATGGTGGACCTGAATCCCACAATAGTCTACCCTCACAACCAAGGATTCATCATCCTGTTCTTGCCGAGATTCTCTCATCTCCCCCTCCTCCAAATACATTCTCAAGTCTTCAACCTGAGTCCGGCTACCAGAAACGATCAACAAGCATTGGCACCGGCGTCTTGCCATCCAGTAAGGCTCCCGGTCCCGATATTTCTTCGCTGCCTCAAAAAACGACAATCTCGAAAACCTACGCTGAACTAGAAGCCCCCAGACCCCCGCTCCAGGAAAATAGGACCACGCCGTCTGTGCCTCCGCATGTTCAGCTCCCGTCCGTCGGCACTCACCATCGAGGTATGCAAGACACTGCTGCAGCACCAAGTCGGATCCAAACTTCCTCAATCCGACCTTCAACAGCTCAGCTCCCCGTCGATGGTGACTTACATCGTGCTGCTTTTGGTCACCCTGTCAGCGAATCTGTGCAACACTCACGCGACAGAAGGATGAGTACGGCCTTAGGAGCTACCTCACAGCCTGCACCAGGATCTCGTCTTCCATCTCAGGAACTGCAAACATCCGTCAATGGGCTGTTAGAGTTACAAGACTCAAGACCCACTCACACTTCTCATCAGATCGCGCCTCCCCTTCAACCCTCGATATCGGCGTCACAACAGGCTAGCCGGCATTACCATTCAGCCTCGCTACCCACCTCGTTGAATCCGCCCTCACATTCGCCTTACGGAGTGGCGAAGAGTTCCACACCGACTGCATCTCAAACCAATATCCCAGCTCAACTGCACCCTCCACCAACGCAATCCATTGGAGAGCTTGGGACACTTTCTCTACCTCGTACCACGCCATCTCAAGAAACGATTCTCATGACTCCGTCTTCTCTCGCGCAATCAACGATGTTGAAACCCACCGTCTCTCGTCAATCCCTCGCACCATCTGTAGAATCTCAAACCGTCAAGAAGAGGGGTATCCTCCGAATGTTTCGCAGAACGTCCAATCAACCTGCTCCTGAACCTGTTGCCCAGTCGGTGTCTAGGACTGCGGCTCAGCAATATGAAATTTGGCGTCCAGATGCCGCGAGGAAGTCGCCAGAATCAAGTCCTGAACACCGAACCGGTACCGACACTCTTCCTGATTTAAAGATCATTACGTCTACTCCGATTCATGCGATGAAGTCTATACCTTTGTCAATTCCAGTTGCGGAAGACGGCGACCGATTGGCGCACGTCTTTAGTCCGTTTAGGTATCTGACTGAGAAAAAGAACCGTTCTCTTTCTGTGGCTTCTATCGAGGCCCGAGATGGAACTGCGGTAAGACCACTTCTTTGCGCCTATCACCTCCCACTTATACATTTATCAATGCAGGCAAATACTGTAGTGGGTTCACCCACTGCTTCAATGCACAGTACAGCTGCGATGCCCATGCTACCGCCACCTTCTCGGAACCCTCTGTTAGCAGCGGAAGAGTGGCGTAACAGAGAAAGGGAAGAAGCTGAAGCTCGAGCCCGGAAGAAACGTAGAAGAGCGCCTCCAGGAGTCGTCTTTGATGTTGCTGAGGAAACGCCTGAGGACAAACGACGCCCACGACGCAAAGGCACTGCGCGAAGGAGGTCTGGACGGAACTCTGAACCCCCACCAGGCCCATCTTCATAATCACGACCCACTCACGAACATCGACGTTGCAACTCACGCCTCTGCGCTCCACCTAATGAGCGTCCATACCATAACGTTATTATACCATATTGTATCCACTATTCTCAAGCTCGAATACGGTGTATCATTAACTATCTCGCAGTCACGGCTAATATTGTGTATCCTTAGTGGGGCATCAGCTTTATTCTCTAGTCGCTATTTTGCTTTCCTTCTGCAGCTTTCGTTCATTTAGATGCCTATTAATTGCAGCAGCCTTAACATTAAGTAGTGGATCGCAGCTTCATTTTCAAGACCTATCTTATCAGAGAACGTTAACATTGCTGCTTCGCTGATCAAGCTAGAAGTGTCAACTTGAACTACGCCTATCTCACCAGTACTTATACTAATAGTGATTAAAATTCTCTTTCGTCAGCGTGACAGTCACGTGATCTATAACCTAACGCGCCTCGACGTAACGCGACGCGTTTGTCCAAGACGATCACCATATCTACTAGTTTAGCCCACCACTCTCAGTCAGATTCTCTAAGAAGATGTTTAAAGGTGGTTCAGGCGGACCAGAAAATGGAACATCAACGTCCAGCAAATCACAGGTCCCTTATAATGGCCTAAAGTATCCAAGCTCCCTCAATTTGTGAGTATCGCTTGCTACTCGTGCTATGATTCTATCAGTTGAGGAAAGCGATTATAGCTATGAGGACTCTCCACTGTTTGACGTGACGATCGAAGAATTTGAAACCTGCGCATTGGACCGGTTACGCATCCTTGCAGAAATCGAATCATCGTCTGCTCGGAATCGTACATGGGCGGAGCTTGCGAAAGTCACTGATGATCAGTGCAGAAAGTATCTCCCTTTGGACTCGACCCCGAAGCCAACTCTTGAAAAAAGGAATCTGAATCCTGAGCTCCTGATACTGGACGAGGAAAGAAGAAGAGATCACCTGAGCCACTTTGTTCTGCGGCTTGCATTCTGTCGATCGTGCGTAGCTTGTCATTCCAAAGTGGTCCTCCACTAACTCTCAACATAGAGAGGATCTCAGGCGGAGATTTATCAAGGCTGAGAGCAACCTTTTTAAAGTCCGTTATGAGAAGGCCTTTACATTAGACAAAGAAACGCTACATGATTCTAGGGACTTCAACTGGATACCGGTGAAATTCCTTCCTCGTCTGTTTGGAACTACACTAACCTTACCCAGGTGTCACCAGAGGAGCAACAAGAGTTCAAAGAGCAGCTGGACGCTGCCCATCAGGGCAATGACAAACCGGGAAAGTACTACAAGGTAATTACATTCATATAAACCATCATGGTTTCTGACGAGTTATCCAGGTGAAATGGACCCGGGTACCAGATCTAGTGGAGAAACGAAAGGTCTTTCTGAGGGGTGGTTGGGCTTATGTGCCTAGGCAAGAGCAGTCTAGCATTGTTTTCCATGAATTTGAAGCCAAGCTGGAGAAAGCTCTCGAGGTAAGCTCTGACATATGCTGTGGGCCGCGTGTAACATCCTCCCAGATGACATCGAGGGTTCTTCCTCGTCTGGATGAAGACACGCGGTTATTGCCTATCCTCAATAACCTATCACAAGGCTTTGTGACAGGTATATCATCAGAGTGGGCCAACGCCTCTGGTGATAATACCGATGAGATCAAGGCAGAGATGGTGGACGACTTGGCAAAGAAGCATTTCCCACTTTGCATGCGCACATTGCACGAGAATTTGCAAAGAGACAACCATTTGAAGCATTTCGGTCGCTTGCAATATGGATTGTTCCTCAAGGTGCGCCTCTGTCTGACGAAGATAAAATCAGTCCTTGACTTTGCTATAGGTGTTGGGCGTCACAATAGAAGAAGCAGTCGCTTTCTGGCGCAAGTCATTCAGTCGCATCTCCGACGACAAGTTCAACAAAGAATACAGATACAATATTCGGCATTCATATGGTCTAGAGGGAAAGAGGGCTAATTATCCAGCAAAAACGTGAGTTGCCATGATCTACTTTATTGATGGCTGATAGGTCAACGCCATGGATGGATCTAGGTGTATCCAACTCTTACAACCAGGCTCGTCGGATTGCGGGTGTCCATATCGCAGTTATTCACCGGAGAATCTTCAAACGGCGTTGCTGGCTTCATATTCCCAGCAAGGACTTCGCTCAGCAGACCTGCCAGAGATAATGGCCACGGTGAAGACTGGACATTATCATGTGGCGTGTACACGTGTATTTGAATTGACACACGCATCATATGGGGTGAGCAAGGGCGAAGGAGTTGGAGATGGTGAGAGCGTTACCCATCCAAATCAATACGCGGCGAAGAGTATGGAACTGAGCAAGCCGAAAGTCAAGGACGAGATGATGGTTGAGTAATCTGCTTTGAGTTTTATAGTAAATAAATTTCGTTAGTCCATATGTATTCAATATGAGCATGTGTTACTTTTTCCGTTTACGTATTGAATGAAAGGCTGTGACCAGTGACGTGCTGTAGTCGGGTGCGCTGTTCATTTTGCTCCTCACCTTCATCTTCCACCTGCCATCGTCGTTCTCATGAGCCAACGAAAATCCGTCACGAAAGTTGAAGAAATTGCTCAGCAAAAGGCTGATGCTCTTCACCAATACCAGGACACAGATGGGCATTTCTCTCTTGTGAGGTGTGTATTTTTGGCACTACCCTATTCCTTTGCTAATGTTCTACAGGAATTTCCGACTTGCAGACCTTGTCACCATTATGAATGGCGTCTGTGGGTCGTTTTCGATCTTCAGCTCAGCCCAGTACCTCCTTACGAATGACCCGGACTACCTGTGGTCCGCGATGGCCTTCCCCTTGGCCGGTCTTATGTTCGACTTCCTGGATGGCAAGGTGGCTAGATGGAGGAAGTCGAGCAGTATGCTTGGACAAGAGCTTGACAGTCTTGCGGACCTTGTATGTTGTCGTCAATATCTTATATTCTATCCAACCCCTTACACACAACTAGATATCTTTTGGAGTTGCACCTTGCTTGTTGGCTTTCGTCGTTGGACTGCGAACATACCTCGACACGGTTGTCCTCACAGGTTTTATTTGCTGCGGATTGGCACGTCTCGCGCGCTTCAATGCTACGGTGGCTTTGATCCCCAAAAATAATGGTGGCAAGGCCAAATATTTCGAAGGTCTTCCCATCCCTTCGTCTCTCGTCTTGGTTGGAGTTCTCTCCTATTGGGCAAAGCAAGGATGGATCGTTGGTCAGGAGGGTATTCCTCTGGGTACTGTTACCCTTTGGGGCAAGGACGGTGGCAGTGGCGAGGTGCACAAGGTCAGCTTCATCTTCGCTGCTTGGGCTGCGGCCATGGTCAGCAAGACCCTTCGGGTTCCCAAGTTATAGGTTCGGTTACGATATTCACGACTCAAGTTTCGAAACTATCTTACTCGTAGCTATGAAAGGATGATATTACGGTACATGCTTAGAGCTCTTGTAATGGAACACGAATTACATTTGCAGATCGCGATGGCTTGAATATGTTATCGTGTGACTGCGTACCTGCCCTGACCGTGACCGTGGGCAATTGGACGCGACCGCGTTTCTTCATAATCATTTACAGTCGCGTCGCCTTCACTTCCCCTCATCATCATGGTCTCTGCCAGTGACGTCGACCGCGTCTTTCTTCAAGCGGTTCTCTCTCGTGGTCTTCTCTCTGGAGACTTGGCGAAAGTTTTGTGGGAAAAGAGTGTGAAAGCCGTCAATGGTACTTTTCTCTTTCTCACTACACCCCTTGATTTGGATGAACCAAACGTTTCGTGCTTAGCTTCCAATGACGCGCTCAATATCAACTTTGTCAACAACGCGAATAACTGGGACGAGTTTGTGGCTAGGATAAACCGCACTCTTGATAAGTTGGAACTGGAGTTCAGACTTCTCCATGACGAATCGACAGGAAGGGAAATGTATGCCCTGGTACATATTTCTCATATCACACGAATTAGACTCTCGATTTACACACGGATTAGGTCAATCGGAAGGGTGATGAAGTCGCGCAGATGGCCACAGACTATACCGCAGTTGAAATCGCATTCTTCAAGGCAATAGTGTGTCACTTTTTTTCGGTGCCACATTCGATGCTAAAAGGCTTTCAGGTTGAACAAATTATGCTTGCACCTCGCGAAGCATATTCTGTCTCTTCTCTTGCTGCCCTTCGCGAACTCAGCAGTGCGAAGATCAACATGACCAAGGCGCAGGCTGAGGTGGTGCTTGCAAGCTTTGTTTCGAAAGGCTGGCTCATGAAAAGCGCGTAAGTCTTTCACACTTGGCCCTCTGGTAGTGAACTCAATGTTTTCTAGCCGTGGTCGGTACTCACTTTCGACGCGATCTCTTCTTGAACTCCTTCCGTATCTTAAATCAACCTACCCCGATGATATACTTGAGTGTACTATTTGTATGGAGGTATGCACTCAGTACCGACGCTCATACGCGGGGCCTCTCATCATAATATCTAGATCATAACGCGTGGAATCGCGTGTATCACCGATAATTGCCAAGTTCGAATGCATCTTCACTGCTTCAAGAACTATAGACACGGGCAGGGTCAGAAAGGATGCCCCACGTGCAAAAAGGATTGGCCTCGCGAGATCAAAGACCTTGTTCCTGTCGGGGAGGGTGCGGCCAGAGATGGGGACGAGAAACGACGAACCCGAGCCAAGAGTGCTGATGAAGATGAGGAGGAGATGGACGAGGATGAAGAAGAGGAAGAAAAAGAACCGGTTTTAGAGGATTCGCCTCCCAGAAAGAGCTCACAGCGCAAAGGGAAGAAGAAAGCCAAGCGCGATGAGAGTATGGAAATGGATGACGAGGACGATCCGCCTCAAACTCAGGCCACGCAAAGAACACGAAGAAGTACAAGACGTTAACTTGATAACCAGGAGGTGGATATGACAACATGTGCTCTACAATGCGATGCGACTCTATTTTCGACATTACATATTATATATTACTCTCCTAAAAATTCCCCTGCGGTCTATTAGGTATTCAAGTCTTGATTTTACTTTACTCTACTGTGTGGCCACCCTGCCGTCCTCGACGATTGCTGCCGTGGTGTTGATAAATCCAAAGCGTCCTTTACCCCATACTTGTCGCTTCTTTTGGTCCCTCCTTCCCTCGCCAAACTCTTCGTTCCATTTACGCAAGTCCGCTAGACTGCCTAGTGTCTCTGAGGAAGACGGTGTGATTTCCTTCAGTGCTTGCGTAAAGTTGTGGAGACGTAGTACGCGCGCTACTGCTGGAGTCTCTGGTGATGTTGATGGTCCTTTCTCTGCCGGACTTGCCGTCTCCGGTGGAGACTTCTCTTTCTCTAGAGACTCGGAGACTGCCTCTTTATCTGTCTCTGGGCCGTTGGTCGAAGTTTCTGAAGCTGAGTCCGACGAGGGAGTCCCTGGGCGAACAAATTCTGAGTTTGCAGCTGAGGTGTGCTGCGTTCCATGACGAGAAAGCCAAGGAAGCTCGAGATGCTCTTTGACCGAGTCTAAGGCAGCCGAAACACAGAGATCTACAATTCGGTTAGCATACGGTTGCTTTAAATTTCGAGAATCTTACGCTTGAGGTCAGAGCCAGAAAAGCCCTCCGTTTTCCTCGCCAAAGCATCTATGCTAACATCTTCTCCCAGTCCCTCATCGCGGAGTAAGATTTTCAAAATTTCTGTGTAATCGTTGGTTCAAATATAATGGAAGGAAAACACACAGAAATACTCACCAACACGTTCCTTTTCGCCCGGAAGGTCCACAAGTAAGCGGCGAGGTAGACGGCGAAGAACAGCGTCGTCAAGATCAAACGGTCTATTAGTTGCACCGATGACAACCACGTTATCCTTTGCAGACTTGAGGCCATCCATTTCTTGCATGAATTCGGTGATAACACCTCTGTGAGCGAAGGCACTTCCACTCTCCCTCGCTGACATTCGGGCACCGAACAACGCGTCGATTTCATCCAAGAAAACGACACAAGGAGATAGCTTTCGAGCCAGAGCAAAGACTGCTCTAACCAACTTCTCTCCCTCTCCAACATACTATCGCAGAAATATGAGGGACGCTCATCATGTAAAAGATTGGGAATAGCTACCATGTCCATAACATCCGAAGGAGACACAGCTAACATGCGACAGCCAGCTTCTTTCGCCAAAGCGCGCACGACTAAGGTCTTGCCCGTTCCAGGAGGTCCGAAAAGTAAGCAACCCGTCATGCTATGTTCTTTGAGGATCCCTTGCTGGAATGCGTGCGGATGTAGCAGAGGTAATGATACAATTGTCCGAACAGCATCTATTGTGTGACCTGGTAAATGCACTTGGTTGAAGGTTGTTGACATCGAGTCTGCATAGAAAGGGTATTAGATCTGCGCAAGGAAGATAAAAGGTAGCTTACTGGCGTCGACAATACAAGATAACAATCTAGCTTCATGTGCGTCCAGATCCGGATCGTTTTTAATACCCTCAACGACCTTGTCTTTACTTGACCCAGCGCCATTTACCAAAGTCTCTTCTCCTTCCATATGGTCTTCTGAACCTGCTTTGGTACCCAGAGCTTCATGAAGCCATTTCTTGCGGGTCGTTCCCAGACTTCCACTTGCGGTCCATGCAGACTGCACGGCCGACCAAGGAACGGGAATTGCAGCCAACGACAGTGTATCTTTGGGGAGCTGTGAGAGCATCACACTCCCTACAGCACGATCAGCTATCTTCCGAACGTTCGACCATGCTTCAATCTTATTGCTCCACTCATCCCACATAGGGGAGTCTGAACTAGATTGAACAACTGGCGGCTCTTCCACAGGGGTTTCGTCTGCAAGGGTTTCCTGAGCAGGAAACGCGGGCTCCGAGTCCATGACACCTCCTACGCCCCCCACGGCCATTCGAATGGTCAACTCGTTGATTTCTCGTCGCCGTGACATCCGACGTTCGCGCTCGATGGTCGCCGACCGCGTTTGGGGAACTAGAATTGCAGAACGGAAGAATTGAGAGCTTGCATCGGCATTTTCTTCAGAAACGCCTATGCCTATCACCCCACTCCCAGATGGTGAGGAAGGTTTGGGTCCACCAATTACAATGATATCCGGTGCATCAGACCGATCGCCATCATCCTGCTCGCCGGTCAGCCTAGGGAATTCGCTTTGGAGTGAGGCGGCATTTTTCTCCCATTTCTTGAGTCTGGATCGGAGACGCTTTTCCCGGGCGGTTTCGGCAACGTCACTCTCGGTCCAGTCGTGGCAGATATCGCTTTTCGCACCAGATGGCATTTGTGAGGACATCGAGTTGCGGTTCATGAGCAGGTTGATAAGACTAGATGATCCAGAATTCCCGTCATGCCAAGGGGCCGCTATTGAGGGTGCCATTCCAAATATAATAGTGACCGGTGAGGCAGAGATGTTGGAATTTCGAGCCAGAAACCCGCGTCGACGCTGTCGTACGGCATTCAGTAATGCAGGGTACCAAGTAGCGGAGGATGAGGCCAAAGTTGGGAAATCGCGTATATATATGAGCCTTGATCGATTTCTCACTGCACTAGGTGTGGACCCCTCCACGTTCTCTGGGCGACTTTGTAAGTTGACGAGGGCATCAAAGAAGAGTTCGAGTTTGCTTGGAGTGGGGGGCTTTCTTGAGCTCGAAGATATCATTGGGCGACCTGGTAGGGATGTGAGTAACTTGGGCAGTGATATCGACATCCTTGGGGGATTAGCTAGGATAGGCATCTCGTCGTCGTAATCATCTTCGTCAGGTAGCTGCCTTCGTGGAGCCTCCGGAGACGGTGGAGATGGTGAAGAGAAGTGCAATGGGTTTTTTGGTAGATTTAACGCGCTTGCAGCTATGTTTAGACGAAATTCATCAGAACGGACGCGTCCTCTATGCATGAAGGCACTTACCCTTGCCAAATATACCGCTCTCACCCGCAGCCAACTGAACTGCATCCAAAATCAGGATTTCCGCACCAGTACGATATGCCAATTCGTGAACGGTCATATCTATCACGTAGTCGCCACCTTCGATCGGGCAGTAGAGTCCTAAGGTTGGCTCAACTGTCCGTGGTGAACCTGCAGAGGGGTGCATTGCACGAGCCTGGATTTGTGGATGCAGCGTAATCAGGAGTTTATCC
>Ga0247737_1001025_pt1 | contig 11837 bp, 10 predicted proteins | sample UWRJL028104C2_FD_180937 | JGI IMG/M metagenome (GOLD analysis project Ga0247737, IMG submission 180937) | Plant litter microbial communities from Arlington Agricultural Research Station in Wisconsin, United States - UWRJ-L028-104C-2 | ecosystem: Environmental > Terrestrial > Plant litter >...
GCTTAATTTCCGGTTCAAGAGCAGTTCTATTCAATTTTTTGCAGTCTTGAGCAGTCGTGAGGTGGAGGTGCGGGCCATCGGCACGATGACGTGGGAACCAATCATAGCCCACATCACAACCAGGGCTGCATATGGAACGCGTCTTGCGGTAGCGCATTCAACGGTCGACTACTCGCAGTCATGCACGACGCGGACGACACTGTTTCGTCCCACATGAATCCACGCCATGTCGAATCCATGATCGATTGATCCCGCACTCAGCTCAATGCCTCTCCTCAGCCTGTTCTCCTCTTCAATATGGACCGGTTCCTTTGGCTTCATGGAGCGTCCCTCACCGTATAATCGAATCAAATCCTCTTCTGCAACATGGTACTTCCCATTCCATCCCTTTGGTTTCTTCCCTGATCTCATCGCCCTTTTCATGTCAGATTTCAGCGCTGGCACCCACCACACTCAAAGTCGACATCAACACCTCTCAGTTCCTGTTCCATTGCAAGTCTACGCTTTCCCTCAATCTTCCCACCTACTCGCTGCGCAAACTGACCTGCTCGAACGTCAGACTCGGGAACACCTGGCCAATATCCAATATAGCAGCGCTGATTTGGATCCACTGCCGTTCGCGAGGACCCTCCTATGTACTCCTCGACATCAACCTACTCAAAGCCTCGACACCTACTGCTCCCTCAGATTATGCAATCGCTATCTTTCTCTCGTGAAACCTCCCTGTCAAGTCCGACTCCAGCTCCGCCTGTCAAGTCCGACTCCAGCTCCGCCTGTCAAGTCCGACTCCAGCTCCGTTTGCAGCTTCGTAGGTCTTGTCCTTTGTCAGACCCTTTCTTGACGATCCCATCACTACTTCATTCGCAGATGTCGAGGGGGGGTGAGCAGAACTCAGGACCCTTGCTACTTCAATCCCCTTTTCAATTTTTGCGTCACGATGGAACGTTTGGCTTCTCATAAAACTGGCTCATTAAGATTGATCCCGTTCGCCTCCTCGCCTTGGTGCGTCTCACGACTTTTATCTTCCCTCATTCCTCTCACAGATTCTAGTTCCCAGGTCCACGTATCTTTACCCGCATTCTCGCAAACACTCGTTCGAGTTTCGATAACTTTCCTCTATCCAGCGCAGGTGGCAGTTACCCCTTGGTCAAGGTTAGCCGAAACTTGAAAGGTAAGTCTTTCTATATCTATATGTTTTCAAGTGTCGGTCCAGCGACTTTATCTTTATGAAGGCTGATCCTCTTCCTACTAGTTCTCGAAAGAATGCAACTTGAAGTCATCGAGTCTGTGCAACCAGGGGTACTTCCTTATTTTTTCATCCACTGTGTAACAACCTAATATCTCTACTGCTTCCCTCGTTTAGGCGCTGTACGTTATAACCACCATAAACTTCGATCAAACTCGTCTAGACCCCGCGCCTCGAAAGTATTCACATCTACACTCTCAAGTCGGAGCCAAAATCGGACTCCAAGAACGCTCGACGAGGATCGGCGGAGTGCGGGAATCGAAAGAGGTGACTGAGCATATTATGATTTGGGAAACAGGGTACAGGTGTGTATGCGATAACTTCTGATTCTCTAGTTCATCCTTTTCACTGACATGTCTCTCCAGCAACCAGTACGATTGCCGCGCCATTGAAGATCAAATATGGTGTAGAGCCCGAGACACCAACGAGGGTCAACCGTAATCAACGATCTTGTTGACGATGGGTTCCAGGACGATTCCCTGAAATAATAAATTTTGCACGCCACCAGTGAGTTGGGCCATTACTGCATTGGCAGGACACACGGTGAAGTGCTCCTGACACTGCGGATAAAACACCACTTTCTCCATGACATCGGTTCGCTAGTGACGGTGCTATTTCACCATTGCCTCTCGGTTCAGTGCCGCTTGTGATAGGTACGCTCACATACGTCAATATTGATCTGAGGCATCCAGCTCACGATTTGTTACCCGTTACATACTGTCACTCTCTTTTTTTTCCGCGACCGTCGAAGAAATTTAAGGCTTTGTTGATCTAGCAAATTCTTGGAATACATGCGGGTAGGGCGACGTGGCATCCAAATGCTTTCTTGGAGAAATTCATCAACTTTTGCCAGTGCGATTTATCGACTGTATTTATAGTATACATGCTTTGAGCCCCGTCACAACATAAATAGAATGTACAGTACACTTATTCAACTTGATATTGAGCTGGTTTCATGTTGCCCTAGTACTTTCGGAAGCGGAATCTTACCAACATATTTGGGCTGCTGGTAGTATGTGCCGTACTAGACGAGTCCTCGTTCTGGTGTGGTGCAGGGAAGTGCGAAAATCTCCAACTTGTAAGATATCGGTACTCCAAACAGTAATTTAGAGCCGTGGAATATTTACTGAGTCTAGCAAGGAAGGCGTCGATGAAAATCTACCAAAAGTATACGACTAAACAAGGGAGGACTAGGATAGATTATTGATGCGCATGTACTCCTCAATGTCGGATGGCTCTGCGTAGCGCTGTGGATGAATAGAGTTCGATTGAATGAGTGTAATCGCGAGCACTTCATTGATGAGAAACAGGGTGCGTACCCTATAATAATCGAGAACTGCATTTCGAGCGGGTTGTATGATATGATCATTCCACCCGTCCAAAGTGAAATTTGCATGAAAGTTCCGTGGATATTCCCAGCTCTCCGTACGATCTTCCGGAAGGAAGATATATCTCGTAATTCTTTCAGATTTGCAAGATTGAGGAAGCACATGGGCGATGTAGAGCAAAACCGACAGGTTCTTGGAGTGGTTTTGCTTTTTCCAGTCCTCGGCCATGTGAAACTCATCAGCACTCTGACAGAGGCTAAAATAATGGCATTGATCAGCGCATGAAGAACAGGATTTGAAACTGAAGACCTACGGTTGGTCCAAGAAGTACATCAGAAAGGTCTGAGCAACTGTTGTGTGATGTTGCCCTGTAAATTCGAGACGTTGATATTGGGGACGCTTGGTGAATAATATCTGGACAACTCGGTGAAAAGGCTCATGCCATTCGGTATCAATCACGAGAGGAAACACAGAAGTCGGATCTGAGGCCTCAACCTGAAGGATGTGGGAGTGTTGCACCTCATAGAGCAGCAAAATTAGATTATCGTCAGAGATAGGCTCTGTTCGAAGGCAAAAAGCCTGAAGGTCAGAGATGAGATGAGAGAATTGCTCCTGGAGGTTCTGTTATCAGCTGGTAATTGACTCACGGCAATTCAAATAATCACTGCTTACCTTTTTTTCCACCATCTCGATAATCTCTTCTGACAACTGCCAAAATTCGTAAATCGCATTGGATATTTTACTGACGCTGTGGAGAGTATGGAACGATAGTTGAACCAGCTCCTCTCGAAGTTGAGGGGTGCAACATGGGCCAGCCTGAATGCAGCGCCTGGTAACCCAGATGTAATACCCAAAATCTTTGATAGGACATGTTGCAGATCAGCACTCGAAGAACAACTTTCCGGGAGAGTAGAATAAACATACCATCTTTATTACCCTCCGATTGGCGCAGATGGCGCAGTCCAAGAGCCGCACTGTCACCTAAAACGTACTCGCGACACAGGTAGAACTGACGGGATCGAAATGGATCGAGTAGGAAGTCCGATAGTGAGGCATGCAAAATGGATATAACACCAGCCGAGTTACATTCGATAAGGGATGCGAGCTGGCTTAGGCAGGCTTTTGTTTCTCCACGTTCCCAGAAGAGAAAATCATCGACATCTTCTGGCGTGTACATCCCTTCGTCCCCAGCCTCTGGGTTAACAACAATCAAGGTTCCGAGGACCAGTTTGACCGCCTCGGTGCTGTCGACGTTAGAGAGTACATGGTGGTATAAGGAATTCAGCTCTGCGTACGGCATATCCTTCTCCCCTTTAGGAGGCTGGAGTCGACGAATGACGTCTAACCGACGATGTGGAAGCTGGTGAGGATCTCCACCAATATATTTGACTGTTGTAGATGCAAAGATGAATTGGCCCGACGATTTCCGGGTGAGCTCACGGAGGACATCGGTGGAAGGCCAGGAAGATGGAATATAGGAGGCGAGGGGGTGTTCTCGCTTGATCCTCTTGAATGAGTCCTCAAGAAATCGATAGATATCTTCATTGGGGGAAAATTCATCGGAAAGAGAAAGTCGCGAGAGGTGAGGTTGGATAGTGATTTGATTAAAGATGGATTGGAGGTGGACTTCCGGACGGCTGGCAATGAGAATGCGAATACGGAGCGATGAGTGACGAAACGCGGCAACCAGCGACTTGACGATGCCAGACTGCACATGTCCTCCTTGACACTCGTCGAGGCCATCAATGATGATAACGAGGGGGGAGATATCAAAAATTATTCCAGCAGAGACAAGCTGCTCAAGTGGCTCGATAATGAGTTTACTGAGCTGGACGTCGACAGATTGTTCGAAGATAAATGGGTTGTAGTCGACAGCTGCTCCAATAAACTCCCGCGCGGTGGGAATCGCCAGAGCAACTTGATGAGCAATAGTCGCAACGAATCGATTCACGTTGTTTCGTTCGCCAGCCGTCTTCCAGAAGAAGAAGGAAGCCACGAGCCATCCACAGGTCTCACAGATCTCGGCGACCGTGTGTGCAATAGCAGACTTCCCTGCCCCGGCAGCACCATAGAGCCATAAGATCAAAGTCTCCGACTCGATTATTCCACGTATCCAATCGATGATTTTCTTGATGACTGCCTTGCGCGTGTTGGGATGGCATTTTGGTGCATCAAGTCGTTCTCGTTCTAAAGAGTTATAAATGGCACCTAGTGCGGAATTCTTGCCGAGAACGTCTAGACCTGGATCGATAGCTGTGCATCAGCTTTTAGAGGATCGATTGTAAGTAAATTCTTTACACACCTCTACTACGAGCTTGTACCTGGGTGATGCTTGTACTGATGTGACTATTCGTGATCGTGGTGTTCACGGCGTGGTCGAAATTTGACGCTAAGAACAATAAGGTTCAAAATAGTTAAGATAATAACATGCGACGAGCTCTAACGCACCTGATGGACCATAGTGGTACCTATGAGCGCCCTGGTTCTGCCATGCAAATGTACTTCCACTGGATTCAGCGGGGTAGGGAACCAAAGACATCCTGACTGAAGATGTTGGGTAGCGACGAGCTCAAATCAGCGCACGCAGACGGTCGGACTCAGAGAGATATTAACGATGGCTTGGCTATGGATTGAGTGGGGAATAGATGGAGGCACAAGAGAGGTCCGATTCGAAGTGGTCACGTTTTGATTACCTTCACTGCCCACAGCACCGCTTTGCACATTGTGCGGCACTGCCAACAGGAATCTACTTAATTTTTATCCAGACGAAGTGTTGAGGGAAGACACTTCATTTGTAAAATCTTGTAGCAGCCTCGAGGCTGCATTTGACTCGGAAGAGACGAGAGGGACCCATGCGTGCGCAATCAGATGATACCGTTTAGTCTGGCCATTCATAAGTATCAGTCGCAGCTGTCCGGGCCGACAACGCCGATCTCTCTTTGTCCAATGATGTGACTGGTTCAACGAACGCCTTCTGCGACAACTCTGATCTGCAGTCCTCAACACCTTCCAAAGAACGGAGGCCCTTCACCTCCTCATATCATGCAGATGTATCTGTACTTCCCTTCTGACGCTACCCCCATTTCTTTCATCGATCTCATTGGCTCTTCCCTTTCACCGATTCTAGCCACGCCCACCCCATCAAAAGTCTTGTCAACCTCTCTCGCAGCGCCTGGATGCTCCCGGACCCCGGTGTTCAGCAATGGACCGTACCGGGTAACACCTCACCTCACCTCTCAGGCCTCAGGTCTTGTTTCATCGCCAGTCAGCGTACACCTTTCAATCCTCCAGTTTGCTCGCAGTCTGCTATTAGAACGGCAAACTCCCCAACACCTGGTCAAAGGTCCATTCGCGATGAACCTCCTCTGCAGTCCTCAATTCTCAACGTCAAGCCTGTCCAAACCTCGGTGCCTTCCTAATATCTCTTGTGAAGCCTCTCCATCAAGATTTTTCCCGTCGTAAGTCTCATCCTTCAAAGAAGTTCGATCCCTCCTCGATAATCTTATCGATACCCTCATTCATAGATTCTAAGAGATGATTAAAACTAGGGATTCTTTCTCTATCAACTTCCTTTAAAGTCACTTAAGAATGTTCAGCTCTTCGTGAATATGGCTCATTGAGTTTGATCCTATTTGCTCCTTGCTTCGGTGTGTCCCATGACTGTCGCCTTCCCTCGATCTGCTCACAAAATCTAGATCCCAAGGCCCCCGTATCTTTTCACACATTCCCTCGAACATCTTTATGCCCCTCAAGTTCCAGAAACTCTGTTTTGTACCCAATGCAAATAAATATTGAAGAGCTGTCACTTTTTCAAGGCATCTGGTGGGAGCGGTCAAACTTGAACCCTAATTCCGAGAAAGAAATATCGGAATAAGCGAATCAGTGCAGCCCAGGGTACGTTCTGCCGTTCTTTTATTCTCGTTCAACGCCTTAATCCCGCTTACATTTACTCCACTAGGCGTAAACCGTCGATATCCTTCACTCGACCTCGCACTTTGACACCATCCACATCTACGCCCTAGGTTGGAAAAGGTCACTCGATCAAGGTAGGCAGAGGGTGAGGTCCGAGATAGGATGAATAGGAATTTTCTGGATCGCCACACGGTGACAGGTATGTACGCTGCCTTTTCTTCCCTAGTGCGTTATTTGTGACTGACGTGCCTCTCCAGCACCCAGAATTAGCAGTTCGCCATAGAAGATTGAACATGGCATAGCTTTCCCTTTCAGGCCTGGATCGATATCACCACGCCCCCAAATGCAGTTTCGTATTAGACCATTCATGAAGGATACGTTACAGGAGAGATATGGTCGATCGAAGGCGATCAAAAGAGTATTCGTTGAGATACAAAACAATTGTATGTGTATGATCCTATCCCATCATTGTCTTTTGGAGAGATGAGGAAGGGGAAATGACCTGCGATGACCGATAAAGACTTCGCATTGGGTGCTTCGTCTATATCTGCCTTGTTATCCACTCTTTCTGTCGCATATATGCATTTGATTATACTGGCGTCCGAATGGACGGGCTCGGAACATTATCATCACAGATCCAACTTAAGCGTCGCGGATGAAGTCTCAAAGCTTTAAGCTCCACCTAATGATCACCGGACATTCGAAAGGCAAGGCCTTCGCTAATGGATGTAAGAGTAATATAAAAAGGCTAACATAATATTTAAATCGGTTTCATGCTGCCCTAGTGCCTTTGACGGTAGAAATTTTTTGAACCATTTTCCTACAGTAGCAAAGCGTCTGTTGACACGCATCTATTCTCGTAGATAAATTCCGGTGGGGTATCGAATACTCGTGTATTACTAGTTCCAGGCAGGTATTTTTCTTCAGGCTCAGCTGAACCCCAGACACATGAAGTATACGACAGCAGTATCATTTTAAAGGAATAGATTATGTCAATGGCCTAGGTATGTCCATGTCGTGTTGCATCTGAGGCTAACTTACATCCGTCCTTGTAGTCCATGATATGCGGGACTATCGACGAAACAAGATGACGGGGATACGGTTGGGATGTGAGACGCACGACCAATCAAAAAGAGCGATTAGAATAAGGTGTAAGAAGAGAGGTCAGCGTTAAGTTTAGACGCGATTTGGACGCGATGCATCAAATTATTTTTGGATGGTCCGCGTTACATAGTGTGTAAGGTAGGACCGAACCAGCCAAAACCCTTGAGACCTGATGTAGAGGCATGCTTGACGCTTGCTAATTTAAGTGATTAATTAATTCCACACTTATGTCTAAAATGAGATGCTATAGATACATCGTGAAAACACCAAAGTGAAACACATAGAGGCTACACTAATCCTGTCCCCCAGAATATTCTGGCTTCTCGTCGAGATGTCTTTCTTTTTGAGCTTCAATCACAATAGCGACCTCGATTGGAATTGTGGAATGGTTCATTTTGGATTCTTCGTCCCCATTCCTTGTTTGGACAGATACCAAGGGAATTGGTGCCGTTCTACCTGGTGGTTCATTCGCATTTCCGTGGCCCCCAAGCTGTGAACATAGAATTGTGCTGTTCTCAATGAGAGATTGCTTGTAACGAACAAGTCTTCTTCTTCGAAACACGACTGGCCATCATGTTCATCAGCACAATGTTTGGTACTCCAAACACAATGTGAAATATAGCTGGCACTGCACGGAGGTGCATCATGATGACGCTCATTAGAGTTGTCGTTACAGTGGTTCTATATGTGAAAAAAAGACTTTTAGATCTTCTTACCTCAGACAACCACACTGAAAACGTACAGATAATAGGCTTGCCCATCCTGCAACAGGGCCTTTGATAGTGCTGGCATGTACTCTCCAAAGGCAAGAATCCTGAAACCAGTTCGAATCGAGCTATCGATACGCGCATTCCCCATAAGTTTCCATGTGATAGCGAGAAACACGAGAGTGTCGTTCACTAGCATTACGATGGATGCAGATGCGACGTATGGTTCCACATGAATAACCATGCAATAATTGGTGGATCCGATTTTCGCTCCAACGACTCCCCAAATTGTAGTCAGACTTCCAACCAGAACTGCGATCCATGTAAACGCAAAAAGGCCACCACAAATTTATCCCGGTTAAAGAAAGCGCGGACGCGGAAGAAGAATAGGAGAGTGGTGCCTGCCATAGCCACGGGATATGTCCCAATGGCGACCATCAAGAACCTCACGCAATTTTCTGTAAGTGCGGCTGGAAATTGGAAGATGTCAAGGTACTGCGTCAATAAGACTGGATCCATCACTCACTGTTGAGTAATGTCGTACTCAACACGAAGCCAAAGGTTCCTAGCCTTCAATGGAGATTAATAAAAAAAAATTCACGAAAAGTCAACATCGGAGACCTTGAGATGAAGTAAGCGATAGTTGGTGCACCAATGGGAAGTTTGAAGAGCAGGACGTAGTCTGATGTCAGATTGTCAAGGATATCCCAGGCCAATACCTAATAACCGAAAGGTGAGCTTAGAGGAAAGACACCGTACCGCGACAGACATACACCCATTGATCCGACGACAAGGTAAACCGAAATTGTCGCTTGATATGTAACCGTTGACGGAAGGAAAGCCATGGGTGTGAAGACAGGCTCGCTCGTGTTGATTGCTGGCATTTATTATTGGGAGTATGGACACGAAGGGAGACCAGCGCATACAATTATAAGGAGACGAGGTGCAAAGAGATAATCGGCTTCAAGTTAGGTGCGATCGAGAGTTTGATCCATTCAATGGACGTGGAAATGGATGTATTAAGATGTTTTCAGAAGGTCTTTAAATACACAACATTGTCGGCCCCGTAGAGCGAGTCATTGTATTCCCGAGGCACTGGGAAAATGTGCTTGGATGGTTTGCTAAAAACTTCGTTAACCCTTCCAAACAGGACCTATAGACATTCATGTCCGGGCAGCGGTGATTTGATGCATTGAGGGCATCACCGGCGTATGAGACATACACTCCCGTACGTTCCGGATCTGTGAAACCCTTGCTAGTCTGATCCACCATGTAGAGTGCACCAGGTAACTCTGTGGTCTTATTTTGGTGCTGAGTATTCGCAGCGGCACCAACTGTACAAGAAAATAAGATTCAGGCAAGGTACCAGCGCTTCTTGCCATCGACAAGCGCAAAGGGGCCCTGAATTAATTACTTAGATAAGTATGTATTATATATGTTACCAAACCAAATTACTTGCCTCTTGATGTTGCAAGACCTGCAACGGCTCTCAAGGAAAGTAAAGTTGGTTTGTTTGTTGCAAACTGAGCGCCTTACGTTTCCCATCGTTTCCAAATGGATCTGCCTGGAAACTCCAACGGTCAGCCCAGATTAGTTCAACATTTTTGGCCTCGACCAGTCAGTTCTCAGCTTTTCAGGATGTTTATAAAGCCCATATATTACTATCACTGGGGTAGGAACCCATAAGGGGGATGGGACTTGGAAACAGTATTTCTTCCGGACTGCCCGAGATAGCAGTATTATGCTCAAATGATAGAACTTTGGCATAAAGAAAGCTAGTCCAATTTACGACTCAAGCGTGCTAAAATAGACCCTTGTTATCATGATTGCGACACTCGAAAAGAACATAGAAGCGATGCTGCAACGTGATTCCGGGAATGTCTACCATGCAGTGGTGGGAATATTTTCTATTTTGTGTACCCACTCGCAAGTGCATTGAAATGACATGATAAATTCACACCTTGGCCGAACATATGTATTAGTTTTATGGATTAGCTTGAAGCAGCAAGTTCTGGCGCCTAAATCGCAGCTGATTTTTTTTTGTTTTAGATTCTAACAACTCGTCAATCTGCCGCAAAACTCTCGTGGTAAACATCTGCCGACAGTGTCGGATGAAACGGATAAGAAGTTTTTTTGGATAGAATAGAACGAAGTGGATCTAAATATAATCAATGTAGTAGTGTACTACGTTGATCAGTGCTCCTTTCACATCTACGATCTGAACGGCGGATGGATTAGCCAGCCTCTCCAACTCGGCAACACCCAACTCGACGACAGTCGTCCAAACACGAACTTCGTCATCCACTGAACCTCGCATTCGCCGCACTTCCATATGGCGCCGCCTTGTCAAATACCATACCGCCCGCGTCAAAATCAACGATACTTGGTCGCTGTTTCGCCTTTCGTGACGACTCTCATCTGTTGCTTTCAACACTTTCGAACGACGTGTGCCTTATATCTTCCTCAACTAATGCAGGTGCTCTCCTTCTCTCGTGATAATTTCCTGACAGTCCGGCTGCAACCTCTCTTGAGTCATGGTAAATCTCGTCCCGTCGCTCCCTCCCTTGTGGAATGTTTGGCCCATCTTGAACTGGCCATTTGAGACCAATCCAGCTCACCTTCGTACAGTAGTACGTCTCACGACTCTTGTCGCCTTTCGCCTTTTCTCGATCTTATTACGCCTTCTAGTCCAGAGTTAACCGTCTATATGTGCCTGCTGACCCTCAAATACCCTGGTGGCCTACTTGATCTCAAGAGAACAGGGTACATTCGTTCTCTCTTATACAGTTCGTTTATTCCAACTTCTCGTCTGCTTCAATGGATCGAATTCAAACATGATAATCACTGTAGGGTCAATCTAAGAATCACCTCTATCTCATCCTCAGCTTCTCGCTCCGTCGCTGTCCACGTATCCACCCCCAATTCGGAAGAAAACCGGATTCCAAGCCTACTCACTGAAGCAGGTGGAAGGAAGCAACTAAGTTTGAGACTCGAGTTCAGGTAAGTACAAGAATATTTGTTGGTGGTTAGTCTCTGATTTCTAATCCATTGCAAGCCTTGGGGTTTTTTTTTTGAGAAATCTATTCATGTCACACATGCCAAATAGCTCTTGATTTTGCCGAAAACCTACGGTCAAATAGTTTCTGAAATTTTGATATAAATACCAAGATAGCTCCGAGGAAAATGCCAAGCAGGAAGGTGGAATGGTTCGCAGTTGGTCCGAACCGTACTTCAAAGCCAAATAGTCTGAGGATTCCGGTTAGGGACATGACCACTGAGGAACTCAACCGGACGAGGCGCACGAGTGGTCAGAGTACGTTATGCGCCCCGCTGCACAGCTCTAGTTTTTTGAACCTAGATGATACCAATTATCACCAACTTTGAAAAAGTTTACATACTTGGCTACAGATTGATAAAGACACTGCACCAGACGTCCATACTTTGAACCCCTTTCCGACCGCCCTCTACAGCTTCTATACTTCTGAGCATAGCGTCCCTCAATGCAAAAATGACCGCCTTTTCCCTTTCATTTACCACGTT
>Ga0247737_1001027_pt1 | contig 11814 bp, 12 predicted proteins | sample UWRJL028104C2_FD_180937 | JGI IMG/M metagenome (GOLD analysis project Ga0247737, IMG submission 180937) | Plant litter microbial communities from Arlington Agricultural Research Station in Wisconsin, United States - UWRJ-L028-104C-2 | ecosystem: Environmental > Terrestrial > Plant litter >...
CCAGTCTTTCCGCTCGCTTTACAATCTAACCTATTGATTTGAGGTCGTTAGAGCCAGGAATCATGGAGCGTCGAGTGAGCGGATAATCGCCGGGAAACGTACCTAGTTTAGCAACATAACCTTTAAATGGTTTGCCAATGTAGGATGTTAACGATATATATATTGTTCAATAGGCGACTTTAACTTGCAGATTTCCCAGTAACTCATTTAAATAACACATACATTCACTCCTGAATACCTCATAATATAATGATAAATTAATAAAAATATTCTGAGCAATCCATTTACATGAAATTATCCATCTTTAATATTCATGACGTAGTGCTGTTTATAACCATGGCGCTCTGCTTATTGCTCGCAATTTTTCATTTTTTTTCACCGAATAAAAATAATCTCGCCAGATATTTTCTAACTTTTTTTCTCCTGGATATTTGTGTCGATTTGATTGCGGTGCTCGCATTCTGGAACCCGGCAGTGCGGATAAATCCTTTCTTCGATACCTATCTTATTCCCTACATTTTATTTGGTTCATTGCTGCTGAAAGGTCCGCTACTTTACGGTTACGTTTCCGCCATAACCACAAAAAATTATCGGCTTGGGATGCTGGATTTAATTCATTTGGTTCCAGTTATCATTTATTTTTTAGTGCTGTTTATTGCGGGGTGGGATACTAACGATATTCGCGCTCATTTACCGAGTGACAATAAATTTTTTGTTGCATTGTCGTTAGATGAGTGGCACGCCGTAAAAATAAGCCCACTAATTTATGCTGTGATGGCGGTTTACAAAGTTCATTTATATCGCAGACATTTGAAAAACCAATATTCCAGTGTTTCACCCGAAGGCCCTGCATGGCTAACAATTTTGACGTGGGGGGTATTACTCAATTGGGGTTGGTCGTTGGGCGTGCATTTATTTGGATTCTATTTTAGAGCGGGATTTACCGACAAATTTGGAATTGCTGATAACTATCTAACCTTGGTTCTTATTATTTCGCTATTTGTGTACAGTTTGGTGTACGCCAATAAATTATTGTCAGCAAATTTTGATTCGGGTAAGCCGCATGACGCAAGTAGCGCTGAGGTAACAGAGAGCACGGTTATTGAAAAAATTACCTATAGCATGGACGTTGAAAAATTATTTTTAAATCCACGTTTAAATATTGAGCGCATGTCTGAACATATCAGCGTGCCTTATCGCGAAGTTTCAGCGATTCTCAATCATCATTTCAAAGCTAATTTTTTTGAGTATATTAATCTGCATCGTATCAACGAGGCTAAAAGACTTTTATCAGACCCCGCATTAATTGATTTGCCCATCAATGAAATATATGTTCAGGCTGGCTTTAACAGTAAATCCGCTTTCCATCGTTTTTTTAACCGATTGGTCGGCATGTCACCCAGTGAATTTCGTAAACAGTCATTGGCGGCTCTCGTGTCTGACGCCTCTACCAACACTCATAAAAACGCCGCGACTTAAACTACGGTTTGTTAGGGACAAATCGGTTTAAGCCGCGGCGTTTTCGTTTTAGAACTTCCTTATTGCTTGGTTAACACTGGATCAACGATCAATTAACTTTGCAGCTTGGAGTCACAAAGCTACCGTCATGGTTACCTTGCAGACCAAACAAAGCTGATTGGTTAGATCCAAGGCTGCCATTCCAATTTACGTTGCTTGCAATGATTACATTACCTGAACCGCCGAACGCAGCATTCCATCCACCGGTACGCTGTGGGCTTTCACTAAAGGTCAAAGTTACATTCCAACCGTTTACCTGAGTAGATCCGCCGTTCTTGACGGTTACGTCTAACTGGTAGCCACTGCCCCAATTGTTAGCCACTTTTACATCGCAGGTTAGGCCGCCAGCGCTAACGGATGAGCTTGAACTCGATGCAACACTCGACGCGACACTGCTGGATGAAGGCGAAGAGGATGCAACGCTGGAAACAACTGAACTTGCCACAGATGACTGGGCAGAGCTTTGGTTGCCGCCAACTACGCCAAACGGAGACGGTTGCGATGTGCAAGTGCTACGAGTAATACAGCTTTTATTATTTTCGTAGCCCCAGCCGGATGATGTATTAGCGCAAAGTGGGTAAAGCGTGCCGTACCAATTACATTGCCCTCCAGTAATAACACTGGAACTGCTTGATGCAACTGACGAACTGGCAATGCTGCTTCTGACAGAGCTTGAGCTCGGCGCACTACTTCTAACGGAGCTTGAACTTGAGCTTGGCGCACTACTTCTAACAGAACTTGAACTGCTGCTGGTTGCATTGTCCGCAGGAACTGTACCGGAGAAGCCTTTATTGTTTTCCGTTGTTAAGGCGAGAATCAGGGTTCCGTTTTGTACCACCACGTTTGCTGGATCGAAATCTATGTAATTGCCATCGAAAGTCCAATCTGCTTTAGCCCAACGGCTGCTATCAAAGCTATTGAAGTCATCGCGCCAAGCCAAATTAAAGCTTCTGCTGCTAGTGTTATAGGAATAATATTCCATGTAATTCACGAATTGGTAAACCGGCAAGATTGTTGGATTAAACGCGCCTACCCACGACTCAGATGTCGACGCCCAGAGATTGAAACGCATACTTTGGGGGTTGGTAAGGCTGCTGACAAAACTGCCGCCGCTAATTTTACGTACTTCTTGTCCATCAATAAGCCAGGAAACGTAATCTGGCGTCCACTCTAATGTATAGGTGTGGTAGGCGTCGGCTAGTGAACTACCTATAGTATGTAAAGCTTCGGTGGTACGGCGCGGTGAGTTACCAGAGATGATATTACTTTGCATTTGGTAAGCATCATTCTTGCCTAATACTTCGATGTCGATTTCTTCCCAAAAGGTGCCAGAAATTTCTGAACCATCTTTATAGGTGAAGAATGTGGAGAGCACGCCGCTGCCTTTTGCCATTTTCATACGCATAACGTAGCGGCCATATTTAGTGGCGTTAGCGTTGTAAATTTCAGCGCCCTTGTAAGATTTAGCGGAAACTTCGGCGGCACTAAAAGCCCCAAGGCAAAGCGCGCCGATTAAGATGCTGGGTGTAAATTTAAACATGATGAGTTCCTTATGGTTATTGTGGATGTTAAGGAGGGTAAAGCGACCGGTAAGCAAGGAAGAATTTACATGAAAATGCGATTTTCGTTTGTCCCACCTTTGAAAACTCGGGAAACGGAAGGTCACATTTTCGCGGAGATAGTGGGACGCCCTGTTTTTCGGGTTTTAAATGAGGATGCGATCACATTTTGTGGCGGCAATATCAACGGAGTCTGAAAGTGCGTGAATCGATCAATTTTGAAAGAAAATTTTAAACGGGCATCTAACAGAAGAATTTTTCTCCAAAGATTGATTTTCGGTAAAAGTAAAGTTGGTGACAGAAAAGTTTGAAGCAGATTTGGCTCAAAGTAATAACCATAATTTATCGCGACAAGAACGTTTAAAACTCTTGGATACGGGATTTGTAGAAGCACAAGGGACACAGAGATATTACACAAAGCCAGTGACAAACTTAATTAACGGGAGCCCCAAGATCCAAAATTGTTCTGGTGGTATTAAGAAGCTTCAGTTGAAAGCAGCCCCAAAATACTTTTGTGACTTCTTCTTTATCAATACTAGCCCGTTCATGGGAATCACTGGCGACAAGCATTCAGCTCTACCGGATTTGCTACCTTGGCATGAATAAGCGTTGCAATAATCCAACGCGTTACTAAGAATGTCTTTATTGACAACTTCTTTTGCAAGACTTATGGCAAACGCATTTATAGTGGCTTTTGTGTATAGTTTCTTTCGTTGCTGAGTAATGAATATATTCAAAAGGTGAACTATACGTGCCGCAATGGAAGACACGTTAACAATTTCACCGCCATTTCAGCTCTTGGATTTGACACGCGTTTGACGATTTAGCGCTCGCAAATAAAATATCCAATAACATGTATTGAAAATAATTTTTCCAGTTTATTGAATTTACATCACTAAATAATTTTTATTCGGAACGCCTGAATTATTCATGAGTGCATTTCTACATTCAAAATTAGTATCAACTTATGCGAATAAATTAAGAATATTGGATGGTTGCTAACATTTGCTCGCGTGAAAATTACGTCGGCGCCTAACTTCCTTATTTCTCTCATTACTTCTTGTTTAATCGATTTTTTGGAATGGTACTAAAACAAATATCGTATCCCGTTGTGCAGCGAGCCATGCGATAGCAGCCCCTATTCCACTCCTTCCTCTAGTGATAACAACAACGGGTTTATGCATGTCCTTCCCGAGTTAGCGACTAAATTTTTTCTTTAAAGCAATTTCTACAGGCTCAGCAACAAACTTACTAACATCGCCGCCTAAAAATGCAATTTCGCGCACTATGGATGAAGAAATATACGAAAGGTGTTCCGCTGGTGTAAGAAATATACTTTCCATTGTGGGAGCTAGTGCACGATTCATATTGGCTAATTGAAATTCATATTCAAAATCGGATACCGCACGCAAACCGCGCAACACAGCTTGAGCTTGTTGTTGGTGCACAAATTCCACCAGGAGAATATCAAAGCCACATACTTCTACGTTGGGTAAATGTGCCAATGTTTTTTTCGCGAGCTCAACACGTTCCTCAAGTGTAAATAACGGATTTTTTCGATTGCTGGCGGCTATTGCAACAACAACACGGTCAAATAAACGACAGGCGCGCTCAACAAGATCTATGTGGCCGTTAGTTATAGGGTCAAATGTGCCTGGGTAAACCACTTTGCGCATGGGGAAATTTCTCTCTCTCAATGTTTATTGTTGGCAGCATAGTAAACAATTTGCGGAACAAGTTCAAAAATTCGAAATTCTCTCCTAGCCGCCTGCACGTATAGTTAAGCGTAATTAGAAAGTGCTTCTCGACAATTAATTTGAAATAAGTCCAATTTTTATGCGTTAAACAATCTAAAAATAATTTTTTAGATTCACTTGCCTTCTTGTAAGTTCGAAAAAATCAATTCATTAAAGGTTCTACACTAATTGAATCTAAAGCCGTTTTTTGCAATTCCAAAATATTGCTAGGTCCGGACATTTCTCACCACTTCTCACAAAATATTTCTCCTACACTATCAAGACTTAGAATTTTAATTGTCAACTCAACTTGAGAAGCGTTGTTTTCTTTAGTAGTTAATGGAGGATGTATGTTTAAAAAAAATGAACCAACTCGCTTGGGCGAAGTTTTACTAAATAAAGGTTTAATTTCGTCTGAGCAATTGGCCCACGCAATTAAGGAACAAGCGAGCCGCAGAAAGGGTATTAATTTTCAAGACCCTGCTGCGTTGCAAGCAACGTCTTTAGGTGAAATATTAATTGACCTCGGCCACATAGATCGATTGCAATTGCAGCGCGGTTTAAATTGGCAATTAAAATTACGAAAAATGACAATTGCAATGGCCCTATGTGCTCCATTTATGAGTTTAAGTACCGGAGCCGCAGCTGCAGCTGCAAAAATTATTTCAGCAGTTCCCGCTGTTGTGGAAGCTGAAGAATATACCACTATGTCTGGTGTTGCGCTTGAAGCCTCCTACGACACAGGTGGCGGACAAAATGTAAAAAGTATTGATGCTGGCGATTATTTAAATTTTTCCGGCATCAATGTCAATTTACCTTCAGCAGGTGATTACGTTATTTCGTTTCGCGTTTCGAGCGTCGATGGCGGCAGTTTTACCTTTAACAATGAAGGCTCAAGTACTACGAAAATTGGCACTATTACAGTTCCTAAAACCGGTGGTGCGCAAACCTGGGTTACGGTTCAACGCACAGTAACTTTTAAATCCGGCGATCATTTTTTCAGTGTCAAAGGTGTGTCTGGTAGCGTAAATCTTAACTGGATTAAAGTTGAGGCTGCTGCTTCCGCATCGTCGTCTTCTGCATCTTCTACTCCCCCAACGTCTGCATCAAATCTGCCGACAACACTTTCGCCGGTCACTATTCAAGCTGAAAGTTACTCAACGATGCGTGGAGTGTATAACGAAGCAACGACGGATGTAGGTGGTGGTCAAAACGCAGCCGATATCAACACCGGTGACTGGATGACCTACGCGAATAATACAGTTACTGTACCTGTTACGGGAGTTTACAAGGTGACTTATAGAGTTGCTACGACCGATAGCGGTACGCTGAATTTGATCGAAGCATCTACTCAACAAGTTTTAAATACGGTGGCTGTGCTCAACACGGGAGCATGGCAAAAATGGGTGGATTTAACCAGCACAGTAAAACTGACAGCTGGTACTCATACGCTTGGACTTCAAGCCACTTCCGGGGTATTTAATGTTAATTGGTTTCGAATTGAGGGTACCGCATTAAGCAGTTCTTCATCGAGTAGCTCCGTCAGCTCGGTAAAGAGTAGCTCGGTTTCCAGTTCCAGCTCATCGAAATCAACAGTTAGCAGCTCCAGTTCATCGAGACCAGCCGTTAGCAGTTCGAGTTTATCCAGTTCCTCGATAGCGAATAGTTCAGCTGCATCAAGTACCTCATCATCTGGCGTGGTTAGTACTACGGTAGCAGGCCCAGTAGGTATGAACTGGGTGGCACCTTCACAACGATTGGATGGCACAACTCTGGATATCAGTGAAATCGGGGGTTATGAAATTCGTTACAAACTTACTACAGACGCTAATTTCACCTACCTGTCTATCAACGATGCTTATACAACCCAATATAATTTCTCTTGGCTTGAGGGCAATTACGTTTTCCAAGTTGCAGCATTTGATAAAAATGGCGTTTACAGTGACTTTGTAGATGTTGTAAGTGCTAATTGAGAAATCTTATTGCTCGCGATAAAACAGCCGATAGCTCACCGCACCGGCATGTTTATCGCGGTGCAACTGCCAGTTAATGGGCGGATGATATTCGTCGTCACGGCCAGACTCTATATAGACAGTTGCATCTTCCGCTAACCAGTTTCCCACCTCTAATGCGTCTATAACTTTCTGCCACAGGGTCAGTTGAAACGGTGGGTCGACGAAAACAATGTGGTATGGCTCATCTTGATTTCCCTTCAGCAATTTACTTATTGCATCTTCACTGGTCACTCGGCCTTGAGTAGCTTTTAATATTTCCAAGTTGAGTTTGAGCTGAGTGGCCGCTTTAGAGTCACGTTCAATCATGAGAACTTCAGACGCCCCGCGTGATAAAGCTTCAATTCCTAAAGCTCCTGATCCAGCGAATACATCCAGACAGCGAGCGCCTTGAATCTCCGGTGCGAGCCAGTTAAAAAGAGTCTCGCGAATGCGGTCGCCAGTCGGGCGCAAGCCGTCAACATCTGGAAAACTTAATTTTCGCCCACGCCAAAGGCCGCCGATAATGCGCAACTGGTTGTTAGAAGAGGCTTTGGAGTTTGCTCTTGCAGCTTTCACGGCTTAATTCTCAAATTTCAAAATAGAAATGGTAGGATAACGGTTTTTTACGACCCCTAGTTAATCCGGCCTACTTATCCGGAATCAATCAAGAATCTGTTGCCTATGTTTTCCAAGTTTTTTAAGAAATCTGAGCCCAAACCAGATATATCAAAGCCTGAAGAGTCAACGTCCGTTGAACTAACACCAACAGGAACCGATTCAGGTAATCCAGCAGCTAGACCTTTAGCCCAGCAATCTTCCTCGGCCGAACTAACCCGCGCGAGTGAACAGCCTATTCAAACAGTCGCTCCTGTGGAGCCCAAGTTAGGTTTTTTCGCTCGTATTAAGCAGGGCTTGAGCCGCACCAGCAATAATTTTGCACAAGGCTTGGGTAATTTAATTCTCGGCCGTAAAACCATAGACGATGAGCTGTTCGAAGAGCTCGAATCCCAGTTGTTAGTGGCAGATGTCGGCCTCGACGCAACCACAGAAATTATCGATAACCTCACCAAAGCCGTTGCCCGTAAACAATTGACTGATGGCGATGCTCTTTACGCAGCTTTGCGCGAGCAACTTGCGCAGCTATTACGTCCTGTAGAGAAGCCCTTGGTTATCACCAATCGAATAGTTGATGGCAACAAAAAACCTTACGTTATTTTGGTGGTGGGAGTGAATGGTGTTGGCAAGACAACCACCATCGGCAAGCTCGCCAAGCGCCTGCAAGGTGAAGGTAAAAAAGTTATGTTGGCTGCTGGCGATACCTTCCGTGCCGCTGCCGTTGAGCAGTTGCAAGTCTGGGGTGAGCGCAACCAGGTTCCAGTGATTGCACAGCATACGGGAGCGGATTCAGCGTCGGTCATTTATGATGCGCTTCAGGCAGCCCAAGCTCGCGGCCTGGACGTACTTATCGCAGATACCGCTGGCCGCCTACACAACAAAGACCACTTGATGGATGAACTTGCCAAGGTAAAACGAGTCTTGGCTAAGCTGGATTCAAACGCTCCCGACGAGGTCTTATTAGTGTTGGATGCGGGCACCGGCCAAAATGCCGTTAATCAGGCACAACAATTTATTGAAGCGGCGGGCGTTACCGGTCTTGCACTCACCAAACTCGATGGCACTGCTAAAGGTGGCGTTATCTTCGCGCTCAGTAAGAAGTTCGGTTTGCCGGTACGATTTATCGGAGTGGGCGAAGGTATAGATGACTTGCAACCTTTCGCCGCTGAACCTTTTATCCAAGCCCTGTTTAGCACCCAGGAAAACTAAATCAAGGAGCATTCGTGATACGTTTTGACAACGTCAGCAAACGCTATGACAACGGCTTTGAAGCGCTCTCGCATATTAATTTTTTGGTAGAGCCTGGCGAAATGCTGTTTTTAACCGGCCATTCTGGCGCTGGTAAAAGCACGCTTATGAAGTTGATCATGCAAATGGAACGCCCTAGCAATGGTCAGATAAACGTGGACGGCCATGATTTAGGTCGCATGCCACTCAGCCAAATTCCTTATTATCGTCGTAATATAGGTGTGGTTTTCCAAAATCACCAACTGCTATTTGACCGTAGCGTTTTTGATAATGTCGCCTTGCCGTTGCAGATCGCAGGTTTGTCGCATTATGAAATTGGCCGTCGTGTTCGCGCCGCGCTGGACAAAGTCAGCTTGCTCGAAAAAGAGCGTTTGAACCCGATTGTGTTGTCGGGCGGCGAGCAACAGCGCGTTGGTATCGCCCGCGCGGTAGTTAACAAGCCCACGATGCTGCTCGCCGATGAACCTACCGGAAATCTCGACCCCGAATTATCGGAAGAAATAATGACGCTGTTTCGTCAGTTTAACGAGGTCGGCGTGACGATTATGATCGCAAGTCATGACGTAGAGCTTTTGAAGCGCATGAACAAGCGCATCCTCGGTTTGGTTGAAGGCAAACTCGTGCATGATGGAGTTCTCTGGTGAAATCAAAACGTCCTTCCGTCACTCAAAGTCGCGTTCGTCCCTCTACCGGCTCTAGCCGGGGAGCGAGTTTTAATCGTCGCCCGGAGCGTCCGGTTGAGCCTGAATCCAACCGTCAAAGCACATCTCAAAAAGGCGCCGTACAAACCAAAGTTCGCATGGCAGACAGGTTCGATGCCTATTTCGCTCATCATAGTACCTCGGCAATCGATAGCCTTTTACGGCTTCTCGCCACGCCATTTCAAAGCTTGATGACTTGGCTAGTAATTGCTATAGCGGTCGCAATTCCAGCCGCGCTTTATATTGGTTTCGCAAATTTGCAGCAATTAGGTGAGAGTTGGGAGGGTTCAAGTCAAGTATCGGTCTTTCTGCGACCAGAGACTAGCGATGCTAAAGCCGAAGAAATGCGCAGCAAGCTTGCCACTCGTGCAGATATCGCAAAAGTGGTTTATGTTTCTCCCGCTCAAGCGATAACAGAGTTCAAAGCTCAGTCTGGTTTGGGTGAAGTGGTCGATAGTTTGGAAAAAAATCCTTTACCTGGCACCTTATTGGTAACACCGCGCTTGCAAGACGGTAGTGATGCCGCAATGACATCTCTCGAACAATCATTGATTGCCGATCCTGCGGTAGCGGATGTCCGTCTCGACTTGCAATGGGTCAAGCGTTTGCAACAGCTCATGACCCTCGGGAAGAAAATGGTATTTGGCCTCGGAGGATTGTTGGCCCTGGGGGTGTTGTTGGTGATCGGCAATACAATTCGTCTTGGTATTGAAAATCGTCGCGACGAAATTCTGGTCGTAAAGCTCGTGGGCGGCACCGATTCTTATGTGGCGCGGCCATTTTTATATACTGGGTTGTGGTACGGCATAGGCGGCGGCCTATTGGCATTAGTATTATTAGGCGTGGGCTTTTTCTGGGTGTCGAGCACTGTTGAGCAATTGGCTATGCTTTACCAAAGCAACTTTCGGCTACAGGGTTTGGGATTTTTTGGCAGTATGCAGCTGGTTTTATTGGCGGGCTTAACAGGTTTGCTCGGTGCATGGATTGCGGTAGTAAGGCATTTGATCCAAATCCAGCCGCGTTAAGGTAAAATGCATGACAAGGATCACTTGTGGAACTTTTCGTAACATAGCACTCTAAAAAAACAAGTGCTAGACTTCGTTTTCACAAGTTTTGCAACGCACTAACGAGCGTGAGCTCGAACTTAATTCTTAACTATTTGCACATACACAGAAGTCATTGGAGAAACTGAATGAGCACAAGTCTGCAACCAATAGGCGTACTCGCCCCCGGTGCAAACCTGAACGCCTATGTTCAAGCTGTAAGCGCTTTCTCAATTCTTACCGTTGAAGAAGAGCAAAAGTTGGCAAACGATCTCTATTTCAACGGCAATCTCGACGCTGCACGTAAGCTGGTTATGGCTCACCTGCGTTTCGTTGTGCATATTGCCCGTTCTTACAATGGTTACGGTTTACCGCTTGGCGATTTGGTTCAAGAAGGTAACGTTGGCCTGATGAAAGCTGTTAAGCGCTTCAATCCTGAAAAAGGTGTGCGCTTAGTTTCTTTCGCGGTGCATTGGATTAAGGCGGAAATTCATGAGTTTATTTTGCGTAACTGGCGCATCGTAAAAATTGCCACCACCAAGGCCCAACGTAAATTATTCTTTAATTTGCGCAGCGCTAAAAAGCGTTTGGCATGGTTAAGTAATGACGAGGCTGCTGCTGTAGCGCAAGATTTAGGTGTAGAAGTTAAGCAAGTGCGCGAAATGGAAGGCCGTTTAGCGTCTTACGATGCAGGCTTCGATGCCGATGAAGACGATGAAGACAGCAGTTACGTAGCGCCAGCTCATTATCTAGAAGATAATCGTTACGACCCAGCTGTACGTTTGGAAGAATCTAATTGGGAAGAATCCAACGTAAATGGTTTGGAATTGGCAATGCAAAAGTTGGATGGCCGCAGCCGCGCTATTCTGCAACGCCGGTGGTTAAATGATGATAAGGCTACCTTGCATGATTTGGCCGCTGAGTATGGTGTGTCAGCCGAACGTATTCGTCAGCTTGAGAAAAATGCCATGAATAAAGTTAAAACGATGATGTTAGAAGCTTAAGCGTTAAAACATGCTCTACAAAAAGCCGCGCATAGCGCGGCTTTTTGTTTTTTGAAGTTTGGTGACTGCGCTTACGTTAAATAAACATCTAAATGTCGACTCCTAGATTAATAGTTATTCTTTAAATCGGACAAACAGACACATGCAACGAGTATTTCTAAGCTTTGCCGCCGCAAGCGGTTTCTTAAGTGTTTGTCTGGGCGCTTTTGCTGCTCATGGACTGAAACATCGCATCGCGTCTGAGTCTCTTGTTATATGGCAAACTGGTGTTCAATATCAGATGTACCATGCACTCGCATTATTGGGGATCGGCCTGCTTTATCATTTCCGCACATCAAACTCCTTAAAACTGAGCGGTTTAGCCTTTATACTAGGTAGCTTTTTGTTCAGTGGCAG
>Ga0247737_1001029_pt1 | contig 11808 bp, 7 predicted proteins | sample UWRJL028104C2_FD_180937 | JGI IMG/M metagenome (GOLD analysis project Ga0247737, IMG submission 180937) | Plant litter microbial communities from Arlington Agricultural Research Station in Wisconsin, United States - UWRJ-L028-104C-2 | ecosystem: Environmental > Terrestrial > Plant litter >...
GTGTTCAGCGAGACGCGCGGGCGGGGTTCGACCAGCGCGTCATTGTCGCCGCGGAAGTTCCAGCCGGGCGAGGTCGAGAAGGCGCGAAGACTGATCCCGTCATGTCCGGCCAAGTCCGCGGGCGCCTTCGGCACGCCGCGCCGCACCAGATAGGCCGGGCTGGCACAGATCAGCCGCCGGACCTGCCCGACCTTCGCCGCCAGCAGCGCGCTGTCCTCGAGATGGCCAAGCCGCACGCCGATATCGAGATGCTCCTCGATCAGATTCACCTGCCGATCGACCAGCGACAGGCGCAGGTCGATCAGCGGATGCGCCATCAGGAAGTCGGCCGCGAGCGGCAGCACGTGCCGCCGGCCGAACATCACCGAGGCAGTGAGGGAGAGTTCGCCGCGGGGCTCGCTATATTCGCCCGCGGCGGCACGTTCCGCCTCTTCCAGCCGCTCCAGGATTTGCCGCGTCGCCTCGACGAAACCCTGTCCCGCATCGGTCAGCGCGATGCGCCGGCTGGTCCGCACCAGCAGCCTCGTGCCGAGATGCCGCTCCAGATCGGCAATCTTGCGGCTGACCGTCGCGAGCGGCGCGTGCAGCCGCCGGGCGCCGGCGGAGATGCTGCCTTCCTGCACTACCGTCAGCAGCACGGACATGGCGTCAAACCGGTCCATAAGAGCCTTCCATAAAACGGGAGGATATATCCCGTTTCTTCCGACTACTGATGATCATCGTCAAGGCATAGCTTCTGGTCGTCGACGGCGATCACGCCGCCGGGTTCAAGGAGAAGACCGATGTTCCGAAAATTGCTGTTGCTCACTGCAGCCACCGTCGCGCTGACCGGCGTTCCCGCCGCCGCCCAAACCGCCAGCCGGACCACGCCCGCCGCGATCGCCGCCGCGCAGGTCCATTACCGTTCGGCCACGGTCGACGGTACGAAGATCTTCTACCGCGAGGCCGGGCCGAAGGACGCGCCCACGCTGCTACTGCTCCACGGCTTTCCGACCTCGTCGCAGATGTTCCGCGATCTCATTCCGCTGCTATCCGATCGCTACCACATCGTCGCGCCCGACTATCCGGGCTATGGCTATAGCGACGCGCCCGACCGCGCCACATTCGCCTATACCTTCGATCATTATGCCGAGCTCGTCGGTAAGCTGACCGAGCAGCTCGGCGTCGACCGCTATGCGCTCTACGTCATGGATTATGGCGCGCCCGTCGGCTTCCGTATCGCGACCGCGCATCCGGAACGGGTGAGCGCGCTGATCGTCCAGAACGGCAATGCCTATCTGGAAGGGATCACGGGTTTCTGGGATCCGATCAAGGCCTATTGGAAGACCGGCGCCGCGCCGGAACGCGAAGCCATTCGCTGGCTCACCTCGCGCAAGGCGACCGACTGGCAGTACAGCAACGGCGTGAAGGACCTGACCCTGGTCGATCCCGATGCCGCGACCGTCGACCAGGCACTGCTCGATCGCCCGGGCAACCAGGAAATCCAGCTCGACCTCTTCTACGATTATCGCACCAACCTGCCGCTCTACCCGGCCTGGCAGCGCTACTTCCGCCAGGCCAAGCCGCCGACGCTCGTCGTGTGGGGCAAGAATGACGACATCTTCGTCGCTCCCGGCGCCGCGCCCTACAAGCGCGACATCCCGGACGCTGAAGTGCACATGCTCGACACCGGTCATTTCGCGCTGGAGACTCACGGCCCGGAAATCGCCGGCCTGATCCGCGACTTCATGGACCGCAAGGTCGCCCGCTGATCGTTACTGGGGCCGGTCGCCGCCAGCGGCCGGCTCCGCGAGGAGATATGTCATGACGCATCGTTTCGGCGCGCTGATGTTCACGCCGCATGTAAAGGCGCTGCAGGAAGAGGAGGGTTCGCGCGCCTCCTATGCGCGCTTCGAGGCGCCCGACGCCCCCGCCCGGGATCGGCTGGAGGAGCGCGAGACCGATTTTATCGCCGCCCGCGACAGCCTCTACATGGCGACGGTGTCGGAAACCGGCTGGCCCTATGTCCAGCATCGCGGTGGCCCGCCGGGGTTCCTGAAGGTGCTCGACGATCGCATGCTGGGTTTCGCCGATTACCGCGGCAACAAGCAATATGTCAGTGTTGGCAACCTCGTCACCGACGACCGTGTGTCGCTTTTCCTGATGGACTATCCTAACCAGCGCCGCCTGAAGCTGCTCGGCCATGCCCGCACGATCGACGCCGAGTCCGATCCGGCGCTGCTGGCCCGCCTGCAGGATCAGTATCCGGCGAAGGTCGAGCGCGGCGTGATCATCACGCTCGAAGGTTTCGACTGGAACTGCCCACAGCATATCACCGCCCGCTTCACCGAGGCCGAACTGACCGAAGCGCTCGCTCCCATCCGCGCGCGCCTCGCGGCGCTGGAATCGGAAAATGCCGCGCTCAAGGCGGCTCGAGGATAGCGACGCCATCGACGCTTCCTCGAATGGATTCAGGCAGCTAGGCTCGTCTCCCCTATCGAGGAAACGCGCTCATGGAATCCCGGTCCCCGATGGCCCACGCCGGCAGCGAATGGCGCAAGGGCTGGCCGTTGGTCGCCGCCGGCATGATCGGTATTGGCACCGGCCCCGGTCTCTTCCAGAACGTCTCCAGCCTGTTCACGCACGGCATGATGGCCGATTTCGGCTGGACTCGCGGGGAGATCGCGACCGCTGCCGGGCTCGGCCTGGCCGGCGCGCTCGCTGCGCCGTTCATCGGGCGACTGGCCGACCGGATCGGCGTCCGCGCGGTGATCGTTGCGGCGATGCTGTTGCTCGGGCTGGCCTATTGCGGCATGTCGATCCTGACGGGCCTGCTCTGGCATTATCAATTGCTGGTCGTCGGCCTCGCGCTGTCCGTCCCCGGAACGAGCGCGCTGGTCCATGGCAAGCTGATCTCCTCTGTCTTCGTCAGCCACCGCGGGCTCGCGCTCGGCATCGCGACCTCTGGCCTGTCGGTGACGACGATTCTGGTGCCGCCTGTCCTCGCGCTAGTGATCGCCGCTTTCGGCTGGCGCGGCGGCTTTCTCGCGCTAGCAGGCCTCACCGTGCTGCTGGCGCTGCCGGCCGTGCTGCTGCTCATCCGCGGCGCTTCCACCAGTCCGGCCGGCCTTGCGGTCGACATATCGGACGTTGATCTGCTGCCGGGCGCCACCGGCGCGCAGGCCCGCCGCAGCCGTTCCTTCTGGCTGCTCGCCAGCAGCGTGATGCTCATCAACATGGCGACGATCGGCCTGGTCACGCAACTCGTGCCGTTCGGCCTGGACCGCGGATTGCAAGCAGGGCAGGCGGCCCTGCTCCTCGCCAGCTATGGCGCGTCGCAGGTGGTCGGCCGGCTTGCCATGGGCGCATTGGTCGATCGCTTTCGCCCGTCCAGCATGGCCGCCTGTGCCGCGATCCTTTCCGCGATAGGCTTTGCCCTGCTGCAGCTGCCCGTGCCGGGTTTTGCGCTGTTGATGCTGGCAGTGTTCGTCGCCGGGCTGATGAACGGCGCCGAACATGATCTGCTACCCTTTTTCGCGGCTCGCCTGTTCGGCCTGCGCGCCTATGGCGAGATCTACGGCACGTTGCTGATGTTGGCCTTGGCCGGCACGGCGACGGGCATCGTCACGTTTGGCCGGTTGCATGACGCGACCGGTGGTTATGGTGTCGCACTGGGCCTCGGGCTCGGCGCGATGCTGCTGGCGACATTGGCCTTCCTCGCGCTCGGCGACACTGGTCCGTACACGGGCGACGAGCCGATATCCCCTTGAGGGCAGGTGCTGCTCCCCGCACATCCGAAAAAGCATCGAACATTGGCGCGCGCCCCGTTGCGCTCCCGCGCGGGAGTAGCGCATGCTGCGCCCGCACGGGATGCAGGGGGATTCTCTAACATGGCGAAGCTCGGATTTCTGATGGCGGGCGCATGCGCCCTGGCACTGGCTCAAGCCGCCATCGCGGCCCCTGGCGATCAGAAGGCCAATGAGGCTGCGTTCGATGCGGGCGTGAGTTCGCAGGACCAGATGGACTGGCTGAAGACCATGTCCTCCGCGCCCAACCATGTCGGCTCCCCGCGCGACAAGGCCAATGCCGAGTTCATCCTCGCGAAGTTCAAGGAATGGGGCTGGGACGCGAAGGTCGAGACTTTCCAGGTTCTCTACCCAACGCCGATCTCGACCACGGTGGAAATGGTCGCACCCGAAAAGATCGTGCTCGGCGGCCAGGAGCCTGCGGTGCCGGGTGATGACACATCGACCAACCTGGCCGGTGCGCTGCCGCCTTATGTCGCCTTCCAGGGCGACGGCGATGTCACCGGCGACCTGGTCTATGTGAATTACGGCCTGCCCGACGATTACAAGGCACTCAAGCGGCGCGGGATCGACGTGAAGGGCAAGATCGTCATTGCGCGCTATGGCGCCGGCTGGCGCGGGCTGAAGCCCAAGCTGGCGCAGGAACATGGTGCGATCGGCTGCATCATCTATTCCGATCCGCAGCAGGATGGATATGGCGATACGGACGTCTATCCGAAGGGCGGCGCGCGGCCGGACTTCGGCGTTCAGCGCGGGTCGGTCGCCGACATGACGGTCTATCCCGGCGATCCGCTGACCCCGGGCGTGGGCGCCACGGCGGATGCCAAGCGGCTCGACCGCAAGGATGCGGTGACGATCCTGAAGATTCCGGTCCTGCCCATGTCGTACGGCGATGCCGGCAAGCTGCTCTCGCGCCTCGGCGGCCCCAACGCGCCGAACGGATGGCAGGGCGGATTGCCGATCGCCTACCACACCGGCGGCGATGGCGCGGTGAAGGTGCATCTCGCGGTCAAGTCGGAATGGTCGCTAAAGACCGCCTATGACGTGATCGCGAAGCTGAAAGGATCGACCTCTCCCGATCAATGGGTGATCCGCGGCAACCATCATGACGGCTGGGTATTCGGCGCGTCCGACCCGCTGTCGGGCAATGTGGCGATGCTGTCCGAGGCCAAGGCGCTGGGCGGGCTGTGGAAACAGGGCTGGCGGCCGAAACGGACGATCATCTACGCCAGCTGGGATGCCGAGGAACCGATGCTGCTCGGATCGACCGAATGGGCAGAGACTCATGCCGCCGAACTCAAGGCCAAGGCGGTGCTCTACATCAATACCGACGGCAATGGACGCGGTTTCCTGGGCGCCGAGGGCAGCCATGATTTCCAGCATCTGGTCAATTCGGTCGCCGCGGACGTCACTGACCCGCAGACCGGGGTGAGTGTCGCGGAACGGTCTCGGGCCGGGGTGCGGGCGCGTGCCTATGACAAGATCGGCCGGGTCGACGAGGCTGCACTGGCGGCGGCGGAGAAGGGCGGGGACTTGCCGATCGGCGCGCTTGGATCGGGATCGGACTATTCCGCCTATCTCCAGCATCTTGGCTTGCCGGCGCTCAATATCGGCTTCGGCGGCGAGGATGAGAGCGGGGGCGTCTATCACTCGGTCTATGACAGCTATCACCACTTCACGACCTTCGACGATCCCGGCCTGAAATATGGCGCGGCCTTGTCCAAGACGGTCGGGCGGCTGGTGCTGCGGGTGGCGGATTCCGACACCCCGCCGCAGCGCTTCGGCGATTTTGCCGACACCGTCTCCACCTATCTGGGGGAAGTGAAGAAGCTGGCCGAGGATCGCCGCGCGGAAGATCGCAAGCGCGAGAAGCTGTTGAGCGACGGTGCCTTCCGACTGGCGACCGATCCGACCCGGCCAGTTGCGCCAGTCGAGGCAGAGGCGAAGACGCCGCATATCGAATTCGCGGCGCTGGAGGATGCGGTAGATCATCTGAAGGCGGCGGCAGCAGCCTATGACAGCACCTATGCCGACAAGGGCGCGACGCTCGCTCAGGCGCGGCGGGTAAAGCTCAATGGGCAGCTTCGCGACATCGACCAGTTGTTGCTCGATGATCGCGGCCTGCCGGGACGGCCTTGGTACAAGCATATGATCTACGCGCCGGGCCGTTTCACCGGTTATGGCGCGAAGACTTTGCCGGGCGTGCGCGAGGCGATCGAGGAACGGCGCTTCGACGACGCCAATGTCTATGCCGGGCGTACGGCCAAGGTATTGGAAGCCTATGCCGCGCGGCTCGAGGCGGCAAAGGCGACGATCGAGGGCAAGTGAAGGTCAGGGAGCGCCGATAGCCGCCCCGGTCGCCCCGCCGGCCGCCAGTGCCTCGCGTACCCGAGCGAGGGCTGCGGCCTGAGGCTGGTCCTCGCCGAGCAGCGCGAAGGTGCCGTTCAGCGCGAACTCGCAATGCCCATGAACCAGCGCCACCAGTGAGCGCGCGAGGGCAGCGGCCTCGCCGCGCCGGTCCTCGGGCAGCACCAGCGCGATTTCGGTTTCGACGATTCCGGTCAGCCCGCTGCGCAGCCGGCGATAGCCCTCGGGCATCTCGGTGCCGGCCGGTTGGCGGTGATCGTAGATCGCCATCCACAGATTGGGATTGCGCTCGGCAAAATCGAAATATCCAGCGACCAGCGCCGCGATCCGGTCGTTGCCCGCCACCGCCAGCCTCTCGCGCAGCCAAGTCGCCCATAAGGTGAAGGTGCGGCTGTTGATCGCCAGCAGCAGGGCATCGAGGCTGCCGAACACATTATAGATCGTGCCGATCGAATAGCCGATCCGCTTCGCCACCTCGCGCGCAGAGAAGCGAGCATAGCCGGTATCCGCCATCAGCGCATGGCCTTCGGCGATGATCAATTCCTCCAGCTGCTCGCGCGAATGATCCGACCTGCGACCCATGAAGGGGAAATAGGGTTAAAACTGAACAGTGTCTAATATATTTATTGAACATCGTTCAATTTAAGCGCATTCCGTCGGCGGCCGGCGAATCGTCGGATATTTGGATAAGTGATTGTCGGATCGGTGCAGACGCGCCTTGGTGAAGGCGCCTCGGTCGGCCATGATCGCGCGGTCTGCTGGGAGGCAAGTGAACAATGTCGGCACCCGATTTCTCGCTGCTCGCGAAACGGCGCTTTGCGCCGATGTTCGTCGTCCAGTTCCTGGGCGCGTTCAACGACAATGTCCTGAAGTTCGCGATGCTGACGCTGGCGACCTTCACGCTCTATCCCCGCGATCCGGATCATGTCGCCCAGTTGGGCAACATCGCCAACGGCTTGTTCATCCTGCCCTATTTCCTTTTCTCCGCCATGGCCGGCCAGATCGCCGATGCGACGGACAAGGCGAAGCTGGTCCGCATCATCAAGTTTGCCGAGATCTGCATCATGTCGATCGGGCTGGCCGGCTTCTGGTTCCAGTCGGTACCACTGTTGCTCACCGCGCTGTTCATGATGGGCATGCATTCGACCTTTTTCGGGCCGGTGAAATATTCGATCCTGCCGCAGCATCTCCACAAGAATGAAGTGGTCGGCGGTACCGGCCTGATCGAGGCCGGCACGTTCCTCGCCATTCTCGGGGGGCAGTTGCTCGCCTTCACTGGCGTCGTGCCGGTGTGGGAGGCGGGTCTGATCGCGACCGGGCTTGCGGTCGTCGGTTTCGCGGCGAGCTGGGCGATCCCCGCGGCGCCACCGACCGCGCCCGAGCTGCGGGTGGACCGCAACCCGTTCCGCAGTACCTGGCAAATCCTGAAGGCTGCCCACAAGGGCACCGGCGTCTGGCTCTCGATCCTCGGGATCAGCTGGTTCTTCGCAGTCGGCGCGATCCTCGCGACAAATTTCCTGCCGCTGGTGTCGGGCAGCCTTGGGGGTACCCAAGGCGTGGCGACCTTGCTGCTGATCGTCTTTTCGATCTCGGTCGGGCTGGGCTCGGTGATGGTCAACCGCCTGCTCAAGGGCGTCGTCTCGGCCAGATATGTGCCGGTCTCCGCCCTGCTGATGGCAGGCTTCATGATCGCGCTGTGGCTGACGACGCGGCATTATCCGACCCCGGCAGTAACCGTCGGCTGGCGCGAATTCCTCACCCATGTCAGCAGCTGGGTCGTGCTGTTTGAACTGGTCGGCATTTCCTTCTTCGGCGGCATGTTCGTCGTGCCGCTCTATTCGATCCTGCAGACCGCGACGGCGCCGGAAGAGCGGTCGCGGATCATTGCCGCCAACAACATCGTCAACGCCGCCGTGATGGTGGGCCTGGTGATCGTGGTCGGCCTGCTGCAGAGCCGGGGGCTGAAAATCCCGGGCGTGATCGGCACGCTTGGTTTCGCGACGATGGCGATCGCGCTGATCAGTTGCTGGCTGCTGCCGGAAACGGTGATCAAGTCGCTGATCCGCTCGACGCTCAAGTTCCTCTATCGCATCGAACTGAACGGGGCGGAGAACATGCCGCAACCGGGCGAGCGTGCTGTGGTGGTGGTCAACCATGTCTCCTGGCTCGACGGGCTGCTGCTCGCGGCCTTCCTGCCGGGCAAGCCGGTGTTCGCGGTCAACAGCAAGGTCGTCACCCTGTGGTGGATCCAGCCTGCGCTGAAGCTGTTCCGCGCCTTTCCGGTCGATCCGACCAACCCGATGGCGGCCAAGGCGATGGTCAAGGCCGTGCGCGGCGGCAACACGCTGGTGATCTTCCCGGAAGGGCGCATCACGGTGACGGGCGCGCTGATGAAGATCTTCGACGGCCCCGGCATGATCGCCGACAAGGCCGATGCGCCGATCGTGCCGGTGCGTATCGACGGGGCGCAGTTCACGCCCTTCTCCTATTTGAAGGGCAAGGTGCGGCTGCGTGCCTTCCCGCAGATCAGCCTGACCATCCTGCCGCCGCGTCGCTTCGTGATCGAGGGACAGATGAGCGCCCGCGCCCGCCGCGCGATCGCCGGGCGGAAACTCTACGACGTGATGAGCGAGATGATCTTCGCGACGTCGGACATCGACCGTACCCTGTTCCAGGCGCTGCTCGACGCGAAGGACATTCATGGCGGCCGGGTCGGCGTGGTCGAGGACATCAAGCGCGATCCGCTCACCTATAAAAGGCTGGTGACCGGCAGCATGGCGCTTGGTCGCGTGTTCGAGGGGATTACCCGGCCGGGCGAGGCGGTCGGGGTGATGCTGCCTAACGTCTCGAGCGTGGTCGCGAGCTTCTTCGCGCTGCAGGCGGTCGGCCGCGTGCCGGCGATGCTCAACTATACTGCCGGGCCGGCCAATCTGAAGGCGGCCTGCGCCGCGGCGGAAATCCGTACCATCGTGACCGCGCGGGCCTTCATCACGCAGGGCAAGCTCGAGCCGGCCATCGCTGCGCTGGAAGCCGCGGGGCGCAACATCCTCTATCTCGAGGACGTCGCCGCGACGATCGGTACTGGGGAGAAGCTGCGCGCGCTCGTCATGTCGCGCTTCGCCGGGCGTCTGCATCGTCGTCGCGGCGTGACGCCCGACAGCCCGGCGGTGATTCTGTTCACCAGCGGATCGGAAGGGCTGCCGAAAGGGGTGGTGCTCACGCACCGCAACCTGCTCGCCAACTGCCTGCAGCTTTCGGCGCGGATCGACTTCAACGAAAGCGACCTTGTGCTGAATGCGCTGCCGGTGTTCCACAGCTTCGGCCTGACCGGCGGCACGCTGTTGCCGATCCTCAGCGGCATCAAGACCTTGCTCTATCCGAGCCCGCTGCATTACCGGATCGTGCCGGCGCTGGCCTATGATGCCAATGCGACGATCCTGTTCGGTACCGATACTTTCCTCGCGGGCTATGCGCGCATGGCGCACAGCTACGACTTCTATTCGCTGCGCTACATCTTCGCCGGTGCCGAACGGGTGCGTGACGAGACACGGCGTGCCTATGCCGACAAGTTCGGCCTGCGCATCCTGGAGGGTTATGGCGCGACCGAGGCGGGGCCGGTGATCGCGGTCAACACGCCGATGTATTTCCGCAGCGGCAGCGTCGGGCGTCTGCTGCCCGGGATCGAAGCGAAGCTGGAGACCGTGCCGGGCATCGAAGAGGGTGGTCGCCTGTCGATCCGCGGGCCGAACATCATGGCAGGTTATATGACCGCCGACGTCCCGGGCCTGCTCAAGCCCCCGGTCGAGGGGTGGCACGACACCGGCGACATCGTGACGATCGACGAGGGCGGCTTCGTCACGATCCGCGGCCGGGCCAAGCGCTTCGCCAAGATCGGCGGCGAGATGGTCTCGTTGCCCGCGGTCGAGGGCTATGCGTCGGCGACCTGGCCCGGCGCCGAGCATGCCGTGGTCACCAGGCCGGACCCGAAAAAGGGCGAGCAGCTGGTGCTGTTCACCACGCGTCCTGACGCGAAGCCTGCCGAACTGCTCGCCTGGGGCAAGGCGAACGGCATCGCCGAGCTGGCGCTGCCGCGCGACATTCGCGTGGTCGAGGCGCTGCCGGTGCTGGGCACCGGCAAGCTCGATTATGTGACGATGGGAGCGATGGCGGCGGCCGGCTGATCGCGGGGCTGGCTGGGTTCAGGCCCGCTCCGCCAGCTTGAGCCGCAGTAGGAACGCACATCCGCCCGTCCAGCGGCGATCGAGGTTGAGGGTCCCGGACATCAGTTCCGACATGCGCCGCGCCGATGCCAGGCCAAGGCCGAAGCCACCGCGTTGCGCGCTGCCATGGTCGGTGCCGCGCGTGTAATCCTCGAAGATGCGATCGACATCTGCGTCGGCGATGCCGTTGCCGTCGTCGATCACCCAGATCTCCGCGCGGTCCCCACGCCGCCGCACGCCGATCAGGACGTGCTCGCCCTGGGCGTGCTTTATCGCGTTGCCGACCAGATTGCCCAGCACGCGCTTGAGCATGCGCCTGTCGGCGATGACATGGAGCTGGCTGCGGACCAGGCGGATGCGCATGCCGGCGGAGAGGGCGAGGGCACCATGTTCGAGCGCCGTCGCGGCGATGATCTCGTCCAGCCCGACCGCCTCGTTCCGTACCGGCGCGGCCCCCGCTTCGAGGCGGAGATGATCGAGCATGGTTTCGAGCAGCGACTGGGTCGAGGCGAAGGCACTGCGCGCGCCAGCGACTGCCCGTTCACGCAGGGCGCCGTCCGTGCTATCGAGGATCTGGTCGAAATACAGGCTCGCCGCATGGAGCGGCTGCTGCAGATCGTGCGAGGCGGACGCGATGAAGCGAGTCTTCGCATCGCGTTCCTTGCGGACGATCGTCAGTGCCGCTTCGAGCGTTTCAGCCGCGCGCCAGATCAGCCGGCGGATCATCAGCAGGGCGACGCCCTCCATGATCAGGAAGCCGGCAAGAGGCAGGGCGTACTGAATTTCGTAGACCAGCGTGAAGGCCGCCATCGACGCGACCACTGCCAGTGCCCCTGCGACCGACAATCGATCGTTGTTGAGGATGATCACCATGGCGATGAACCACATGCACAGCACGATCATCAGCAGGCGCAATATGTCGTCGGCGGGCGGCATCAGGATCCAGACGCTGGCGACGATGCCGAGGCTGAACGACAGCGACGCGATCTGGCCCATCACCACCCAGAATCGGTGCGATCGTGCCGCGCGCCAGCCGGGCACCATCGATGCGGCGATGGTGCCGACCTGAAAGACGATGCAGGCGACCATATAGGCGACCCACGCGTTCAGCAGGGTGGGATCGACCAAGGGCGCAAATGTCGCGCGGACGAACAACGTCACCGTGGTGATGACGACGACGCCCACCAGCAACGGCATCACGCGTGACCATGCGCTCTTCCGTTTATCGCGGCGCGGGGCCGTCGCGCGTGGCGCCCATGCAAGGTTTTGGTCGGAGGTGCCAATGGGCGTCATTCTGGGCCTCTGATAGAGGTCTGCGGCACGCTAAGGAAAGATAGGCGGGCGCTGGTGGAGCTGAGGGGAATCGAACCCCTGACCTCTGCAGTGCGATTGCAGCGCTCTCCCATCTGAGCTACAGCCCCGCACCCGCTCCGGAC
>Ga0247737_1001030_pt1 | contig 11803 bp, 8 predicted proteins | sample UWRJL028104C2_FD_180937 | JGI IMG/M metagenome (GOLD analysis project Ga0247737, IMG submission 180937) | Plant litter microbial communities from Arlington Agricultural Research Station in Wisconsin, United States - UWRJ-L028-104C-2 | ecosystem: Environmental > Terrestrial > Plant litter >...
CCATGAAGGCTTCGTCGGCGACCGGCGTGGTGTAGTGATTCCAGACATGGGTGTTGATGAAGATGTACACGCCGCTGGCGACGAACACCGCGAGCGCGATGCCGCCGACTAGTCCGGCCGGGCCGGCCAGCCGGCGCGGCAGGCGCTTCAGACGCGGGCGCAGCCGGGTTTCAGTGCCGCGGCGCCACAGCGCATGGGCGAGCACCAGCAGCATCACCGCGAAGGCCGTCCAGTAAAGCCGCAGCCACCAGGCACCGATCCAGAATTTGCCCATGCCGTTCATGTCGGACAGCGGAACGATGGGCGACTGGGCGTAATTGTAGAGCGCGTCGCCAAAGCCGAGATTGCGCAACGTGACGCGGACGATGATGAAATAGAACACCATCAGGCCCCAGCCGAGATATTTGTTGGGGCTGAGCGCCTGGATGAACACCGCGAGGACTGCGATCAGGGTGAAGCCGATCGTGTCGGGCAGCACGTACCAGAGCAGGTATTTGCCGATTTCGATATCGCTGTAACCGTGCAGCAGTTGCGCCACGATCCCGGCGACGACGCTGGCCAGCAGGATCGCGACCATCACCAGCACGACCGCGAGCGCCTTGGGCACCACATAGGCCCAGTCCGGGATCGCCGAGGCATCGATGATCTCATGGATCTTGCGGTCGCGCTCGCGCCAGACGAGTTCGCCGGCATAATAGATCGCGATGATCACCGGGATGATGCTGAACGATCCCTCCAGCAGGCCGATAACCACGCGGGTGACCGGCAGGACGGGCGTGCCGAAGATCTCTCCAAAATCGACCATGGCGCCCGCAGCATTGAACAGGCCGAGCGCCATCAGGACGAAGAAGGCGGGGCTTTTGAACACCTGGCCGAGTTCGAGCCGGGTGCGTGCGCGGAGCTGCGCCCAGGCGGTCGCGCGGCCGAAGCTGGGGGTCGGCAATGGTCCGGCCGGTCCCGCGGGGGCAGGTGCCTCGACCTGCGCCTGCAGCTTCAGCGCGCGGCGGCTTGCCTTCGAGGCTTTGGTCCCAAAGCGGAAGGTCGTGGTGGCCAGCGCGAGCACGCCGAGGCCGATCGCGACGATGACGGCGCGGTTCCACAGGAACATGCCGTCGAGCGGCGGCACCAAGGTGTTGCGATCCGCCGCGGTCCAGTATTTGGTCGCATAGGAAAAGGCGCCGATGCCGAACGGCTCGCCGTACGCGCCGGCCAGTTCATAGGCAGGATTGCGATCGAGCACGACGCTGGCGATCGTCCACAGGATCAGGAAGCCGATGACACCGAGATAGGTCGCCATCATCGACCGGGTCGCCGTCGCCAGCGCGAAGAACAGCGCCGAGGTCAGCAACAGGTTCGGCAGGCCGATCCACAGGAACGGCACGGCATAATAGGAGAAGACGTTCGGACCGAGCACTTCGCTGTCGACCCAGGGCATGAAGGTGCCGAGCCAGATACCCGCGAGCACCGCGAAAAAGCCGATCGCCGCCGCGACATAGGCGCCGGAATAACGACCGAGCAGATAGGCGGTCCGGGTGATCCGCGTGGCGCGTACGATCGGGCCAAAGCCAGTCTCGTCATCACGCACGATGACGTTGGCGACGAACGCGGTCGAGACGAACATGTAGAAGACCGACATGATCATCACGACCTGCGCGATCGCAAAGGGCGCGTTCTTGTGGACATTGCCGCCAGATCCGATCTGGATCTGGTCGATCGTCGTCGCGCCGAACGAGAGCAGGAAGAACACGATCACCGCGACCCAGAAGACCGGGTTGCGCATCTGGTAGCGAAGCTCGAAGCCGAAGACGCCGCCGAACATGCCAGGCACCCCGCTCAGGCCGCGCGGCGCGAGGAGTCGAGCGTCGAGAAATAGACATCCTCGAGACCGCCGGACACCGGATGGAAACCGGCGCCGGGCGCGGCATCGGCCATGACGTGAATGATCGTCTTGCCGGCGAACAGCCGGGTCGAGATGACGCGGTGGCGCTGGCGCTGGTCCTCGAGTTCGCTGCGCTCGATCGTCTTTTCCCAGATTCGCCCGCGCGTCTCCTCGATCAGGTCGAGCGGCGCGCCCTGTAGCAGGATGCGGCCGCCGGCCAGCACCGCCATCAGCGGGCAGAGATCGGCCACGTCCTCGACGATATGCGTCGACAGGATCACCACGACATCGTCGCCGATCTCGCCGAGCAGGTTGAGGAAGCGGTTGCGCTCCTCCGGGTCGAGGCCGGCGGTCGGCTCATCGACGATGATCAGCTTGGGTCCGCCGATCAGCGCCTGGGCGATGCCGAAGCGCTGGCGCATGCCGCCCGAGAAACCGGCCAGCGCCTTCTTGCGCACACCCCAGAGATTGACCTGGTTGAGCAGACCCTCGACCGTGGCCTTGCGCTCGCCGCGACCGGATATGCCCTTCAGCACCGCCATGTGATCGAGCATGTCGTACGCCGAGACGCGCGGATAAACGCCGAAATCCTGCGGCAGATAGCCGAGCACGCGGCGCAGCTTTTCCGGTTCCGCGATGACGTCGAGGCCATCGAAGGCGATGCTGCCCGAGGTCGGCGTCTGAAGCGTCGCGACGGTGCGCATCAACGTCGACTTGCCCGCACCATTGGGGCCGAGCAGCCCGAACATGCCGGGCGGGATCGTCAGATCGACGCCGTCCAGCGCGACCGTGCCATTGCCATAGACATGGGTGAGCTTCTCGATCTTCAGCATGATTCCCTCCGCTTGAAGGGAGGCTAGCAGGTGTGTTGTGCTTGTAAAGCAGCCTTGAACCTGGGCGCGAGAGTTTTCGTCGGCGGCCGACTTCGATCGACGGCCGATGCCGAAGACCGGTTTGCCGGCGCACCCTCCCGAGGTCGCTACATCGATTAAAACCGCGGGTCGCTGACCAATATCCTGATGTAACATGTGCTCGGCGTCCGAATGATCCCCAGTGGATGTGCAACGTTCGTGAAATTCAGAAGCATCGTTCTATTTTCGGGTTGAGCGAAGGTTCTCCACCCAATCGCGAAGTATAGACTTTACATGCATTCCCAAAACACCATTATCCATCGAAACGATGAGGGGGGCGATTCGTGGGGGCGAATTATCTCAAGAAATATTATCTGGATGACGCAAAGCTGGCACAGCGCGCGCGGCTAGAGTTCTACAGATCGCTTGCTACACGGCGCATGATCGCCTTCGTTGGATCCATGGCCACTCAAGCGTTCGGATATGGCAGCTGGGACCAATTACGGCTTAGTTTCACTGCTTTAGCTCTGGATGCCCTAAAAGAAGGGACCGACAACACATCCGATTCGAAGTGCACCGACGCGATGAATCAGATTGTGGAATTTCACATAAACGGCATTCGCCGATACTGGAACGGCCAAGTCGGCATGAGCCTTATCGAGGAAGTGCTGGAGCAATATGACGCTCAATCGTCGGCCGCGCCCTTCTCAGCCTCACCATGGCCGCTGGATCACGCGACGTCGCGAAGAGAAACACTGCGCGCCCGGCTGGCAGACGCCTTTCGGCACCCGCGCAAGGGATGGGAAATTGACAGACCTGGAGTGGTCGAAACCGCCGACTTCTCGACACGCTTTGATGTGCCCGGTGTACTTTGGAAGCTGGGGATCAGGAGATTCGCCACTCCATCCTATGATTTCGAACTCGAACGCACCGCAATGCTGTCGGACAGGGGCGATGGCGCCGCGACGGGAGACACGAGCCCCGGATGGTCGCCCTTTGATGAACTTCTCAAGCTGCGGGGTGCGAAGACAGAGAATTTCAACTGGGATTTGGGAAGCGGTCGTATCAGGCGCACCTTCTCCGACGGCTGGGCCATCGAAAGCGACCTGCTCAATCGCGAGCGGATCGACCGGTTGATCGAATTCGCCATGGGCACCGATGATGTGGATGGTCACATCATGCATCTTCACGGCAGGGCCTGCACACCTTCCTCAATGATTGTCACTCAACGCGATTACGACAATCTGTATCGGCGCGACGATCTAAATCGTCGGCCGTTCGAATTCGCCAAACGAATGATGATGGGCGGCAATCCGATCGTCTTCGTCGGGCTGGGCATGAGCGAGCCCGAACTCAACCACGACCTGCATGAATTCATCAGCAATAATCCCTTCCAAAGGGCAGCCCCTACGTTTCTTCTCTGGTCTGCCCGGTCGGGGGAGGGCCTCAACGCCCAGCAACGCGCTGCAAAAAGGCTGGACCTCCTGCGGCGCCTGGGGGTGCTTACGATTTTCGACAGCGACCTGGTCGAACTCGCCGACCCTGTCGGAAAGGGCGACAGGTTCAGACGAAGTGATCAGGAGCAGAAAGCTCTCGATGAGAAGGATCCGGATATTGCCGCGAAGGCAGAGCGCATCATCATCGCGGGCCTGAGCGAGAACAAACTCGATCCTGAAGCCGGCTATCTTACCTGGTCAACCGCAGACGCGATCTGGAAGGAAGACCTTGCCGACCTGCGGCGTTGCGTGAGTAACCTGGACGCTCGGACGGCAGACGGAGGCGCCAGCCTTGCCGATCCTACCATGCGCGAAAAGGTCATCGGGTCACGTTGGCGGTCGATGGAAGCGCTGGTCGGCCACTCCGCGCCTGTTCGAATAACGAGCGGGCCAACCACAGCGGGAAAGCGCGCGCCGCGGCCGCTAATTCTTTGGGACGCCGACAGCGGCGTACCGATCAACAATGCAGCATGGACCAGCGCGTTTTCCAAACAAGTCTGCAAGAATGTTGTCTGTATCATCGGATCGCAGGGTTGCGGCAAGGGTTATGCAGCGCGGCAGCTGGCGTATCATGGCCACCACGTCTTTCCCGGCGTCACGCTTGCTCGAACAATTCTAGTCAATGGCTGCTTCAGCTTCGATACCGACTCGCTTCTCGATGGACTGGCGCGCTTCCTGGCCAAATCATTCGATTTTCCAATCAACCGATCGAACGAGCAGCCGAAATTCAGTCGCGCCACCCTGCTCGGCAACATGGAACTCGCCAAACCGCTCAAGCCACCTTTCAGGAAGCGATCCCTGGTCGTGCTGAATGGAAGCGAGCGCTTTTTTGATCTGGGAGGTGAACCGCTGAGCGCCGAGCTGGATCAGCTCCTGGCTTCCGTCGCCAAGGCCGGGCCGGCTCGAACGAAAGTCCAGTGGGTTATATTCGGAACGGAGCGCGTCCGATCTCATATGGAAAAACTTGGCGCCCAGGTAATCGATTTCGACAAGATCTGCCCTGACGTGCATGAACGTCGATCCAGGATCCCCATTCCCAGTTTTTATCTGCAAGAAGTCTGGAATAAATTATCGGGCACGCCATCATTGCCCCCGTCATTGCTGGACGCGGTCAAGCGTTACAAGGCGAATCAAACCGGCAGAATCAGTGGCGACGGCGCGGAACTGCGACGGGCCCTGTACGGAGAACTCTTCGACGAGGGCTCGTTGCAGCACATTCTGGGCGCGGACAAAGAGAAAATCCGCCTGGCGCGCGAAGTGATGAAGGCGCTAGCCTTTATCGGCATCCCCGTCGAGCGCGAGGTCCTTCGGCTGATGCCGGACCTGCTCGATCGAGGCACCATCTTCGATGGTGTTCTCGACCGATTGGTCGAACATCGCATCGTTCTCGTCTGTCGCGGTTATATCGAGGATGAAGATATCGCCAGCTGCGATGACGCAGGCGTCCGCAAGACATCACCGGAAGACCGCTTCGTGCTGCATCGGTCGTTGCTGACGGAATTACGCTATCGATTTGGAATACCGCTAAGCGAAGCGAAGCTGTCAACGGCCTTCAACATGTCCCTCTATGTCGCTCAGCCGATCGACGGAGATATCCCCGACATCGACATTCACGAAGATCTCGGCAAATCGGTGGACAAGCTGATCGGCGCCTATCGTTACGAAGTCGATAGTTGCGACAGGCAGCGGGTGTGGAGCGCGCTTGCACGCGAACTCGGTAAAAACGGGCATACCGGATTTACCGAAGACGTGTTCAACGATGTTCTGGCGAACGTCGCGGAGGCGTGCCGCTCCAGCAAAGGCACGTCGACGGATGACAAGCATTGGCTCGAACTCATTCGGCTTTGTCAGCCACGGCAAGTGAGGGCCCTACGGACGGCTCTCGCTCTGGTTCGCAGCTATTATTCCACGACCGGCCTGTTGACGCTCGACAGCGGCGATCGGCTGATCCGCGAAGGGCGCGATGGCGTGCTCCTTGAGCACGCCGAGAGGCTCGACGATCTCATCGACGCCTATGGGAAACTGACGCTCGCCCGCGAAGCGCTGCGTGAAAACCTGAGAGACTTCGTCGCCGAAAAGTCCGGGATAAAAAGTAATCAAGCAAATGACGCGGACCGCGTCTTCGAAGCGGTTTTCGGAGGTGCGGAGCCATTTTATCCAGACGAACTCGTGTGGCTGCACAACGAGCGAGGTGTTGTTCGGCTGGCGATGGGGGATCTGTACGAGGCGCGACGCTCATTCGACCAGGCAATGACGGTCAACCGCGAATGGGTCGAACGCGATTCCCGCGCCCATAATTGGCGCCGCATTCGCATCAACCAGCTTAGCGTCGACGTCGAGATGGGGGAAATCAGCCTCGCCGAGCGAAAGTGCGCGGAGATCCGGGCAGTCAGCGACGTTGACGATCCCTTGCGGGAAGACAGGCTGGCAGTGGCAGTCTCCGACGGATTTGCGGGATGGATCGAGCATCTTCGTGGTCGGGCGGATCCCGCCCTGCTGCTGTATCAAAGTGCGTGCGAAGCACTGTCCGCCCTCGGTGAAGTACGGGCCCAAGCTTATTTTGAAAGGCTCAGGGCGAACGCCATAGGCCCCAAGCGGACAGAAGAACGGCGGGTCATATTGGATCGAGCGCTCAGCCTGGCTGAATCCGCCGTACAAATGGACCTTGTCCACCGTCTTCGCGTGACAATGGCCGATATGATCCTTTTCTCGCGTGAATCGGCCAGCACTGAAGAGCGACATCGAGCTCACAGGTATCTGGAAGAGGCGCATATCTATTCGCTGCATGCTGACGTGCATCGAGTGCGCCTCGAGGCCGCGATGACGACAGCGCGAGCCAGACTGCATATGTCCGACTTCGAAGGTGCGCTGAGGTTCGCGATGGACGCGATGATGATCGCAACGCGTTATGGCATGGAATTACGAAAAATAGCCTTGCGTGCCATTCTCGCGAAAATCATGGCAGCGCGCGGTCACCCAGTCACAGCCGAACATCTTGCTCGGACCTGCATCAAAATGGCGACGCGCCTGCGCTTTCAGACTGCCATCGACAAGGCTTCCCGCGTCATTGTGGACATTCCGCGAATCTCTACCGCAATCAGTCGCTCCGATCAGACTGGCCGGCGCGACTTCTGATTGGAGACCTTCTGCGGTCGGTGCGCGGCTGACGTCATGACGCGGGGCGATCCGGTGACTGCCCCGCGCCCTCCGCAAGCGTGGGTGCCTGGACGCCCCTCAGACGGTAGAGGCGCCCGACGCGTCGAGGCGTTTCAGCGCGGCAAGCACGTCCTGCACCGGCACGGGATCAGGAAGCTCCGGTGGTTTGCGGAGCATCGGCTGCGAGCGGACGGCGAACGCGTCCGATGCCCAGGAGGCAAGGATGGCGCGCTTCACCTCCGGCTCGAGCTGTGGATGCTCGACCACCGCATCCGGGCCAGCGAGGCTGCCCAGGAAATGGACTGACATCGTCACTTCTCCAGTTCGTTTCATGACACCCGAAAACGCGCGCCTGCCACGGGCAGGGCGGGCAAATCGGTCACGCGGCGTCGCGGCTTGCCTCCGGCGCTTCGAGCCGATCGTTGGCCGGCGCGCCGCCGGGGGCGGCGATATCGATCCGCCGGGGTTTCATCGCCTCCGGGATTTCGCGCTTGAGCGAGATGCGCAGCAGTCCGTTGTCGAAGCTGGCATCCTGGACGATCACGAAATCGGCCAGCTGGAAACGGCGTTCGAACGACCGGTTGGCGATGCCGCGGTGGAGATAGCGCCCATTGTCCGCTTCCTCGGCCTTCTTGCCGGTGACGGTCAGCAGATTGCTCTGCGCGACGATGTCGATTTCATCGGGCGCGAAACCCGCCACCGCCAGCGTGATGCGGTACCGGTCCTCGCCCTCCTGCTCGATGTCGAACGGCGGATAGCCGTCGCCCTCGGCGCGGGCGCTCGATTCGAGCAGATCGAACAGCCGGTCGAAGCCCACCGTCGAGCGGCGATAAGGCGCGAAGTCGAAATTATTCCTCATATCCAAATCCTCCTCTGAGCAATCTGAGCACAAGGAGCACCGGGAGAGAGCCGGTGCCCTCAAATCCTGCCGAACCGAGTTTCCGCATCCGGCGGAGGGTCAGATTGTTTTTGCCGGAGGATCTTCAAGAGGGGCCTCGCAATTTTTTTTCGGCGCCCGGCTCATGGCGAGCGCAGTTCCGCGACCAGATGTTCGACAAAGGCGCGCGCCGCGGGCTTCGCGCTCTGGCCGCTGGCGAACAGTGCATGCGCCTCGATGTCGGCGAGGCGCCAGTCGGGCAACAGCTGAACGAGATCCCCCGTATCCAGATCCTGGCTGAAGGCGGGCAGGCTGGCGACCGCGATGCCAAGGCCCGCGCGGACCGCACTCACCGCGACTTCGGCGCCGTTGATCGAGACCTGCCCCCTGGGCTGCACCCTCACCTCCTGGTTGCCCCGGTGAAAGATCAGTTCCTTGCCGGCGACCGGCCCCGCTATCACGAACATATGCTCGGCGAGCGCCTCCGGCGTTTCCGGAATACCGTGTGCCTCGAGATAGGCGGGCGCGGCCGCGACGATGAGCGGCCAGCGCCCGATCAGCCGCGCGATCGCGCTGGAATCGGGCAATTTGCCGAACCGGATCGCGACGTCGATGCCTTCCTGGATGAGATCCTGACGCCGATCGTCGATGGTCAGTTCGACCTGCAAATTCGGGTGGAGGGCAGTGAATGCGCCGAGGCGCGGGACGATCGCGCGCGACGCGATGATCGAGGCGACCGCGATGCGCAGCGTACCGCGAAGATCGTCATTGCCGCGGATCGCATTGTCGGCTTCTTCGAGCGAGGCGAGGATCGGCTGGACGCGGGCGAGATAGGCCGCCCCCGCGTCGGTCAGGGTCAGCGCCCGGGTCGACCGCGAGAAGAGCGTGGTGCCCAGTTGCTCCTCGAGCAGGGCGATGATCCGCGACGCGGTCGGCTGCGAGAGCCTGACCTGTTTCGCGCCCTTCGAGAAGCTGCCGGTCCGGGCGATCTGCACGAACAGCCGGAGTGCCTGGAACTGGTCGCTCAAGCCGTCGCTCCCGATGGTCATCAAGAGCCCCTTTCCTAGCGTGTTGCCGGGCGAACGGCCATATCCTCGCCTGGCGGTTCGATGGTCGTGGCCAGTGGATCATGGCCGGCCGGGCGAGGACGATGCTCGTCCGGGCCCGCCCGACCGGCCGGATTCCCGGTTCAGACCTGTGCGAAGCCCCCATCGACCTGCAGTTCCACGCCCGTGATGAAGCTGCTTTCGGACGAGGCGAGGAACGTCGCGACCGAAGCAATCTCGCTGACATCGCCGTTGCGGCCCAGCGGCGTTTCGGCGGCGAATTGCGTATAGAATGCCTCGACCTGCTCGTCGCTGAAGCCGGCCTGCTCGGTCATGATCGGCGTGATGATGGTGCCGGGCGCAAGCGTGTTGACGCGGATGCGACGCGCGCTGAGATCCTTCGTCCAGGTACGGGCAAAGGACCGGATCGCTGCCTTGGTCGCGGAATAGACCGTGAAGGCGGGCATGCCCAGGCTTGCCGCGATCGACCCGTTCAGGATGATCGAGCCCCCGTCGACGACCAGCGGCAGCAACGTCTGCACCGTGAAGAAGGTGCCTTTGAGATTAATCGCCATGGTCCGGTCGAAATCGGCCTCGGTCACTGTACCGAACGCCCCCAGCGTGCCGCCGCCGGCATTGGCGAAGATGATGTCGATGCGCCCATGGGCGTCGGCGATATGGGCGCGCAGCCGTTCCAGATCGGCCAGGTCGGCGATGTCGCTCTGGAATCCCTCGATCGCGCCGCCGATCTCGGCGACGGCCTCGTCGAGCCGGTCCTGCCGGCGGCCAGTGATGACGACCGTGGCGCCTTCCGCCACGAACTGCTTTGCGGTCGCGCGGCCCATGCCGCTGCTGCCGCCGGTTACCACGGCAATCTTGCCTTGAAGTCGTTTCATGTGAGGATCTCCCTGGAAAGAGCAGCATGCCTTTCCGTCGAGGCGGAAAATGGCATGGGCCGCGCGGAGGAAAAGCCCGATCCTGCGCATAACAGTCATTCATGGTTGAGCCGGGCTCCAGCACCCGACCGGATCAGTCGCAGTTATTCGCCCGCCGCATCGATGTTATCCGAAAGAGCGCACTACGCAGGACAGCCCGAACCGCAGACATAAGGGGCACCGGGAAGCCGCAATCATGCGCTTCCCCCTTGATGGAGTTTGCGACCATGGTCGACGAAAACGGCCCGCATTATTTCGTGGCCTTCCAGACGCCCGGGCCGAAATGGGTGGCGGGCGTCAAATATAACGAACAGCCCGACTTCTTCGCTCATGTCGGCTACATGACCGAGATGCAGGACAAGGGCCTGACCGTGTTGAGCGGGCCGTTCATGGAAAAGGCCGGTGGCCTGAACGGCATGCTTGCCGATGGCGGCATGACGATTTTCCGGGCGGCCGATCTCGAGGAAGCGACCAGGATCGCGACGGACGACCCGACGGTCGCATCGGGCATGCTGAGCGTCGAGGTCAGGATGTTGTGGGTGCCGTTCCACGAATGAAGGGCGGCGCTGTCACGGCCCCGATAGCACCGGGGCAACATCGGCCTCGAGGATGGCCAGGAATTGCCGCGCCGCGAGCCCTTCCGCATCCTTCCCACTGAGGATCCATAGCGAGGAGATCGCTTTTTTCCCTCGCAGCGGCCGGTACGTAAGGCCGGCCGGCTGCAGCGCGCACAGGGATTCGGCCAGCACCGCGATGCCGAGGCCAGCCACGGCCAGGCCGAACATGGTCGAAATCTCCCGCACATCCTGCGCCACCAGGGGATCGACCCCTTCGGCATGAAGCATCTCGAGGAAATTCGTCGCGAAGCTGCCCTTCTGGTCGCGCGCATAGAAGATCATCGGCTCGCCGTGCAGATCGCGGAACGACAGGCTCGTCTTGCTCGCCAGACGATGGTCCGAGCGCATGGCGATGAACAGCCGTTCCTCCAGCACGCGGGTGGCGACGATGCCCGGCGGCACCACGGGCGGCGTGGGGCTGCGCAGGAAGCTGATGTCGATATCGCCCGCCGCCAGCGCCGCGACCTGGGCGCCGGCCGACAGCTCGAGCAGTTCGATCCGCACCTCCGGATAGAGCTGGCGGAAGGCGAAGATCGCCCGGGCGACGGCGGGCACGAACGGCGCGGACGGATTGAAGCCGATGACGAGCTTGCCGAAATCGCCGCGCGCGGCGCGCTTCGCCACATCCACGGCATGTTCCGCCTGGGCCAGGGTCGCGCGGGCCTGATCGAGAAAGACCCGCCCCGCCTCGGTCAGCGCCACCTTGCGGCTGCTGCGTTCGAACAGGCGCACGCCGAGCAGGTCCTCCAGCGCGCGGATTTGCTGGCTGAGCGGCGGTTGCGACACGCCGAGCCGCTGCGCCGCGCGGCCGAAGTGCAGCGTATCGGCGACCGCGACGAAATAGCGCAGGTGGCGAAGCTCCATGATCGATATGTCGCACGTCTTGATCCGGGGTCAAATCATATTGGACGCACGTGCAGCAAAAGCTCATTCGGCGAGCTGAAGA
>Ga0247737_1001031_pt1 | contig 11800 bp, 15 predicted proteins | sample UWRJL028104C2_FD_180937 | JGI IMG/M metagenome (GOLD analysis project Ga0247737, IMG submission 180937) | Plant litter microbial communities from Arlington Agricultural Research Station in Wisconsin, United States - UWRJ-L028-104C-2 | ecosystem: Environmental > Terrestrial > Plant litter >...
TCCGTTTTTTCTTTGAATTCGTTCAGTCGCCACACATTAAGCATTTGGTTTATGTTCTTAAGGGTCTTACACCTACTCGACGCCTGGAATCGTATGGAACCTCTACGACAAACTCCTTGATCAAAACACTTACAAACCACCCCCTCCCGCCGTTTGGTCTGGTGCCGTGGGCGGGTCGATCACTGCTTGAAGTAGATCGAATATTAGCAGTTTGTAAACTGTTGTTTACTGCGGAATGAAGGTTATATGAATGAAATTTCACCAAACGAATCTTCGTTAGATAAATTACTCAGCCAACTCAAGTCAGTGTTTTTCAACTGTTGCAGCTTGGAATTTCCAAGAGAAACTCGATCGTATTGATGTGCATAAGTATGGCCGATATATATGAATACGCCAATGGGGTATGTCATGGATTCTATTGGCGCTGGTAGTCTATGTCTTTTCAAGACAACGAGAAAGTGCATCCTTCATCGTCACTCCTCGAAAGCCAGTCATTTTGGCATAAGGTTTGCTGGAAGAGGGTTCTTCTCTATAGCTTCAAAAGCCCAGCGTAGTTCCTCTTCGGTTGGCTTTGAGAAACCGGGAAAGCCAGCCCCTGGTTTGACCAGGGTGCCATATTCCTTCTCAAGCTGCTTCACAAAGTCTTCTGGAGGGAGACCCGACACCCCACTGGTGTGATGCTTCATGAAGAAATTAAACATCATTTGGACGGCATCCTTGTTCCCAGTTTGAAATGCTGAGGGGTGCATGAGTGAGATACATCATCAATAAGGCTCTAGTAATTCAGACCAACGCACCTCGACGTCTTGCGATTGCGAACCATGCACGGGATTTTGTATCTATGCAGTCGCCACATCTGTCAGCCTTTGTAATCAATGAAACATGCTGGTACAAAAGCATCTCACCAGGGAAGACTATTCCGAAGTTGTCCAGGTCTCCGGATTGCATTATCTAGAGAATTTTTTTTAAAGGAAATTTAGTCCAAACACATGAAGCTGAAAGCCGCTGCTTACGTAGTAATCTGCCCACAGGGCCGCCTTCATGAGTTTAATTTGATACGAAAGTGCTAGAGAACGCTTGAAGGGCGGTATGACCTCTGGAAATTTTGGATCTACTTCGCGTTCCTTGGGTACAACTCGTTCAAATGGTTCTAGGGGAGTTTTCCCGCAGACCTCTCGATGAGGACGTGGCTTACCCTCCTTCCAGTCGTTTCTCTGGCACTCCCTGTAGGTTGGTTGTCGGGTCAGATGGGTTGTCATGGGAGATCATGAAAGGATACTTTCTGCGAGCAGTAAAGCAGGGTTACCCCTATTGCTTTGCACCCCGCGCAGGCTCTCGGCTTCGACTTGAGGGATACATGATCTGAGAGTTTCCCGCAATTCCAACAAGCATCGTGCCTGAAGTTCATCTCCAACATGTTGTCGTACAAGTCTTCGGACTGCAAAATGTGCTCGAATCGGTTGGTTTTTTCTTTACCAGGGGCATCGGCGACTGTGGGTGGTGATGCATTTATTTGGTCCTTTGTTGACTTAAGAGATAACGGTGAAGCTAATTCCTCGCCAACACCATACTTCTTTACGTCAGGGCATGCATTTCAGCATCAAGAACGACTTACGAATTTCGATATGATTCGCCAAATAACCAGAGAGATGAAGCAACATCGCTCTTCTCGGATGGTTCGGAGAGCGTCTCCGACGTGCTTTGGTATAAAGAGCATATCCACGGTAGGATGAGGGAAATTGACAAGCCCACTTCTGGATGCCGTAGGACCCTCTGTCACGATCCTCTTAAGTAGCTCGAGAAAATATCGTCCGCCACGTTGCGACATATTTTGAACTGTCATGTCTGGGCACCAAGTCCTATATCCTTCCATGCCTTGCGAAGCGGTCCAATGAAATGCTTCCAGAACAGTTTGCTCACGACGAGCAGCATGCATAGTCCGGAACTTTTCCTCGAAGTCATCCGTAGCCAGGCGCATCAAGGCAAGGTCTCTCGTTTGTGACTGAAGAGCAGCAAGAGTCTCCTTCGCAGTTTCTCGCTGTCGAAATGCCGGAGTACCTTGTGGCAGCTTGTGGAATTCAGGTGGAAGCCGCGGCGTGGCGCCCTCCCAAACAAGCCTATCGTATCGACGAAGGTCGTCCTCCCAGCTTTTATTCCAGGCTTTCAGATTGGTGTCCTTGTCCGGACGGGGCGATGTCCGCTGCAAGAAGGACTCACAGAGCGACATGAAAAAGCTCTTCGAAAGTGTCAGTGACGGGATATGGAGGCTAGAGTCAAGGTTTAACACGTAGCCGAATTTGTAAATGGCGTACACCGGTTGATGGCCCTGGGTCCATGGACATAAGTATGAGTATAATGCAGTGATGCAATGGCGAAAAACTAAACGGTTGGAAGAGACATGAATGGTGCACTCACTGTTAAAAAATCTGCGAGTCTATGAGTGACTAGAAATTTGTGGAAGTGTCTCTCTTGATGGTACAGGCGGGGGTTGACCTCTAACTTCACGCCTGCAAGCGCCTTAATGTTGCATCGATGAAATTGGTCCTCCCACTTCTAGTTCTAGGCTTTCCTGTTCGCGTCCTTGTCTATATAGAGACTAGTTATTCGTCAGGCAAGTGGTGGTGAGGTTGAGGACGCTTTTGTGCCTTTTCATTGTCTGATACCGTTTGAACAAGAAAGAAGTAAGATAATCCAAACATTGATCGTGGTCAGTAGAGTAACCTGATGGCCTATGAAATACGTGCTCGAACTACCCCGGGGTCATATGATCAGCGGGAGGATTTGACCTTATGATGTCGAAAGCCCACTTCAATTCCTCTTCTGTGGGCCTGGCAAAACCTGGGAATGCTCCACCAATCTGAACTGGGATACCATAGTCCTTCTCCAATTGTCTGGCGAGGATTTCGGGAGTGACATCCGGGTCTCTCTTCCAAAATTTCACCAGGAAGCTCAGCATCAGCTGAACATCATCTTTCTGACCGGTTTGGACAGCTGAGAATGGCAAGGCTCGACCATCGTCGCGAAAGAATAATAAGTAGACACACCTCGCCGCCGCGCAATCAAGAACCAAGCACGGTTTTCCGGACCTGTTGAATGAGTGAACGGAAATTCATCAGCCTAAGCTATGTAAACACGAGTAATCTTACTAGACAAAGTGAATCCACTGTCGAAAAGGTCTCCCGGTCGAGTCACCTGGAAGATGCGACGTTTAGAATATTTTCTGGTGTTGTTGAACCTTAAGAGGGTCTGAACTTACAAAATAATCGATCCATGGTTGTTCCTTCAGAAGCTCTATTTGGTAGAGAAGAGCCAAAGATCGTCGAAATGGGGGAATTGGCTCTGGAAACCTTGGGTCTACTCCTTTCGATCGTCCGATCTGTGACTGCGCTTCGAGGGGCTCAACTGATCTTTTACCACAGATGTCTCGATGGGGACGTGGCCGACCATTCTTCCAATCCTCTCTCTGGCACTCCCTTCGAGAAAGTATTTATCAGCTGAGAAGCTTTTTGGATTACGAGACGCTTGGGACTCACTGAGAGCAATAGAGGAGCGTAATACCTATCGCTTTGCATTTTGCGCAAGCCCTGAGTTTTGTGCCTTGATCCAGGTCATGCGCATTCCTTCCACAATGCCAACAACCGTCGCGTCTGGAACCCAGTTTATCGATAGGTACCCCTCTTTTCATCTTATTTGCCTCTTTTTTCCCATATACGCTCGAGATCAGATCTGCCATGGCCTTCTTGTCTTGCTTTGTGGATTTGAGCGTAGGGCCAGCGTCGTAGGTTTCAACTATGCCGTACTTTCATTTACATCTCAAAACGTCAACTTGAAGGTCAATGTGATGTTAGAGTGTTGACTCACAAATTTTTGAATGATGGTCCAGACGACGACGGAAATGAAATGGCACCTTGTTTCTTGCATGCGAATAAACATGTCCCCAGTGTTCTCGAAGGAATATATATTATCGAAGGTCGGGTGGGAGAAAAAGATTGGCTGGTTCGATAATGTGTTTGGGTCACCCTCAACAATCTTCATCAAAATGTCAAGATAGCCCTTGCCACCATTCTGCGACAGGTATCGGATCGTCATCTCTGGACACCAGGTTCTCGATCTTTCAATGTCCGGCGAGGAACAGCAGGCCAAGTAGAATCCCTCGAGGATCAGATCTTCGCGGAGACTGGGATCCATGGCCTTGAACTTCAGCTCAAAGTCATCCTTAGCCAATCGCATCAATGCGACTGCTCTGATCCGGGATTGAAGATCAATCACATAGTTCATGGCTTTTTCCATCTCCAGAGTCAAGGTGGCGTTATTGGGCAAATGGTGAAGCCGAGGGTGAACAACTCCTTTTGCGCCTTCCAACGTAAGAGTATCATATTGACGAAGGTCGTCTTCCCAGCTCTTGTTCCAGCCCCCTCTATTTGTGTGCATATCTGGTCTGGAAGAGCTATTCTGAAAGAAACTACCGAGTGACGCCATTGCTAAAGGCCAGACGTTCGTCAGGAGTGACCGTTCAATGACCGTTGGTGAAGGATAGGTGGTGGCGGTGCAATGTGTGGCTAAGGAAGAAAAAGCAAATAAATTATTATGAAAAGCACCATTGAACCGATCAAGGTCCCTTTCATGCCTTTACCGACACACAGAGCGACACACGCCATCGCATCCAGTGCTGTGGTATCCTTATCAAAGCCATTTACCCCCAACTCTCTGCTTAAAATCAGAAATGTACTCAACGCAACCAAATTCTCAGGTAAACCAATCGGAGAACCCACCCCTAAAAACCGTAATGCTGCCGTCCTAATCCCACTCTGCAATGTTGGCGGTGAACCTGGCATATTGCTCGAACTGAGAGCAAAAACGCTTCGCACTCATTCCGGTGAGATTAGGTATGTGTAGATATTTATATTCCTGCAAAGGAGGCACTCATTCGTAACAAGTTTTCCAGGAGGCCGTGTGGACGAGGTAAGAGCTTATTTCAATCCTTCCGGATCGTGAGGTACTCAACCAGAATTAGGACGACGAATCCTTCCTACATGCAGCTCTCCGTGAAACACAGGAAGAACTTGGTATAGAGCCATCTCGCATCGAAGTGCTGGGTCCAATCGGTTCTCCAGAGTTCAATCTTAGTGGTGACATGCTTGTCTGGCCATTCGTCGTAAGTGTGTCAACTACTGCGAAATTGTCGATATCAAATGAATGGCAATTGTAGGGTTTTGTCCATTCATCGGGTGAAACTCGATCAACAGGCGATGACGAACCCTTTCCTTCTCTCGACATTGATGGCCTGCGACGGAATGCCTCTCCTGCTGAAGTTGCCACGACGTTCCATCTTCCTCTCAAGGCTTTCGCGTCTCCAGCGCGCATTCGAGAGTCCAAGTTTCGAGCACGTCAACCATACTGGCCAATTGATGTTACAGATATTGTTCAACCGGTCCTCGGCGGAAGATATATTACCTCCAAGACGGATGAAGACGAAGTGGGTTCGGGAGTGAATGGACGGATTGAGGTCTGGGGATTGACTGGGTGGTACCTGACGACATTAATGAAAATCTTAAAGGTGTATCTGTAATTAAATAATGCCTGGCTCAAAGGTAGTTACCAGAATGGGATCTCTATTGTAGCACTTTAGGCCCAAAGGTATCCAGGGGAATCCAGAAAATGATGAACCTGTAAAGAATTGGCCAAGAAGATATCCAGATGAAAATCATGGTGGAGGTGTGTTGTCCAATATCTGAGGTTGCCGCCTACGACGCAGCTCGGTCGTCTCATCCTCAACAATTTCTGATTTCTCGGCGACGGGGTCCACCTTTTTGTGACGAGCAGATCGTCGCTTCGGCTTGGCTACCAGTCGTGACTGCCAGATAATGTACAGGCCTGCCTCCGCAATCGCAACGACGACAGCCGAGAACAAGGCAAATAAAACACGCTGCGACGTATATGAGATTTTTGCATTTTTTGAATACAAGAAATGCCGAACGCACCCATTCATCCTTCCACCCTGTCTTGTCAGCTGCCCAATATGCCCCAAAGCCAACACCCCCAACGCTGAGAACTGCATTGACGAGTGACGTGATTGCCTTGCGTTCACGCAAGCGGTCTGCCTCTATTTCTTCAGGTTCCTTTGGTGGCACATAATCACCCAACTTGCGATCAGGCTGAGCAGTTGTTCCAACTTGTAGAGCAATCATAGAGTAGCTGTGAGGATCGAGGGAATTTTCTCTCAGTGTCTTTTCCTCTGTCCTTGACCATTGTGAGATTTTCAAGAGGAGGTCGTACGGTATGAGGGAAGGTAGCGGTTCCTTGACATATTCCTTGAGTTCCCGTGCGAGCTCGTCCGGCAGAAAAGGATAAATTGGCCTGAGCACCTCAGCGAGGTGTGGTTCAAGCGAAACGTTGATGTTTACACTCATTATGATGGCAGTGTTGGTGGTTGCAGTGAAACAAGAGCGAACTCCGTAAAAAGCCCAAAACTGATCCATGTCATACTGATTTCTCTCATAATTGTGACGACCCCGCGTCCATATGTATGTAAGCTCGTGAATCGCGGACGGGGATATAAATCGGCATTCTTTCTCTTTGCTCGATTTCCAACCATGAATCAAACACTAGGATCGACTGTGGCAGCTCAGTTCAGGAAGGCGTGCACGGATCTCGACATGAAGGATGCGGTGAAGATACGGACGCTTATCACCGTACTTGAGCTAAGCGCACAAACATTGGGCCAGAGCCAAGTTATCAGGTGTGTGGCTTTCTAGTCCAGCCTCTATCTAGTCACTGACAAGATTCTAGAACCGAGGCAGGGGAAGATCTCAAACTATGGCCAGAATTGCGGAAGATTTGGCGCGATCTAGCACGAACACAGTTATCATTTTGGGATAACGACGATGAGGACGAGGAAGCTGAAGGCGAACCGAAGGAAACAGAGAAAGATGCCGTACTACGTACTCTCTGCTCCAGTCTCGCGAAGTTCACGAGAAATCTCGTCGCAGGGGTTCCCAATAACCAATGGCGCGCATTGTGGGTTCGAGTATGGTTATAGTATTGGGTTGCTCTCACTAACCGACGAATTTTCAGCGAAAACGAGCCTGAAATACGGCGGTTGCTTCACTTCTATACGTCGTGGTCGGCCATGGAGAACCAAGAGTGTAAGTAACGCTCTGTTTATAAAAGTCGAACCTAGTTCTGACGTTCGTCTCAGCTGTTCTCACTGCTCGTCTCCTAACACAAACGCTTTCGAACATTGTCACCGCGAATGACGCACTCGTAGAGAGACTATGGGAGTCTTACATGAACTTACCTGAGGACCAAGTCGTTCTCATGTGCGTATTGCGATCTCTATCAGAAGGCAGAGTAACTCATACCCCATATAGACGTTTACTGGGATCTTCGGATCCTAAAACCCTTCTAACAGCTCTGATTTTCATCTTGAATTGCGTTCATGGCAGTAAGAAGAGGACGTGAGTGATTGATCAGCTATAGTGTCTGCCCCCTTGACACGATTTATTACAGTCAATTGTTGGCTCAAACCAGGGTTGGGGTTCGGTTATGTATCGCATTACTGGATAATATGCTGCGCCTACATGAGGCTGAAGAGGGGAGTGATGGAGCCAAGGCTTTCGATATTGGGTAAGTTTATTTCCGTTCTCATGATGGCCATCGCTGTAACCCGCTCATAGGTACACACTATTCACCCACTTTATCGAGGCTGGGGTTATCCCCGACTTGTATAAGAAGTTCACGATGTTAGTCCCTCTCTTCTGGATAATTAACGTCCTGCTCACTTATTATCACAGAAAAAATGAGGTTGTTACCCCTCATCAAACCACGCTCCTCAAACTTGTCGATTCGTATCTCCAATCAACCCAACTCAACTCCACAACGATCCAGATCCCTAACATTCTCCGGACACACGAGTCTCTCGGATCTTTTCTTGCCAGACGCTTCTTCACACTCTCAGAGTATGCACAAGCGGCGATACATAAATCGTTGGGCATGACTCCCGCTCCTAAACCAAATTCCAAGGCGAAGCAAGAGGAAGAGACGATTTCTAGGACCTCCACGGAATCATGGTCGTCCTCAAGCCATCCGAGGAAGGGATCTACCTCCTCCTCAGAGTCTTTAGCAGAGGGCTCTTCGATAGCCCCGACATCCCTACTGGCGGCAATGGCATCTTTGCAGGAATTGGACGTGATGCTACCCAAAGTTTGCGAGGCTCTTGTCCTTATCACGCAATGCATTATCACGACCTGTCTAGAAGCTGAAGAACAGCAAGCGCGTCTGGATGAAGGCATTTCCACCTTCGTCACTTTCACCAACCTGAAGACTTATTTTAACCAGAAACGGCGCGACGGGAAAGGAGTGGTCGAGGTATTGATAGGTATGCACAGTTTTCTTTGCAAAGAGAAGGAACGTTGTCATTTATCATGGTTCTTGCGGTACCACACTTGTCGTTCCCGTGCTTTAGAGTTGCTCAGCCTCCTTGATGTTTTTCTCCCCCGCATCAATTTCGGCAAACCAGTCAATGCTGATGGTACACCATCCACCGCCGCTACTGCGCAATCACAGAATGGCGCTGGTGCCACACCAGGCAATGCTGATGGAGCTGGCTTCTCATATTTGAAACGGGATTTGGTTCGGCTTCTAGGTGTCCTATGCCACGGTGTGCAGGCAGTACAGGACCGTGTACGGGATGCAGGTGGACTACCTGTGGTCATGAACCTGTGCGTTATCGATGAGAGAAATCCATGTGAGTTGACCTTATGATATGTGATTGCTACCCAACCTCGTGGGCGCTGACTCTCATGGCGCAGTCCTTCGAGAACATGCAATTTTCACGTTACACAATTTGTTGAAGGACAACACAGAGAATCAAAAGTTTGTCGAAAGCGTGCGGCCGTCGCAAGAATGGGACCCGGACGGGTCTCTGAAAACACATCTAGGCGCCATACTGAAGTAGCAGTCACTCGCCAATATTTGCTACCCACATCTAGCGTATATCCCCAGTAGATAATATTGTACTTCATTATGTATTCGAAAGCATTGTGGGATCAGATCAGACCACGAGCAACATTTTAGTCTACAGCCAGAGATACATTTTATTCCTCATCCTCATCGAAAGCAATGGCTCGTTTGCTGGTTACACGCCGCACCTTGAACTCCTCATCCTCTTCCTCGCTTTCTACATCCATCGCAGCTCCGTCATCTTCAGTATCTTCGTCATCTTTCTTCATCTTCTTGCTCTCAGGTCCACGACTCTTCTTGTCAGCAGCGGCCTGCCTTTCGAGAGAGGCTTCCATACGTTCGAGGTCATCTTCCGCGCTGTCATCTCTGGCACGCTTTTGACGACGTCCACCATCCTCCCCTTCGTCGTCAGACTCATCAGGGACAACGAAGTCATCGGCTTGGTAATCTTCTCCACCCTTCTCTTCTCCAGCTTTCCGTTTTGCTTTACGAGGCGAGCCAAGACCCATCCCGTCGTCGTCGTCCTCTTCCGATGCTGCATACATACCTGCATGCTCGTCATCATCATCGCTCCACATAACATCGTGGTCTGCTGCCCTACGATGACTGCGTTTCTTCCTGGATCCCGCAAATCCACCATCGTCGTCGGCTCTCTTTTTCGTTTTACGTGTGCTTTGTTTGATGAGCTCCAGTTTCTCCCTTTCGGGATCGACTGTGGGCTCGGGTGCGTAGCGCAGCCGGGCGACCTTGTTATGTTTCTGCCCTACGGCGCGCACGAGCATCCGGTGAGTCTCCGACTGCATACTCGTCGGGCGAAGGGCCATGTAGCCAGTAATTACGGCTTCGGATTGGAGAACCTGCGATCGCTTGTGTTGCGCGACGAGATAGGTCAATCCCTCCGACTTGCCGGTTTGAGATGAGGTGGGTGGTTGTTGGGATTGCGACTGGGATTGCGATGAGGAAACGCCACCCAGAGTCGACCGAGAGACCCCAGCAGATGAGTCAACAGACTGAGTAATGTCGAAGAATTCTTTACCAAGTCGGAGGCTTAGCGTTCCGTCTGACCAACGTATAACACGGCTATTTGATTCTTTTTTCTGCAAGTGGAGCATGAGAATCGCGAAGGTTTCGGTACAATATGGATACTGACGTCCTGTCCATACTCGTCTTTGGCCCAACGCCAACGGAGAGTATTCTCAACCTTGAGCTTGATGGTCATACTCTTTTCGCGCACGGAGTCAACGTGCAACTCCTCGTCCTCATGTTCGGGGCCGACGTATGTGTCCGGGTGAAATGGTTTCGTATCCACCTTGACAAAGTTCGGCATTCGAACGACCCAGTTCTATGCGCGATCCAATTCAGAAAGTCGGTCATCACGTCTCCGGAGCGGACGAGAAAAACTCACGTCGCCATCCGACGACTTTGGGACAGGAAGATTCGGAAATTTCACCGCTGCTTCCTTGACCTCCACCGTGATTTCCGGAGGCAGGTCCTCTTCTTCATATTCTAGGGCATGCCGCCGTTCTCTTTCAGGTGATGGTAACCTCTCAGAGTCCGGACCGGACGAGGTAGGCGATGCAGCTGGCCTGAGGGTTCACGGCAGTCAAGAATTATTATTGTGCAGTCGCAGGCACAGGAAAATAAAGGCTATACGCGCCTGGCATCTCTGTGTGGGCCAGCATCGTTGTCATTCCCGAAGAGGTCGTCCATCTCTTCATCCTGTTCCTCTTCATCATCAGAATCTTCTTTGGGGATTTGAGGCGCGGTCATTTCGACATCGTCGGAGGCAGCGTGCTGTGGGTAGTGATCTAGCGCCCCGGCTAGGCTGGACATAATATCAGGTGGGACAGAATGCGATGCGCTTTGGGCGTCAATAATGAAAGCAGAATCCGAGGCCTTCAACAGAAAATACAACACGTGACCCTGTGGGACCTGATCGCACAGCCAAACAGCTGCTAGCACCGCCTCTCTCTCACTCTAACCACCACTGTCGTCCATAAATGCCTCACTGTCCACACGCAATCATAATATCCACGCCAAATTGTCTGCGGTGGACATCGATCTCGTGTTTTTTGAGAAATTTTCCGAATTAAAACCCGATTTTTGGTGGGCTGCAAGTCTTGCACTGCGAAGCTGTGCCGTCCAGGGCACACGAACCTCCTTCTGGATTCCGCATATGGCACATCCTGCGCAGCCTCGTCATTGCTGTGCCTCCTTTTCTTCGAAATCCTAGTACACCATTGACCTGTTCACACCTTCAAAGCAGGGCATATCACTCAAAAGCCACTCGTTGGTATGTCAAGACGTCAGCCATCACCCTTTGGGGAAGGCACGCTGCCTCATCACGATGGTCTCTGTCTCCTTATATGACTATAAACTTCTATTTAGCATTTCTGGACACTGAGGCTGAGCAATTGCCTCCCTCGAGATATCCTGCAATATACTTCATTCCCATTCCCAATTGGGAACCCCGTCTGAGCCTTCGGAATCGCGGTCCCAAGTAGACTTGTATAAGTATCTCTTCAATGCTGTGATTTTCCTCACTTCCAGCATCCATGCTTTCCTCACTCCTTCTCTCTGAGGACCTAATGCCCTCCTACCCAATTCTAACTTCGGCTCCAAAGCAGTGAGTCACGAAACCGTTTTATACGGAACCGTTTCCCGTTTATAACATTTCGCCCTTCTCGCCAGACTGCAACTGAGGACTCTACCTGGAACACAGTCAACCTCCAGGGCGACCACCGACAAGGACATTACCAACTGGTTGAGTCAACAAGAGCCTCGGCAATCGTTTACGCAGCATCACACCATGCCTAGGAACATGTCGCACATCAACACT
>Ga0247737_1001033_pt1 | contig 11789 bp, 9 predicted proteins | sample UWRJL028104C2_FD_180937 | JGI IMG/M metagenome (GOLD analysis project Ga0247737, IMG submission 180937) | Plant litter microbial communities from Arlington Agricultural Research Station in Wisconsin, United States - UWRJ-L028-104C-2 | ecosystem: Environmental > Terrestrial > Plant litter >...
ATCCAGGATGCGTCGGTGCTGCTCGACCTGACGCTCAATCCGTTCGACATCGCGCCGCCGCCCGATGACGCGGCGCTGGTGACGTCGCTCCGTCAGGTCTCGGCGCGCCTGAAGACGACAGCCGGCGCAGGGCAGGGCGCGGCGGACGCGCGGCGCCTCGCTTCGGCGTTCGAGCGGCTGGCCGCGGCCACGCCGGCCAAGCGTGCCGAGGTGAACGCGATGCTGTCCCGCCCGCTGATGGTGATGCTCGATCAGGTCCGTGCCGCGCTACAGGCCGAGCCGGTCACGCGCGAGAGCCTGCCGGCCGACATGGTTCGCGACTGGATCGCCCCCGATGGCCGGGCCCGGCTTCAGGTCTTCCCCAAGGGCGACGGCAACGACAATCAGGTGATCAAACGCTTCCGCGCCGCGGTGGCGACGGTGACGCCGGCGATCTCCGGCCTGCCGGTCGCGACTCAGGCGGCGGCGTTCACGGTGGCGGGGGCGTTCGTCCAGGCCGGGGTGATCGCCTTCGTGCTGGTCAGCCTGTTGCTGCTCGCGGTGCTGCGCAACCTGCGCGAAGTGATGTTCACCCTGGCCCCGGTGATCCTGTCGATCTTCCTGACGCTCGCCACCTGCGTGCTGATCGGCCAGCCGATCAACTTCGCCAACATCATTGCCTTTCCGCTGCTGTTCGGCGTCGGCGTCGCCTTCCACATCTATTTCGTGATGGCGTGGCGAGGCGGGGCGACCGGGTTGCTCCAGTCGAGCCTTGCCCGCGCGGTGCTGTTCAGCGCGCTCGCCACGGGAACGGCGTTCGGCAGCCTGTGGCTGTCGCACCATCCGGGTACGGCGAGCATGGGCAAGATCCTGATGATCTCGCTCATCTGGACGCTGATCTGCGCGCTGGTGTTCGAGCCGGCCCTGCTTGGCCCGCCGGCCGAGAAAGGCGAGGCGGAACCGGTCCTGACCTGAGGATCAGAGGCCTGGGATGCGCCGGCCGGAAAGGCGATTTGCCGGCGTTTCTGGTCGAATATTTTTTCTTCCGCTGTTAAGTTGGATTTTGACGGCGAATTCTTCATCCCTTTACAATGGCTTACCGCCGGTTTCCCCCGTTACGCATAACAGGGGAAAAATGGCGCGAAATGAGCGCGATTTTCCGCTGTTATCGGTCAAAAAGGCACGAAGAATCGTCCGACATTCAGCCGTCACGAGCGGCCCTTTGCGGTGTCCACGATATCAAAGAGCGGTTGTGAGCCGTGCGCGCGCCTTGCGGACTTTTGAATTGAGCCGGTCCAGGAGCAGGAGCGGGCGGGCTTCCGCTCAGCGTTGTGCCGGATCAGTGAGAGGATCGGCGTTGTCGGTCGCGGGAGTTGCGGTTTGCCCGGCAGGAGCCGCCTCGACGGCTGGCGTGGGTTTTGCCGGATCGCTCAACGGGTCATCCAAGGGGCTCGCCGCGCCTGATGCCGGGTCGCTCAGCGGATCTTCGAGCGGGTCGACGCCCTGTGTCGTCGCGCCACGGCCGTGCAGTTCCTGGATCTCGGCCGCACGGTTCTGGAGATAGACCGACCGGAGCGTCGCATAGGGGTCGACCGCGCCGTCAAGCAGCGCCTTCATGTCGCCATCCGATTCGGCGCGCTGGTCGAGCGCGCCGAGCACCCCTCTGGGCAGCTGAAATTGCCATCGATCGAACGGATTGCCGACGGCGACCGGCAGCACGAAGCCGTCGCCCTGGCCGCCGATCAGGTCGCGGAGTGTGGTCGGGCCGACGAACGGCAGGAACAGATAGGGCCCCGGCCCGACCCCGTAATAAGCCAGCGTGTTGCCGAAGCCGTTGCTCCGATGCGGCAGTTTGACGGCGGGCGTGTTGGCCACATCGACCAGCCCGCCGATGCCGATCGTCGAGTTGGCGGCGAAGCGCACCAGCGTCTTGATCGCGCGGCCCGGCTTGAGCTGGAGCAGGTCGTTCAGGAAGACGATTGGTTCGCCCAGATTGCTCAGGACGTTGCGGATGCCCGACCGCACGGGTTTGGGCACGACGTGCTTGTAGGCCATCGCGGCCGGCCGGACGAATTTGCGGTCAGTGCTCTGAAATGCGGAGAACATGCGCCGATTGAAATTCTCCAGCGGATCGCCCGGGGTGCGCTCGATGCTGCCGACCGGCGCTGCCTCGATAGCCGGCGATGCCGTGGCAGGGTCGACCAAAGCGGGGTCGGTAGCGGGCTCGGTTGGGGCCGGGACAACCGCCTCGCTGCGGATCTCGGGAGCCGTCGATAGCGGCGGCGCCGCTGGAGCGACCTGCACGATCGCCGTGGGCGGCACGGGCGGTGACGCGGACTCTTCCGGCGTCGCGCTCAGCAGCGCGACCGTGGGCAGGACGAGACCGAAGCTCAATTCTCGCCCTTGGCAGCCAGTTCGTCGAGATGGCGAATCAGCGCCTTCGCGCCGCCCGTTGCCAGCACCCGGGAGAAGTCGGACCGGCGGGTGGCAAGCTGGCTGATCGAATTGCGGTAATAGACGTCGATGATCTTCCACCCGCCGCCACCGGCACGCAGGCGATAGGCGATCGAGATCGGCGCCTCGCCGGTCTGTACCAGGTTGGTCTTTACCAGTTTGTCGGTCCCGCGCGTCTCCACCTTGGCGTCGACGGTGAATTTCTGGCCGGAGAAGGAATCGAAATTGGTGGCATATTGGCCGATCACCATCCGCCGGAACGCAGCAACGAGTGCGGTCTGGTCCGCTGGCGCGATGCCGTTCCAGCCGGCGCCGATGGTCAGTCGGGTCATCAGCGGCACGTCATAGACGCGGTCGACGACCGGGCCGATCGCCGTCGCACGGCCGCGCACGCCCATCGCCTTTCCGCCCTTCATGATCGAGACAAGGCCGTCGCACAGCGCCTGAACGGGCGCGCGCGCCGGATCATTGGCCTGTGCCAGGACGGCTGACGCCGGCGCGACCAGCGCCGCGATGATCAGGGAGGGGACGAGGGTTCGCATGTTCATTCCGTTCCGTTATGCCCCGCGGCGGATGTATCGGCGCTGCGCCGCAAAATCCACCCTTTGGACCGCGTCGTCCCATCGAAACGGCCATGATCTTGACATGTGTGCCGCTTTTACACCTTTTTCTTCCCTTACCGCGTCGCTATCTTCCTTTCATCACGACGAAAGATATCGTCGAACCGGGGGCTGGTGTGACACTAGTACAGGGCTGGACACGGGTTTGATGACCGCCGAAAAAAATGCTGCATTGCGGGTGATTCTGGCGAAACCAAGGGGTTTCTGCGCGGGAGTCGTGCGAGCGATCGACATCGTCGAGCGCGCACTCGATCTCCACGGCGCGCCGGTCTATGTCCGGCACGAGATCGTCCATAATCGGCATGTCGTGAACAAGCTGCGAAGCAAGGGCGCGATTTTCGTCGAGGAGCTAGCGGAAATTCCGGCTGGTGCACCGACCATCTTCAGCGCGCACGGCGTCGCCCGATCCGTACAGGACGAGGCGAAGCTGCGCGAATTGCCCGTGCTCGATGCGACCTGCCCGCTGGTCACCAAGGTCCATGTGCAGGGCCGGCGCTACGCCAGGGCCGGGCGCACCCTGATCCTGATCGGTCATGCAGGGCACGCGGAGGTCGAGGGCACGATGGGGCAGGTCGATGCGCCGATCCATCTGGTCTCGACCGAAGCCGAAGTCGCGGCGCTGCCGGTCGCGATCGACACGCCGATCGCCTATGTCACCCAGACCACGCTCAGCGTCGACGATACCCGCAGTGTGATTGCCGCCCTCAACGAGCGGTTCAGCGATGTGCAGGGCCCGGACGTTTCCGACATTTGTTACGCCACCCAGAACCGCCAGACCGCCGTGCGCGATCTTGCGCTGGTCAGCGACTTGCTGATCGTCGTCGGCGCCGAGAACAGCTCCAATTCCAACCGGCTGCGCGAAATCGGGGTCGAAATGGGCGTGCCGAGCCATCTTGTGGCCGATGGCGACGGCGTCAATCCCGCGTGGCTGGACGGCGTCGATGCGGTTGGCATAACCGCCGGTGCGTCGGCGCCGGACGAACTGGTCGACGACGTCATTGCCGCCTTGGGCCGGCTTCGCCCGATCGAGGTCTCGCAGCTTGACGGCGTCGAGGAAAATATCGAGTTCAGCCTGCCGCCCGAACTGAGAAACGTAATGCCGCGCGCTGCAGCGGCCGAATAGGACGAGTCCATGAGCCTTCCGCTTCCCGCGCTTGCGCGCATCGGCGCCTATACTGTCAAGCAGCACATCAAGGGCGGGCGCTATCCGCTGGTGCTGATGCTCGAGCCGCTGCTGCGCTGCAATCTCGCTTGCCCCGGCTGTGGCAAGATCGATTATCCCGATGCAATCCTCAACCAGCGCCTGAGCTTCGACCAGTGCATGGAGGCGATCGACGAATGCGGCGCGCCGGCCGTATCGATCGCGGGCGGCGAGCCGCTGCTCCACCGCGACATGCCGAAGATCGTGAAAGGCTATATCGCGAAGAAGAAGTTCGTGATTCTGTGCACCAACGCGCTGCTGCTGAAGAAGAAGATCGACGATTATGCGCCGTCGCCCTTCTTCACCTGGTCGATCCATCTCGATGGCGACAAGGGCATGCACGACCACGCGGTCGACCAGGGCGGCACCTATGAGGTCGCGATCGAGGCGATCGAGCTGGCCAAGTCCAAGGGCTTCCGCGTCCAGGTCAATTGCACGGTGTTCGACGGTGCGTCGTCAGAGCGGTTGGCGGGTTTCTTCGACGAGATGGAGAAGCGCGGCGTCGAGATCACCATCTCGCCCGGCTATGCTTATGAGCGCGCGGCCGACCAGGAGCATTTCTTCAACCGCACCCGCACCAAGCAGTTTTTCCGCGACGTGTTCGCGCGCGGCGACGGCGGCAAGAAATGGACCTTCACCAATTCGCCGCTGTTCCTCGACTTCCTGGCCGGCAACCAGAGCTATGAATGCACGCCTTGGTCGATGCCACTGCGCACCGTCTTCGGCTGGCAGAAGCCGTGCTACCTGGTCGGCGAAGGCTATGTGCAGAGCTTCAAGGAGCTGATGGAAGGCACCGAGTGGGACGATTACGGCGTCGGCAAGTACGAGAAGTGCGCCGACTGCATGGTCCATTGCGGGTTCGAAGGCACCGCCGCGACCGATTCGATCCGCCACCCGCTCAAGATGTTCGCGATCGGCCGCAAGGGCGTGCGCACGACCGGGCCGATGGCGCCGGACATCGACCTCAGCAATCAGCGTCCGGCGCAAGACGTGCACTCATCGCATGTCGAGCGGGAACTGGAGATCATCCGCAAGGCCAACCCCAAGGCGGCCAAGCACGTCGCGAACGCGGCGTAAGGCGGCAAAGGCACGCCCGGCATCGCTGCCGGTGCGGATGAGGGCGGGCAGTTGACCCGGGTTCCGGGCGAGCGATGCCAGGACTGCGCCGAGTGCCATGCTGCCATCGGGGCGCATGCCGACCAGTGCTGCCGGTGGAAGTGTGTGGTCGGCGGTGTCGGAGATCGCCCTGACGATTGCGAACGGTAGTCCGTGCCGCGCCGCCACACGCGCGGCGATGTGGGATTCCATATCGACGGCGAGGGCGTTGGTTTCTGCGTAGAGCGCCTGCTTTTCGGCCACGCTTGCGACGATCGTATCGCTGCCGATAATCGAGCCGATATGAGCTCCGGCAAGTTGCTCGCGAAGCATCTCGACAACATCCGTTCCCCGGCTTTCGCCGGGGAAACGTTCTCCCAGAACCAGATCACCTGCCTTTAACCCCGGCGCCAGCGCGCCCGCCAGGCCGCATGACAAGACCATGGTAGCGTCTGCGACCGCCGCCTCGAGCTCCCGCTCAAGCCGAGCCCCGTCGCCGCCGCCGGCAACCACCGTCACGCCCGGCCCGCCCAGAATCGCAGCCTCCTTGCGAAGGCCGGTCGCGACGAGGATGGTCACATGCCGTACGCGACCTGGCGCGTGTTGGATCGCTTCAGGTTGCGATAGCGCGCCATCGCCCAGAGCGGGAAATATTTGGGGTAGCCGTGATAGCGGAGGTAAAAGACCCTCGGGAAACCGCCGCCGGTGTACATTTCCTGCCCCCAGAGCCCGTCGGCTTCCTGGTTTGCCGCAAGCCATTCGATCCCGCGCGCCACTGCCGGGGAATCGACGCCGCCCGCCGCCATCAGCCCGAGCAGCGCCCAGGCGGTTTGCGACGCGGTCGAGGGGGCAGGGGTGTAGCCGGCATAGTCCAGTGCGTAACTCTCGCAGTCCTCGCCCCAGCCACCGTCCGGGTTCTGAATCCGTGTGAGCCAGTCGACCGCCTTCGCGACGATCGGCTCTTCCGGGGCGAAGCCCGCTGCGTTGAGCGCGCACAGCACTGACCAGGTGCCATAGACATAGTTCACCCCCCAGCGGCCGAACCAGCTCCCGTCGGGCATCTGCTCCTTCGCCAGAAACTCCAGCGCCGCGCGCATCCGATCGCTGTCCCGCGATTCCCCAAGTTGCGCGAGCATCGACACGCAGCGCGCGCTGACATCCGACGTCGGCGGATCGAGCAGCGCGCCGTGATCGGCGAAGGGCAGGTTGTTGAGGTAATGATAGCTGTTGTCGGCATCGAACGCGCCCCAGCCGCCGTCACGGCTTTGCAGGCCGACGGTCCATTCGACGCCGCGGTCGATCGCCTCGCGATCATCGCCCGCCTTCGCGCGGTCCATTGCCATGACGACCACGGCGGTGTCGTCGAGATCGGGATAATGCGCGTTATTGTACTGGAAGGCCCAGCCGCCAGGGCGGACATCTGGCTTCTCTTCCGCCCAGTCGCCCTTCACATCGAGCACTTGCAGCGGCTTCAGCCAGTCCAGCCCACGCCCGGCGCGCGCTTCGGCATCCTCGCCGCCCGCTTCCAGCATCGCATGCGCGGCCAGCGCGGTGTCCCAGACCGGCGAGACGCAGGGCTGGCAATAAGCCTCGTCCTCGCGGATCACGAGCAGCTTCTCGACTGATTGGCGGGCGATCGCGCGCGCCGGATGATCCTCGGCATAGCCCAGGCAATCGAACATCATCACGCTGTTCGCCATGGCCGGATAGATCGCGCCGAGTCCGTCCTCGCCATTCAATCGTTCGACCACGAAATCGACACAGGCCTTGATCGCGCGGGCGCGAAGCTTCTTCGGCCACAGCCCGTTACCGGCCTTGAGCACCCGATCGAGCGCGTTGAAACCGTGGGTCCACAGCCATTTGGTATCGGCCGCCTTGGTGCCCGGGCGAATCTTCTCGCCAGTATAGAGTTCATCGACCTTCACCCCGAGCGGGTTGCGCGCCACTGGCTGGAGTGCGCCGAGCACGAGCAACGGCACCACCACGGTCCGCGCCCAATAAGACATCTTCGACAGGTGGATCGGAAACCAGCGCGGCAGCAGGATCAGCTCCGGCGGCATGGTCGGCACGGTCGACCAGGGGCCGGCCGCGAACAGCGCGAGCTGGATGCGCGTGAAGACGTTGACCGCGGCCGCACCACCCACCGCCAGGATCGCCGCGCGGGCCTTCGCCATATGGGGTGCATCGACCGGATCGCCGATCATCTTCAGCGCATAATAGGCCTTTACCGTGGCGCTGACATCGAACGCGCCGCCATGGAACAGCCCCCAGCCATGATGCTCGGCCGATTGGATGCGGCGCAGATACGTGGCGATCTTGGCTTCCAGCACGGCATCGACCGGTTCGCCGAGATAATGACGCAGCAGGATATACTCGGCCGGGATGGTCGCATCGGCCTCCAACTCGAACACCCAATGGCCGTCGTCGCGCTGCAGGCCCGCGAGCGCGGCGGTCGCGCGACCGACGGCGGCTTCGACCGTGGCGAGCGACATCGCCCTTGTCTCGATCTCGGAAAAGCTCTGGTGCATCCCTCTTCCTATCGCCCAAGCGCGAGGCGCGCCACGGTTTCCCCGGAGCGCAACGCACCCTCGATCGTGGCGGGGAGGCCGGTATCGGTCCAGTCGCCGGCAAGGAAGAGATTGCGCCAGCGCGTCGCGGCGGGCGGCCGCTTGGCATTCTGCTCGGGCGTGGCGGCGAAGGTGGCGCGCTTCTCCTTGACGATTTGCCAGGCCGGCATGGGCGCATCCAGGCTGAGTGCGGCGCAGATATCGGCCCAGAAGGTCCGCGCGAGCGCTTCGCGATCCATGTCGGCCAGCCGGTCGGCGGCGCTGACCGTGACGGAGAGGCGATCGGGAAAGGCGAACAGCCATTCGGCCGTGCCGCCGAACAGACCGAGCATCGGCGGCGCACCGGCGGGCGCGGGCAGGGCGAAATGGCCGTTGACGATGGCGCGGAACTGGTCGGGTGCCTGCAATTCGGGCACCAGCGCCGTCGCGACCCATGGCGGGACGGCGAGGATCACCGCCTCGTCCGATGCGACCGGCTCGAGCCCGGCACCCCAGTCGAGGCCGGTCACGCGGTCGCCATCATCCGCAATGGCGCGAAGCCGGCGCCCGAGCACCACCGCGCTTCCCCGCGCGGCGAGCCAGGCCAGCGCCGGATCGATAAACGCCGCGCCGAGGCTGGGCTCTGCCACGCGGGGCCGCATGGCGCGGCCGCCTTTGGCGATCGTCTCGCGCAGGAGATTGGCGGCGAGCGTCGCCGAGGATTCGCCGGGCGCGGTGTTGAGCGCGGCCAGCAGCACCGGCTCGAGAAGATGCGACCATGCTGGGCCGCTCGTGGCGATTCGCTGGTCGATGCGACCTTCGCGATTCGACAGCAGCTTTGCAAAGAGCAGATAATCGCTGATCCGACTGCCCGGTACGCGTCGTGCCGGCACCGCGACCCACCAGGGGATTGCGCCGTCATTGATCCGCACCGTCCAGCGTCTCGCGCCGTTCAGGTCGTGAAAGGTGAAATCGGCATGGTCCGGCCCGGCCAGCGGTGTCGTCGCGCCAACCGCGGAGCGGAATCGCGCGACCGCCGGATTGCCCGACAGGACGAGGTGATTGCCATTGTCGATCGTCAGGCCAAGTTGCGGATCATGATAGGAACGGCAGCGCCCACCCGCCTGCGCCGCGGAATCCGCGATCGAGACGGCCACGCCTGCATCGCGCAATGCCACGGCGGCGGATAAGCCCGCCAGACCCGCCCCGGCAATCGTCGCCCGCTCGAAACTCAACGCGTCAACCACAGTCGCCCCACGGCCCAGAGCAGCCCGAGCTTGGACACCTTCACCCGGTGACGCGGGGGTTTCCAGCCGACAGCCTCGGTCCTCTCAAGCACCTTGGCATAGGCAACCTCCATCAGGCGCGGCGCGATCAGATGCCCGCGAGGCCGGGTGGCGAGCAAGGCGTGGGCCCTGCGATAATGCTCGTGCGCAGTCGCGGCGACCGTGCGGCATGCGGCATCGATTCGAGGATCGGCCACGACTTCGAGCGGGGTAGTGAAGACAATTCCCGCGGCAGTGATCGCTTCCGCAGGCAGATAGACCCGCCCGATCGCGGCATCCTCGTCCACGTCGCGCAGGATATTGGTGAGCTGCAGCGCGCGGCCGAGATGGTAGGCGAGTTCGATCCCCGGCGCTTCGTCCATGCCAAAGATGCGCACCGACAAACGGCCGACTGCCGAGGCGACACGATCGCAATAGAGATCCAGCTCGGCCATCGGCGGCCAACGGATGTCACGATCGACGTCCATCGCCATGCCGTCGATCACCGCTTCAAAATCCGCCCGGTCGAGGTTGAAGCGTTTCACGGCTTCGGCGACCAGCGCCGCCTGTCCCGGCGGGCCGCCAGCATAGAGCGAGTCGAGATCGGCGCGCCAGGCGTCGAGGGCCTGCATCCGCCCCTCTCGATTACCCTGCTGGTCGTCGGCGATATCGTCGACCAGCCGGCAAAAGCCATAGATCGCATACATGGCCTCACGCTCGGCCTTGGGCAGCACCCGCATGCCGGCGTAGAAGGAACTGCCCGAAACCTGCTGCTGCAGGGCGGCCGGGGTGGCGTCCGGGTTCATGCCGCGCGCCGGAACAGGCTGCCGACGGCGGCGCCGGCGGCGAGGAAGCCCGCCTCCCAGGATTTATGATGCACCCGCTCGCTGAGCGGATCGCGCGTTTCGAGGCGCCCGCACAGGCTGATTGCGAGCCGCTGGATGATCGCGACTTCGGCAGCGAGGCGGCGGTCGGAAATTATCGCGGAGAAGCCCGCGGATGTGTCGAGCAGCATGCGGGTCTTGCCCACCAGCGAGACGATCGCGGCGCGCAGGCCGGGCGTCGCGCGATCGGCGGCGAGATCCTCGATCCGCGCGCCCGTTTCGGCAAAGGTCTCGGCCGGAATATAGACGCGGTCGAGCGTGCGGTAATCCTTCGCGCAATCCTGGAGATGGTTGATCACCTGCAACGCGGCGCAGAGCGCGTCGGAAGCAGGCCAGGTAGCGCGATCCTCGCCATGAACGTCGAGCACGTAACGTCCCACCGGCATCGCCGAGAGCCGGCAATAGCCAATCAGCCCGTCCCAATCCTCATAACGCGTGACGGTCACGTCACGCTCGAACGCGTCGAGCAGGTCGTGCGCATGCATGGGATCGAGCCGGTGATCGGCCATGACCGCGCGCAGGGCGAGCGCCTCGGCTGCGCCCAGCGCGTTTCCGTCTAGGCCGGCGCGCATCCGGCCGAGCTGCACGAGTTTTTCCGCCGTCGGCAGGGTTTCATGATCGGAGATGTCGTCCGCCACGCGCGCGAATCGGTAGAATGCCATCACCGGCGCACGATGTTCGGGTTTGAGCAGGACCGAGGCGACCGGGAAATTCTCGTCGCGATGTCCTTTGCCCGAGGCGAGATCGGCTGCATTCATCAGCGCGTCCCCGTCGCCTGAGCGCGGCCTTTCCACATTCCACCACGTCCCCGCATATGCTGCCATGCCGATAGCAAGGTGCAGCCAGCGTAGAAAGCCGCGATCAGCGGCAGGACCACACCCCAGAGCGGGGAACGACGATAGAATCGCAGCATGGGCTGGAATGACATCGCCATCAGCGCCCAGGCAGCCGCGCCAGCGACCTGTGCCCAGCCTGTCCCCGCCAGCGCGAGGAGCGGCGGTACGCCATAGACCAGAGCGAGGCCGATCATCGTGCCGGCCAGCAACAGCGGCGAATAACCGAGTTGGGCGTAGGCCGAGCGCGAGATCATCGCGGCGATCACCCCGGCATCGTCATAGGCGCGGATGCTGTGCGAGCGATGGGTAAGGCCAAGCCAGATCGGCCCCTGTTTCTTGAGCAGCGCACCCAGAGTGCAATCGTCGATCAGCGCGGTGCGAATCGCGGCGATGCCGCCGGCCGCCGCCAGTGCATCGCGGCGGACCAGCATGCAGCCGCCGGCCGCGGCGCCGGGGCCGTTCGGACTGTTCACCCGGCCGAACGGATAGAGCATCTGGAAGAAGAACACGAAGGCGGGGATCAGCGCGCGCTCGGCGAGGCTCGTGCAACGCAATTCCGCCATCAATGAAACCAGCGTCAACGCGCCGGCCTCGCCGCGCGTGACAAGGGTGCGGAGCGTATCGGGTTCGTGCGCGATATCGGCGTCCGTCAGCCACAGATAACGCGGCCCGACGCCAGCATGGTCGATGCCCTGCGCGACCGCCCAGAGCTTGCCAGTCCAACCCGGGGCGAGCGGCCGGCCGCTCAGCACGTCCAGCGCATGCGGTCCTTGCGTCGCGCGAGCGATGTCCGCGGTGCCGTCGCTGCTCGAATCGTCCACCAGGATCACGCGGAAGCGGCCGGAATAGTCCTGCGCTCGCAGACTGCCGATCGCTCGGCCAATGACTTCCGCCTCGTCACGCGCAGGG
>Ga0247737_1001036_pt1 | contig 11771 bp, 12 predicted proteins | sample UWRJL028104C2_FD_180937 | JGI IMG/M metagenome (GOLD analysis project Ga0247737, IMG submission 180937) | Plant litter microbial communities from Arlington Agricultural Research Station in Wisconsin, United States - UWRJ-L028-104C-2 | ecosystem: Environmental > Terrestrial > Plant litter >...
TTGATGAATACGCATGAATACTTCAGCGGTTGCAAAAGACTTGCACATGAGGAGACTCACCAAGGGCAAATTCATTTGTTGGTCTTCATGCACTGGTGGGATCGGAAAAATGTGGTTGAGCATTTTTTTTGCTCTCAATCTTTTTTCATCCAGGTAATAAATGCTGATTAGTCTTCACACTAGCTTGCTTCACTCTTGAGCTTCTACAAACCCTTGAGAGATATGATGTTCAACCCAGTTTATGGTCATTAAGTCTTTAAACAGATTACTGGCCGGAGACGAGAGTTGAATCTAGCAATAATTAACAATGCGATTATCACAAAAACTGATTACCAACGGTGCCGTTGCCGAGCTTATTTTAGCATCATCTGCCTTGGGAAGACACTCTGAAAATTGGAAGTATCTAATCATGATAGAATAAGACGCCATGGGATGTCTGTCATTTTGTGTTTTGCTTTGAAAAATCAGGCTTTGGTATTGCCAGTCTGAGTATTTAAATCTTTTTATCATAGAACCATAGATGAATAGACGAGATGGGACAAAACTATTTGCAGTTGATGGTTCTTCACCTTCAACTTCAACTTTAAAGTCAAGTAGTTCAAAGAACTAGTGTGGTTAAATATTCCCAATCCATGCTTGAAGACTTCTAGAGTGTTTGGGCAGCGGTGAGGTCTCTCTGGGGAACATAACCAAATACATTTGGTCATGTCATGTACTGATATTTGCTGCTAATTATGTTCTAGATTTGGTCTTTGATATGTTAATCGGAGTATTCATGACCCGTTGAAGCAAACTGACAGCAATTATCACGTCCAGCCAGCACAGCTTCAATTCACACAAGACACATGTAGATTCTATAATGAACGACGTGGAATTTGATAACCTGCTCAGCTGCCGTGTCCTCAGACGACTTTATAGCCAGTCTCAACTAAAATTCGTCAAATAGTATATAGATCATAAAATGAAACAACCTCGAGATGGATGCCACGAGGTCGAGATTAACGACAGATCCTTGGTTCTAAGAACATATGAATGGCCGTACCAACGACATAACGTCGCTGGCTGTCCATATCACCGGCGCTGCCACTTTGGAGATCTAGCAGCGTGATGTGTTGATGCTCATGGAGAGCGAAGAAAAACCTCGAGCCAGGAAAAATTGGTTAAGCACATAATCACGTGATCAACGCTTACCACATTTGGACTTGGAGCAGCTTATAACTGTGAGCTGCTGATTGGCCGCTCAGCATTGCCGAGGGCCCCGATTGATTCCGTTGGCACAAGATATAGCGACGACGGTAACAATACTGAGCTCCTGCCATTGATTAACAGACAAGCGTCGGAGGCAGTGACTTAAGTTCAATCAAAGCAGCTATCATGTTCGCAACTAGAGCAACCCAGCAGGTGGTGCGGCGCCGTACGTTCACGTTTTCCCCATGGCATCATCGAAATCAATTGCATCACAACTAACTTCTTCACAGTAGCAGCTGGCCAGCCCTCCATTACCCAGATGGGATTGACGAAATTCGCGGCGCCGGCGATGCTCGGGGCTTCAATGCAGACACGGTATAGCATCTCTCTTGAAAGACCCGGCGCAGTAACTAACAATACAAAGACCAGTAGCAACCCAGAAAATGACACCCGCAGACTCATACCAAATACTTGTCGCACAACGAAAGCTTCGACCCAGCAGTCCCCATCTTACCATCTATCAACCACAAATTCCTTGGATTCTGTCAATTACCCACCGAATTACAGGCTCTGTGCTATCAGGCGGCTTCTATGTCTTTGGCTCCCTTTACCTCGTTGCACCTCTGTTTGGATGGCATATCGATAGCGCCAGCATGGCTGCAGCATTTGGGTCATGGCCTGTAATCGCAAAAGTTTTGGCAAAGTTCACAGTGGCACTACCTTTCACATTTCACTCTTTCAATGGACTCAGACACTTGCAGTGGGATTTTGCAAAGGGTTTCGCAAACCAGACTGTCATTCGGACCGGATGGACAATCGTAGGGGTGAGTGTTGCCAGTGCGTTGGGCTTAGCGGTTTTCCTTTAGAGGCAGGATAATATGACGAGGAGCTCCAGGATGGATTAGAGGTGGTTGTTACGATACACAAGGATCGATAAAGCTGTATGAAAATCAGAATATTTACCAACACTATGAATCTCTAAAGCTTGCATGAGAACTAAAATTTGCAGCACTTGATCTTATCATCAGAGGGCATAGGGCTCAAGTAAGTAATCATGATACTAGCCATCATGATGATGGTTGTTGTGAAGTAGCACACGACCACACTTCTACAGTAAAAAGTAAATAAAGTCTAGGCTAATTGTTTATGAATTAAAGGAAGTAATAGTTGAAATTCGACAGTACCACAAACTGCGGTATCCAGGATTGATATATGGATTGTTTGGCGATGAATAAACAAATGGCAGTGCTAATACTTAGAATTTATCTGCAGTACCGAGGTTTGATTGGTATAGCGGAGTAGACTCAGCTACCTTATCAGTAACGAACTTAAAGTTAGAGGCAACATAACCTCAAGAAAATGAACCATTAAGCATGCCAAGACTCTCACTCAACATGATCAATTATGAGTCATGTAGACCTTGATATTGCTCCCTCAATACCAAAAAAAAAGTCCATCTAAAACATTTAATTGACTCTGTTTCTTTCTATTCACTCATTACACTACATTTTTCATTTATTTTACCAATTCTTCGTCTGGTGATTAGGTACGTCGAAGCAGAACGACTGACCTGCGTATTAGAATTTCCTTATATATACCAATGTTTATCTTATTGCTAAATGGCGTATAATATGCCAAGATAATAATCAGACCAGGCATTGGTACAATAGGATATTTGCTTGCGCAGTTGGTGGTGTGGAAAATACTAAATAGCATATAGGATTATTGAAGAATACAATTTCAAGATACAACATCGCCCATCTTTTAAAGTCTTTGCTACGGCTGTCGAAGCCAGATTTGGAATTTTCTTGCATAGAACTATTTTTGCTCACTCGCAAAGCTATCGGAAACAAACAGCTTCACTATTATGTTAATTAAGGACTCGAATGCCACTACAAGCGTAGATACTGAGATGGAAGAGCGGAGTTATAGCTTATCTGGCAAAGAGGATGAAAACGATGTTCCGATCACTTCAACGCAGGATGTGAATGAGTACCCTAAAGGCGCAAACCTGGCTTTCATTATAATAGCTCTTATACTCAGTATATTTCTCGCCTCACTAGACATGGTAATCAATCCCATCTCTTCTGTCTGGGCAAATTATTGATGAGACTTTAGACGATCGTCGCCACGGCAATTCCCAAAATCACAGATGAGTTTGATGGCTTAGACAAAGTCTCATGGTACGGCTCAGCCTTCTTCATGACCAATGGTGGCTTCCAATCCTCATGGGGGAAAGCCTATCGATACTTCTCACTGAAGAGTACTTTCCTTGCTTCCGTATTTGTTTTTGAGGTCGGCAGCTTGATCTGTGCTGTAGCACCCAACTCGGTTACTCTGATACTTGGTCGTGCTATTGCTGGTCTAGGTGCCGCTGGGATAGGGACAGGAGCGTATACCATTATCGCATTCGTCGCTGAGCCCAAAAACCGAGCTATGTTCACCGGAACAATTGGAGTTTCATACGGATGTGCTTCGGTAGTCGGCCCTCTTGTGGGTGGAGTCTTCTCTGACCATGTTTCTTGGAGGTGGTGTTTTTATATTAATCTTCCCATTGGAGGCCTCTCGGCACTAATTATTCTATTCTTTTTCAAGACTCCTAGTGCGTCTAAACCGGTTAAGGCAACTTGGAAAGAGATATTTCTGCAGATGGACTTCCCTGGCGCATTTTTGATCATGGGTGTCTTGGTTTGTTATAGTCTGGCATTGCAATATGGTGGACATACGGAAGCTTGGAACAGTAGCACGGTAATCGGGCTGCTTGTAGGATTCGTACTCATTACGATCACATTCGTAATTTGGTACGTACTACTTGACTATACTGCATTACTCAAAGTCGATATCTCAACATAAGAAATTACAAGCCAATTGCTAACTTGGAGATTCATGTAGGGAGTACTTGCAAAAGGAGCGGGCTATGGTAGTACCACGCTTATTCAAGCAAAGTACAGTCGGGACCAGTTGTATCTATGTCTTTTTCTTTTGTGGCCCTTACTACCTTATCATCTACTACCTACCCATCTATTTTCAAAGTGTGGGAGGATCCACCGCTACTATGTCAGGCGTATACAACATCCCCCTCATCTTAGCGGTCACCGTCATGATGATAGCTTCCGGAATTATCATCTCAAAAACCAATATAGTTATACCTTTGCAGGTGGTGGGTGCTGCAGTCGGGACAATTGGATCGGGTTTGCTATACACGCTCAATGTGAACACTGGCTTGGGCAAGTGGATTGGCTTCCAGATCTTCGGTGGTATAGGTTGGGGATTGGCATTCCAGATTCCTATTATCGTTGCACAGAGCAATGCAACGCCAGAGGACATGTCACCTGTAACTGCTATGATTTTGCGTAAGTGCACACATTCTTTCGTGCAATCTAATTTACTAACACCTGTCGTCTAGTCTTTCAGAATCTCGGAGCCACAGCTTTCATTTCTGCGGGCCAAGCTGCATTTGTTAACACATTGATCCAAACATTGCCTGCTACTGCACCTAGTGTTGATGTGGAAAAGGTGATTGTGACCGGAGCCACGCAAATTCATACCGCCTTCGCGGCTGGTCAGGTCCCAGGGATAATACAGGCCTATATGGAAGGTGTCAAGGTAGCCCTAGCACTTCCAATCGCTGGAAATGGGATCGCGTTTATCTTGAGCTTGTACATATTTTTCAGTAAAAGGCGGACGCCCAAGACGAAGACCTTGAAGGGGACAGGCGAAACTGTCTAGCTAAATAAAGTTCATGTATTTTAGTGTAATATATAAAAAGCATAGAGCACAGGTCATGTTAAGCGAAGCTCATAGCAATCATTTCAGAGACAATGCCCTAGTGCTTATCTATATCAGTAGTGTACCTCCTGGTACCATATTCGTGTCCCTCTGAAAAGAACGAATTATAAAGTAGAAAGGTTTCCTAAACAAAGAACAGAACATAAATACGCAGGTAATCGTAAACTTTTCCTCACAGGAAGACTTAACATCAAGTGCCAAGAGCCATAAGTAACTTAATTTGCGTCCGTTGTCAAGCAAGCTGCTCTCACGGTTCAATTTCTCTCCCATGACAAATACTCGCTGAATATAGCACTGCATATGGAGCCCGATCATACTCCTTCATTTCGTATTTGGTAGTTTTAGAATGTATCGAAGAATAGAGCCTTAGCTTGACTATATCAAAGGCAGGTGCGCTGCTTGCACGATTTATCTGACATTTAGCAACTACCGAATTTTATATTTAGAATGCTGATGATACAATTTATGGATTCAAAGAAGTCAACGAATACATTGATGGTATGCTCTAGAATCTACGAGATAATTGCCAAAGTAGATTTCTTCTCCCTTGCTCTAGTGGCTCAGTAACTCAGCCTTCGCTGAATCATAGAAAATGAATAGCTTCTTAGCAGAAGGCATTGAGAAAAACACTTAATTCTGAACGTGTGCAGGAGCAGCATACTCATTAATATCATGCTCTTTGTCCCCTTTACCCCACTTGATATGATGGAATGCCAGCACTGTTGGATGCATATTAGTACACACTCCTTCTGAGATTGATAATAAACTTACCTATGGCAATAGAAAAAGTAAAAATTGGAATGAGCCATGGCGAAATCAGCAATTGGCTTGCCCGGTTAGATTGCATACACAAAGAAAGCAGCGCAACGGTAGTTCCGATGATAAAATGCGAGATGAATCGGAGAATGGTCCCCTTGCGCCAGCTTTTGTGTGTATCCATGATTAGACTCAACGCACCCAGAATGACGATCGTGAGGCCTGCAGCGATGAAAAAATAAACGAACTAATCTCATCGTCAGTGATATTCCCTCTTCGAATAGTGAAAAGTATGGTCAAACATACAACTGTGCTAAGAGTATACACCGAGTCTATAAACTCTCCTTCTGGATCAAGTGATTTGTTTTTGGTCCCCCCGGCCTCAAAACCATAAGTCTGATAAATAGAATTTGATAAAGACAAAACGGTATCATCAAGGCCTTCCAAAAAGGTATTATAAGAAATCTCATTGCCAACTTCAAAACCATAATAAACTGCGTCTATCGATGAGAGTTGCGAGTTAGCTCCTCTGGTGTAGTAATTTTCAAGAAATGAGATAGATAATGCCACAGCTATATATTCTCAAGACGTGTCTTGACATAGCCCTTCACACATGTTTCGAAATTATGTAGCTTTGCAGAACATTGGCAGAACCTTTCCCGAATCTGACTTACCTAAGGCTTTCATGATCTCGTCTTTTGTGGCTGTATAAACGATCGGGTAGTTCTCGAGAGTTTTGTTAACTAGTTCGCCTACTTGTTCCCCCAAGTCCGAAAATCTTGTATCAGTCCATAGTGTTGAATTCATCTCAGGCATATCCGAGTATATATTTTGGAATTTATCAATTAATGGGCTAATCATTGTTAGAATGAAAAATGATAGGACATATCATAAACTTACAATACTGCTTCAACAACTTTATGCCACACCACAAACTGTGCCATTCCCGTTACAGCGAGTACAAGGGCCGCGTGAAATGGAAAGTGGGCAAACGACCAAATCTGTTGTCGAATTGAGCCAAAATGTCTGTGGTTCAGGCAGTCAAAATAGAGCATGTAGAGCAAATACTATTTTAGAATTATCAGAATATGTGGAACGAAGTACAAATTCAGGTTACCTACCACAGCAGAAATTGCAGCAATAATAGTTCCGATAGTAGATACAGACCAGTCTTTGTTATTGACCTTTGCGAGCTGAAGATTGTCAGTTCATGTGAAGTTAGGATGTGAAGCACAACTACCTTTCCAGTGCTTTTCAATATATCAATCACACCCTCTCCAACTGACATACAATGTTAGCTGGTTTCTGGCTAATATCACATCTTAACTCACGAATATACAGGGTCAGGAGCGACATTCGCTCCACCAAGTGGGTGCCTTTGAAAGAGCAGATCTTCCAAATAGATGATACGGCGATAATGCAGACCATCTCCGCGACTGCAACGACATAAAAAGCTCTATAAGCACGCTCATGCCGACTCAAAGCACTGTACAGTAGGTGTAAGGCAGGTAACTTAGATGGATTGGGAGGTTTCTCTTACAATGCAATGATCAAGTAAATGATTGCTGCGATTACGTTCGTAACGACGTGTAACATAACAGGTAATTTGGTTTTCCTATATGTCCGAAGGTGGAATGCAGTCATTGAATACTGAATTGCGAGTACAAGCCTTGACGCCATTAGAATCAATGCTAGAGAAATTATCAGCATCGAGCAAAGGTTGAATAAGACAATTACACACCTAAAACCTTGAGAGATTTCGAGTTGTCCTTTCCTTTTGCACTCTCGGTGTCATAGTTTGGTCCAACAATGGAGAGTCCTACCATCACCCCTAGATGGCAAGCTTTAGCCGTACGCTCTAGCCAGCTATCGGCCATAAACCTAACATCATAAAGACTTGTTTGGCACCACGTGAACCAGAGAACACAGAAGAACCCAATGTAGGAGGTAAGTGCTTTCCTTGAGTTCACTTCATGGACTGAAGTGAAAGTTGTAAGATTGGCAACAAAGAAGAGATCGTAGAAGAGTTCAATGGTCGTGGATTCTTCATGTCTTACGAACTGTGGGAGCTGGCTTGGTGAAAATTCCACCTGGCCACTGTTGAAAGGTTGTTGCTCAAAGGTTTGTGATTTATCACGAAAAGCCTCATTCGAGGAGGAATGTGGAGAGTTCCTCTTCAGGATGGGGTTCGAGACCAATCTGACACCACCCATAGTTGAAATCCTAGGCAGTGATATGTCTTGGTATGTAGATCGCAAAGCAGCACAAACAAGTGAGATGCACAAGAAGGAATCAAAGCTCAATATCTTGGCGACAGGAGCTTAAGTAGAAATCTCAAGAGCAGAAGTGTTAAAAGTCATCTTGTAGTAAACTAGGGGGGTAATGATCCTCCATTCCAACATATGTTGTATTGCAACAACGAATACGGCGTAGGTGGGGTTGGCTTGAGGAAATGAATCCATCTGCTCATGATAGGCTACACCACAGAGATCATTTTCCAACACGACTCAGTTGATTTGCTGGTATGTTGGTTTTCCCGTACAGGAACAGATCTCAAAATAGTCTTGGCCACTATTGAAGGTTGACTTGAAGCGCTGAGCCCCAAGGCTTAGTTGTATTTACCTTGTCAAACCTACTGCAGCCAAAATTAAGCGAGGGTATCCCTATCTCGCCGAGATGGATTGGGAATGTCGTTTCTCAGTCCACGGCGGCCGTGGAAGCCACACTTAGCGCTGGCCATGAGACACGAACCCATTAACCACACTGAATTAAGTCGGAGTGAAAGACGAAATTAGAGAGTTTAGCCTGATCGAAAGGACGCAGGAGACGGCTTCACTCAATAAGTCGACGTGGGCCGAAAAGGCCGCCCGCATATGCATATATGTTGCTTTAATTTTACTGCTACTATCTGCCTATCAGATCCAGCATTGAGTAACACCACATTTGCTTTCAATATTATGTTTCTTATAGAAGGCTGAAGCTGATCCAACATTTGTCTTGGATGATTTCAGATCCTGAGGGATTACTGTGTAAGCCCCCAATCACAACCGAGTATTTTCCAACACCAACCCTTTAATGCAAGTATATAACAGTTTATTGCATCCTTCGCTCTCACTGAAGTCAGTTGTTTGGTCACAATCGAAAGACCGATCCTAGATCACATCACATTGATTTTGCAAGTTCAGGTCAGATGAGAAGCATGTGCTAAGCCAACCCAAAGAAGTCTAGCCTTCTGTTTCGCCGTTGAGCAAATAATAAGCCGCAAACTGCAATTGGCTTCTTCAAGGGAGTAAGAGTAAACTTTTCATAGCCCTATGAAGCTGTCCAACTATTTCATATTTTGTCAACGAGGTGCGTTCAATTGGCTCTGGATATATATACCAGAGTGATTTGTTGTCGTCTTCAGCCAGCTTTACTATGGCTCATTTACGCAATTTGTGACTTGTTATCCAAGTATATCATTGTCGCACAGGAAGAGCTAATAGTAACTCTGTTTTCAAGACAACACACCTCTAGAAATTAAGGCTGGTAGATAAATAGTCGCGCGCTCTGCCTAACGATAGATTGATCAAACTTGTTGCACTTTTTTATGAGGAAGTATTAAAAACGTGTGCGTATTTGGCTCAGATAAGGAGGCAGTAAGTCTATCGTCTTGATGAGAGCATTGAATTATTAGGCAATGTGTATTCTATAGCATTTTAAACCCGAAGAAGCGAGAAGCTACTGGCCTGCAATCGCGCCTAAAAGTTAAGTCAGACTGATCCAAACCGTTCGGTGCATCTTTTCTTCTATACTGGCAATGAACAAAATTGACGGTGCATAAAATAGCAGCAAGAATAGTTTCTTCTGGAGTGATTCGCAATAATCTTGATACATCTATAAAGATTTAAAGTCTCCAGCTCATGGCTAGCAACTTGCGAAGTACATCACTTGCCTGGAACCCATTACTGATTGGTGATGGAAACAACACTGTAGTGCTCATTGGTTCCTGGACATGCAATTAAATCAAAAGCGCCAAATGGTTCACATGTACACGATGAAATTGCAAGTTTTCTAGCACGTATTTTATCGCTTTGTGGATTGTACGGCACACTTAGTATTTAATATGCGACTCAAAGCCTAAACAATTCCTCTGAAAATTCCGGCTGTCTCCAGAGTCAATCACATAACCCCAGCATTCAGCATCAGAGGAAAACTGGCTCCCTAAACTACTACTCCCGTTCTCAGTCAAAAAGCCTACTGCACTGAGGAATAGGAGTCCATGAAGCAAACTAAGCTCTAGCAATTTAAGATGAAAGCTTTTTCCTACCAATATTCAGTCAATCAATGAGCTCACCAAGCAGTTGAAACAGGAATAGTTGAGCGATGCATATTCACGAACAGAGTGTCCACGCCATGGCTTTGCTTAGCATGTTGGAGTTAAGGGCTCTATCTTACAAAGCCCTCGCTGTTGCAATTTACAAAGGAAGGGGTGTGTGACGATTAGCTGTTCTTCATCTGATAAAGAGGGTTATCATAAACCCAGATGCTATTGAGTCTGACTTCGGTGGTTCTTTCATCTTATTGTCAAAATTGCCCTAGAATGATTCAAATTCGCAGAGAGCTGAAGTACATCTAACATTTGCAAATCAACCATATCTATGAAAACGTGGGCTGTCATTAGCACTGTGTATGAATTTTCAACATATACATTCATTGCCAGGGTACTTATGGTGGGATTTGTTTGAAGATTGATGGAAAGATTAGATGAAGATTGTGATTCTCTCAATATACTATCGTTGACAGAGTAATCATTTACCCTCAGATAACCTTACACAAGAAATTTCCTCGGTGGAGCCACTAACATAGATGCTGGCATGATTATAGTAGAAGGAACAGCGACAGAGATCTCATTCTGTAGATGGCGAATGAGCACAAGATACCGACACGTTCATCATCCTAAGTTTTCTATCGTATTACGCCAATGCTTTCTCATCTTGCATCAGTTAGTCATGTACATTTTGCTGAAGCACTTTAATAACTGTGAAGATCCATTAACTACTTCTTAGTGTTAACAACTCGTTATCCAGTTGTAAAACATCTTTTTCCTCCAGAGATGTATCGCATTGTGTCTTCACTTATTAATTATACCCCTGAAGTTGTTCCTTTTTCTAGTCATCGTAGAACCTCTCCCAAAAGTGACGTTGTTAAAGGGGAGAAGCTTGGCTTTAGTTATTACTAATTGCACACCAACCAATATATCTTCTACGCTAACCGAAACAGGCGTCAATGTGCAGCCGTCAGGTAGTTAGAGGCTCATAGTAATCAAACTACATTTGACACACGAAAGTGCCTACTGGCAAACAACACCTAATAAAGGCCTTTACCCACAAGCACGAAGAAGATTTTGGCCTAGTTTCAAGCGCAAGCCAGCAAGGGATTAGAATTGCAACTACTACTCAGCTGTCAACATTATCTGTCTTCCGAAAAGGCCGCGGAATTTGGACGCAAACCATCCGAACTTTTATGGAGGCTTCCTAAATAGTTGGCAGACGCAGAGTGTCACCTGGAACCCATTGTGAAAGGGAACAAATTATCGCAGTGGGATGAAAATGGGTTTCCTCGGTGTCTACAAGGCTATTTACGATTATGTGCCCCAAGGTGAATCTGAGCTTCAGATCACGGAGGGTGACATACTTTACGTGCTAGAGAAGAGTGGAGAAGACGACTGGTGGAAGGCAAAGAAAAAGGCATCCGGGACAGATGATGATGAGCCAGTCGGCCTGATTCCCAACAATTACATTGAAGAGGTATGCATATCACATATGGTTGTACATGGAATTTATATCAAGAGCAAAGCTCTGCCTTTGCAGATTTGCGAATATCAAAATACAAAACACGGGTACAACTAGACTAGTGTTGATTTACTGACGTGTTTTAATAGGCGCAACCTACGCATCATGCACGCGCTCTCTATGACTACACAAGACAGACGGACGAAGAGCTATCTTTTACCGAAAATGCCAATCTAGAGGTATTTGATGCTTCTGACCCGGATT
>Ga0247737_1001037_pt1 | contig 11767 bp, 14 predicted proteins | sample UWRJL028104C2_FD_180937 | JGI IMG/M metagenome (GOLD analysis project Ga0247737, IMG submission 180937) | Plant litter microbial communities from Arlington Agricultural Research Station in Wisconsin, United States - UWRJ-L028-104C-2 | ecosystem: Environmental > Terrestrial > Plant litter >...
ACTACTAAGTGCAGTGAGGAAACTGTCGGTCTTTCGATGAATTGTTGAGATACATTGTGTGATAGAAAATATATATTATTCACACGTTCTCGGATATATGGCAAAAGGATGGTCCTTAATAGCATCTCTGCTGGTAGCATTATATGGCGACAAGCATCTCATTGGCTCTTGGTTTACGGAATTAGTTTTAAACCATCGAATTTCAAGTGCCGCATGTCAAATATTTCGGAGTACCTTATCATTAATATCTAGATCATCAAAATATTCCCGCCATATTAACCGAGTGTATAGCCTCCGGTGTATCGCCAAGAAGAAGTATATGAGAAGATAGTGGCCCACCAGTACCAAGAAGTCCCTGAATGTGTACTGGAGCATCTGTTTTCTCTGTTTCTAGACGCTCACAGTTTGCCGATGGCTAGCATATTAGTAGAAGTAAAGCTTCCAAAGATGCTGGCCGGTGGCCTATTTATACTTTCGGAATACGACAGGATATCGTAAGAAATGTGTACTTACGTCAGGGAAATGCATAACAGTGCTGCATCGGGCCCGATAACATGATTGGGAATATCGTTCTGAAGTGCCTATGTCATGGCGATGGAATGATTTATGTAGCACATTACCAGGTGCAGCACTGAAAGCCAAATTAGAAAGCGAGCTTATCAAAAGGAAACAATAGACAAGTCTATTAACCAGTCCCAACCTTGAGGGGCTTTTAAATCACTTACTGTGGAGTATGGCAAAACACAAGTATAAGAACATATCAACACGCACAGGTTTTCTCGGGAAGCATATCCTATATGCAGCCCTGTGTAAGGCCCTCTTGTCCATACCGGACCTGGTCCAAGAAAGCTTAGCACAGAGTGAATCGCAAAAAAAGGTCGGAACGACCCTCGTGTACTAGGCTCAATAAGATCAAATATGCCTTTACCTCAATAGCTGCTATTACTGAGGGTCCTTCAAGTGTGAAGAATCAGGACAAAGCTTCTTCTACTATCATTTCTCAAATTGAAAAAGGTAGCCACTTTGTATATCAAGAAACTCACGAGCACGGCAAAGACTTAAAGAGAACTAGATACCAGGACTTTCCAATCTTTGATGAATACATTCCTATTATTTTTAACTTAAAGTAAAACTTTCGTAGCAACACTCAATAGCCACGCCGCATCTTGCCAACCTCCAGCCTCATCATCTCCCAATGGGGGCATAGATGGCGGTGTATCATGCATCGCATCCGCGATTTTCTTCAAGGATCTAGATGATACATCTGAATCGCTCTCCTTCTCGTCCAACATCTCTGAATCAGTATCTTCGCCATCCTCATCAACGGGGAATAAAGACCACCCGAGCATTTTCTCAACCCATCCAGAGAACCCAAGGCTATTGGCTTTTGCTAACGTTCGAACGACAGCCTCATCGTCCTTCCTCTCAACCTCGTCCTCCAAAACATCATCCTCTACGCCAACAAAATCTGGCTCTGCTACGAAATGTCCTTGAGTAATATCCTGGTGATTAAAGTAGCCATCCCTTTCCATTCCAGGCGTGGGTAATTGGGATCTACTGCCTCTTCTGCTTTGCACACGGCTTCCAAATCGGCTTACTGAACGACTGCCGCCAATCTCAAAACTTAAACTTCTTCTTGCTGTTGCTGGGGAAAATTCATCATCGGCATCGACATCTATGATAGCAATGCTTCCTCTCCGACTCCCTCTCCTACTAGCTTGTTCTCTTGCTTTCGCAAGCTCTTGGTCTAGCGCCTCCTCTTCCTCATCTTTTTTCCGACTCAGACTCGTCGAGCTTGCTCTTGATACCAGCCATGCTTGACCTTTCGATTCTCGTGTGGAAGAAGAGATTGCAGTTCCTGCTCGCAGAAGCCAATCCGAATCGCTTCCGTCTCTGGGGCTAAGTGTGCTTAAGCTTAGTCCCTCTCTGGTGACACCTCTTCGTAGCTTTGGCGTTGTAGTGCCGGACCGAGGCTGTGAGTTTGGGGGAAGGTGGATGCTCGATTTGCTTTTTGCAAGGCCAGTATTTATTGGCCTTCGCATGGAAATACGCGAGGATGAACGTGAAAGAATTGATGGAGTGGTAGGTGCCGAGCGGCCCTCAAGGTAAGAGACGTGACGCGCATGGTCGAGGTCCTCTTGGTCTGAGACCGAGAGGGGAAGTCGGGGAGTTAGGGGAGCAAGAGTTAAATGGTTGAGGTTGGCGGATGATCGGCTTTGATGCCTAGCATGAGGAGAGTGTTGATTATATGCTACATCCATAGCTACGTTTATGATTGAGAAAGTGTTGAACTTTAGGATAATGAAGTGGTTACTTGTGAAGCTTGCTTGTGATATTGCGGAGAAAGAAGGTGGATATTGGGGTGATGGCGGTGTGGACTTTATCACTTCTAGGTGTAGTTATATCTACACATAAAATAAATTTTGATATTCAAGGCCGGGAAGAAATCATGCTGGGAAGATTCAGAAAGACTATCTGATCCTCTACTTTTTTGATACATGGATTAAATAGCTAGCCAGAAGTCGCGGACCTAATATATATGAGCCGCATTAGCTTATTCATAATTTTCTGAGGTGGACAACAGGAAGCAGCTTTGGTTACAAACCTCCAAACTAGAAGCGAACCATATTTTATCGAGTAAAAAGCTTCAGCAAATTCATCAAAATGCGGAACCTCAGAAACATCCGCGCTCAACAATGGTCACTCCCTGCTCAATTCCAAGGAAGGGATATAACTGCCTCAACCTGGGATCTCGCCAATGATTCCATCATATGTACAGTTGGTCCGAGCCAAGATAACACCCTGGTAGAGCTTATAAGAGTCAATGCCAAATCTGGAAACCAGTATTTACTCTCTCAGAGAGTCTTGTAGCTCATAGCTAACAATTCAATAGATCCCACAATATCATCACATCTTGGGATGCTCCATGTCCAAATCCGGACTTAGACTGTGACTTGGTTCTTAATATCCACTACTTTGCCGACAGTCTCACAGTATGTCTTGTACTTGCAGGCGGAGACATAGTCATCGTAAGAGAAGATCCAGTTCTCGGTGAGGATAAAATCGAAATCGTTGGTTCAGTGGATGTAGGTATTACAGCAGCAAGGTGGTCACCTGATGAAGAACTTCTTGCCATTACCACCAAGGCAGACACTGTTGTGTGGATGAGTAGGAGCTTTGAGGGTATCACTGATGCTACTATGACTTCTGAAGATCTGAAAGCCTCGAATCATGTTTCTGTTGGATGGGGCAAGAAGGAAACTCAGTTTAAGGGAAAAGGTGCAAAAGCGTTACGCGATCCAACAATGCCAGAAAAAACGGATGAAGGTATTCTGAGCTCCAATGATGATTCGAGAGTCAGTATCAGCTGGCGAGGAGACGGAGCCTATCTTGCTGTCTCTACAATTGAAGCAGGGGCTAGACGGTTGATTCGAGTCTATTCGAGAGATGGTTTACTCGACAGTGTCAGTGAGCCTGTCGATGGCCTAGAGGGTGCTCTGGATTGGAGACCAGCAGGAAACCTCATAGCTGGGATCCAGAGGTTTACTGAACGCATAGATGTCGTCTTTTTTGAACGAAATGGCCTCCGACATGGCCAATTCAGTTTACGACTTACTTCTGAGCAAATGCTCCTTCACCAGCACATAAGCCTAGCATGGAATTCAGACTCAACGGTATTGGCAGTAATCATGGCAGACTGTACCCAGCTTTGGACTATGGGTAATTACCACTGGTATCTCAAGCAAGAGATTAGGACAGACTCTCCTCTTCTACTGTGTGCTTATCCCCTTGTGTGGCACCCCGAAAAGACTTTGCGAGCCGTGACAGCATCACCTAGTAAGTATCTCTTGAACCTCGAAACTCTTCACAGACAGTTAACATGCTTCCAGAATCTCTTCAAGTTGTCGAATACGTGTTAATGACAGCACGAGGCTCTACAACTCCACCAGCTGACCAAGGAGTTGTTGCGGTCATTGATGGCCAGTCACTCAAAGTGACACCCTTCCGAGCTGCAAATATCCCCCCTCCTATGGCTCTACATGATATATGCGTCTCTTCGAACATCATAGACATCGCAATCAGTGCTGACTGCTCAGTAATTGCTGTTTTGCACCATGATGGTGTCGCTCTTTTCAATTGGAAAAGCACCACAGCAGCTGGTCCACCTCCGATGCTGACCGGGAAATTCACGTTTTCGACGACTCCTAAAATGCGAGAAACCTTCCAACAGATCACCTATTCCGAGGATAATAGTGTTGTCGTGTTAAGCTCAAACGGCAGCGACTCGCTAATTGAACGTATTGGATACAACGACGAAACCGGCAGAGTAGAAGAATTATATCAGCTGGAGATACCTACTTCTTCGATACTCTCACTCTCTACATTCGTTGAAAATGGCGTGCCTCATCCTTTTGCGCAAGATGTGTCCGGCGGTCTTCACAGTCTCTCCTCCGCCGGTGGCTCTCTCGCGCATTGCCGGCTTCCTGCAGCATTGCCTTGGACAGAACTTGTTCTGAACGGCGAATCTCAGATAGCATTTGGCATGTCCAGCAGTGGGCATCTCTATGCAAATTCACGGCTTTTAGTCAAAAATTGCACCTCTTTCCTAGTCACCTCTGCACATCTCGTATTCACAACAACGGCGCATCTCATTAAATTCGTACACATAACAGACGTTGAAGGTAAGACCAATTTCTAGTCCATTGCCTACTGCTAACAGGCTTTCTTAGATCTTGAGATTCCAGCCGATGACCCTGAGAAGGATGAAAGGTGCCGCAGTATCGAGCGTGGAGCACGTTTAGTTACTGCAATTCCCACCTCCGCCAGCGTAATTTTGCAGATGCCAAGAGGAAACCTAGAGACTATCTTTCCTCGTGCAATGGTCATTGCTGGAATTCGGGCCTTGATTGAGGAGAAGAATTATAAGAGGGCTTTCACAAATTGTAGAACGCAAAGAGTAGACATGAATATTCTCTACGATCATGCACCAGAGCAGTTTTTGTCCAATGTTCCACTCTTTATCGATCAAGTCAAGAAAATATCTTACATTGATCTTTTTCTCTCATCCCTGAGGTAGGTTAAGCTTCCCTCTGGGACTTCCAAACTAATAATCTGTCATAGGGAGGAAGATGTAACACAAACAATGTACAAAGAAACCAGAGTGATAACACCGCAAGCCAACTTTACATCTAATGTTAGCGGCGTGCCGGTAGTCGAGGTTCAAGAATCATATCTAGTAAGTGAAGATAACACGAATTATTATAGATAAGTTACTTCCACTAATGTTATTAGCCACCTTCTTCCAAAGTCAACAGAGTTTGTGATGCATTCCTCGTTGTCTTGAAATCTCGGACTGCAACCAATCTCCAGAATATCATCACAGCCAACGTTTGTAAATCACCCCCTGCGCTCGACGATGGCCTCCAAGTCGTTGCCCAACTCATGCAAGATGAAGGACGTCTGGCAGATAAAGCTGTGGAACATATTTGTTTTCTAGCCGATGTCAACAGATTATATGAGAATGCTCTTGGTCTATACAATCTCGAGCTGGCGCTCCTAGTAGCACAACAATCTCAAAAGGATCCTCGAGAATACCTACCTTTTATGCAAAATCTCCAAGAAATGAGCGATCTTCGTCGCCGTTTCTCGATCGATGACTATCTAAGTCGTCATACGAAAGCACTTTCTCACCTTCACACCCTTGACGCGTTCGAAGAACTCCAGACTTATACTCAAAAGCACTCCCTTTACAAGTTCGCACTAGGATTGTACCGCTATAACCCATCCCAGCACTCTACACTTACCGCCCTCTATGCGCAGCACCTCGAATCCAAATCCAAGTTCAAAGAAGCCGCTCTAGCCTTCGAATCACTACCAAACTACCCCAAAGCTACATCTTGCTACCTCTCCTCTGGCCCTTCCCAATGGCGTGAAACGCTCTACTGCGCCCTGTCTCAATCACCGCCGTTATCGGGATCTTCAATCAAAGAGCTTGCTACTTCCCTCTACGACGCCCTCATAGAAAGCAAAGATTACTTCTCTGCTGCAACAGTTCAATTGGATTATCTCTCTTCTATCGACAACGCAGTGAGGACATTTTGTAAAGGCTATTACTTCGCCGATGCTATGCATCTCGTTGCTCTAAAATCCGCCCCCTCTCTCCTCGAAAGTGTCGTCGATCCCGGTCTTGGTGATGCACTGGCCTCATCCACGGAGTTACTCGCGGAATGCAAGGCCCAGTTGTTAGCACAGGTTCCGCGGATTCGTGAGCTACGATTAAAGGCCATCAACGATCCTCTAGCTTTCTACGAAGGCGAACGAGGTGGCGATGGAGAAATTCCCGATGATGTGAGCGTGGCAGCTTCATCGAGAGTCAGCACAAACCGCAGTCTCTTCACCCGCTACACCGGAAAAGGATCTCAAGGACAATCGCTCGGCACGGCAGGCTCAAATGTCAGTCGTGCAACATCCAAAAACCGCCGCAGAGAAGAGAGGAAACGTGCCAGGGGAAAGAAGGGAAGTGTGTACGAAGAAGAGTACTTGGTGGCTAGCGTGGGGCGTTTGATCGAGAGGGTGGAGAGTGTCAGAGACGAGGTAGGACGTTTGGTAGAGGGCTGTGTGAGGAGAGGGATGTGGGAACGCGCGCGAGCCATCGAAGGAAGTTTAGCAGACGTGTTAGACATGTGTAGGGGCTGCGTGCCAGAGGTTTGGGGCGTGGAAGAGAAGGGGAAGCAAGAAGGGGATGGTGGAGGAGAAGGAGAAGGAGGATATAGGGCTGTGGGTGGTGATGCGGTGTTGCAGGAGAGTATTGAGGCGGCAGGGAAGCGAAAAGACCCACCAGTCATTGCTGCTTTTGAAAGATTGGCTTTGCTAGGCACCTGAGAAGCAAACTGTTTTGTGAATAGTTTTAGATATTGATACAGTATAAATAGAAGTCTAGTCTGCGTTCCGCATGCTAATTTTTACAACGCCTTCAATGCCTATTGAGTACATCCTTCCATATATACATATTCATACACGCGATCATGCCAACGCAGGAACAAGACCTTGTTGAACCTTTGTGACCTCCTCATGTAATTCCTTCTTACGAGCCATGAGAGCTCCCAACTTCTCCAGCATCTCCGGAGTCAGGTTCTGTTTCTTATTCATCTTCTTCTTCAGGCGCCGTTCCGTCCTGTTGATTTCGTTGAGAGGCGTTCTCATTTCGTGGATTTGTTGCTTCTTGGCTTCTTTCTCGCGTTCTTCTTGCATCTTGGCCTCGACATATTCCGGGTCGTGCCTTGTTCTAAACGCAGAGAATTTATTACGCAGTTCGTCAATTACACTGGATGGGAAGGGTGGTCGCATTAATGTCGGTATGAATGTTTTAGCTTCTACATCCAATCGTAGGGTATCCACGGGGTAGTCTTTGTGTACTTCTTCCTCAAGTGCGGGCCAGGGAAGCTCAATTCTTGTGCCAGCAATGAAACGACTGTGTTCTCTTTTACCGGTTTGGCGGTTAAGCTTCTGATTTCGGCCTACGATATCCTTGATTATAACGTCCCGAACTTCTTCCTCGCCTGGTTTTTGGAGAGGGTAGACAAGACGAATGGTATTGATGTCGACAGGTTGCTCCATAGAACGGAATGGTCGTTTGTCCGCATCGTTGTCTACTATCATCCATTTGGGAATCTCTACATCAATCTACAACGCAGTTTGTTAGCATAAGTTCCAAACATTTGAGCGTAGAGTCAAATGTACCATATTCATCCCCTTGAGCGTAACCTGACATCTCTCCAAATCAATATTCGTGATCTCCCCAATCCTTCCCTTTTCTCTCCCCTCTAACATTACAACCCTATCTCCTTTCGCAATGTTCAGCCACTTCTCTCCTCCCCATGGCTTCAGCAACTCCTTCCTCCTGGCCGGCGTCCAAACCCGTCCCCTCAACCTCTGACTATCAATCGCACCATAAGTGTCCTTCTTTAATCCAACATCTCGCTTTGGTGCTAGCGGCCCCATCTCCCAATCTTCCCGGCGGGCAATTGTCGCAGCTTTGACATCTTTGACTTCCATACGTCGAGCAACGAGATATTGTTCCCGGCTAGATTTTGCAGCTTCACGCGAGCTCTTGTCCTTTTTGCGGGCAAGACGGCGCGCCGCTTGCTTTTCAGCCATGATCGTTCGCCGAATGACCTTCTGCATTTTGGCGGAGGAATTGGGGGTGGGTTAAGAGAGAATTAAGAGAGATTCGGAGCGGTTCGAGATACTTTTTGGCATTGGAGCTTTTGATTCTTGGCATGTGGCTTACGTAATAGAGTGTGCCACACGTGACTCTTCAGGGGTATGATTATTTTTATGGTTTATTTCAGGCTGTTTAATTGCGGTGCAATATATAGATAAGCTTCAAGTATTAAATACAGAACTCTAGTGGCCCAATGGTGACACAATGATAAGGTTACTGTGCTGTGGCGATGCGGTTCAGTGCATGGGATCTGGGGAAGTGCATATCTTTGATCAGTTAGTGCACAAATTGCATAAAGTCCTAGGTTCTGGCAGTCTGCCTTGTCCCAAGACACCAATTCTTACCATGCAACTCCGCCGCCAGAGAAGAGCTGGGAAGTGTCGGTCAGTTCCGGGAACAGGCTCAAAGACATATGGGTTGGCAGTTCATCTATAGATCGTCCGTACAGTAAAGGTTCGAGCTAGGAATAAGAGTTTCAAGATGCTCCCAAAGCATCGCAAAGACTGCATGAACAGAAGAATAGACTCAGCCAACTAGTGAGAGTCCCGTCAAGACAAGTAGATTCCAAGCTCTCGGGACGTCAGAGCTTGCAAACACCAGCCATAGGGCTGTACATGCCCTGAAGGGAGCAGCAAACAACGGTTTCAGCGCGGTTCCAGGAGCTGAGTGCGTAGGCGCATACTGGTCTGGTTGTCCATGTAGGCATTGATCATATTCATGTTGGGCGATGTGTGAAGCGTGTTGGAGTTGGTATCCTGCCTAGTCCAAAGCCAGTTCCATTCCATCCATTCTTACGCACCCATCCATCCATCCACTTTGGACTTTGGGAGTCTTTTGCGTGTCTTGATGAAGAAGGACGCATATCCCAACTGATAAGGACTCAAAAACATGACTTGCATGAGCAAAGTCGATCAATTGTTTGGGGCGTGTCGGCCATCCCGTGAACAGAAATCCTGGGGCAGTGGTCGGATCATAGAAGGGGTGGACGACCGATCTGAACTTATTTGACGTTTGATATTCACCGTTCCGTAGCGTAGAACATTGCGATGCCAAAGCGAACGGCGTAAACCAACACTTCAAGTGCTATATCTATATCTCCGAGTGCCACCATTGCGTGAATCATCATCATTGTCGTCAGCCACAGACCACGCCAATCGAACCAGCCAAATCCACTTTCAGCAGCACTTCACCACCACCTAACGATAATTCTTGCCTTAATAAGGCCGACAAAACCTGAGCACGCTAACGTAATTGGAGGCAGGCCCAACTACTTGATCCTCATCACATCAACATCCGCCTACAACCTCATAATCAATCTCATCTACCACAACCACTCCACCCTTAATCTAAACACCTCTACAATCATCTCACCATGGCAGAAATTCGCAGAAAGCTCGTCATTGTCGGTGATGGCGCGTATGTGATCTATTCTTATTCCCCAGCTGCCATTCTGGCTGGCTCCGAGAGGAGCATCTAGATTCTCCCAGCTCTCTCGGCGGCCACTGATTCCTGCAAGGCACATGCTAACATTTCATCTAAACATGCAGTTGCGGAAAGACTTGTCTTTTGATGTAAGTTGTTCTCTGCTGAGCCTGTCAAGCTCAGCTACCTCATAGCAAGCACTACGTCTTACTGACAACAACGCAGTGTTTTCTCCAAGGGCACCTTCCCAGAAGTAAGCTCTATCTCAACTCCCAATATCTAGCTCAGATCCTATAACGCAAACTACCGAATCCTACATGTCAGCAAAGCTTGCGCGGCCTTTTGTTATGGCTTATCACTACTTTCGCACGCCTTATTTGTTCACGAACACTGGCACAAAATGCATGGAATACATTTACTAATGGGTTTTGCGACAGGTCTATGTCCCAACTGTTTTCGAGAACTATGTTGCCGATGTCGAGGTTGATGGAAAGCACGTCGAATTAGCTCTATGGGATACGGCTGGACAAGAAGATTACGATCGTCTCCGACCTCTTTCATACCCAGATTCTCATGTTATCCTCATTTGCTTTGCCGTCGATTCTCCAGATTCCCTTGATAACGTCCAAGAGAAGGTAGGCATTTGCCCAAAGTTGGTGGCTTCCGTAATGAAAGATAAGAAATAACTGACACGTGCACTACAATAGTGGATTTCCGAAGTTCTACATTTCTGCAGCGGTCTTCCTATCATTCTCGTAGGGTGCAAGAAGGATCTGCGTTACGACCAGAAGACAATTGAGGAGCTCCACAAGACCAGTCAGAAGCCTGTTACTCCTGAACAAGTAAGCTTTCACCTATTCCTATACAAGCACCCCTACCAGACGGAGACTTACTCACATTACTTAACACGGGCTAATTCATTGTGTGTAGGGTGAGGAGATCCGCAAGAAGATTGGTGCCTACAAGTATCTCGAGTGCTCAGCAAAGACCAACGAGGGTGTCCGTGAGGTGTTTGAGCACGCCACTCGTGCTGCGCTTTTGACAAAGAAGAAGAGCACCCACAAGAAGTGCATTGTTTTGTAAATGTACCTTTGTTCTCATCTTTTTTATTGCGATCGGATTCTCTATACAACAAGCATGGCTCACCTAAAGGTGTTACGGAGTGCTTTCCTGGATGAGATACCTGTTTGGGAAGCTCTGAACGGCTCCTCGTTCATGATTGTCATATTTTCGATAATTTATGGAATCAACACACCCCAATCCTCGCAGAACCCAACCTCTTACTACACAAACGACCGGCGTGCTGCTCTTCTTCCTCTCTATCGTGGTTCGGTACATCTTGGCATGGGGGCATATTTCCTGCTATGCTGGCTATTTCTGCTGCGTCTTTTTCTGCGAGATCTTTATGCGTTTGTCTCTTTTCCTCTCCTGCGTAAGATGGTTCGCAAACGCTGCATCTGAATTGCTGCGTCTCCTCCTTTGGTGTGCGTTAGGGGCAGGCAGGGATAAGGGATACGCATTTTGTAAGGTGTAATAGCAACAGGCGTAGTTATCAAGAGATGTTTTTGAGACCTGATCCAGGGCCTACGGTTCCTTTATGATTTACTATTTCCATCGTGAGACTAATTGGGATCTTGAAGTGTGACTGGTAGCAGCTGTATGACTATGTCATAAAAGGGTATGTAATGAATAGCATCTGAGTGCATCTATAAATCATCAGTTCTCGATCCAATCACGAACAGCTTGATTAGTCAAGTCTACCTGGACACGAGCTCTGTGTATTGTGAATGGGCAATTATTCAGGTGAATTTTGAAGAACTCCGCTCCGCATCACGTTGAACTTGTATAGTAATAGAAGCATGTTGTTCTCCAATAAGCTTACTTTTATAAAAGCAATATATATATATAAGATGGAAGAAAGTAAATAAGGTACACGATAAAAACAAGTACATCATAGACATCGGGAAAGGAAAGGAAGGTACTTAGCAGGGATTGTTAGGAAATATCTTAACCGCACCCCAAGTCTGGTTGTTAATCGCAACCCCTTCCCCCGAGAAAATGTAAAGAGTCATCACAGCTGGTTAGGCGAGCGAGCTTGAAGCAGCATGCGGAAAGGACAGT
>Ga0247737_1001045_pt1 | contig 11738 bp, 10 predicted proteins | sample UWRJL028104C2_FD_180937 | JGI IMG/M metagenome (GOLD analysis project Ga0247737, IMG submission 180937) | Plant litter microbial communities from Arlington Agricultural Research Station in Wisconsin, United States - UWRJ-L028-104C-2 | ecosystem: Environmental > Terrestrial > Plant litter >...
TGCGCGAATCTCGACAAGATCGGCCAAGCCCGCTGCGTCGAGGTTGGCGCAAGCACGCGCGACCTTGGTCGGCTCCAACTCGCTGCCGATGAGTTGCCCGCCACCATTATCGCGCAGGGCAGCCGCCAGGTAGATGGTCGAGATCCCCATCGAAGTGCCGAACTCGACGATCCTGGTCGCCTTGCTCGCGCGGCCCATGGCGTAGAGGAAACGCCCGAAGTCAGGCGACACCGCGAGAAAATTATCGGCGTAGCCACTGTAGATCGTCCGATAGTCCGCGCGTTCCTGGGCGAGGATGTCGGACACCACTTGCTCCGCACCGCCTGGACCGTTGAAGGCGGCCGTCATCGCTTCGAAATGCTCGCTGTCCGACGCTTCGGCATCCTGATGGAGGGTTTTCAGAAGATCGGCGACACGGCTGCTGGCGAGAGTGGTCATTCGTGATCCTTCATCCATGAGCCGATGCGGCCTCGACGGGGTGATAGGGATCGGATATCGGCGCATGGCTGTGGCGTCATTACGAAGACGGGACAGAATGTTATCGCTTCTCGCCACCGAGCGTTCTCGCCTGGAGCCTGGACATGCCAATCCTCAATGACCTCGAAGACGTGGATTGGATCGATCCCGACGACGTCCCGCGACCGATCGTCGCCTTCGGTGCAAAGATGTCCGATGCCGATGGGTTCGAGCTGGAGCCGCACCGCCACAAGAAGGGCCAGATGCTGCTCGTCCAGCGCGGCGCGCTCAGTTGCGAAGTGGAAGGAGGACTGTGGATCGTTCCCCCCCGCAGCGCCGTCTGGATCCCTGGCGGGGCACTCCACGCCATCAGGGCAACGGGCGCGCTCGAAGGCTATAACGCGTTCGTCGATCCCGAGGTTTCCGTCCGCCTGCCCGAGGCCTGCTGCGCGGTTTCAGTGACGCCGCTGCTTCGCGAGCTTCTGACGCGGGCAGCGCATCTGCCCTATCTGTATAAGGAAGGCGGCGCCAACGCCCGCCTTGTGGATGTGCTGCTGGATGAACTCGCGGCGGCGCAGGTCGAGGATCTGCATTTGCCGATGCCGACCCACCCGCGCCTTCGCCGGATCGTCGACGAAATGATGGCGTCGCCTGCTGACCGCGGCACCTTGGGAATCTGGGCGCAGCGCGCCGGCATGAGCCAGCGCACACTGGAGCGTCAGATCAATCGTGAGACGGGCATGAGTTTCGGTCGCTGGCGGCAGCAGCTCAGCGTTGTGCTGGCGGTGAAGTGGCTGGCGGCGGGTATCTCGATCCAGCAGGTGGCGGGCGACCTGGGATATGAGAGCGTGCCGAGCTTTGTGACGATGTTCCGCAAGGCGCTTGGTACGTCGCCCGGGCGGTACATGACGGAGCGTCACTCCGGCTGACGAGCGAGCTTCGTCCCGCAGGATCGAGGCGCGCTTGTCGCGATAGTGGCTGACCTTCAAAAAGCGGCGAAACGCGGGAGAGCCATTTCCGGCGCGGGAGTCGGGGGCTATTGTTGCTTCCAGCAGGCGGCCGCGCCCGTTTTGGCCAATTTTGAGCCGGCAAAGGGCGCGACGACGTGACAGAGCCGAATGCGGGGAATCAAGCTTGGCGAGTGTTCCCAGGTCGTGACCGGCGCATTTTTACCGCCCGCCGCGTCCCGAAAACCGAGTGCGGCGGTCGTCGCCAACAAGCGCAACGTCGGGATGCGCCTGGCCTATCGCAGGCCGTGGTTCGGCGGGCAGCCGCTGCCCAAACTGAATCAACATGTCGGTCATCGTGTCGCGATCGACAGCTGGTGAGAACAAATAGCCCTGTCCTAGGACGCAGCCGAACGCGCTCAGCTGCGCCGCCTGACTCTCCGTCTCGATGCCCTCGGCTACGACGCGGATACCGAGCTTATCGGCGATACCCAAAAGCCCCTCGATGATCACACTGCTGGAATTTCCGGGCGAGAGGCTGTCAACGAAGCTCTTATCGATCTTGAGAACGTCGACCGGGACGGTCAGCAAATGGGTCAGCGACGCAAAGCCGGTTCCGAAGTCGTCGAGCGCGACGCGCAGTCCGAGCTCGCGCATGGCCTGGATCTCGCGCGCGATGACATGATCGCGGCGGCCCATATAAACATTCTCGGTTATCTCGACGATGAGGTGTTTGAGCGGCACCTTCGCTGCCGCGAACGCGGCGCTGAGCTGGCCGCCGAGCTTCCCGCGGTGGACGTCGGCATAGGACACATTGAGCCCGACATGCTGGACGGGGATGCCAAGATCGAGCCAACTCCTTATGTCGGCGACGATGCAGCCGAGCATGCGCTCCGTCAGGGAGCAGGCGATCTGCGCGTCCGACGTAGCGTCGCTGAAGGCGGCTGCGGGGATGACGTCGCCATTCAAGGCTATGAGGCGGCATAGCGCCTCGACGCCGACAATCTCGCGGGTGTCGAGACGAAAAATCGGCTGATAATAAGCCTCGACCCGTCCCTCGCGCAGCGCTTCCCCAAGATCGCGAATGGCGGTCAGCCGCTTCGTGATCGCCGTCCCGATGCCGGGCCAGTAGCGGACGAAGCCGCCCCTGCCCGTCTCTTTGGCATGGTAGAGGGCGAAGTCTGCCTTCTGCCGAACGGCCTCGGCAGTTCCGTCCCCGATCGACAAAACCGCGCCCCCGATCGTCGCCTGCGGAGAGGTCAGATGCCCGTCACAGGACACCGGCTCGGCCAGGCAATTTAGCAGCCGCTGGGCCGTTCCGGAGATATCTCTAAGGTCTTCCGGCGATTCCCAGATGATCGCGAATTCGTCGCCCCCGATCCGGAAAGCCCTTGCCGGCGTCGAGGCAACGGCCAGCCGGGACGAGACCTTCCGCAAGAGTTCGTCGCCAACATGATGACCGAACGTGTCGTTCGTGACCTTCAGATTGTCGAGATCGAGGATCATGATCGCCCACGCACCGGGCTCGTCGCAGCTGAGTTCCCCCAACGCGTGATTGAAGGAGGCACGGTTCAAAAGCCCGGTCAGGTCGTCGACGTTCGCCTTGCGCTCATGCTCAAGTACCCGGACGTGTCTCTCCATCGCGATGGCGCAAAGATGGGTGCACTGCGCAACGATGCGCTTTTCTTCCGCCGTGGGACCGCGCCGTTCACGATAGTAGATCGCGAAGGTCCCAAGCACGGCGCCGGTTGCATCGCTGATCGGGCTCGACCAGCACGCTACCAGTCCGAGCGGCAAGGCAAGGTGGCTGAATCCGGCCCATTTGGGATCGGTCGCGATATCAGCTGATACTACGGGCCCTTTGATATAGGCTGCGGTCCCACACGAGCCAGCCTCGGGCCCAATCGGCACGCCATCGAGCGCGGCAGAGTATTCAGGCGGCAGGCTTGGCGCCGATAGCGGACGCAGCAAGCCCGAGCTATCGACCGCTATCACCGAACAAATCCCATTCGGCAGCAACGCTTCGACTTCCACGCACAGCCGGTCGGTCGTGGCCTCGAGCCCATGTCCGGTCGCAATCATCTCTAATATGATGTTTTGGAGGGGAAGCACGGCAAGCCAATCGTGAGAGGATAGCCGAACATCCTATGACGACTCCATCAAGGCGCCGTGATGTTATTGAGTTAATTTCACGTAATGAAGTGACCTCGCAAGGCGCCTAAAGCGGTCATTTTATTTCGATATCGTTATGGAATTCGTGCGCTAGTCGACCCTTGCGCACAATAGAGAGGCGCGCGCGCTTGCACGCCTTATCAGCGACCTAGACAGATATTATTTGGCGACTTTGCGCGCCTTCGCGAGCGCGACCTCGAAGTCGGCCCGGAATTCGGTGACGAGTTTCGGCAGCGTGTCGCGATCGACGAATGCGTCCGCCTTGCCGCCCTTTCGCCGCGCTTCCCGCTCGAGCACGTCTGCCATCTCGGGATGGCTGGTCAGGACGATGTCCGCCTGCATGGCCGCGAGTTTGGTGAAGGTCGTCCGATAGTCCTCGGCGATCGCGGGATACGTCCGGTTCCCGACGAGGGTGTTGCCGGAAACGGCGATGCTGCACAGGAACAGGACGCGGCGCACCGCGCCCCTGTCGCGAACAGCATGCTCCAGCTCGTGCAGCCTTTCGTGTGGCTTGGCGTCAGGTGCGCCCGTTCCTTCAGGTAGCGGTCGTCGGCACGGACCCTGGCCATCCAGCTGCCCTTCCGGGCACCTTTGAGGTATCCAACATGCCTACCCTCACCAATCGCTCTCCAATAGGGGTCACGACGCGACTGCAGGCGCGCGCGGGCCATGCGATCCTATCAAATGCTGATCGTGATCCGGGATATGGGCAAGCCGCCCCTGCCGTCGATGGACGTTTTTTACTAGCTTCTTGAGGGCTGAGCACCAGTCGGCTCGGCATGCGCGGCTGCACGCCGGGAATGCGGTTCCGCACAAGGTTCGAATGATTTCAGAGCAATGCTGGGGTCGGTTCCGCGGCGAATTCTCTGTTTGCCGCCAGCGTATAGTCCCCGAGAAACTGGGACCCGCGCCTCCTCGCAAATCATAGGCGTCGAGCCATCGCGCCGCATGAGCGCAGTATCCAGCGAGATCGAGCGAATGTCCGCATTGAAGCGGGAAAGGTGCCAGGCCATCTGCGGATCGGTCAACTCAAGCAGTGCACCGCCCTCGCCCCCGGACATGGCAGACTTCGACCACGTGGCGTTACCCGTCAGCAGGCTCCAGTACGATGTGGCCAACTGCGGTGTTGCTGGCGGGCACATGATAGTGACGATGCAGTTGGCGGGTGGTCTTGCCCATGGCGCCGCGCATGATCAGCCACATCACCATTTCGATGCCTTCGCTACCTGTCTCGCGCAGATATTCGAGATGGGGGACGTGGCGCAGCTCGTCGCTGTCGCCCACCAGGCGATCGAGGAAGCGATTGTCCCAATCGCGATTGATCAGCCCGGCGCGCTTGCCCTGCAGTTGATGGCTGAGCCCGCCCGTTCCCCAGACCTGCACGTTCAGATCCTGCGGGAAACTCGCAACCGCGCGCGCGATCGCCTCGCCGAGCGCCCAGCAGCGATTGCCCGAGGGCGGCGGATAGGTGACGACGTTCACCGCGAGCGGGATGACCTTGCACGGCCAGGCCGGCACTTCGCCGAACACCACCGACAGCGGCACGGTCAGGCCGTGATCCACGTCCATCTCGTTGATGATGGTCATGTCGAATTCGTCGAGGATCAGGCTCTGCGCGATATGCCAGGCGAGATCGGGATGGCCCTCGACCACCGGCACCTTGCGAGGGCCCCAGCCCTCGTCGGCGGGCTTGAAGCTCTCGCCGCAACCGATCGCGAAGGTGGGGATGATCCGCATGTCGAAGGCCGAGGCGTGATCGTTGAAGACGAGGATCACGACATCCGGTCTGGCCACGTCCCGCTCCCAGGCGCGGGTCCAGTCATAGCCGGCCAGAACGGGCCGCCAATAAGGGTCTTCGGTCTTGCCGTGGTCGATCGCTGCGCCGATCGCCGGCACATGGCTGGTCCCGACGCCTGCGGTGATGCGTGCCATATCTAGCGTCCTTCGGGTCTGATCGGGCTGTTCGGGATTTCCCCCGCGGCCTCGGCCACGGCCGCGAGCGCGGCCTGCTCGCGCTTCGATTTGAGGCCTTCGGGCGACCGGCCGCCTGCGATCATCATCGCCTGATAGTCTTCCAGCGTCATGCCCGACATGGTCGATACACCCTGGACGAAGCTCTGCCCGTCCGAGGCGATGACCTTTGCGAGGAAATAGATGTTGCCGCCCAGCTCGAGCAGCCGGCCGTAATCGCGTGCCAGCAGCGCATTGCTTTGTGCGTCACTCAGCTTCCAGTCCGCCAGATAGGCAGCCTCGTCGGCGCGCCAGCGGTCGCGGTTCGCGGCGTGCATCAGGCTCATGCAGCACTGGTTGAGATGATATCCCTGCCGCGCGCGACGCGCCGTGAAGACATATGTGCCGGGAATATCCTCGAGCTCTTCGAGATAGGCGGCGATGTCCATCAACCCTGTCCTTTCGGCGTACAGCCCTGTTTCGCCTGGAAATCCCCGATCCATTCGGCCGTCGCGCGCAGGCCGCCGAACGGGTAGAAATGGAGAAGGACGTCGCCGTGCCGCGCCGGATCGAAGCGCTCGCCCAGTTCCTCGATCAACCGGTCCGGCCCTGCGCTCGACAGCAACCGGGTGACCGACAAGCCGTATCTGGCCATTACTGACGCCGACGCCGCAACGCCGCAGCGCGCAGCGAATCCCAACAGCCGCTTGACGCTTGCCGGCCCCGGAACGCCGAGGCGTATCGTTGCGTCGATGCCGGCACTCCGGACCTGCTCGACCCAGTCGAGCATCGGCCCTGCGTTGAACCCGAACTGGGTGACGATCGCGAAATCATGCCCCCCCTGCAGCAGCAGGTCGCGCTTGTCGCGGATCGCCTGCCAGAGCTTGTCGTTGCCGATATCGGCATGACCCTCCGGATAGCCGGAGATGCCGACTCGCCTGATGCCATACTCCGCAAGCATGCCCGATCGGATCAGCGACAGCGCGTCGGGATAGGGCCCCATCGGCGTCGGCGGATCGCCGGCGACGACAAAGGCATGATCGTTACCGACATCGCGTTGGAGCGCTGCGAGAAAGCCGCGCAGCTCGTCCGCCGACTGCAGCCGGCGCGCCGAGATATGCGGGATCGGCACGAAGCCAAGTTGCTTCACGCGCCGCGCGGTCGCCACCCGCGTCTCGAACGTCTCGCCGGGCAGGAAAGTGACCGGCACCTTGGTGCCTTGCGGTATCAGCCCAGCCGCCTCATCGAGGCGCGCCGCATCCTTGGCCGTGATCTCGATCGACCAGCGGTCGATCAGCGCGCAGGTCCTGCTCACCCCGTGTACCGGTGCTTGCATCATGATCACGGCCTTTCGGATTTGGCGCGGCAGGGTTCAGGCGGGCTGCCTGTTCCGCCAGCTCTCGGCATAGGCGTCGCGCGCAACCTCGGAATATGGCACCGGGCTGACCACGGCCTTTATCTCGGTCTGGACGTGACGCTCCACGGTGGGCTTGCGCGTTCCGCCGTCCGGCTCTCCCCACAACAACGTCACTTCGGTGCCCGGCTCGGCATAGGCCTCGTCGACCATCGCCAGGGTCAGCATGCGGCCTTCGTTCCAGCTATAGCCGATCCAGGTCGACAGGCCGACCGTCCCACCATCGGCGAGGACGCAATCGAACGGGTGCATCGAATAGACCGCCGACGGAAAGTCGATGAACTTTGCGCGGTCGCCCTTGCTGAACATCGAGCTCATCACGCGCAGCACGTCTTCATTGTCGAGCGCCAGCGTCACCTTGCGGCGATGCGGTCCCTCGGCCATCTTCTCGAGCGCTTCGCGGCCGATGAAGTCGTGGTCGAACTTGACGAACGGGCCATAACCCAGGTCCCAGGGCGTCAGATAATAATCTTCGATACTCTTGCCGACAAAGCTGCCGCCGATCGATGCTTTCGCCTCATAGGATGTGTCAGTGAGCCACTCGCGATAGGCCTTCAGGCTTTCACCGGTATAGACTGCCGGTAGCGGCGACGGGATCCAGCCCGATTCAAGCGTGTTCGACGCATAGGTGCGGCCGCCGACCAGCTTCATGTCGAACGCCTTTCCGGCTTCCACCAGCGCGCCATGGATCGCCTGATAGTCTTCCCATGGGCCGAACAATTCATAACCGGGCTGTCCGGCCATGCCGTGGCGTAACGCGCGGACATCCTTGCCGGCGATCTGCAGCGTGGTCATGTTGAAGAACTTCAGCATCGGCACCTCGCCGCCGATCGCCTTTTCCATCACCTTGAAGGCGTCGGGGCCTTGGATCTGGAAGCGATAGGATTTGCGCTTGCCGTCGCTGCGCATCGCGGTGCGCTCGTCGCGCTCGACGGTGACGTCCCAGTCGCCGGTCGCGGCGTGATATTCCACCCATTCGATGCACGGCGCGCGGCCGACCAGATTGAACGAATTCTCCGCAAGATAGAACAGGATGCCGTCGCCGATGACATAACCGTCAGGGGTGACCGGCACCCATTGCTTCGCCTTGTCGACCGTAAACCCCTTGAAGCTGTTCACCCCCAGATGGTTGAGCAGCGCGAACGCGTCCGGCCCCTGAATCGCCAGATCGACCATGTGGTACGACTGGTTGAACAGGATGGCGCTATGCTGCCAGGCCCATTGCTCCTCGCGCCAGTTGGAATATTCGGCGGGCACGCCGGGATAGGCATTGGGTCCGGTCTGCTGGTTGCGCAACAGATCGACGATGTCGCCGGCCCCGGCCAGTACCTGTTCAAGAGTGCTCATGGTCATCCTTTCGCTTGATGATGTTATCGCTCGAGCCAGCGGCGCAGCGCGGCGGTGACCGCCTCCGGCGCTTCGACCGGTGCCATGTGGCCGCTGGCGTCGAATATCGTGAGGTCGCTGCCGCGGATTGCCGCGGCGATTTCCTGGTGCTGTTCGACCGGGCTCCACTGATCCTGTCGCCCGACACCGACCAGCGTCGGGACGGCGATGGTCGGGAGCAGGTCGCGCGGGTCGGCCCGGGCCAGCAGCGCGTCGATCTGCGCCTCGAACATCGCAAGTCCGCCGCGGCGGCACATCCTGCGCAGCGGATCGACGATTCCGGGCACGCCGCGGTGCTCGGGCAGCAGCATCGGGGGCAGCCATTCGTCGATCAGCGCATCCACGCCGCGCGCCTTTCCGAGCGCCACCTGCGCCAGTCGCTTGTCCGCCTCACCCGGCCTGACCGGGTGAATGCCGGTATCGAGCAGCGCCAGTTTCTCCACACGTTCCGGCGCCTGCCGCATGATCTCCAGGGCGACCCGCGCACCCATCGAGTGCCCGGCAAGGGCAAAGCGCGGCGGGGCGATCGCCAGAGCGCGCGCCGCCATGTCGACCAGGCTGCTGGCGTCGCCATAATCGGGCACCAGGGGCGCGAAATCCGACAATGACCCGAGCTGCTGCACCCAGATCGTCCGGTCGCACCAAAGACCGGGTAACAATAGCAGCGAGACAGGTTCATTCGCACTCATGAAAACTTCATGTAGACGAACCATTTCCGCGCGGCTAGGTCAAAATCAGTCTCAGGCCTACGATCGCCAGAACGCGGTGGGGGAGCGAAGCGGACGTGCCGATCACCAACAGCCTGAAAGCAGATGACATAGCCGAGTTGGCGGAGGGGGACGCGCGTCGCATCCTCCTGAATTCCCCGCTGCACTGGCGTCAGGTCGCCATAATCGCGCTGTGCATTCTCCTGAACGCGCTCGACGGTTTCGATGTCCTCGCGATCAGCTTCGCGGCGCCCGGCATCGCGGCCGAGTGGCAGGTCGACCGTGCGGCACTTGGCATAGCACTGTCGATGGAACTGATCGGCATGGGGCTGGGCTCGATCCTGCTGGGGCAGGTGGCGGACCGGATCGGGCGGCGACCGATCATTCTCGGCTGCCTGATCGTCATGGCCGCCGGAATGGCGCTGGCCAGCCGGGCCTACTCGATCGAGACCCTGTCCTTCTGGCGGTTGCTGACCGGCATCGGCATCGGCGGCATGCTTGCCACGATCAGCGCGACGGTGGCGGAGGCGTCCAATGCGCGCCGCCGTAACCTCGCGGTCGCCCTGATGTCATGCGGCTATCCGCTCGGCGCGGTACTCGGCGGGTCGATCGCCTCCGTCCTGCTGGTGAGACATGACTGGCGTGCCGTGTTCGAATTCGGCGCGCTGGCGACGGCCGCCTGCCTCCCGCTCGCCTGGTGGCTGGTGCCGGAATCGATCGAATTCCTGCTCTCACGCGGCCGCCCGAGCGATGTGGCGCGGGTGGATCGCATCATGCGCCGGCTCGGACATTCGGGCATCGAGCATACGGCACCGGCCACTGTCGCCGCGCGAGCGCCGCAGGCGACGGTGTGGCGCGGGGCCTCGGCGCGGACGACCGTCTTTCTCACCCTCGCCTATTTCACGCACATCCTGACCTTCTATTTCCTCGTCAAATGGATCCCGAAAGTGGTGGTCGATATGGGCTTTCCGGCATCGGCGGCTGGTGGTGTGCTGGTCTGGACCAATGTCGGCGGCGCGGCGGGTGCCCTGTTGTTCAGCGCCTTGGTGACGGTAATCGACGTACGGCGGCTGACGATCGCCTTTCTCGCCTTGTCGAGCGGCGCCGTCATGCTGTTCGGGCAGAGCCCCGCCGACCTCTCGCAACTGTCGCTCCTCGCTGCACTGGCCGGCTTCTGCGGTAATGCGGTCATCATCGGAATATACGCGCTGACCGCCGCGAGCTTTCCCGCGGAGCAGCGTGCCAGCGGCGTCGGGGCGGTTATTGGTATCGGTCGTGCGGGCGCCGCACTGGGACCGATTATCGCCGGCTTCCTGTTCGCCGCCGGCTGGCCCCTCCCGCTCGTCGCGATCGCGATGGGCCTCGGCTCGCTGGCCGGCGCCGTCGCGCTGATCGCTCTCGCCCGCGGCCGCGCCGGCTGACGGCATCATCAACCTCACTCGCTCAAGGGTCTTCCATGTCATCCGAACATATCATCACCCTCTCCTGCAAGGATCGGCCCGGCATCGTTGCCACGATCACGACCGCCCTTGCCGAGAGCGGTGCCAATATCCGTGAGGCGCAGCAGTTCAACGACGTGCCGACGGACGGCTTCTTCATGCGGGTAGTGTTCGATATCACCGAACGCGCGGTGGCGGATTTGCGCGACCGACTCGCCGCGCCGGTCGAAGCCTTCGACCTCGATCTCACGCTGCGGCCACGCGACCAGCGCAAGCGCGTCCTGATCCTGGTTTCGAAATTCGATCATTGCCTGGGCGATCTGCTCTACCGGAACCGGCTGGGCGAACTCCCGATGGATATCGTCGGAATCATCGGCAATCACCCGCGCGAGGCACTGACGATCTCGCTGATCGGCGATGTCCCCTTCCATTATCTGCCCGTGACCAGGGAAACCAAGCCGCTACAGGAAGCGAAGATCAAGCAACTGGTGGAGGACACCGGCGCCGATCTGGTTGTGCTGGCGCGCTACATGCAGATCCTCTCGGACGATCTCTCGCACTTCCTCGCCGGCCGCTGCATCAACATCCACCACAGCTTCCTGCCGGGCTTCAAGGGCGCCAAGCCCTATCACCAGGCGCATGAGCGCGGGGTCAAGCTGATCGGGGCGACCGCGCATTTCGTGACCGCGGATCTCGATGAAGGTCCGATCATCGAACAGGATGTCGAACATATCGGGCATGCCGACACGCCGGACGATCTGGTTAGGAAAGGCCGGGACATCGAGCGACGAGTGCTCGCGCGCGCGGTGCGCCTGTATGTCGAGGACCGGATTTTGCTGAGCGGCGGCAGGACGATCGTGTTCAAGCACTGACCGGCACCCGCGCGACGCGCCCTGCCGTCTTCACCGCGCGGTGGCGATTAGTCGCTCACGAAGCCAGGAGAGGCCCCGGTCGGCGGCGCGAGCGCTGTGAAACTGCATCATCTCGCGCATCACCGGCAACGCAAAAGGCGGCTCGCGCAGCACCAGCGACAATTGCGGGGCGAGTTCACGGGCCAGCCGTTCATGCATCAGGGCGAGGCGTGTCGTGCCGGGCAGCATCCACGGAACCTGGGTAAATGCGGCGCAGATCACCTCGATCCGGCGTAGCTCGCCGCTCCCACGGATGAAATTGTCGATGAAGGTCCCGTCGCGCGAGACGCTCACGACAACGTGCCCGCTGGCGTAAAAGGTTTCCGCATCCAGCGGGCCCTGAAGGGCTGGGTTGC
>Ga0247737_1001046_pt1 | contig 11733 bp, 7 predicted proteins | sample UWRJL028104C2_FD_180937 | JGI IMG/M metagenome (GOLD analysis project Ga0247737, IMG submission 180937) | Plant litter microbial communities from Arlington Agricultural Research Station in Wisconsin, United States - UWRJ-L028-104C-2 | ecosystem: Environmental > Terrestrial > Plant litter >...
CGGCACGACGAGCGTTGCTCTCGCGGCGAGTGTTGCTCTCCTTCCAGCTGATACTTCCCTTCCGGCCGTTGGCCGGACGCTTGGCATCCGACTTGCGACGGACATATGGGTTCTCATCGGGATTCTCGCCCAGATCATAGCGGAGGTTGTTGACGACGTATCTCTCCTCGACAACATCACATCGCTCTGCCAAGTCTCTCTGAGCAACCTCCGAATTGATCTTCTCCAACTTTGTAAAGTAGTCGGGGTGGGTAGTAGCAGACAAACCACTAAGCACACCTTGTTGTGCCAGGAGCAAGCTGCCAGTGCAGACCGAGAAGAGGGTACGTTCCTTCTCGGGGTATTTCTTTTGCACATCGGAGTATGCCTTGATAATGCCTAGAGGCTCCGATTTGGTCTTGAGAACTTTCTCTACACCACCGCCGGGAATGATGAGGATGTCAAAGTCCTTGAGAGTGGCATAAGCCTCTTTGTAGCTGATGGTAGCACGGATACTAGCATTCTGTGCGGTGACAGTATGCTCATCAGAAGCTACGAAGGTAATGTTGAAAGCTTTGGTGTCTATGTTGATGAGGATGTTAGCGCTGTTTACCCCACAAACCCCGCAATTTGGACCCTGCAAAATAACAATGGCGAACTGGGGAGAAATGGCAGTTGAGGAAGTCAATAGCAAAATTAAATGGCTTACTGGCATCATTGATGTTGTGCTGAGCATGGGAGAGGATTTCGAGAGGTCCGGCAAAGTCCAATGTGTCCATTTCAGGGTGAAGCGCCATCAAGACGCGAATGACAGGAATATCTTGGGTTGCCATGATGTTGAATGTAGGGAAGTATTGAAGGAATTGTGTTGAAGGTAGATTTGTATGGTTTGATGGAATTGAGCTTGATCTGATGAGTTTCTTTGTCTGGAATGTTTCTTGATTGATTGAAGAAAGAGGGAAGTGAAGAAAGTGAGGTTGGAGTACACGAGTACATGACTTATGCTTATGAGCTCCCAAAGCTCACGTGTCCAATTGCGGGGTAATAGCGTGGAGGTGCTAGCGCCGATCTTTCTCTTAGCAATGGAAACACGATAGTCCTTACAGGTGTGATACATAGATAGGTAGCAAAAGAAGCTGGTTTGCAGAAAGTACGGTCTAACATGTCGTCAAATCCTATATGGTCTTCATCAGTGACTTTCATCAGTTGCAATTACTGTAAGAGACACAATACCCGAAATGTTTATGTTAGTCAGGGGACAGGTCTTGGCTTGTGTAACCTTATTGATGACCCCTCACTTTTCCCAATTACAAGATAGCCAGCTGCTAAATCATCGGGTACAAGAAGTACATAAGAAAGAGTAGGTTGAGGACTGTCTTAAGTCTTATCTCAAATCCACATTTTTATTGAGTTTACAGAATTAACCTAGCTCTATTTTAGAGTTCTCCGCTAGTTGTCCCTCCTCCAAATCAGAATGACCTGTTTCCATATAATTCGGGAAAATATGTTGAGCCAGCTTAGACTTGGATGGGTTGAGTTGATCTAGACGGCTCTTTGGGAGATGTATAAGGGGAGTAAGTATGTTTTTGTTGGAGTGATAAGTACCGTTGTACTAGGAGCTTCGTACCTTTCACCGGCCATTAAGATACCGAGAAAACGGAGAAGCGCGAAACTTGATTCCTGCTGCGGAGTAAAAAGTCGTAAGAACCGCTAGCTTCTACGGGGAGAGTTAGTCTAAATGCATCCGTGGTTTGGGTGGATACAGAGTAGATAGCTATGGCCTATCCCACCGTGTAAGTGAGTGATATCTCGGTTAATTATCCGCTAATTCACTATATCTGCCATCAAGTCAGTGCGTGAGAGCAGCCTTGAAGCATACCAATGACTATTATATCTGTAAAATATTTGGGGCTATATTGCTTTCAGTTACCCTCAAGCCCTTAGATACGGAAACCCTGTTGATAACTCAATGTGCTTGGTACCGTCGTTAGTAGAGACAAAGCTTCATGCGGTACCATTCTGAATTGTTCTGTATAGAAATGCACAATGTCATCAACATGCTAATAACACCATTGGATAATCTCGAACCAATTGGCAACCTGTAGTATCCCTAAAACATTACAAAGAGTAGTAATCAGCCACGGTTCAAATGCAAGAATAGGTAGATAGATTCTGGAGATCCCGTTGCGGCGCTGCTACTGCTGCTGCTGTTGCTACTGCTATTACTGTTCCTGCTCCTTCTCCTGCTCCGATAAAAATTTCCTAGCCGCCAACGAACATCAAAAAAGAGAAAGTGAAATGTGCACATTGAATTACGCATTCGAAATCCGAACAGTCTGCAGACTAGAGAGAGAAAGGGCTGCTCCGGAGCATTCAGCCTACATACAGAGTAATGATCCAATTCACCCTTGGGAGGAAAAAAAATAGGGTTATGAAGTGGTCCTAATATATCGAAAGCGATAAAATCAAATATATAGCCTCCGATACTGCTCCGATCATATGCGGAATGTAATTTGGGGCTTATGAGTTCTCTGATCGGACTCGCTACCGCGAATTATCGACCAAGTCAAGTTCACACGGTTAGATACCACCCGTTCAGAAGAAGTTACGTAGTCACATATCGACCCCACCGCTAAACTCAAGTCCGTGCCTGCACCAAGGCTCCCGATTTCCATACGTAAAAGTTCCACAGCTTATCACTCATAGTCAAAGAAAATCTCCTTAGCACATCGATCTAAATTGTAGTATGTATGTATATGGGAGAGAGATCGTTCACCGACCCTTCAGTAGGTAAGCCTAATTGAAATATAGAAGAACTTGAGGCTAGCATTATTGTTTAAGATATTTCCAAGACTGTACCTTGATATACTTCGCAACTAGGTGGTGGCTCTAATTATTAAATAGATTTACGAGATAGCGAACTTGTATATAAGTGGAATAGAATGATAAGACTATTGAAGTGAACTACAAGATATTTCTGTGGATTAAAACTACAGGTTTGAATTGACGTATGCCATAATGGAGACACACCAGTTACCAATAGTGAAATCTAAAAGACAGGCACGAGGGAAAAAGATCAAATCAGACCGCAAGCAATTCAGCTGCCTCTCGACCAATTAATACCTATTCTCTCAAACCGCTTCTCACAAGTAGGCGAATTTTTATCTTTAGCTACCATACCTCATGCCACTAGTTCCTACATATCTAGGCATATGTATAACATGTCTGGGAGTTGTGTAGGAGTTTCGGGTTCCAAGTTAGCATGCTGTTTAAAAAGCCACGTCCCTAAATCCTTTCGTTACCTATTTCAATCCTTAATTCTATGGTCTAGACTGATTGCGGCGCTGTGTGTTTAGGAATATACCGCTAGTCACTTGCCAAGACTTCTATCAAAGCCTGCAGCCGACGCTGCTCGTAGTGAATAGGGTGACCCTATCTTCTGCGTCTTGAATCGTCAAAGGCATTCGTCCTCTCAAAGAAGCCGGAATTGCATTGGGTCCACCTTCCGACACAACGCCAGGTTTGCTTGCTTCTTCGCATTACCCAACGGTTGCTCGTCCACCCCACAATCCGTACTCCACCCACATCCCGACAAAAGGATTGTTTGGATATGCTCAGTGCTCCTGAACACATATTGTAATATGGGTGCAGCACCAGAAGGTGCAGAAACTGAACATATCAATGGTATCGTTTTATTAAGATCGGGCTCTTTATTGTCAGCACTGTGCGTCCAAGTGTCATCCTTGCTTTCACTGGCAGTGTTTCTAATTTTGTTAGCGCCTTGTAAAGTAAGAATCTGATTAGATTTGATTAGGATGCCAAGAGCCGCATAACGGAGCAATCCACACAAAGGAAAAGCAAAAGAGCCCAAGGGAGCAGCGAGATTGGATGATGTCAGATCTGATAAGAAATGGCCGCCGTAGTCGGTGGGGATATATGGTTGGCGACGTGGATAGAAGTGGGCTAGCGGATGCTGGATATTGGATATTACCATTACAGCATGGGAAGAGACATTCCTGACACTTGACTCTTGTCTCTTGACTGTTGGCTAGCGAGAAATGATGAGAGGATGATCCCTCGGAGCTGTGTGTCTGCAATCTGTCCCCATCTGGAAGTAAGTATTGCAGCCCCTTGAGGTGTGCGTACCACGTCAGTTTTGGTGTGAGGTTGGCGTACCTTGATCGTCCTGTACAAAGACCGGGCGACAGAGATGGCGTCGTGCGGATATGCTTCCTTCAGCTGCCGTCAGCACTGTCCGTGGTGTCAGGTCACATCATGCAGTAAATACGGTGCAGAGGCAGTATTCACAGTGCCACAGCTCATCTCAGCTCGGTGCAATGTCCCGCCCAGTGTCCCGCCCAGAGTCAATACCAGCTCGTATATATCATATCAGATTGGGATTTGATCTGATAAAGTCCACTCCCCGGTCGGTCCCAGGAGATCTTGAGTCGTTAGCGGTGTCGGCCGGGCGGCCCATTATGCCCTCCAGGCCACAAATGCATCGATCGTCAGGATTGTTCACTGTTGTGCCTCTAGGTACAAATGGCAGAATCTGCGAAAAGGTGCAGGTAAAGCATTGGATCATACCGTAGAGTCTGCAGCTCACCGTCTATTCTCCATAAGCCGTACTGCGATGCCGTGGAAGAAGATGGTGCGGCGATGGCCGGGCTGGGAATTGCGGTCAAGGGTGAAATCGGCAATCAGAAGGACATAGAAAAGTAAGACGTGCACCGCAAATGCACTACGCAAGCTAGCGCACGTGCTGGGCTCCGTAGTTGGTTCCGCCCGATTGATAATAAGTAGGTAATACCCTCCTCCTCTTCCCTCATCTCACAGCAATGATGAAGTAATAGTCGCTGACTTATTCTTTCCATATTGCCCTGATTGCTTGACAAAGACTTACCACCACGACCAAGCCGCGATATTCACATTGGCTTTGGGCAAACAGAATACTTATATCTGCCACGCCAATTGATCTCTCCACCCCTCCATTGAATTTTTATTTGTTCGGGTACAGCACATGCTCACGACTCTGCGATCACGATCCGCCACCATGTTATCTCGTCCCCTCGCAATCCGAGGCCTCACCACCGGTCACTGCATACCCGAAGAACCGGTTGCAGAAAGCCCGCGAAGTACTGCCCCGTCGCTCACATATTCGTCCAGTTCCGACGAGCCAGAAGAGCCACCTCGACCTCGCCGGGCGAGCACAAGATTGATCTCTCAAAGTGCTGCCGATGTACAAAGATTGATTGGGGAGCCCGGGACTCGATTGATCGAAAAATGCTGTGGAGGAGGCTGCTGCATGGAAGTCAAGAAGCAGGATGGACTCACCTTTGAACGTGTACCAGTGCCAGACAACAAAGCATATCAAGCATTACAATTGAAGATTGGTCCTATTCCCACGAAACTCACGAGCATACCCGATGTACCTCACAGCACTGTTGCTCTCTTACCATGCAAGAAGGATGCCGTCCCGGCCCCTGCCGACTCCACCATGATCAGTGACCTCAAGGATGAGTCGACCGATTTTACTCCGGTGCCAGCAATCAAGGAGGAAGTCAAGTCAGACATTGACACTAAGGTTCACCCACCCAATTTTGTCCAACCTCACCCTCCATATAACGTGTTTTCGGCGAAAATATTCAACTGCCGCGAGCTTACTCGACCAGGCGCGGAGAAAAGAACATACCACTTTGATCTCGACGTGACGGATTATCCCGAGGAAATGGGATTGGATTTCAAGGTAGGAGGAGCAATTGGAGTCATGGCACCTAACGAACCATCTGTGGTCGAGGAGTTGATGGATCTTCTTTTGATCCCCAAATTTCTTCGAGATCGCCCGGTCTTGTTGAAAACTGGTAGTGGACGTTGGCCGACTGTGTGGGGTGAAGATGAACCACGCGAACTCATTACCACACGTCGTGACCTCTTGACATGGTGTTCCGATATTCAGTCCTACCCGCCCACCAAGCCTCTTCTGCGCCTTCTCGCCGAGCACGCTACTGATCCCAATGAAAAGAAGATCCTCCTCTACATGTGCTCTGCCGAGGGTCAAGGAGTATTCTGCGATTTCCGAACCGGTCCATACGTTACCATCAACCAACTCCTCCATGCCTTCCCATCATCCAAGCCACCTCTGGACCACCTCATTTCTCAATGCCAACAACTCATGCCACGCTTCTACTCTCTTTCAAACGACCCGCATGAGTCCTGTGTTCCCGCTCTTGGAGGTTGCACCCGACTTGTCGAGATTGCTGTGACTGTCCATGAGACACCACATTGGGCACACAACAACCAGAGAACTGGTGTTGGAAGTGGTTTCTTTGAACGTCAGGCGAGGCTATATCTCGATGCAGAGAAGAAGGGAGAGAAGGTTGATCTTCGAATTCCTATGTTCAAGGGTTTAATGGCAAATCCTCTAGCTAAGGATTTCGTGTCGGATGGACCCATGCTCTTGATTGGCGCTGGTGTTGGTGTAGCACCTTTCCGAGGATTCGTGCAACGTCGCTTGAAGAACGCAAATTGTGCCAATAAAGTCTGGGTTTTGCAAGGTGTCCGCGATTCCTTGCTCGATGAATTGTATAGTGGAGAATGGGGTGTACATGAGGATGAAGTCAAGAAAGTTGTTCAATCAAGAAAGAGTGATGGCACACAGAAGGGCAAATATGTCCAAGACGAGGTGTTGCATCAAGCGGACCTGGTATGGTTCGTCATCAACAGTTTAGATGGTCGAGTCTTTGTATGTGGCTCAAGCAAGGGAATGGGTGAAGGTGTTGAAGCGGCTCTCGTCAAGGTTGCCATGCAAAAGGGCAATCTTGATCAGAAGGATGCTGAAGAGTTCTGGGAGTTAAAGAGAGCAGCCGGTCAGTATACCGCCGAGACCTGGTGAGCGAGTCGGTTTTAGCAATGTATTATGGGGAGCATATTTGCATGTATATATTGGGTCATAATGGCGTTTTCTCTGCGGCATTTTATTGGCGTTTTAGATGAGGAAAGAACGATATTTCCAATAGGGAATCAAAACAAGCAATTGTAAATAAAGAAGGATACACGATACGATGTCTTGGGATTCTGGTAGATAAATGGTCTCTCGAAAGCTACAAAATTCAACACCTCGAGAGTTAATACGAACATACGCTATGACTATAATTCACTTTCGAATGCTTTCTCTCTGTGTCATCTTCTTCTCAGCGTCATCTTATTCTCAGCCTGTCAAGTGAATTCATTTTATTAATGACACCATATAAAATCCGTTAAACCTAGTTCACAATCTAATAATGCCTACTCATTATGTATTACAACAAAATGGTACTAACTAATATATCCTCCAAGGCCAGTCTAGCAAAGAGTGCCACGCCATATAGGCACACGCTCAAATTTCGATGATCAAGCAATCGCTGTACAATACAATATGTCCAACAGCGAGAACAGTGCTGTTACACCACGATCAACAGCTTATACCAAAAGTAGACTAACCATGATCATGGAAAAGTGCACAGGATGCTACATGTTCAAATGCTCTTGAAGGAACCATAGGTTCGTCTCATGTGCACACTTGCTGGCTCCAAGCGCTAGAACGGCATGGTGTGCATGTATACTGTAGAGTTTAATGCTAGCACTACTAATGCTACATCGTCTCAGATATGATTTTAACAAGGATAAACCAGGGTGATGCAATGAGCACTTGTCAAGTGAACCAACGACTCCTAAGGAAGTACTGAATATGTATCGTTCTATTGGTATGTTCATACAGTATAATGTGCTTACCCACTACTCATTGTGATGCTGTTCTGCTGTATCTCTTTAAACCCGTATATGCACAAGTTTCCATGATCTAGTGCATAGCATTTTCATAAACCCCGTCGTGCATGATGCTAACGCCTTCCAAAACCTTCCACAACCCTTCATATCATCGTCATAGTGCTGTTCCTCTAGTCCAGTTTAGGGTTCAGCCCCTCGCCTTCCTCTACATGAATCTCTGCAACGGCGTCTTCATCATCACGGGCTGGAATGCTATAAAGTTCTTCATTCGCCGCCAAATGCGGCGGTATATTGGGCAAAGATGCCATATATCGTGATATATTCTCAGTGTACGCACTGTCGTCCATGTCAGGTACTGGTTCGGGCTCCTCAAAGTCGCCCTCAGCTGGCGTAGCATTATTGAAATCATCAAGACGGCCTCGTCGCGAGCTCGAACCTGCAGACGAGTTGTTTTCAACAACAGCACTACCGACATCACTTCTCTCAAAGACATCGTCTATATTGTTGGCGTCGACTTCTGAACCAGCGCCGGACGCGTAAGTTCTCTTGTTGTCCAAGTCTAAGCCACCCCAGTTCCAATTGCCTATTATAGGTGTCTGCTTTTGCTGGTAATCCATATCTACACCTTCATCCTCGATGCTTGCTTGGAGTGGCAATCCCTCACTCATCTCAACATCGCCTGACAACAGAGGCATGTCATCCGAATCTTGGGCTCCATATGTAGGTAGCTCATCGAGATCCTTCGGATTCATTGTCGTCATTTCGCCACTAACCAAACCATGATTTACGTGGGGACGGCGAGTTGCTCCTACTCCTGTCAAGGCGCTCGGCGATCCACGTAGGGAGGAGTTTGTGACGAGGCCCCGGCCTTCCCCCGAGCCGGCTGTATCATCTTCGGAGGGCTCGGAAGTTTCTGAGGGTTCAGTTGATTTATCATAAGCAGTGTGTATTTGCTGGAATCTTGGGCCACCAAGGGGTACGTCAGATCGTCGACGGTAAAAGAGCAAGTAAGCACTAGATGTCACAATTCGTGAAGTGTCTTTCAGCTTGGATACTGACGAATCTGCTAGTCGTTAGCAACTATTAGTGCATTTGGATCTTGTACGTACCATTATATTCGTACCACTCATGGTCATAGAAGTTCTTTGCAAATGCAGTGTAATGTCCACCGCCGAGACCACCCCAGTGGTCATCGACTGCCAACAGATCGTAGACTTCTTGTTTTCCATCTTGAGCTTCGACGACGCGAGTAGATAAATCTAGGCCCTCAATCGGAAAATCGACTAGAACGTCAAGTTTGTCTCGTCGATACTGACTAGAGCTAAAGCGTTTTAAGTGCACTACAAGAATGTCTGGTGTCCTCCATAACTCGAATTTTTTAGCTGCTCGGCGATGCTCCTTACACCTGGGACAATACCATGTATCTTGCTCTGAAAGGATTTCTTCTCTGCCAAATTCGTCCAAGCAGTCATCGAGAGTAATGCCAGTTTTCTTTCGATGGGTGCGAGCTTTGACTTTGGCAATTCGGGCCTCATCATGTAACAAGTCTAGTTGGTGGTATGTTGGCCTACCATACGAATTATCATCTACATCGTTGTTGCCAAACAAGTGTTCATAGGCGTCTGCAACCCAGTCAACCACGATACCTTCGCCAAGGCGTATAAGAGGGCCATTGTCTGCTATCTCCTGTGGATCCTCGATCTTGGGTGTTTGCTGCCGACGCTGCTGTCCCTTTTTTGAGTAAGTCTTGATAAATTTGCCACGTTTCCTGTGACCTACTCTGACAGTGGACCCAACAGAACGAACCGGAAGAACCTGTACTCAATTAGATAAAATATCAGGAAAAGTAGCTTAAAGGTAAGTGCGAGGGATATAGATGCATAAATTCTATGTTAGAACTTACAACCGGAGTGGGGCCAGAGAGTTCATCCTCATCGCTCGACTCATCATTCATGCGAGTTGTATCAGTGGTGCTATTATGTTGGTCTTCATCCTCATCACTTTCCGATTCAGTTCTGTCAGTACTAGGAACTGATTCATCGTCAGGAATATGAGGGGCTCTTGATGCTAATGTAGGATAGGTCTTGTCTTCGTCCACATCAGTCCAACCTGTAGGCACTAAGTTATTGCTACTTTTGAAATATTTGAGCTGGAACATGTTCTGATATTGAGGGTCCAAAAAGGATCCTGGTTCGAGAAATTTTGGCCGACGCTGTTTGGCGAATGAGGACGCAGGACTACGAGAGGTTAATTAGTGAGCTTGAGCCATGGCAATTATAACTCACAGAGAATTATTGCCTGAGTCTGCTGTGACAGCGACTTGACCATCGACGTGATGGCCATTATTTGAATCCTTCATCCTGATGTCCACAAGACCATCTTCTCCATCTACGGAGTTGGCCACTAATTTGCCCTCCCCGGAAGAATCGGAGCCATTGGTTAACACAAGGTCAGGATCAAGAATATCCTCGGCAGTCTCATCGGCATCATCGAAACTATACGTGGTCAATGTTGCAGCTTTCTCAATGACCTTCCGCTTGATTCTATCTTCATCTCTGGCCTACACAATGTTAGCATGACTTTCTGTCAGGGATTGGCTCAGTGGTTACCTCTTCTGGAGTGAGCATGATGAAATGAGGAATAGGTGAAAGATTCCACTCTTTTCTCGTGCCATATCTTGGTGGAGGATCGGTATTGGGATAGCGATAAAATACAGGAACCAATAACTTGTCAGCCAGGGGATCCTCCCAACCTGGTATCTCTTCTTCCTCGGAGTCGTTGTTGAATGCGAATTTTGATTTCTTCTTTTTTACAAGCCTTGCTGGAGCTGGCCAATTTGTGGGTTTCGCTTCAAGTTCATAAACGTAAATGTTGTCTTGCGCACCAATCTCCTCTGAGGCTATTAAATTATCTCCAAACTGTTTGTAAAATTTGAACTTGAACTCCTCCGCAACGAACAATTGCTCGGCTGGAACGCCAACCTTTTGACTGATAAATTCTTTCATCGCTCGAATGCTCCCTTGTTTATTAATATCCACTATGATGTGCATGGGTTTGCTATTCAAGGGTAGGTACGTTATCTGAAAAGTCCAAGCACTTTCGATAGGCAGTTGTAATGTTAAGTTGTTAAATGGGTCAAAGGTGATGCTGACTTTATCGCAAACTGGGCAAACTACAGTTGACTTGTACATCCCCGTAAACAGATCAGCAATCACCGAATCATCTCGTTTCTTGGAGATGTCCCACACTGTTGCAGCCATTTGCCGAATTGCTTCTGGGTCATTGACCATCTCATCTGTAGAATCCGGCTTTTCGATATATGGTTTCTTCTTAACCCGGCTTAGATCCTCTTGAAGTCCGTCAAGAAGAAAACCGAGGAATTCTTGGGAGTCTTGCTGTCCATATCCCGAAAATGAAGGTGCATATCTGCCGATCGTATTTTTGAACTCACGTGGAACGACAGAAGGTGGCACAGTATCTGCGTAAATGGACATCAGTAGCTTGCCATAGGCCCTAGCGACATTTCCATGATTGCCGAGTGGGTTGTCTTCATTAATCTCTTTTAAGCTGGCACCAGTCAAGAAATACTTGGTTAGTTCCTCAACACTACGAACGCATTGTAAAGCGGAGTTCATATAACAAGTGTTTCCCATGTTGCCAAGACCAACGGTTCCAATTATGCGCCCAGATCTCTGTGCTCCTGTTCGACCCCGAGTCATAGGACCGTTGGAAGGTGCTGGACTGTTACGCCCACTGTTCGTCTGGCTGGTAGATAGATTGGAGGCACCGCGTATAACAGCCTTGGAGTTCCTTTTCGGTACATAGTTGGAGACATAGTCACTACCGGCAATATGCTCATCCAAAGCTAGCGATTGGCTTTCTCCAAGGCCAGTCATAGATAAGTCACTATGACCATTATAATTGGAGTTATTTGTTTGATCAACGGCTTCCACAAGCTGTCTACCAGTTCCTTTCTCAAGCGCCAAAAAT
>Ga0247737_1001048_pt1 | contig 11718 bp, 11 predicted proteins | sample UWRJL028104C2_FD_180937 | JGI IMG/M metagenome (GOLD analysis project Ga0247737, IMG submission 180937) | Plant litter microbial communities from Arlington Agricultural Research Station in Wisconsin, United States - UWRJ-L028-104C-2 | ecosystem: Environmental > Terrestrial > Plant litter >...
ATCTCCTTGGCGGTCTGTTCGAGATCCCGACGCCGGGCTTCGTCAACAAGGCGGGCGGGGCGGGCGGGGCCTTTGCGACCGGCGCGCTCGCGGCCTTCATCGCCACGCCGTGCATCGGCCCGTTCATGGGTGCGGCATTGGGCGTCGCGCTGGTCCTGCCCTGGCCCGCCGCGCTCGCGGTGTTCGCCGGGCTCGGGCTCGGGCTTGCGCTGCCGTTCCTGGCGCTCGGCTACGTGCCCGCGCTGCGCAAGCGCCTGCCCAAACCGGGCGCGTGGATGGAGGTTTTCCGCCGCGTCCTCTCGGTTCCGATGTGGTTGACCGCCATTGCGCTCATCTGGGTATTGGGCCGTCAGATCGGTGTCGACGGGATGACTCAGGGCCTGCTCGTCGCGCTGGCCGCTGCGATCGTGCTCTGGGCCGCTGGACGCCGTCAGGCGCGCGGCCTCGGCTTCGGCGTCGTCGCGATCGCGATGCTGCTTGTCATCGTCGCCAGTGGCATCTGGCTCGCGGCGACCGCGCGGCGTCCTCAGACCGGCCAGACGCAAGGCATGGGCTCGGCCGAGCCGTTCAGCGAAGCCCGGCTCGCCATGCTCCGTGCGCAGGGCAGGCCGGTCTTCGCCTATTTCACCGCTGACTGGTGCCTGACCTGCAAGGTCAACGAGAAGGTCGCAATCGAGACTGAGGCGACTCAATCAGCCTTCGCCGCGCACAAGGTCGCGGCATTGGTCGGCGACTGGACCGATGGCGATCCGGTTCTTGGGCGTTTCATCCAGGCGCACAACCGCGCCGGTGTGCCGCTTTACCTCTATTACGCGCCTGGCGCCGCCGAGCCAAAGGTGCTGCCGCAGGTCCTCACGCCCGGCATGCTTGCCGAACTGGGCAGCTAAAACATTCCCACTGAAAACCACCCTTGTGCGCCGCAGCAAAACGTCGCAGCATGGAACTTGCGGGACACAGGGGGCTTTACCGTTCGATGGGGACACGACGCGCGTTTGACGAGATCATGGGGCAGAGCGGCTCGACCACGCCGCGACCGGAACTCGCCGCGCTCGGGACGTGGCTGGACGAGACTCCCGATGCCGAGCTCCGACGTCGCCAGCAATCGGCGGAGGCTACCTTTCGCCAGCTCGGCATCACCTTCGCCGTATATGGCGACAGCGACGCGTCGGAGCGGATCATTCCGTTCGACATCGTTCCGCGCATCTTCCTTGCCGACGAATGGGCGCGCCTGTCAGAAGGGCTGGTGCAGCGCGTCGAGGCGATCAACGCATTCCTCGACGATATCTATGGCGATCGGAAGATTCTCCAGGCGGGCGTGCTTCCCGAGGACCTGATCTTCGGCAATCCACAGTTCCGGCCCGAAATCGCGGGCATGCGGCCGCCGCACGGGATCTGGGCTCATATCTGCGGCATCGATCTCGTGCGCACCGGCCCCGACGAATTCTTCGTGCTCGAGGACAATGCCCGTACGCCATCGGGCGTCAGCTACATGCTCGAGAATCGCGAGGCGATGCTGCGCCTCTGCCCCGAACTGTTCCGCGATTTCCGCGTGGCGGCGGTGGATTCCTATCCCGATCGCCTGCTCGAGACGATGAAGTCGGTCGCGCCGCATGGTTCGGGCCAGAACCCGGTCTGCGTCGTGCTGACGCCGGGCCATTTCAACTCCGCTTATTACGAGCACAGCTTCCTTGCGGATTCGATGGGCATCGAACTCGTCGAGGCGGCCGATCTGGTGGTCGATGACGATATCGTCTGGATGCGCACCATCGCCGGCCGGGTGAAGGTCGACGTGATTTATCGCCGGATCGACGACGATTATCTCGATCCCCTGGTGTTCCGTCCGGATTCGATGCTCGGCGTGCCCGGCCTGATCGCGGCCTATGCTGCGGGCAATGTCGCGCTGCTCAACGCGCCCGGCAACGGCATCGCCGACGACAAGGCGATCTACAGCTACATGCCCGAGATCGTCCGTTTCTATTCGGGCGCCGAGCCCAAGCTGCCCAATGTCGAGACCTGGCGCTGCCGCGAGCCGCAGGCGCTGAAATATGTCCTCGATAATCTGAAGGACGTGGTGGTGAAGCTGGTCGACGGCTCGGGCGGGTACGGCATGCTGGTCGGCCCGACGGCGACCAAGGCTGAGATCGAAACATTCCGCGCCGCGCTGATCGCTGAGCCGCACCGCTACATCGCGCAACCAACGCTCGCGCTGCCGACCGTGCCGACCCTGAGCGACGCCGGCCTCGCCCCGCGCCATGTCGATTTCCGCCCATTCGTGCTGACCGGCTCGAAGGGCATCCAGGTGGTGCCCGGCGGCCTGACCCGGGTGGCGCTCAAGGAAGGCTCGCTGGTGGTGAACTCGTCGCAGGGCGGCGGCACCAAGGACAGCTTCGTGCTGATGGACGGCGGGAATACGCAGAGCCAAGGGCAGAAGTCGTGATGGGCGGGACGCAAATCCTCCCCGGAACGGGGAGGGGGACCAGCGAAGCTGGTGGAGGGGCTGGCTTGGGGAAACCGTGCCGCGCTCCAAGCCCCTCCACCGCGCTTCGCGCGGTCCCCCTCCCTCTGCGGGGGAGGAACTAGATGCTGTCCCGCACCGCATCCTCGCTCTACTGGCTCGGCCGCTATATCGAGCGCGCGGACTTCATCGCGCGCCTCGTTGAGGCGACCGTCAGGCTCGACGTGCTCTCCTCGCGCCCCGCCGGCGAGGCGGCCTGGGCCAGCGCGCTCGCCGTCACCGAGACCGACGATACGTTCAAGGCCACCGGCGAGACCATGTCGCAGCAGCACGTCGCGCGCTTCCTCACGCTCGACGGCAGCCATCCCGGGTCGATCGTCCGCTGCCTCGACATGGCGCGCAACAATGCCCGCGCCGTCCGCACCGCCCTCACCCGCGAGGCCTGGACGGCGATCAATCGCGCTTGGCTGATCTTCCATAGCCGCTCGAGCCCTGGCGGCGCCACCGCGACGCTCGGCCTGGTCGATGCGGTGAAGACAGAGGCCCGCGGCTTCGAAGGCGCGATCCACCGCATGCTGCGCAACCAGACGACCTGGTTCATCCGGCTCGGCCAGGCAGTCGAGCGAGCCGACAACACCGCGCGCCTGCTCGACGTGAAATATCATTTGCTGCTGCCAGAGGGCGAGCAGGTCGGCGGCGTGGTCGACCGCGATCAATGGACCACCATCCTGCAGACGGTCTCGGCGGTGACGGCCTATCGCTGGCTCTATTCGGAAGGGCTCAAGCCGGCGAATGTGATCGACCTGCTGATCTCCCGCGCTGAACTGCCGCGCAGCCTTGCTGCCTCGGCGGAGGAAACGCTCGAGATCCTCAACCTGCTGGCCAAGCGCACGGGCCTCCACGGCGAGGCCGACCGCATGGCGCGCATGCGACAGCAGCGCCTTGCCAAGACGCGTTCGGGTGAGGTCATCGCCAGCGGGCTGCATCAATATCTCCAGGCCTTCAACGCCGAGAATGATCTCCTTCACGAGGCGATCGGCCGGCAGTTCAAGTTCGGCTGATGCGGATCACCGTCGACCACAAGACGACGTATCGCTTTTCGGTCCCCCAGGGCCGCGTAACCCAACTCCTCCGCCTCACCCCAAGCGGTACCGACGGCCAGGCCGTCGCAAGCTGGGGTATCCATGTCGATTGCGATGCCCGCATGCGTCATGGACGCGATGGTTTCGGCAATCGCACGACGATGCTCTATGTGGATGGCCCGATCGACAGCATCGTGATCGAGGTCGTGGGCGAAGTCCTGACCAACGGCAGCGACGGCATTCTGCAAGGAACGGCGGAGCCATTGCCGCCGGCGGTCTTCCTGCGGTCGACGCCGCTTACGGAAACCAGCGAGGCGCTTGCCGGGTTCGCGGCTGACGCGGTGTCGGCCGCGCGCGATCCGGTCGAGCGATTGCACGCTCTGAACCTTGCCCTTCACAACCGCTTCGCGCTCGATCGCGGACGCCCGGTGTCGGGCCGAAACGTGGTGGAGGCGTTCGAGCTCGATACGGCAACGCCGCGCGACTTCGCCCAGATGTTCGTTGGCGCGGCGCGCGGGCTTGGCATCCCGGCACGCTACGTCTCGGGCTACAGCGCCGTCTGCCACGTCGGCAATCACCCTCCTTCGCCACATGGCTGGGCCGAGGCCCATGTCGAGCGGCTGGGTTGGGTCGCGTTCGACCCATGTACTGGATTGTCGGCGGATACGGCCTATGCCCGCATAGCGGTCGCGCTCGATTCCGCCGGAGCCGCACCGGTCGCCGGCTCGCGGCTGGGCGAGGGGAGCGAGGCCCTGGACGTGGATCTCCATGTCGGGCGAGACAGCGCGCAGGATTGATCGCAAAAGCCCGTCATTGTCCTTCAAAGGAGGGCGGGACGGGGGCATCCCGCTACGGTCGTCCCGATCCCTTCGCGAGCACCCACCTCTTCGCAAACCCCGCCTGCCACCACAGCAGCAATGGCACGACGACAAGTTCCATCGCCAGCCCGAGCATATGTCCTTTGGACGGCATCCCCACCGCCACCAGCGACACCAATCGCGACACTCCGCCAGCGATCACCAATGCCCCGAGCAGTCGAAATCGCGGGCCCCTGGCCTCGATCCCCGGCACACAGGTCGCGAATGCCATGCCCACCGCGAAGAAGATTCCCGAAACATATCGAAAATGGCTGTCCAGATCGGTCGGGATCACCGGTGCGTGGCCGAGAAAGCCCGGCCCATGCAGGACGCTCTGCCCGCCGGTGATCAGCGGTACCAGGCAGGCGATTGCCACCACGACCTGAAGAACCCGCTTCTCGGCGGTGATGCTCAGCGTCGGTTCTTTTCTAGCAGTTCGGGCCGTATATGGATCGCGCGGAGCGACATGCGCACCTCGATCAGAAACGCGGCGAGCGCTGCGATCAGCAAGATCATCGCGAGGATGAAGGAAAGCGCGACCACCGTGCCGATATGCAGCCGGGCCAACTCCGCCACGAACAGCAGCGCGACGACGAGGCACGTCATCACCGCGCTCGACACCGCCATCACCAGCGCCGCGTTGATCACCGACATGCGGCGGTCGAGCAGCCGCAATTCCCAGACATGCCGGTCATGCTCCGGCCCGGTCGAGCGCGGATGCAGCGCCTCAACCTGACGCGCCCGGTCGACCACGCGCGACAGCCGTCCGGCGAGCACGTTGAGCAACGCGCCAATGCCCGCCAGCATGAAGACTGGCGAGAGCGAGAGCTGGATCGTCTGGGCGATCGTCGTGACGGCTGGCGAATATTCCACGCCCGCTTTGTGACGGCATCGCGCGCGAGGGGTCAAGCGCGAACCGGATGGTAACGGATGACGGGTAACACGCTGGCCATGACGAAGCCGATGCTGCTTGCCGAATTCACGCGCCTGCCGCCGGCGACGCGCGCGATCGTGCTCGACGGACTGTCCGGTGCGATCGATCTGGTAGCCGAGGCTGCACCGGAGTCTCACCGCTTCTTGCGCTACCAATGGTTCGCTGCCGCCCTTGCCGCCTATGGTGGTTCGGCGCGCACGATCCTGGTCGAACGCGATGGCGATCCGGTGCTCGCCCTGCCGATGATCCGCGTCGGCCCCGCGCCCGCGCGGTTCGCGGCCGTGCCTGGCTGCTATTGGCCGTTCCGCAGCTTCCCGGCGAGTGCGGATGCGGGCGAGGGGGCGTTCGAGGCGCTGCTCGACCGGCTCGGCGAGGAGGTGAATGTGCTCCGCGTCGGGCCAGTGTGCGACGGCGACCCGGCCTTCGAACCGCTCGTCGCGGCGGCACGGATCAAGGGCTGGGCGACGCTCGATCGCTTCATCGCCGACGGTTATATCTTCGATATGGCGGCCGCGAATGCCCAGGGTGGCTGGCCGCGCACCTCGACCCTGCGCAAGAACCGCTTCCACGAAAAGCATCTCGGCGATCACGGTGCGCTCGACTGGCGCTTCCTGCAAGGCATCGATCTTACCGCCGGCGGCTTCGATACGCTGGCTGCGATCGAGGAAAAGAGCTGGATTGCCGAGCGGACCGACGGGCGCGACGCCAAGTTCACGACGACGGGCCATGGTGCGTTCTGGCGCGCTGCCGCAAGCGATCCGGTGCTGGCGAAGATGTTGTGGGCGGCGCTGCTTACCGTCGACGGTAAGCCGACGGCCTTCTCGTTCGACCTGAATGTCGGCGCACTGAAATACGCGATCGCCAACAGCTACGACCCCGTTTTCGCCAAGCATTCGCCGGGGAAATTGCTTTATTACCGCAACCTCGCAAACGCGATGGCGGACGGCATCGATACGGTCGATTGGGGCGCGGGCGACAGTGGCTACAAGCGCGTGATCGGCGCTGCCAAGGGCCCGGCGATCCGAGACTGGCTGCTTGTGCGACCGGGCCTGCCGGCACTGTTGGGCCGGGTATTGCGCGGCGCCTGGGCGCGCAGCGGACAGCGCCCCACGGCGCCGGCGGTTGACGAGGTTTCGCCGGAGCCCGTATGAATGCCGCCCCTATTCGGAGTGGTTATGTCTGGAATTGTCGCCCGCTGATCGCCTGATCGGGACATGATGTCCCGGGTGCAGGCGTCGTGCGCAGCCGTTACGGCCTCCTTCGGGTGAGGCCGATGTCCGGTTGTGTGGGCCATCCCTTTGCAGGGACCGACATTTCCCATGAATATCTCGAAATACGAACAGCGCGTGCTCCACGCGCTGGCGCAGGGCGGGCAGATCGTCCGCCGGCGCGACGAGGAGACGTCCCGCGTCGTCGCGGTCGATTGCTTCACCCGTGACGGCTATGTGCTGGCCGATTGCACCGTGGCGCTGTTCCGAAAGCTCAAGCGGCGGCGGCTCATCGCGAGCCTCGATGGCGGGCCGTATCGGGTCACCCGGCTCGGGCTTGCCGCAGTGCGGGCGCAGCTCGACAACCGTTAGGTCCGGGCGTCGCAGCCGGAGCCCGGCATCCCTGCCGGGCTCCTCATTCCCGCTCGACCCAGGTCGAGATGGCGCGACCGTCATGCGCTGTCCCAATCGTGATCGTCTCGCCTGGCTGCACCAGCATTGGCGCGGCGAGTGGCACCATGGTCAGACCGGAAAAGAAAACCGCATCGGGCTCGGGCCGCGCCTCGATCATCGTCTCGCCATCCAGCTCGAGCCTGATCCATCGCGCGATCGTATTACCCTCGCCCGTGCCGGTCGCGCGGCAGGCGATGGTGCGGCGGTCCGAGGCTGGAAACCGCTCCTGCCTGAAGTCGAACCGGAACAACTCGACCTCTTCCGCGACCGGATCGATCCCGGCCGAGCCGACCGGCCGGAGGATGCTGGTCGGCACGAAATCCGCCATCGGGCTCAGGTTGAACCCACAGGCGCTATCGATATGCCCGACACGTCGATAATCCCCCCAGTCCACCAAGGCGGCGTGCAGGCTCGCCGCCATTGGCACAGCGGGCGCGCCGGGCGCGAGCAGTCGCTGCCGCGCATCGGCGATCGCACCCAGCGGATCGAAATCGAGCAGGCCATCGGCGAAGATGTCGCAGACCAGCAGGTCCGCCGGTCGCTCCAGTTCCTCGCCGATGGCGAGCGCCTGCGAACGCTTGGTGACGACCTGGATGCGGTCGGCATAGCCATTCCGCGCGACAAGCTCCCGCGCGATCTGCGCCGCGACCGGGTTATAGTCGCAGGTAACGACCTTCGCCGCGCCTGCCCGCGCCGCCATCAGCGCAAGCATGCCCGCGCCGGTACCGATTTCAACTACTGTCATGCCGGGGCGGATGGCGCGGCGCAGCGCCGCATCCCACGCGGCATTGCGCCGCGCGTCGTTCATCATTGGCACGTGATAGCCCGGGATGAGCGACCCGAGCAGACGCCGCCCGCGCATCATCGTCGCAGGATCGTCGTGTGCCATCGCCATGGCTTCCCGCGCCAGATCGGCGGCACGCCGCGGCGCCCTGCGCGCGGCGACCATTTCGGCAAGGCCCACGAGATTGTACGCATAGTCAGGTCGTTGTTGCAGCGCGGCGCCGATAGTTAAGATCATCCGCTCGATGTCGTCGCTCACTCGACCATCCCCCGGCGGACGATCCGCCTCGTTTTTCCTAAGTCAGCACGCGCACTTACGGAAGGGGAAGGGTGACAACGTAAGTCAGAACAATTTCGCTATCTTGCATACAACTTACACCAATCTGGTTATATTCGTTAAGGTTTCGGAAGGGCAAATATCAGATAATCCGAGTTGGGAGGGGCGCAGCTTGGCGTGAAGGATGATGGTGTCCTTCAGGCCGTCGGCGATGGGGAATCGCTGTGTGAAGGGTGCCTCGATGCTTGAACATTTTGACGACGGCGAGTTGACGACGATCAGCTTTTCCAATGCTCCGCCGCAACCGCCCGAGCGACGCCAGAATCTACGCCATGTGACGGTGCTTCGCGTGGCCAAGCTGCAGACGCCGCGCAGCGAGGAATTGTGCCTCGTCCGCAATATCTCGGCGGGCGGCCTGATGGCGCATATCTATTCGGAGTTGAACATAGGCGAGCCGGTGAGCGCCGAATTCAAATCTGGCCAGGCGGTTTCCGGCCGGGTGCTGTGGCGTCGCGATGGTCTGGCCGGCATCGAGTTCGACCAGCCGGTGAACGCAGCGAGGATCCTCGCCGACAGCCATGACTATTCGCCATCGGCGCAGCAACCGCGCGCGCCACGCGTGGGCATGGACGTCAAGGCGCGGATTCGTGTTGGCGCGCGCTATCACACCGTCACGCTCTGCAACATCTCGCAGTCCGGCGGGCGCGTTTCCCCGGGCGACCCGCTCGAGGCGGGGGAGAAGCTGATCCTGATGCTCAACGGCTTGCCGCCGATCGCCGGATCGGTCCGTTGGTCGGACCGGGAGCATGCCGGGATCGCGTTCGACAATCCGATCGCATTCGAGGCGCTGGCCCGCTGGGTGCCCACGATGCAGGCCCAGGCAAGGGAGCGCCAGCTTGCGTCGAATAACGGCGCGCCTAACGAACGCCGCGTCTGAACCGTTTCGCGGTGGGTGGAACGGTCAGCGGCTCGTAGGAAGCGACGACCCAAACTGGAGCGGTTCGACCGTGGTCGGGCCGGCACCAGCATGGGCGCGCGCTCAGGTTTTCAAATACCTGAAATACCAGACCTCATGGCCCTGTCGCCGTGCCTTGCGCTCGTACCGCGTTTCGGGCCAGTCGTCGGGGCGCGTCAGGATATCGCGTGGATGTTGCGCCTGCCAGACGAAATCGGTCCGCGCGTTCATCACCATCATCGCCCAGCGGCAATAGGTCGGGTCGTCGGTGCCGAGCCGGAACTCCGCACCCGCCTTCAGCTTGCGGGCGATCAGATCCAGCGGCCCGTGATTGACCATGCGCCGCTTTGCGTGGCGCGCTTTCCGCCAGGGATCGGGATGGAGCAGATAGACCCGGTCGAGCGAGGCATCGGGCAAACGCTCGATCACGTCGAGCGCATCCCCCATATATAGCCGGACATTCTCCAACTCGCCGTCGCGGACATGGTTGAGCGCCCCGACCACGCCGTTGAGGAACGGCTCGCACCCGATAAAGCCTGTCTGGGGGCGCATCGCCGCCTGCCCGGCAAGATGCTCGCCCGCGCCGAAACCGATCTCGACTTCGAGCGGCCGGTCGTCGCCGAACAAGCTCCGCGCGTCGATTGGTCCGCTCTCCGGCACGCTGATCTCAGGCAGCAGCTCCTCGACGAGCGCGGCCTGGCCGAGGCGCAGTTTATGCCCCTGGCGGCGGCCATAGAGGCGGCGGATGGTCGTTGGATCGTTCATGGTCGGCGGGCATAGTCGCGTGGAGGCCCGGTGCAAGCCTTGAACGAAAACGGCGCGGTCCCGTTCGGGAGCCGCGCCGCATCGTTCTGGCTAGTCGCCGGGATATTTAGGCGACGGCGGCCTTCAACTGATCGACCAGATCGGTCTTTTCCCAAGTGAAGAAGTCGCCGTCGGGCTTGCGGCCGAAATGGCCATAAGCGGCGGTCTGCTGGTAGATCGGGGCGTTGAGCTTCAGATGCTCGCGGATGCCCTTGGGCGTCAGGCGCACCAGCTTCGGCAGCACTTCTTCGAGCTTCGCTTCCGGAACGGTGCCGGTGCCGTGCGTGTCGACATAGACCGACAGCGGCTCGGCGATGCCGATCGCATAGCTCAGCTGGATCGTGCAGCGGCGGGCGAGGCCGGCGGCAACGATGTTCTTCGCCAGATAGCGCGCGACATAAGCGGCCGAGCGATCGACCTTGGTCGGATCCTTGCCCGAGAAAGCGCCGCCGCCATGCGGCGCCGCGCCACCATAGGTGTCGACGATGATCTTGCGGCCGGTGACGCCGGCGTCGCCGTCCGGGCCGCCGATTTCGAAGCGGCCGGTCGGGTTGACGTAGATCTTGGTTTCCTCGTCAACGAAACCCTCGGGCAGGACGTCGTTGAACACGCCGACGACATAGTCGCGCAGCTCTTTGTAGAGCTCCGGATTGCCTTCGGTGCCATCGTAGAAATAGCCCGGCGCATGCTGGGTCGAGACGACCAGCGCGGTCGCGCGGACCGGGACTTCGTTGCGATATTCGAGCGTCACCTGGCTCTTCGCGTCCGGCTCGAGGAAGGGCACTACCTTGTTGTGACGGTCATGCGCCAGCTTCTCAAGGATGCGGTGCGAATAATAGAGTGTCGCAGGCAGCAGGTCCGGGGTTTCGTCGGTGGCGTAGCCGAACATGATGCCCTGGTCGCCGGCGCCTTCGTCCTTGTTGCCGCTCTCATCGACGCCCTGCGCGATGTGCGCGGACTGAGCGTGCAGGTGGTTCTCGAACGAGAAGTTCGCCCAATGGAAGCCGTCCTGCTCATAGCCGATACGCTTCACCGTCGCGCGGACCGCGGCCTCAATCTCTTCCTTGGCGCCCGGGGCCCATTCGTGATTCTCGAACACGCCCTTGCAGCGGATTTCGCCCGCCAGAACCACGCGGTTGGTCGTCGTCAGCGTCTCGCAAGCGATGCGGGCATAGGGATCCTTGGACAGGAACAGATCGACAACCGCATCGGAAATCTGGTCGGCGACCTTGTCGGGATGGCCTTCGGAAACCGATTCGGAGGTGAAGAGAAACGAAGCGCGCATCAAATCTACCCTTGGCTAGGGCGGCCCCGGGCATCCGGAAACCGCATATAAAGCTTTCCTTATATGCCCTAGCGAGACGCCCGGCGGAAGGCAACTGCCAGAAGCAGCATTGCCGTCGCGATCAGCAATGCCGTCCAGTTGCCGAGGCGGGAAAACGGCGTCGGGGCCGCCGCCTCGGGCATGGGTAGTTCGATCGCCCCGGCCTTGTGCAGGGGCAGGCTGTCGAGCAGCCGGCCGTCGGCGGCAATCACCGCGGAGATGCCGGTCGGAGTCGAGCGGATGATCGGCACGCCCTCCTCGATCGCGCGCAACTGCGCCTGGGCGAGATGCTGGGGCGGTCCCCAGCCGCCAAACCACGAGTCGTTCGACGGGTTGAAGATGATCGCCGGGCGATGCGCCGGATCGATCACCTGGCCGGAAAAGATGATCTCGTAGCAGATATCCATGCCGACATCGCCAAAGCCGGGCAGGGCGATGGTGCGGGGTTTCAGGCCGGCGGCGAAATCAAAGTCCCCCGGTACGAGGCGCTGTAGCCCAAAGACCGTGAGCAGCGGTCGCAGCGGCAGATATTCGCCGAACGGCACGAGATGGGCCTTGTCGTACCGCGCGAGGATCGCGCCTTTCG
>Ga0247737_1001051_pt1 | contig 11714 bp, 13 predicted proteins | sample UWRJL028104C2_FD_180937 | JGI IMG/M metagenome (GOLD analysis project Ga0247737, IMG submission 180937) | Plant litter microbial communities from Arlington Agricultural Research Station in Wisconsin, United States - UWRJ-L028-104C-2 | ecosystem: Environmental > Terrestrial > Plant litter >...
AGCGCGCGCACGTGGGCCCGTTCGGCCGGCGAGTGATCCTCATGATCGGCCTCGAGCCCTAACATCCCCGCGTCGGCCAGCTCGACGATCAGCCGATCCGGCACCACTCGCCCGCGCGTGGTCGCTCGCGGATGGGCGAAAACGGTCACCCCGCCCGCTACCCGCACCGCCCGCACCGCTTCGAAAACGTCAAGATCGGCTTTCGGTACGAAGTAGCGCGCGCCCAGCCACCGCGAGGCGAACGCCTCACTCGTGGTGCGTACCAGTCCCGCCCGGATCAGCGCCTGCGCGATGTGCGGCCGGCCGACCGAACCGCCCGCGGCGTAGCCGTACACCTCGGGCCAGGTGATCGGCACCCCGTCGGCGCTGAGCTTGGCCACGATCTTCTCGGCGCGTTGTTCCCGGTCGGTGCGCAGGCGAGCCAGGTCAGCGGCGAGGCGAGGCTCGGCCGGGTCGAACAGGTAGGCCAGCATGTGCAGCGCGATCGGCCAGCCGTCGGCACCGTGCCAGCGGCAGGACAGTTCGGCCCCGCGCACCAGCCGCAGCCCGTTGGGAAGCGCCTCGGCGGCCGCTTTCCAGCCGCCGGTGGTGTCGTGGTCGGTGATCGCCATGACGTCGAGCCCGGCCGCCGCACCCGCCCGGACCAGCTCGGCCGGGGTGAGCGTGCCGTCGCTGGCCGTGGAGTGGCAGTGCAGGTCGATTCGGGTCACCGCAAAACGCTACCGGCCCGGCGCCACCCGCGGCCGCGTCCTTGCCCGATCGCTTGGTCACAGGCCGGCCCGCAAAAGACCCACTCGCTACCCCGCCGGCTGTCGAGCCGGCGACCGAACGTGATCAAGCGTCGTCGCCGTCGCTGTCCTTGCCGAGGCGTGCCTCGACTGCCTGCGGCTCATACATCTCCTCGACCACGCGCAGATAGAGCTCGTTCGGGTTGGGCAGGTGCTTGACCTCGCGGAGCGCCTGGTCCTGGCCGGCCGACTCGAGGACGAACGTGCCGTAGCTCAGCAGGCGGCCCAGCGCGGACTGCTCGTACTTCATGTCGGTGACCCGCAGCAGGGGCATCATGGCCACCCGGCGGGTGATGATGCCGTTGACGACCATGACCCGCTTGTTGGTGAGGATGAAGCGGTCGAAGTACCAGTCGAAGACCTTCCACGCGACCCAGCTGATCACGCCGAGCCAGAGCAGGACGGCGACGGTCACGAGGCCGTTGATGTCCTGCCGGGTCAGGAAGCCGGCCAGGTAGCCGAGGGCGAGCGTCGCGCCGGCACCGATGCCCAGTGGTCCGGACAGGTGAATCCAGTGTCTTTTCCACTCACCGCGGTAGCGCTCGGTCGGGAAGAGATAGCGGGCGACCAGTGTGGTGGGTTCGTCCTCCAGCGGGAGCACTCGGCGGGGACCGGCGCCGCCCTCGGGGCCCAGCCCCTCGAGCTCCTCCTCGGTGAAGACAGGAGCCTCGTACTCGTCGGTGCTGTCGTCGTGGCCGGCGCTGTCCGCATAGGCGGTTCCGCGGGAGTAACCGGCGTCTTCCGAATAGCCGGCGTCGGGCGAGTAACCCGCGTCGGGGGAATAGCCGGGACCGTCCGCATAGGCGCGACGGCGCCTTACGAAGTCGGGGTCGCCATCGAACGCCGGGTCGTCGAACCCGAAGCTCTCGTCGTCGTCGTCCCGAGGGCGCCGGGTGCCCTCGCCTCGAGGCTCGTGCGGCTCAGCTGGACCACCCATGTGGTGATGCTAAGCGACAAGGTTCGTGAAGAACGTGCCGAAGCCCCGGGCAATATCAGCGATCGTGCCTCCGAGTGACTCGAAGACCGATGCCGCCGAGTTCGGGTTGAAGGCGATGAAAAAGATCAAGAACGCGATACCAAGCCAGGTCAGAACCTTCTTGATCATGGCGGGCCTTCTCCTGTGGGTGCGGGTGACGGTCAGCGCCGCGGCAGTACTGACGGTATCAGTTTCGTCGCTCGGTGTGAACAATGTGGCCGAAAAGCCGATTCCGTATCCGCAGGTCAGGGCGCAACTTGCCTAGGCTTTACCCTGCAGGTACGGCGACGGCGCTCCGTACACCAGCTCGGACGGCAGCCCCTCGGAGAGGTCGTGGAGGACGACGTGCTCCGCGAGAAAGTAGCCCGCGCTTGCCGGCCACGCTACCGCATAGAGCCACATTCCTTTCGCCTCACTCACGTACGCGCTGCGATCTTCCGGGGACTTCACACACCACAGTGGAGTGGGATGACCGGCCGCCTTGATCTTGGCGTGCGGTCCAGCGTGGCCGCTGGCCTCGGCGAGCGCGTCGGCGATCAGATGACCTGGGTCGATGCCCGGAATTCCGGCGAATCTGGTACCCAGCCCGACGCCCGGTTGCTCGGCGATGAGCACGACGTCGGCGGCGCCGCCGCCGAGCGGGTCGGGACCGCTGCAGGCGAGTGCGGTGGCCCGAATGCCGAGGCGGTCGTCGCCCGCCCAGCCGACCCCGGTGACCATCCAGCCCTGCGGCAGCGGCCAGGGACACCAGAACGGGGTCTTCTCGGCGGAGGTCGCCTGGCGGCGGAGCATGCTGTCGACGATGTCGGCGCTGATGTGCTCCGCGACGTGAAAGGGCGAGACCTCGCCACAGTTGTCACAGCGCCAGTCGCTGTGCATCAGGTCCGGCTCGCGGACCCGTGCACCGCATCTGGGGCAACTCACTGTGACACCCACGTCTCCTACCGTGCGGCTCCCGGGAGGCCGCGTCAAGCGAATCCGCAGAACCCAGGCCTATCAGCCACATTCACCCGGGCGGGGGGCCTGCGTGCGCGCGTATCCAGGCGTGCATCGCGATGCCGCTGGCCACTCCGGCGTTGATCGAGCGGGTGGATCCGTACTGGGCGATCGAGAACAGCTCGGAACACGCCGCCCGGGCCGGCTCGGACAGCCCCGGGCCCTCCTGACCGAACAACAGCACGCAGCGCCTCGGCAGGGTGCCGGTCTCCATCGGCCGCGAGCCGGGGAGGTTGTCGATCCCGATCACCGGCAGGTCCAGCCCGGCGGCCCAGGCCACGAACTCCTCGATCGTGGGGTGATGCCGTACGTGCTGGTAACGATCGGTGACCATCGCGCCCCGCCGGTTCCACCGCCGGAGCCCGACGATGTGCACCTCGGCAGCGAGAAAAGCGTTCGCGTTGCGCACGACCGTGCCGATGTTGAAGTCGTGCTGCCAGTTCTCGATAGCGACGTGGAAGTCGTGCCGGCGAGTGTCGAGATCGGCGACGACGGCCTCGCGGCGCCAGTAGCGATAGCGGTCGACGACGTTGCGCCGATCACCGTCGGCGAGCAGCTCCGGGTCGTAACGGGGATCGTCGGGCGGGTCGCCGGTCCACGGCCCGACACCAACCTCGGCGGACTCGTCCTCAGCGGCAATCATGGGCGGAGACGCTACCCAGCCGATCCGGCTCGCCCGGCCGCGAGGGCTCGAACCGCCTCAGCGCGCGCTCGAACGGCCTCGACCCATGCCCGGACAGCCGCGGAACATGTGATCTGAGACGCAATGAGCGGCGGGGCCCTCCCCGGCACCCGCCGCCCACGCTCTGTGGGACGTGAGTTTGCCTCACCCTGTGTATCGCTGTGAAGAATACTTCCGTGTGACTCGAGTCATATTTAAGAGAGTTTACCATTACTCTAGGCTAGAACGATCCCTGAGGTCGACGACGGATCGGACGGATGCCTGCTGCCATGTCCGGATTACGGCCCCACAACGGGCGTAACAACTTGCTCCGTAACCGAGAGCACTGTCCTCACTAATAGTTACGATGGGTTGCTCCAACCCCCACGCCGCGTCTCGATTTGGTGCTCCAGAGCACGTGTCGACCGCGCCCGGACCGGGAATTGTGGGTGGACAGGATGGGTTTCACCGCACGAAAGCCAATTTCCCGTGGACGGAGACATCATGGCGACGGTTGCGCTGACCGCTGAGAACTTCGACGAGATCACCGGTAAGGACGGGATCGTTCTCGTCGACTTCTGGGCAAGCTGGTGCGGGCCGTGCGTCCGCTTCGCACCGACCTACGAGCGGTCATCCGAGAAGCACACCGAAATCACGTTCGGCAAGGTCGACACCGAGGCGCAGCAGGCGCTCGCCGCGAAGTTCGACATCCGCTCGATCCCGACGATCATGGCCGTCCGCGACGGCGTCATCGTCTTCTCGCAGCCGGGCGCTCTCCCCGAGTCAGCCCTCGAGAACCTGATCGAGCAGGTCGAGAAGCTTGACATGGACGAGGTACGCCAGCAGCTGGCCGCCCACAGTCACTGAGCACCCTCGTTCTCCCTAGCCAGGCCCGCGAACCGGTTCGGTTCGCGGGCCTTTCCTATCCCCGGCACGCCCGGCCGGCGACACGCTCAAGGGTGACTGGACAACCGGATCGAACATGTGTTCGAATTCTCGCCATGCGATGGTCCAACCTGTCGGCTTTTCCCGACGGCGGCGCGCTCCCGGACAGGGCAGCGCCGACGGCACCACCCCTGCCGTTGGCATTGCCCGACGCCGCTGTCCGCACGTTCGACACCCCCGGCTTCGCCGGCCTGACGTTCTACGAGATCCAGGCGAAAAGCCTGATCAACCGGGTCCCCGGCGCGTCCCGGGTGCCGTTCGAGTGGACCGTCAACCCCTATCGCGGCTGCTCCCACGCCTGCGCCTACTGCCTCTCCGGTGATACGCCGATCCTGATGGCCGACGGCACCCCCCGTCGGCTGGCCGACCTGCGGCCCGGTGACGCCGTGCTGGGCACGATGGGCGCCGGGTCCACCCGCCGCTATGTGCCCACCACGGTGCTCGACCACTGGTCGACCACGAAGGCCGCCTTCCGGGTGACCCTGGCCGACGGCACCCGCCTAGTTTCCAGCGGCGACCACCGCTTCCTCACCGACCGCGGCTGGCGGCACGTCAGCCCCGCCGAGGCCCATCAGCCCGCGCTCGCCATCGGCGACCTGATGTTCGGCGTGGGCCACTTCGCCGAGCCACCCAAGGAGTCCCCCGACTACCAGGCCGGCTTTCTCTGCGGCCTGGTCCGAGGCGACGCGAGCCGGGGCGACGCTGGCCTCGGCCAGACCGGCCGCAGTGGTACCGACGGGGTTCCGGCCCGGGAGGGGGACCCCTGGATTCGCGCCGACGGTTATCGCGACGACGTTCCCCTGCACGAGGCTCTGCGCTGGCCCGAGCTGCCCACCACCGGGTGGTTCCGGGGATTCCTGGCCGGCGCCTTCGGTGCCGTGGGCCGAGCCGACCGGCTGGCGATCAGCTTCACCAGCGGCGACCGGCTCTTCCTTTCCCGAGTGACCGACGCGCTCACCCACCTCGGGCTACCCAGCCGCACCCCGGTGCGGGTGCGCGGCGGCGGCACGGGCACGGTCGAGATCGACCGCGACCTGTGGTCCGCCCTGCGTTTCCGGCATCTGACCGGCGTCGACGACGCCCCGCTCGACGCGTCCGGTGTCGGCGTGCGGGCCGGGCGGCAGCTCGCCGTGGTCGACATCGAGGACCTCGGCCTCACCCTGCCGCTCTTCGACATCTCCACCGGCACGGGCGACTTCATCGCCGACGGCGTCGTGAGCCACAACTGCTTCGCCCGCCACACCCACAGCTACCTCGACCTCGACACCGGTCACGACTTCGACTCGAAGATCGTCGTCAAGGTCAACGCGGGCGAGCTGATACGCCATGAGCTGGCCGCGCCCAAGTGGTCCGGCGCGTCGATCGCGATGGGCACGAACGTCGACGTCTATCAGCGGGCCGAGGGCCGTTACCGGCTGATGCCCAAAATCCTGGCGGCGCTGCGCGACCACGCCAACCCGTTCTCGATCCTCACCAAGGGCACGCTGATCCTGCGCGATCTCGACCTGCTCACCCAGGCTGCCGAGGTGACCCGGGTCGACCTGTCGTTCTCCGTCGGCTTCCTCGACGATCAGGTCTGGCGGGCGGTCGAGGCGGGCACGCCCAGTCCTCGCCGCCGGCTCGACGCGGTCCGGCGGCTGACCGACGCCGGCTTCGCGATCGGCGTCCTGATGGCGCCGATCCTGCCCGGCCTCACCGACACCGACGAGTCGATCGACGAGACGGTCGCGGCGATCGCAGCCGCCGGGGCCACCAGCGTGACGCCGCTCCCGCTGCACCTGCGCCCCGGCGCCCGGGAGTGGTATGCGGCCTGGCTGACCAGTACCCGGCCCGACCTGGCGCCGCGCTATCGCGATCTCTACGGCAACGGGTCCTATCCGCCCCAGGCCTATCAGCGCGAGATCACCGCCCGGGTGCGCATGGCGGCGCGACGCCACGGTCTGCATCGCGCCGAGCCCGGCGAGGCCCGCGCGATCCCTCCCGTCCCCCTCCCTCCCGTGCCCAAGCTTGCGGCGCACCGTCAATTGACACTCCTTTGACAAGGCGTGACTACAGTCGACGGCATGAGGAGTGCACAGCAGATCCTGGCCGAGGCGAGGGTTATCGCGGTGGTCGGCGCGTCGCGCGATCCGTTCAAGCCGGCCCACACGGTTCCGCTGCAGATGCTTCGGCACGGCTGGCGCATCATCCCGGTCAACCCGTTCGCCGACGAGGTATTCGGGGTTCCGACCGTCGCTACCCTGGCCGACATCGACGAGCCGATTGACCTGGTCAACGTCTTCCGGCCGGCGCACGACGCCGTCGAGGTGGTGCGGCAGGCAGTGGCGATCAAGGCGCCCGCGGTCTGGCTGCAGAGCGGAATCTTCTCGGCGATGGCGCGCGCCATCGCCGAGGAGGCCGGCCTCGACTACGTGGAGGACCGCTGCCTGGCCGTCGAACGAGCCGTGGGCGGCCTGACCAAGCTGTCCTGACGGGCTCAAGGCGTTCAGGGGGCGCCGCGACCTGCGGACACGTTCGTGTGCCCGTCGCGATCTTCCCGCGTTCCCGGCTAGTACCATGCCCGGGAACGAGGAGGACTTGTTGACTTATCCGTCCGGCGGAACACCGGATCCCTATCAGCCGACGCAGCCGTATGGGCAGCAGCCCTACGACCCGTATGCGGTCGAGCCGTCGAGCGGTCAGCCCCACGGTGCCCAGCCCGCCGGCGGGCCGCCGCACGCACCGCTCTCCGGCGGAGCACCTTACGAACCGCCCGTCCCGGGACAACCCTACGGTGCGCCCAGCCCTGGACAGCCTTACGGCCCGCCCAGCGGAGCGTCGCCTTACGGGCCGCCCGCCAGTGGGCAGGCGCCTTACGGACCGCCGGTCAGTGGGCAGCCGCCTTACGGACCGCCGGTCAGTGGGCAGCCGCCTTACGGACCGCCGGTCAGTGGGCAGCCCTTTGGGCAGCCGGGATACGGGCCGGAGGCTTACCAGCAGCCGTACGGGCAGCCGGGTTACGGGCAGCCGTATCCGCCGATGATGGCCCCGACGAACACGATGGCGATCCTGGCGCTGGTTTTCGCGTTCGTGTTCCCCCCCGCCGGGATCGTGCTGGGCCACCTCGCCAGGAAGCAGATCCGGCAGACCGGTGAGCAGGGCCAAGGGCTTGCCACGGCCGGGCTCTGGGTGGGCTACCTCCACGTCGCGTTCTGGCTGCTGATCTGCGTGTTCTACGCGGTGGCGCTCATCGCGTTCGGCACCGGTTCCGGCACCAGCACCTGATCACCACGCCGCGCCGGTCGGCCGGGCACGTCAAGGCCGACCGCCGCACCGCGAACCCCGAGCACGAGGATCGGGGTTCGCGCGGCGGGGATCAGCGGAACTCGGCCTCGCGGACGCTGTTGCCGCCGTCGACCACGAGCATCTGGCCGGTGATGTAGGAGGCGGCGGGCGAGCAGAGGAACGCGATCGCCGCGGCCACCTCGTCGGGGGCGCCGGGCCGGCCGATCGGCGTACCCAAGCCTTGTTTGATCTCGGTCACGGTGGAGGCGGCCGTGTAGATCGTGCCGGGCGCCACGCAGTTCACGTTTACCCCGTCGGCCACCAGCTCCATCGCGAGCGCCCTGGTCAGGCCGACCACGCCCGCCTTGGCCGCCGCGTACGCCGCCTCGGTCGGCAGCGCGTTGACCGGGCCGGCCGTCGCCGCGAGGTTCACGATCCGGCCCCAGCCGCGCTCCGCCATGCCGCCCTGGAAGGCCCGACTGCACAGGAACGCCGTACTGAGGTTGCGGTCGATCTCGGACTTCCACTCGTCGTAGGTGAGCTGGGAGACCGGCCGCAGCACCTCGGGGCTCGCCCGGCTCGTCAGGCCCGCATTGTTGACCAGCACCTCGACGTCGCCGAGCTGGTCGATGATGGCGTCGGCCAGCGCGCCCACCTCGGCCTCGTCCGTGAGGTCGGCGACGAAACCGGTGATGCCCAGCTCAGCCGCGCGTTCGTGGATGCGCCTCGTCGTCGACACGATCGCCACGCGAGCGCCAAGATCACGCAGCCGACGCGCCGTCGCGTACCCAATCCCGTCGGGACTTCCCGCCCCGGTGACCAAGGCGACCTTGCCGTCCAGCCGCAACGTGACCGGCGCTTCCTGCGTGTCCGCAGCCTCCACTGGACCTCCACCTCAACAGCGACCTCGGGGGAAACCAGAAATGCCGCAGTGGCGCATTCCCCGGGCACATCCTCTCAGCCCGCCTCAACCCAGGCACTCGGAGGTACGCCATTCCCTCTCTTCACTCATGGTCGCGCCCCGGAGGGCTGACCCCGATGGCGGTCGGGCCGGTCAGCGGACGGACCGGCGGTTCGTCGGCGAAGAGCAGCGGTGCCTCGGGGCCGTAGCGCAGGGGGAGTTCGGCCCGGGCCTGGGCCAGGTCCCGGGTGCCGATCTCCACGCCCGCACCGTCGTGGCGGGCGCCGATCGACACGATGCGGATGCCGGTGTGGGTCCAGTAGTCGAGGTCGGCCAGCACCCGGTCGTGCCAGACCTGCAGGTCCACGGCCGAATAGGCGGAGTCGCGCACGACGATGCAGGTGTCCTCGGCCGTCCGCCGGATGAACTCGTCGAAGGCGGCCGACGGCACGCGGTGCACGATCGCGCGGGTGTGCACCTGGTCGACCTCCAGCCCGGCGTAGCTGCGCGGGAACTCGCGTCGCCCGGCCGTATCGATGCGGTCCATCGCCGCCTGGAGCTTGGCCGGGGTCACCGGCATCGCCACTCCTGCCACCGCCATCCGTTCGGGCAGGCGCAGGAGTTCGCAGCCGGCCGTGCTCCAGCCCCCGGTCAGGCCGGGCGTTTCGGCGGGTCGTTCGGCGTCCGTGCGGTCGCAGCCGCCGATCACGAGGATCGCTCCGAGCAGGAAGAGACCGCCGGTTCGCAATCGAGCACCATGCATCGCATTCACCCTCTCTACCTCGCACCGGCCAGTGCCGCCAGGGCGCGAGCCCCGCCAGGTTCAACGAGTGAAAGCCGCGAACAGCGCAGTAGAGGCAGCAGCGGTTCAGTCGGTCAGCGCGGGGTCGACCCGGAAACGGCCGGACCGGGCCGCGCCGAGGATCACGACGGCCACGCCGGCCAGCAGAAGAGCCAGGCCGGGCAAGGCGGCGGTACGGGGTTCCTGGCCCAGCCACAGCCAGGCCAGCAGGGCCGCGCCGGGGACCTCCAGCAGGATCAGCACGCTGACCGTGGTGGCCGAGGTGTGCTCCAGCGCGTAGTTGAACATCGAGTGCCCCAGCAGCTGGGCACCGACGACCAGCGCCAGGATCGCGGCCCACGTGCGGTTGTCGTAGCCGCCCAGGTCGATCCCGGCCGACAGGCAGATCACGAGCAGGATGACCGCGCAAGTGCCATAACAGATCCACGTGTACGTGGTGGTGCTCAGCTCCGACCGGGCCCGCTCCCCCAGGGCCGTGTAGACCGCGGCGAAGACGCCACCGAGAAGGGCCAGGACGTCGGCCAGCACGGCCTGGCCGGAGACGCCGACGTCCGCGCCCGTGGCCCAGGCGGCACCGGCCACGGCCAGCGCGATGCCGGCCCAGCCGGCGGCCGACGGGCGGCGTCCCTGCACGGCCGCGATCAGGCCTTGCCACACCGGCTGGGTGGCGACCAGCGCGGTCGCCGTCGCCACCGAGCCGAGCTGCACGCTCGGCATCCAGGTGGCGAAGTGGGCGGCGAGGGCCAGACCGGCGAGCACGCCGAAGAGCACGGCCCGGCGGGCGGCGCCGAGGATTTCCGAGCGCCGGGGCCCGTACGTGATGGGGGTCAGGGCGAGGGTCGCGAGCCCGGTGCGCCAGAACGCGATGGCTAAGGCCGGAGCGGTCGCGAAGGCGATCAGTGGCGCCGAGGAGGAGACGGCCAGCACGGCGACGGTCAGCGCGAGGACGGTCGGTAGGCGTGCTGAACGCTCATTCATCCTTGGCAGTCGCTTCTTGCGGACGGGTGCACCACAGTTTGCCGAACCCTCTTGAGCGGAGAGTAGTGCTGTCGTTACAGTCGCGAAGGTTTCTCATCCCTTTACCCCCCTCAATGCCTCGGGAGGCGTTTCGCCGTGCCCGCATACCGTGCGGTCGTGTTCGACTTCTTCGGCACGTTGACCCGATCTGTCCAGCGAGGTCCCCAACACGCGGAGATCGCCCGATCCCTCGGCGCCGATCCGGAGGCGGTCCGCGGAGTTCTGGACCGCACGTTCCGAGCCCGTGCGCGGGGACGGTACGGGTCCGCCGAGGCCACCCTACGATGGGTGATCGAGCAGGCCGGGGGCCGCCCCCGCACCGATCAGCTGCGGGCCGGCGTGCCGGCCCGGGTCGACGCGCTCAAGGCCGACACCCGTCTGCGGGCCGACGCGGTGAGCGCGCTCGCCGCGATCAAGCGCCGGGGCCTGTCCACCGCACTGATCAGCGACTGCACCCACGAGTTGCCCGCGTTCCTGCCCAGTCTCCCGGTCGCGCCGCTGCTCGACACCACGATCTATTCGGTACGCCTCGGCGTCTGCAAGCCCGATCCCCGCATCTACCTGGCCGCCTGCGAAGATCTCGGGGTACGGCCGGACGAGTGCCTCTACGTGGGTGACGGCGGCAGTCACGAGCTCACCGGGGCCGCCGCCGTCGGCATGACCCCGGTCCGCCTGGCCGCCCCCGACCTCGCCAACCACCTGGTCTTCGACGCCGACACCAACTTCGCCGGGCGTACGGTCCGCTCGCTCACCGAGATCGTCGGCCTGATCGACCACTCCCGCATCGCCGACACCCGCCAGCGAGCGGTGGCCTGACGGTCGCGGCGTGGAAGGATGGCGCGGTGACTTCCACAGTGCTCGACGAGGCGCTCAAGAAGGCCGCGCTGGCCTGGATCTCAGTCGGTGACGGCCCGGCACTGGGACTGTGGGTGATGCCGCTCGACGGCACCCTGATCGCGGTCAGTGGTCCGGGCGAGCAGTTCGCGCCGGCCCTGGCCGAGGCGTCCCGGGCAACCGTGCGGTTACGCGGCGACAACGGCGCTCTGATCGTGATCGACGAGATGGTCGTGGCCCGGCTGACCCCGGGCACCGAGGAGTGGGCCGAGGTCGCGCCCCAACTGGCCGCCAAGCGGCTGAACGCGTCCGGCTCGGCCGACGACGTGGTGGCGCGCTGGGCCTCGTCCGGCTGCGCGGTCGTGCGCCTGACGCCGGTGCCCGACGAGGTGCCGATCTCCGCGCCCGACCTCCCGTGCGGCTCGGGCGCGGCCGAGCCCCGGGACACTCCGGCTCGCGTCGAGACCCGCAAGCCGTTCCGCCTGCACCGGGTCAAGCGGCGCTGATCAGCCGACGAAGGGTGGGACGGT
>Ga0247737_1001053_pt1 | contig 11712 bp, 10 predicted proteins | sample UWRJL028104C2_FD_180937 | JGI IMG/M metagenome (GOLD analysis project Ga0247737, IMG submission 180937) | Plant litter microbial communities from Arlington Agricultural Research Station in Wisconsin, United States - UWRJ-L028-104C-2 | ecosystem: Environmental > Terrestrial > Plant litter >...
TTGGAAATTTCAATAAACCTGCTTGAATAGGAATCTGCTTATATATAACACTCGCCGTGGAGCCTCTTCCCCTGGAGTGACAATGCCAAAATCTCCCACGACACAAATCTCAGAAGATAGCTTCCACAATGCGCCGTACGAGGTTGAAGAAAGAGTTGTGAACTTCCTACACAATGATTACAGTGCACTCTGCGCCAGCAGTCTTGTCCATCGTAGATGGATTTCCGCCACCAGATATCACCTTTTCGGTCGGACCGTAATCAGCCAGCTCCGCGATCGTGGCGGGGTTACAGAAAACATATCGACTTTTCTTACCCTCCTGGACTCTCCTCACTGCATGATACTCACGGCCATCAGAAGTATTATTCTTACCATCGTGGCTCAAAACCTCGTTCAAGACGTCGTCGGTGCATTGGCAGGGGCCTCTGCTCTCAAAGCCGTCGTATTCGTTGACAGTCAATACAGTCCAATCAATCCTTCACCATCTGTACCATAGATCTCTCAAGTACTTCCCAATATCCAGAATTTTACCTATGAGTCTCCCGCTCTCCTGAGTGAGGAAGGATTCGGGCTTGTCACATCCTTCCCCCATCATCAAAGTCTCTCTATCTATACGCGTCGCAATTCTGAGCTCAAACTTCCTACCAACACACTTTCAATGAGACCATCCCCCATCTCCGTAATCTTCACCTAAGGCTGCCAAGCTCTGAACATCTCCTGCAATGGCTACTCAACAGTTGCCAGAACCTGGCGCTCGAGACGTTCGACCTTCGGATATATTATCCTTGCCATCGCGGGGTGGGCCCAATCACTATTCTCAATTCATTCTTGGTCGCAAAAGCCGATACCTTGACCCACTTCTCCTTTGGAATCGTTTTTTCTATTGAACCTTTGACTCAAAACGAAGGTATGCTACTATCTACGTTGTGCTTGGGGTTGAGTCAAATCAAATTACTCCATCAGGCGCACTGTGGGTAGGCGTGAGAGATTCTGGAAGTTGCCGAAACAGGGGAAGTGAATTCGAGTTCGATCGAAAAAATGACTGAACTGGAAGACCTCTGTACCTTGAATAGGATACTGAATTCGTGAGTATTTTCCCTCAGGGCAAGCCTGACCACTATATGATTATCTATACCACCAAAGAATTCATGTCGTCACATCATATACCATCATATAGCGCACACAGTATCATGGGAGCACGTACCAGAGGGGTGGCGTCGACCAGGGGATATCTCTCGATGCCGTACACTGAGCTCAATAAAGTAGCGGTGCTGTGCTCCGGGATTAGAAATAGGGGTATCGTTTTGTGGAAGATAGAAGCGACGACTTATAGAATCATTGGAGGCGTTCGTCTTAAGTCTGCGAATGTCGAGAGTGAAGCGTTCCATGAGGGCTTATGCTGCGAGGTTGTTAACTGTCTGAGACACCATGTGGCGGCATGGACAGTGGCTGCCATCTGACATTCCAGCATTTCGAAGCTCAGCGCTGATGATAGCCAGTGCAAGTCAAAGCTCCAGCATCCTAGAAGTGCAGATTTTAGCCTGACCACACGATACGCTCACAAAGGTGTATCATAGAATCATTGGCACTCGAGGGTGCTTGCCATGTGCTTACCGCATCGCGGACCGCGACTCAAATACAACTCCATTCATCACGTCGTGCTTCTAGCCTTCAAGAATTCGGTACCTATTACATTGTTTACAGCCATTCAATGTATAAGTACTCACGCATAAGAAACGAAAAGCTTGCTTACGCTTGAGTATTACCAATTTCCATCTCGTGTTCATCAAGCACTTCTTCTTGGGCCGGAATGTTCCATTATTATGTTTTGATGACATTAATGCAATGACACAGCCAGTCCGCTTCTCATTCGCCTTGTGCAATTCCATCTGTTCCTCCTCAGACACTGCCCGAATTTGGGTATTTTTGAATATCTCGGTGGTAATCGAGTGACGTAAAATTTCTGCTAAACCCGCTCATAAGAACCCGAGCTCTGAGTTGACTTCCCAGTTACTGAGTATACAGTAGTACCTGCGGAGAGGTACGTATAATGATCCCTTGTCACTTTACTTTGTTCATATTTTTTCGTGCTCACATAAACCATCCATTCTTATGCTCTATCTTACTCGAGCCTTAGGAGCTGGGTCTCCGAGGTCGAGATTAGACATTGAATGTCGAAAACTTCCATGAACTGCGACGGTCCCACTACCGACAATTCATCAATTAGAAACGGCTCCATTGACGCGACCTCGGGCAGAGATACGTCCATCGACTACCCAGTACTGTAATAATGGCGATGGTTCCATGAGTCTTGGGTGGACTCTTCCATTTACACTAGTGACACAACTTCTCGGTCAGGCATTCCGAGTCCTTTCTGCGTCACCATGTTTATATTTTATAATGACATACACACCCTGCCCACTTTCTCTCTTTGAAGTCGAAGACTCAAATTTTGTAGTTCAACTTTTCCATTCGTCAACGGACTTTGGCGTGACATTGATAAATGTCGATATATTGTGTGTTCCATTCCACGAGCCTGAATTTAGATAGCGTTGGCTGGTATGTGATCTGAGTCAGGCTGTCACATGACCTTCCCAACAACGATGCGGTAACCCTATTGTCTTACTTTGCATCTGGACTCTGTATTAAAGTCTGCCATCGTTTTGACACTACAAATCACACTTGTAGGACACATACACAGTTCAATGTAATGCAGGATGGACTCTGGGAAGCATATATTGGATGTGTATTTTCCATGTTGTTCCTATTGGATAAACACTAAAAGAATCATATCAGCCGTACTCCAGACTGTATTCTGAGCAAAATAACATTTTCGATCCACATTATAGTGAATCCAAAGGTAAATGGAATCAAATATCATGACATTCGTCTGAGTTAAGTGTCGCGGAATGACAGGAAGGTGAGCCACACGCCACAATTTACATCGATTTAGTCTTGATGATCTACTTCAATACGTTGGATATACAGTGTGTCTATAGGCCATTAAGAATCTATAAAGCAGTCGAAAAAATCAGGGAGTCCTTCGTTCCTCGTTCTTCATTCTTTATATCGATTCAGTGTCAAGCAAAGTAAGTATTTCATACCCATCAATTTAACTCAATAGCACCAAATTTAACTGCACTACAGCATCATCACAATGCCTACCGCCGAAGGTTTTATCAAGTCCAGCTCTGGCAGCCGCTTCGTCGCCACTTTCATCGTCGAGGGCTTGTCGTACAACTTCGTTGGAGCCTCTTCGTCCGGAGGGCCTCCCTTCACCTGCAATGAGGCGACCTTGACCTATACGGCTGTAAAGCAGCTCAGCGCTACCCGGCTTTTCGATGGAAAGTTGGGTCCGACTGGGGTGACGATTACTCTTGCAAATGGACCGATTATTACGGGAACTTTGGACATGCCGATCAACCCAGGGAGCTCGCTTTCTGGTAGTGGTGTATGGAGCCAGAACCTCAACATGATTCTGCCTGCTCATGAGATATAGTATGGAAGAAGGTATGGCATCTATTTATTAATCCTTCATTGGGGTATGCTGAACGGGTATTGTCGAAAGGGGACGCCTGATGTCAAGTGGTCGTAATATAATGGCGAGGCAGGGAGTAGTAGCTAGCCCGTAGTTGTTGATAAAGTATCCAATCGGCTACTAGTGAAAGCCAGAAATTTCGTCCGTTCGTTCTGGTGAATAAGTTCAGGTATTTTAGTCGGCCATTTTAAAAAATTCCCAAGGAGACTGGAGGTACACAAGAGTTCGACGAAATCGAGGTTCAATGGTATTTTACAAAAGTGTAGTATTTGGGCTAGACTACGTCTACAATATAGCCGTCAACTTTCCCTTCGTCGCTTGGTCGATATGACTGGGACCGACGTCGGGGAAAGCTAGCAAAGCAACCTAAACGTAAGAAAATCATTAAGTTGATGTTTCTGCCAACTACATGATTTTCACCTTTAACGCTAGCTTCGCCTCTGGACCCAAGAAGGCACCAGCAATAAATCCTATTACCCGTTTGACATCCGCCAGGCCCTGCATAAGGTGCCCAATCGCTTTAGTAATTGGCGCATTTCCAACCGCTGCGACTGCATCTAGGTACTTGCTCGCAAAGGCATTAGGGTGGTTCACGGTATGCAAACTTGGGTCCAACTTGAGTTAAAACTTGAGGCCCAACTTGGACCAAGTTGCGAAGTGAGTTTCGGAGGCAATTGGCAAGTTGGAACCTTCCAACTTCACACTGCATTTGGCAGACCTGCCTTCCGACTTCCCATTTCTCGATGTACTCTTCTGCAACTATATTCCGAAAATTTGGGAGGAAATTTTATTCGAAGCTATTCTACTCAAGTTTGAAAAATTTGGATCGATTCACTCAAGGGACGAGGCTAGGACGACCAATACACTCAAAAAATGGGACGTAAGTTGGACCTCAAGTTCGGCTGCAAATCGTGCTCCCGAGCACGATTTACACTCCAACTTACTCAAGTTGGGACCCAAGTTGCGCTTCAAGTTGCACCCAAGTTGGCTTACCGTGAACCACCCTGATTGCCTTGTTGTCGCATTCGCAGAGTCCATTTATGCAAGACGTCGATTTAACAATTTTAGCACCCGGATGCGTCGGACAGTTGCAGTCCTTGGCTTTTTTGCACTGCTTTCTGGCAAGGTTGGCCTTGCGTGCGTTTTCTACGGCCCCTCCGCCATGGTATAAGGTGACAGGGCGACGTGGGCTTGTGCCCGGTTTATAGAGTGGTGTGGGGTTCGAGCCTAAATGGGAGATTAATCGTAAATGTAGTAGTGACGAACAGACATCTCCTACAGCCAATTCATTATCCATCGACGCTCTCTCCAAAACTGGATACGCAAAGACGAATGTGACAGAAAGAAAGAACATGAGTCTTGCAAGCTTATTGAACAACATGATGGAATATTGCAGAGTCAGAATGAGGATTTGGGTTTAGGTTTGAACTCGAGGCAGGATACCAGTCCGTGCGATGTCATTCTAACGACCAGCGTTGGGGAGAAATCCATATTTCAATAACATCCTGTATTTATACGACCATCAGAGCAAATCGAAGATGTGCGTGTAATCAGGGCCTAGAAATCGCCTTACCTGTCCAAAATCTACTGGCTTCTATGGATCGTGATGTTGATCCAAGCTGCTACTTGCTTAGTATCAGTGAACTCTGGTGTAGGGCCTGACATTCGATGGCTACTGTATGCCTAGGTCACAGAAGAACAAGTACTCAAGTCGCTACTACGTCTACGGTTCGTGACTCATTGCCGAGCACAAAGATAGCCTGTATCCTTCTAACAAGCGACGTGGTTTTCAAGGCCTTATGAAACATTGCATATGAGGCAGTGGTTCAGAAGAAGGAACCGCTTCAGCGCTATTTGGAAGTCGTGTCCTTTGAGTCGTTTGCTGCGATGACTTGGGCTGGGGTTACATAATTATCACTTATACCGGGTTTGAACTTTGTATCACATTATGATGGTAGAAAGCGGTGAATCGGAGAAGGTTCCTGAGTAAATTTGATATATTGAAACCAGCAACGACATGATATCATGGCACCTTCGATATACCTCGTGCTCACGCGCGCCAACATTTCTTGGTAGGCATCCACGTGCCACCACTCCCACCACTCGAGGGCCGGTACTTCTCAGCTGCATGTGCCTTTCGATGCTTTGCCTGCTCCCACTTTCAATCCGCTTATTCTTTCATCATCTTACACCGCCCCGATAGTGTCTTCCGTTCTGCGCGAACTGGCAAGAATCTGATCCTCTATGCTGGTCTTGGTTCATCAGCTCAGGCACCACGAACCCAGCTTTGCGATTTCTTCTCCCCCATCAGACGCAGGACCAGTTTTCTCGCACTCAACCGCTCAATTTACTGAGCCCAATGCAGCTTCCATTGTATCAACCGCAGCCACCTTGAAGGAGATTGATATATTGTATTGTAGGCCCGCTGGTCTATCCGTGGACAGTGCACCGTTGGCGTTGATAAGGTCGCTCTTAACTTTGTCCCAACTACTGCGCGAATTCAGTTCAACTCGCCGAGACTGTCACATTTGTGCGCATACTGTTCCTACCATCAATCTCACCTCCAGTGTTTCGACAGCACTTTTCCTCTGAGTAAGTCACTTGATACCATCACTGACAAAACATCGACAGGGATCATAAGCCGCCTCCGCCCCAGCCCAGGACAACTCGTACCATCCAATGTTCCGAGTATTCCGAGTCATCCCTGCCAATGTCAACGGGGTGTTTCCTACTCCCCAGTGCACTCTCCGTCGGTTCTGAGGCATGTGCATCAACTTGAGCTCGCATGGGCGTATATGATCCTCGGCCTCCAATTCTCTGAAGCGCGTGCTTTAACTTGTAACCTGTTACATATCGGTGATCGTGGACTATTATACCCTGCCGCATTCGGTGGCCTCTTTCACGAAGACTAGCTTCTTTTCACTACCTGCTAGATGGGCGATCTGGTCGGACACCTTTGGAATTTATGTCGTTCTCGGATCGTTCCTGGTTCAGATCATCAATTCGCTCGAAGGCAGTGGATGCATACACGAATCCTTGTTTTTTATCATATGATCCTGGACCTAAAGAAAGATGTCATCCGATCTATCTTCAACCTTAAGACCACCATACGGTCTCAATGAGGCTGCACGCGGAAAGCAACATAAGGAGCCCACATTGAATTCGACTACCAAGATCCTAGTCGACTAACGGACATTGTTCACAGTTCCCTAGGTATGTGCGTCGACATATTTCATTAACGTTTGAACGAATTTGGCCTCTAGACCATTCTTGTGCACGAAGAGAGACGGAGACAAACTTCAACATTCTGACAATTCACCTGCGACGGTGATAGGTGATGATTAATGACTCTCCATATGTTGAGATCGAATCTCCCCGAATCAAGAATGAATACGCATCTAGGGGTGTATATAGCACGCGGTGCAATGCACGAGAAGCCTATTAAATCTACTCTCTCGAGGCAAGCGCTATATAAACGGATCCAAGTACCGAGCACCACTAATTAGGCAATACCATTTTGGATATGCCCTCCTGTCGTTAGATACACGTGGCGTACATCTCGGAGTGGTCATGATGCGGCCACGGCTTGTAACCCTTCAATGGTTCTTAATGATGTATCATGTCCTTTGTTTTTTCCATGAAATAGGCTGTGGGTTAAATATCCAGGACATTGTGAATTGCTTCCTCATCTTTCCAGACCTTCCAAACTCATACAATGCTCCTAGTCGCCATATACAAGTGTTTTGCTTCTGGGGCTGTTCTTTTCGCCAACGCGGTAGCAGCATCTGCTCTCCCTCAGCGCGCTGATATTCCCCCCATCGCCATCCGTGCTGTTCCAACTCCTCCTGGTTTCAACATGTTGGTCACAACTATTTGATTTGCTCGTGTATCAGCTAACTTTCACTAGCACAAGCTTTGGTGTGAATGGCTCGGGCTGCCCTCCTGGATCGACTGCCTACACCGTTAACGGTATGTTTTGAAGTGACCTATCCACCACGACATTGACAGATAGTCTTTAGTTGATCGAACTGCCGTCACAGTCATTTTTGGAAAGTACTTTGCTCAAGTTGGTCCCGGCATTCCAATCAGCAGCAATCGAAGGAACTGCGCGCTAACCTTTGGAATCAAGTAATGTTTAGCGCTTTTTAGACGTCGCGAATTGACTCATGAGGTTTTACTGCTTAGCGTCCCCCCTGGTTTCACTTATGGTATTGCTAGCGTTGACTATGTGAGGCATATTATAGTTATAATTTCACTTACTTCATTACTTACACACCCATAGCGTGGTTACTATCAACTCGATAACAAAGTCACTGCTTCTCAGCAATCTCTTTACTACTGTACGCAATTTTTCTCATGTTTTTCCTCTCGGTCACTCGCTCACTCACTTCCAGTCCAAGGATCACTCCTACAAGGTAAAACACGTCCGTCGCCGAACACAGACATAAATTAAGAGATTCTTAGCCACTGCTCGCTCTGAACTTGTGGGTCCCGTCGACGGTGAGCCGATCGCCTCTGCTCCGCGTGTCTACCATTCTGAAAATTGTTTTCCAGGCAAGGACTATATCTACCGCGACACCTTCGATCTCGCGTCATCTGTCCAGGCTCCCTGCGGTGTTGCATCAGTTTTGAACATCCAGAGTGAACTCCGTACCAGCAACTCAAATAACGCCAAGGGAAGCGGCTACATTGCCACTGATTCGGTAAGTACAAGCCATATCTACGAGTCGCTGTCACTTACCCCATCGCGGTTATTCGTAGATTGATACCCACCTCAACACTGTAAGGGTACATTCTGAAACTATTTGACGGCCACTGACATTTGCTTCGCAGACTTTCAACTTCCAGTGGCAGAAGTGTCCACTTTAAGTTTCTAATTATGCTTCGTGCTAGGTCGAATGTAAGTATTTAGTGTGGACATTTATTGTCCAGTCTGTCAGAAATAAATTATCGGATTTGCTGTACTTCAAATTTGTGGTGTTCCGACTGAGATTACCCCTAGGTGAACACTACAGGTAAGTATATCTCTGCACTATTTTAAAAAATATCGTTTGTTTAACGATAAGCCTGCTGAGGTGGCTGTTCGGTGCTTCAGCTCGTGAAGCTTGAAAGCTCGAACGTTTGAACTCTCAGACCTTGGATTTCTAAGGACACGACTGACAAGCACATCACTTTGGAGTCTTGGTGCTGCCCGTGCGTACTTACGCGTTTCTAACCACGGAAACGCAAAAATGAGTAATATAGACTAATACGGACCTTAGTTACTAAATCTCTTCTTAAGAGCAAAAGTCAGGAACGCATATGTTGTAAACTGCCTCCTGAGTACTAAATGTTTAAGCGCCGGATCGATACAACCTTAAACCTAAAAATAGGCATCTACTTACTTAGATCCGCAAATGGTGGGGTACTGCGATATCATAGTTTAGCCGTGATTATTTCTGTAGTCTATTCTAGTCTACTGTAAATATTTAGTTCCTTCGGTGGCTTTTAGAGGTTGCATATAGACAGACGCGTTGCAATTCGAAAGTATGTGAAGGCGAGATGTGGAAGTGCTTGATCTCAAGATCTCAGGTCTTCGGGGTCTGTACTCTGAAGTCCGTCAGTATCACACTTAAGTCGTGCTAAGTAGTTTATTTCACTGATCATGGTGGCAAGTATTATCACGGTTATCAGCAGTAGAACCGTTGCTGAGCCGTTCAATGGCGCCACCTGGATGTAGGAGTAGCTTACATGGCACTGAGCCTCCCTTAAGCGCGGTTACCAAAATGATCTTTCATTCCACAACACCGTGAGAATGAAAGAGTGAGAATGATGCAATTGAGGCTCAGCGCATAGGTCCTACCTAGGAAACTTGAAAGAAAGTGGAATGATATCGACGGATTGATACTTTTCCATCGAAGTAGACAGCTCCGCAAGGACAATTAGTATTAAAGTCTTTGGACCACATGTTTGAGATTATTGTATAGAAAGAGAATTTTCATCGTCGATGCCACTACGACCGTAATACACAACTACATAAATGGCGACAGTCGTATAGAAACCTATCTCACGACACGGTCAATGTTCAAGGAATTTAATATGTACGACGTTTATCCTCATACTGAACTATTGATAAATGTCGACATGATATCCTCTCCGACTCATCAAATTCCTATAGAATTCCAGACCAAAACCCCCTATATGTGTCCATTAGAATCCGTGGGTCACTTTGGTCTCGAACAGTATGTACGTATTCACCAACCCGAAGAAAAGTGTCTCTCACAAACAAGAAAATACTATAGAAAATTAGTCGTTGTATGCTGGGGGAGGTACCTCGGGATGGGCTTCATCTGGGGCTGTTGGTATATCGTGTCGTACAGGTCCAGTTCCTCCACCAGAGCCCGAACCAGGACCTGACGCAGTATCATCGTGGCCCAGATATATAGCCTTTTCGGGTGGCCGTGAACGCCCAGGAGTAGATGTCACGGAGGCTGATTGATTATAGGAGGCGGGTTGGTGCTGATAACTGTGTGGGTCGGGGACGTAGCCGGCACTCGCGTAGCTGGTCATTGCTGGTCCTGGGTTATAGTATGACATTGTCGGGGCGCCGCTGGTGGACGATATGATCGAAGGTGCGCCAAGGTTCGTGTGTGCACTTGCTGATATAGGCATTGTAGAGATAGACGACGGAGGCGGTGGCGAGTGAGTACCCTCGTTATAAGCGTGGGTGATGTTGGGAACGAAGGCACCGGCGGCACCAAGCGGAGGAGTTCCAGGGTTGTACGTGAAAGGGGGGTTGTACGATGACATTGGTGGAGAAGAGGATGAGGCGTACGAAACGGGGTGGTGATGATTATGCTGGAAGTTATGGGTTTGTGGAGGAGGGGATGATGGTGTGCCGTCGGATAAGAGTGGACTGTTCGTGTCAATGATCCTTTTCGACATAGCGACCTTCTTCTTCCGCGATCGCCTGTGGAGCCACAGGGCAATGAGCAGAATGCAGATGGCAACAACGCCACCGACAGCACCTGATACAAGCGAAAGTGAGATGCAAGCCAATTGGTAAGATGGGATGAAATTAGTACCTGCAATTGCGGCGATGGGAGGACTACTGTGGCTCTTTCCACCACCATTTCCAACATTATCTGGAACTCCGCTGCTTCTGGGAACTCCACTAGTACTACTTGAAGACCCTCCGCCACCTCCTGTAGTTGAAGTAATATTTACGCTAGAAAATGCATGATGGTTAGTGCGCTTTCAAACATCGAAAATTCATATCTCACACAAAACGATCGATCTCGCAAACATTTGGGTAGGATGGATTGACAACCTTCACCTGGAGTTCATGGTCTCCGAGCACGAGGTCGTTTTTGGAGTATAGCAAGATGGGGTAACCGTCTGCATCAGCATGGGAGTTGACAGTAGTCATTTCAACTCCATCGACGCTGATTAGACAAGGGCCATGATAGGGACCTTGGTTCCCCCAGTATTCGATGGCGTTCTATGGCGAAATAAACGAGGATTAGTGTCCAACGTTCAACCACTCAAAAAGGGAGACAATTCACCCCATAGAATTTGACGGTTGCCGTTGCACCTTGAATGTCTGCGAAGGTATCTGAGTTACCATACAGATGGAAGATCGACTGGACATTGACTGTAAAATGGTCAATTCTACACTCCTCCAAGACCTGCATCGTGCTCACCATGCACCGTCCATCCCGTTCCTCCTGGTACATAGGTCATATTTTGATCGCGATCATCAATCGAAGTCGACTTGAGAATCGACATTTCTGTGGGATTTCTCTGTGCGATAACGTCGGGAAGGATGGTGGAGGGATGGGCCAACGTCTCAGGCCATGGAAGTGCGTGCTATACCGCCACTGCATTGCTGTTCTCTTCGAGGCATATCGTCTGCGGCCGCGAGTCCAGGGAAGGACGCCAAGCATGTGCACTGCCAACTTCAAACGTTGTTTTGGGACTTGGCAATCACACAAATCAATTTACGGCGGATCAAGCAGGCTAATGCGGAGAATGCCGTCAGTCATGTGACACTCGGCCCAACATCATAGTCTACGGCCTCGAATTGCTGTTACCAAACTAATTGGAGCTCTACCACAGGAGGAGCCGTTCGTAAAAGAAAGAAGAATGAGAATACAAGTTACTAAACCGGAAATTTCGAAAAAAGCGTACGAGAT
>Ga0247737_1001055_pt1 | contig 11702 bp, 14 predicted proteins | sample UWRJL028104C2_FD_180937 | JGI IMG/M metagenome (GOLD analysis project Ga0247737, IMG submission 180937) | Plant litter microbial communities from Arlington Agricultural Research Station in Wisconsin, United States - UWRJ-L028-104C-2 | ecosystem: Environmental > Terrestrial > Plant litter >...
CGCCGGCGCCCGACTGCTTGAAGACCGCCGCGTCCGCCTGCGTTCCGTCGCGCGCGGCCTGCCCGCCCGTCCCGAGGAACTGGTCGCCCTGGCGCAGCAACGGCTCGACCACGTCTCCAGCCGCCTGGCCTCGGGCCTCGGCCGCAACACCGAACTGCACCATCGCCGCCTCGTCGCCGTCGGCGGCCGCTTTGCGCCCGCCCTGCTGGACCGCGCCATCGAACAGCGCACGGCCCGGCTGGAGGGCCAGTCGACGCGTCTGGTCGCCGGCCTCGGCGCCAACGCCGCCGTGCATGAACGCCGCCTGCTGCGCGTCGCCGGTCGCCTGTCGCTCGACCCGATCCATCGCCGCCTCGACCAGCGCGTCGCCCGGCTGGAAACCGTCTCCGCCCGCCTCTCCCGCCCGATTCCCCAGTCGCTGGAGCGCGCCGAGACCCGCCTCGCCGCCCTCGCCCGGGCGCTGGCCACCCTCGACCCCAAACGCCCCAAGCCCGGCTTCGCCCGCATCGACGACGAGACGGGCGCCATGGTCTCGTCCGCCGCCGCCCTGTCGCCGGGTCAACCGGTGACGCTGGTCTTCCCCGACGGATCGAAAGGCGCCCGGATCGATGGCGAAGGCACACCCAGACCGAAGCCGGTCGTCAAACCGAAGGCGGCGCCAACCGCGCAAGGCGACCTGTTCTGACATCAACAGTGCTTCCCCCGCTTGCGGGGGAAAGCGGTCCGTCGCTGAGCGAAGCGAAGCCAGGACCGATGGGGGAACCTTCCTGCCCGCCGCCAGGCGTCGCACCTCCCCCATCGTCACGCGTGTCGCTGCGCTCCACGACGTGACACTTCCCCCGCAAGCGGGGGAAGGGCTATTGCGCGCGGCCTCTGCTCGCTAATCTCCCCGTCATGACCTCCGCCCCCTCCCCCGCGACCCTCCACTACGGCGACGGCGAGTTCGCCGTGCTCAAGCCCGGTCCCTTCGTCCTCTGCGCCGTCTCCGGCCGCCCGATCCCGCTCGAAATCTTGCGCTACTGGTCGGTCGAGCATCAGGAACCCTATTTCGGCCCGACCGAAGCCCTGTCGCGGATGGTCGATCAGTGACGCCTTCGCGGCGCGGCCTGATCATGGGCGCCGGCGCCGCGGCTCTCGCCGGTCCAACCTTCGCCCAGACCAATGACGGCCTCATCCTCAACGGCCGATTTATCCAGGGCGGGTTCGCCATGGGCCGGGCCGCGCCGCGCGCCATGGTCTTCGTCGACGGCGAGGCCCTGACCACGGCCTCGGCCGCCGGCCTGTTCGTCGTCGGTTTCGACCGCGACGCCCCGCCCTCGGTGCAGATCGAGGTGCGCGCCGGAAATCCAGTCGGGGCCCGCGTCGCTCGCCGCACCCTGAGCATCGCGCGCGGGACCTTCCCGTCCACCAGCATCAACGGCCTGCCCCAGTCGACGGTCGAGCCCTCCGATCCCGCCCTCCTCGCCCGCATCCAGCAAGAGATCGCGCTCAAGACCGAGGGCTTCGCCAGCCGCGCCGACGCCGACGACTTCCAGTCCGGCTTCACCTGGCCGCTGGACACCTACCGCGTCACCAGTCTGTGGGGCTCGCAGCGCGTGCTGAACGGCACGCCCGCTCGCCCCCACTATGGTATCGACCTGGCCGCGCCCGCCGGATCGCCAATCCGCGCGCCCGCGAACGGCGTCGTCACCTTCGCCCGGCCGGGCATGCATTTCGAGGGCGGCCTGACCCTGATCGACCACGGCCAGGGCCTGATCACCGCCTATCTGCATCAGTCCCGGATCGACGTCCTGCCGACCCAGAGGGTCACGCGCGGCGACGTCATCGGACGCGTCGGCATGACCGGCCGCGCGACCGGCCCGCACCTGTGCTGGCGCATGAAATGGCGCGACCGGAATTGCGACCCATCGTTGCTCGTCGGCCAGTCGGCTCCGGAAAACGCCTAGTTCTTACCGCCAAGCTTTTGTTCTGCGTGGACCACTGGTTGCTTTGTCCCTAGACTCTCTTGCTTGACCGCCGTGGGGGCGGCGTCGGCCTAATCACTCAATGTCTGCCCTTCAATCGCTCAACATCCTGCTGGTCGACGATAACCAGCACATGCGAGCCATCACCTCCGCCATTCTCCAGTCGGCCGGAATCCGCAACATCCGCGAGGTGTCGGACGGCGCGATGGCGCTCGACGCCCTGCGCGATCACGCCGTCGACCTGGCCATCGTCGATTTCAACATGTTCCCGCTGGACGGCGTCGAGTTCACTCGCCTGGTCCGCAACAGCCCCGACAGCGCCAACCCCTATCTGCCGATTATCATGATGACCGGCCATTCAGAGAAGCACCGCGTGGTCGAGGCCCGCGACGCCGGGGTAACCGAGTTCGTGGTCAAGCCGATCACCGCCAAGGCCGTGTTCGACCGCATCCAGGCGGTCATCATGCGTCCCCGTCCGTATGTGAAGACCGACGACTATTTCGGCCCGGACCGCCGCCGGACGTCGAGTGTTGCAAGCTACAAGGGTCCACGCCGTCGCTCGACCGACGTCGCCGAGGACGCGTCCACCGACATCGACGGCGCCGGCAAGGCCTGACGCCTCAGCCCGAGGCGCTGTCGCGGGTCAGTTCCGCGACCTTGTAGGCCCCGCGATAGATCTGGGCATGGGTGTAGTCACGGGTCAGCAGCAGACGCATCTGCGCCAGATCCTTCGCGTCGCGATCGTCGAACGCGTCGACGTCCTCGATGAGCGGCGGCGTTTCGGGTCCGTCGTGGAGCCGAAAGAGGTAGCGGGGCATGGCTAGGCTCTCAGGATTGAGCCCTTCATATTTCAGCGATTTCGAAGATCTTCTATCGCCTAGCCGACAGTCCGTTACCCGACAGTCACGCTTCCTGAACGGGTCATATGTCGGCGCGTGCAATCCCGTCGGCGATGCCCCGGGTCGCCCCGTAGCATTCGCACGCCGAGGCCTCGAGAATCTGGCGGTTCCGAACCGTTACCCGGCCGCGCGAATAGGCGATGGCCCCGCGCCGGGTCAGGTTCTGCGCCGCCTCGTTCACCGTCGTCCGTTGCGAGCCCAGCATGTTGGCAAGGAACTCCTGCGTCATCTGCAACGCCCCGTCGTTGGCGCGGTCGTGCGCCCGCAGCAGCCATTTGGCGAACCGCCGCTCGGAGGTGTGGATGGCGTTGCAGGCGGTGGACTGCTCCAGCTCCCTCTGCAGCGCAGCGTCGTAGGTGGCCATGACGACCCGCAGGGTTTGGCTCTTGCTCGCGAGTTCGCGCATGCGCCGCGCCTCGACCTTGCGCGATCTGCCGGCCATCTGGGCGACGTAGCGGACGGCGGTCTTGGCCGGAATCTGCCAGGCCGTGGAGCCGATAAAACCCTCGCGGCCGACCATATAGGCCTCGACGCTGCGGCCGTCGTGCATCAGGGCGACGGCCGACACGATGCCTTCGTCGATGAAATAGATGTGTTCGACGTCATCTGCCGGTTCCATGAAAACATGGCCCAGTTGAAAGTCGAAATCAGCAGCAACGGCGGTGAGTTGGTCGCGATCTTCGACGCTCAAGCCGTCGATCAGGATATTCCCGCGCGAAATCATAGCCATGTCGGCTGATAGGCTTATTGCTCCATAGCCGTCTGTCGAAAATTGACACAGGCGGGAGCGTATGCGGCTGTCTAGTCTCTTAAAGTCTTCGCGGATAGTTAAATCGCGCAAGAAGAAGAAATCGCTCCGTCGGATTTCCGACTCGACAAGATTCGCTGTTTCGCGTCGCTCGTACTGCGGGCCAGTATTGGATGCGGAAAATCCCGGCCCATTCAAAGTAAGCTCAGCAAGGCGCAGGGCACTATTCGGCCGCACGTCGCCTTAGAGACTGCCCCCGCCGCGCTACTCGGTATTTTCCAGGCGCCGATAGACCCGATCGGGCCAGCGCTTATGGACCCAGAACCAGTCCGCCGGATGCTCGCGCACCCGCTCTTCCACAAAGGTCGTGATCGCCTGTACCCCGCGCGCGATGTCGCCTGCCCGGTCGCCGGTGTTGTGCAGTTCGATCGGTTCATGCGCCGTCACCCGGAACCGCACGCCGGGCAGCCGCACCACCGACATCGGCTGCAGCACGGTCCCGAATCGAAGCGCCAGCCGGCTCGGCCCCGGCGCCGCGTTGACCGGCTGGTCGAAGAAGATCACCTCCGGCCCTTCCGAGAACTTCTGGTCGTTCATCAGGGCGACGCTCTCGCCCCGCGCCAGGCCCGCCAGCAGTTCGCGCGCTCCATCCCCACCCTTGGGGGCAAACAACTTGACGCCATATCTGGCCCTCGCCGCGATGATCTGGGCGTCGACATAGGGGTTGTTCGCCGCGCGATAGGTCACCTGCACGGGCACGCCCGAGGCCACCAGCACCGCCGCCATCGTCTCGATATTGGCCATGTGCCCGGACACGAAGACGACGGGCTTGCCGGACGCGCGAATGGCCTCCAGCCGCTCGGCTCCGACGATGTCGATCCGCCCCGATGCAGGCGTCAGCTGATCCATCACCGCCGTCTCGGCGAAGGTCCGGCCCGTCTGCTCCCACTGCGCCAAGGCCAGCCGCCGACGCTCCTCTTCGCCCATCTCCGGGAAGGCGATGCGCAGGTTCCTCAGCACGGTCTTCTGCGTACCCGTGATCGGCCCCAGCGTCCGCAACACCCAGCCGCCGAAGTTCGACGCCGCTTCCAGCCCGATCAGCCGCATCAGGCCGATGAAGCCCGCGAACAGCGCCGCCTCCAGTCGCCAGATCAGGTCCTGACGCAGGCCCGGACCCTTGTCGTCATCACCAGGCAATCGTCAGCCCGCCGTCCACCACCAGGGTCTGACCGTTCACGTACGAACCCGCCTTCGAGCACAGATAGACGGCTGTCCCCGCGATCTCGTCGGGCTGGCCGATGCGCTTCATCGGGTTCGGCTCGACCGTGACCTTCAACACCTCTTCGTTCTCCCACAGATAGCGGGCGAAGTCGGTCTGGATCAGGCCCGGCGCGATGCAGTTGACCCGCACATTCGATGGCCCCCACTCGACGGCCAGGTTCCGCGCCAGCTGCATGTCCGCCGCCTTCGACACGTTATAGGCGCCGATCAGGGCGTTGCCGCGCAAGCCGCCGATCGACGAGATGATCACGATCGCCCCGTCCTTCCGCTCCAGCATCTGCGGCGCGACCATCTGCGTCAGCCAGTGGTTGGCCAGCACGTTGTTGTGGAAAATCTTCTCGAACTGCTCGTCGGCGATCCCCGCCATCGGCCCGGCATAGGGGTTGGAGGCCGCGTTGCAGACCAGGATGTCGATCTGGCCCCAGGCCGCCGTCGTCTCATCGACCAGCCGCTGCAGATCTTCCTTCGACGCGATATTGGCGGGGATGGCCATGGCGCGCCCCTCGCCGTACTTGGCGTTGATCTCGTTGGCGACCTCTTCGCAGGGCCCGGCCTTGCGCGACGAGATGACGACCTTGGCGCCGTGCTCGGCCATCCGCTCGGCGATGGCCTTGCCAATGCCCTTGGACGAACCGGTGATGACGGCGACCTTGCCGGTCAGATCGAACAATTCCATGCGTATCCCCTGATTTCGGCGCGGTTCTTTGAGCCACGCCCTAGCTGTTTCGTCCTGATACCCCGATACTCGGACGATTCCATCCGGGAAGTCGGACTTCACCGTTCCCATGCGCGCACTGACCAACGGCTTTCTGTTCTTCGGCTACGTCTTCCTGGCGATGACGGTCGGCGCCTTCCTATGGCGCGCCGGCCTCGGCATCGGCCCGGGCGTGGCGGCGACGCTCGGCGTGATCGGCGTGCTGACGGCCGTCCACGCCATCTTCACCGGCATCGGCGAACGCAAGGCCCTGCGCGCCGAGATCGGTCAGGTCCGCGAAGCCCACCGCCTGCTCGCCGACGCCATGGAGCAGACCCAGACCGCGCTCGGCGACCTGGCCCAGGCCATCGAGGCCGGCGCCCTCAGCCGTACCGACGAACTGACCGGCGAAGTCCGCATGCTGGAAGACCTGATCCAGCAGATGAGCGTCTCCATCGACCAGCGCCTGTCGGTCACCCCGATGGTCGCCCCCGACAGCGTCGAGGCGCGCCGTCACCACCAATCGAACCTGTTGCTCAAGACCGTTCACGACGCGCTGTCGGAGAACCGCGTCGACCTCTACCTCCAGCCCGTTGTCACCCTGCCCCAGCGCCGCACGGTCTTCTACGAGAGCTTTACCCGCCTGCGCGATTCGACCGACCGGGTCATGATGCCGGCCGAATACCTGTCGATCGCTGAGGGCGAGGGACTGGTCCCCGCCATCGACAACCTGCTCCTGTTCCGCTGCGCCCAGATCGTGCGTCGCCTGGCGCGTCAGGATCGCAAGGTCGGCGTCTTCTGCAACGTCGCCCTGTCGTCCCTGGGCGACGAGACCTTCTTCCCGCAGTTCCTCGAGTTCCTGTCCGAGAACCGCGACCTGAACCAGGCCCTGATCTTCGAACTGGGCCAGGCGACCTTCGACGCCCGCGGCGCGGTCGAAGCCCGCAACATGGCCAAGCTGGCCGACCTCGGCTTCCGCTTCTCGATCGACAAGGTCCAGACCCTGGACCTCGACTTCAACGACCTGCAGCGCTCCGACGTCCGGTTCGTGAAGGTGGCCGCCGACCTGCTGATCGAACAGCTTCTAGATCTGGACGGCGGCTCGCCCATTCCGTCCCTGCGCGACATCCAGGCCGCCGACTTCGCCCAGCTGACCCGCCGCTACGGCATCGAGGTCATCGCCGAGAAGTGCGAGTCGGAACGCCAGATCGTCGACATCCTCGAACTCGACATCTCCATGGGCCAGGGCCACCTGTTCGGCGAACCGCGCGCCATCAAGGAAGCGGTCCTGGCCGAAACCGACCCGCCCGCCGACTTCGTACGCTCGACGCTGATCTCGGCCGAGAAGCGTCGGCGCTACGCCTGAGCCCTTCTTATTTCGTCATTACGGGCGAAGGCTCGCTTCGCTCGCCCTCGCCCGTAATGACGAAAGTCAGTAGGCCCTACCCCGCTTCCATCACCAGACACGTCGAGGTCGCCGTCGCATAGAGCTTGCCGTCGACGCCCTTCAGGTCCGCTTCGGCGAACCCCGCGCGACGGCCCATTTGGATGATCCGGCCCTCGGCCAGCACCGGCACGCCCTCGCTCAGGGCGCGGTGGAAGACGACCTTGATCTCCAGCGACGTATAGGCCTGCCCCGGCTTCAGCATCGAATGAACGACGCAGCCGCAGGCGGAGTCGAGCAGGGTCGCGATATAGCCGCCGTGGACCGTGCCGATCGGGTTGTAGACCGCGCGCGTCGGCGTGCTCTCGAACACCACCCGTCCCTCTTCCACCTCGATCAGCCGGAAGCCCAGCGTATTGGCGATCGGCGCGGCATTGTCGTCGGCCTGAAAGCCCAGCCGAAGCTGTTCGATGCCGGACAGGTGGTTGAGGGAGCGAAGATCGGTCATGCAAACGTCCTGGGGAGAGGTCCGTTTACAATAAGGACTGTCTCACGCCTAAAGCAAGCGTGCCGGAATTGAAAAGGGGCGCACCGTCGCCGGCGCGCCCCTGATCGGCTTCGAAGGGTGAGATCTTAAAGGCCCGGCAGCTTGAACCCGCCCGAGCGGCGCGGCGCGATCACGATCGAGCCTTGCGTGCCCGTCAGGGCCTGAAGACGCGCATATTCGCTGGCCGCGTCGATGGTCACGGCGCCCTGGGCGGTCTGGGTCTGGGTCGGCGCCTGGGTCGCGGCGTCGTCGCGGCGCCAGAACATGATCCGGTTGGCGAAGCTCTCTTCCTTGTGCGCCAGGTCGCCGAACTCGTCGTCGATGACATAGCGGGCCAGGGGGTCGGCGCGATCGGCGCCGGCGGCGTTGACCAGGGCCTGTTCGCCCGGCGTGCGCGTCACGGCCTGGCGTTGACCCAGCAGGATCTGGCGGGCGGCGCTTTCCGGCGCCAGCTCCTGCGGGCGCGGCTGGCCCGGCGCGGGCGGACGCAGGCCGTATTCCGGCGGCACGGTCAGCGGGGCCGAGGCGACGGTCAGAAACTCGTCCGGCACCACCTTGGTCAGGCCGATGGTCTGGCGCAGACCGCCACAGGCGGTCAGGGCGACGGCCGAAACGGCGATGGCGGACACGGTCAGGATACGTGACGTCAGGAGGGGGGCGGTTCGCATGGGTCGGTTGGGCTCCGGCGCGAAACGTGCGCTCTGGACAGCAGGAAAGAGCGGGTGATTACGCCTTTTCGTGGGCCACGCCAACGGCTGGCTTCCGCTCCGACATCACGGTGTCGAGAATCAGCAGCAGAACGCCGATGGTGATGGCGCTGTCGGCGATGTTGAACACCCACGGAAACACGCCGGTCCCCGAAAAATCGATGAAGTCCACGACATAGCCGAATCGGATCCGGTCGATGGCGTTGCCGATGGCCCCGCCGATGACCAGGCCGATCGCCGCGACCAACGTCCGCCTCTGCGCCTTCAACGCCCACCAGGCCAGGGCCCCGGCCACGAGGACGGAGAAGACGCTCAGCGCCCACCGCGCGGCCCCGCCGCCGAACAGGCCGAAGCTGACGCCTGTGTTCTCGACGTAGGAGAAATTCAGGATCGGCGGCGCGATGAAGACGCGGCCGACCTCGCGCAGGCTCAGCCCGTCCAGGATCCAAGCCTTGCTGATCTGGTCGACGACGATGACGAAAAGGGCGAAGCCGTAGGCGGCCCAGGCGATGCGAGGGATCTTCATGCGGCCCGGTTAGCAGGACATCCGGCCCGCGCCAACGCCGCTGTGGTCGCGGCCGTCAGCCTTCTCCTACGTCAACCGCTTTTGAGGCTAGGGTCACGCCACGAAACCGGGGGAGCCACGATGTCCGACGCCGACCGCCGCCTGATGACGCTGAAATCCTCGCTGCGTGAGACGCGGATCGCGCCCAACCCCGTCGCCGCCGCAGAGGACCTGGCGGAGGGCGAGGTCCTGCTGGCGCTCGACCGGTTCTCCCTGACGACGAACAACATCACCTACGCCGCCTATGGCGACGCCATCGGTTACTGGAAGGTCTTTCCGACCGGCGAGACGGACTACGGATTGATGCCCGTCTGGGGCTTCGCCGACGTCGCCGCCTCGCGCGCCCCGGGCGTCGAGGTCGGCGCCCGCGTCTTCGGCTACTTCCCCATGGCGGATACCCTTCTGGTCCAGGCCGAGAAGGTCAGCCGGGGCGGGTTCGCCGACGCCTCGCCATGGCGAAAGGCCGTGCCCGACATCTACAACCGCTACGTCCTGTGCGCCGCCGACCGGCACTATTCCGCAGCGCTGGAAAACGCCGAGGCCCTGTTCCGCCCGCTGTTCGTGACCTCCTACACAGCCGTCGACTTCCTGCGCGACGCCGGCTTCTTCGGCGCGAAACGCATCGTGGTCTCCAGCGCCTCGTCCAAGACCGCCTATGGTTCGGCCCACTGCCTGGCCGGAGACGATGTCGAGGTCGCGGCCCTGACCGGCACCCGCAACCGCGCCTTCGTCGAGGGCCTTGGCGCCTATGACGCCGTCCACGGTTATGACGAGGTCGAGAGCCTGCCGACCGGCGTCCCGACCCTCTATCTCGACCTCGCCGGCGATCCCGAGTTGCGTCGCCGCGTCCACGCCCGGTTCGGCGAGGACCTGAAGTACGACTGCCTCGTCGGCTCGACCCAGAGTTCCGACTTCACCATGGACGACCCCGATCTGGTCGGCCCCAAGCCCGTCTTCTTCTTCGCCGCCACCTGTCTGGATCAGCACCGCGAGCGCGGCACGCTCCACGCCTTCTACGAGCGCTTCCTGGCGGATCAGGCCGCCTTCTTCGAACGCGTCATCGACCCCGCCTCGCCGTGGATCCGCATCGTCGAGCACCGGGGTCTGGAGGCCGCCGCCCTCGTTGTCCGCGACCTCGCCGACGGCGTCTCCGACGCGGCCGAAGGCGCGATCGTCCGCATCGCGCGCTAGCCCTGGCGACCATCGCGCCATATGCAGAGGCCATGACCCTGCCCCACGCCCTGCCGAACCTCGGCGCCGTTGTCGCCGACTACGACATCCTGCTCTGCGACGTCTGGGGCGTGATCCACAACGGCCGCGAAAGCTGGCCCGAGGCCTGCGACGCCCTGACGAAGTTCAACGAACAGGGCGGTCATGTCGTCCTGATCTCCAACTCGCCGCGCCCGGCGTCGGATGTCGTGGCCCAACTCGACGCCCTCGGCGTCCCGCGCTCCAGCTGGCAGGCCTTCGTCACCTCAGGCGACGCCACCCGGATGGAGCTGGCCCGCCGCGCGCCGGGCCCCGCCCTGATCATCGGCCCCGCCCGCGACGACATCCTCTACGAGGGCCTCGATCTGCAACGCGCGACCGGTGTCGCCGACGCCGCCTTCCTGTCGGTCACCGGCATGATCGACGATGAGACCGAGACGCCCCAGCACTATTTCGAACAGCTGAGCGAGGCCGCCTCGCGCGATCTGGAGCTGATCTGCGCCAACCCGGACCGCATCGTCCAACGCGGCGACAGGATCATCTACTGCGGCGGCGCCCTGGCCGATGTCTATGAGTCGCTCGGCGGCCGTGTCACCATGGCCGGCAAGCCCTACGGCCCGATCTACGCCCTCTCGCTGATCGAGGCCGAACGGCTGATGGGTCGTCCCGTCGATCGCTCGCGCGTCCTCTGCATCGGCGACGGCGTCATCACCGACGTGCTCGGCGCCAATCAGCAGGCGCTCGACTGCCTGTTCATCGCCCAGGGCATCCACGGCGACGCCGCCCGGGGCGAAAACGGCGCGATCGACCCCGTCCGCGCCGCCGCCTTGCTCACGCCCGAGACCGCCTACGCCCGCTACGCCGCCCTGGATCTGAAGTGGTAGTCCTCGCCAAATCGGCGAAGCGCGTCTAACACCGCCGGATGAACACCGGACCTCACCCCTCGGGCGGCTATATCCTCGAAGAACTCTCGCCCGGCATGGTGGCCGTCAAGGACGTGACCATCACCGAGGATCGCATCCAGCAGTTCGCGGAAGCCTCGGACGACTTCAACCCGGTCCATATGGACGAGGCCTTCGCTTCCAAGACCGCCTATCGCGGCCGGATCGCCCATGGCCTGCTGTCCGCATCGTTCGGCTCGGCCGTGGTCGGCACCATCCTGCCCGGCGCCGGCGCCATCTACCTCTCGCAGTCGCTGGCCTTCCACAAGCCGGTCCGCATCGGCGATGTGGTGACGGCCAGGATCACCGTCGCCTCGGTCGATCCGGAATCGGCCCGCGTGGTCCTGCGCACCGAAGGCTATGTCGGCGACGAGATGATCATGGAGGGCGAGGCCACCGTGCGTGTGCCCCGCCGCCGCCGTCCCGCCAAGGGCTGACAGCCGGCCGTGCCCATCGACATCATCCGCGACTGGCGCGATCTGCCCGCCTCGCAGAGGGGCGCCGCCGCCGCCCTCGGCGCCTTCGACGGCGTTCATAGAGGCCATCAGGCCGTCATCGCCTCGGCCCGCGAGGCCGCCGACCGCCTGAACGCCCCCCTCGCCGTCGTCAGCTTCGATCCGCATCCGCGCCGCTGGTTCCAGCCCGACGCCGCCCCCTTCCGCCTGATGACCGCTGGCCAGATGGCCCGCGCGCTCGAGCCGCTGGGCGTCGACCGCCTCTACCTGCTGCCCTTCGACGCCGGCATGGCCGCGATGACGGACGA
>Ga0247737_1001056_pt1 | contig 11699 bp, 11 predicted proteins | sample UWRJL028104C2_FD_180937 | JGI IMG/M metagenome (GOLD analysis project Ga0247737, IMG submission 180937) | Plant litter microbial communities from Arlington Agricultural Research Station in Wisconsin, United States - UWRJ-L028-104C-2 | ecosystem: Environmental > Terrestrial > Plant litter >...
ATGCCCAGCCGACGTCCGCGACCACGGGCAGTATCGTGTCGCTAGCGCTAACGCTTTCCAAGTCACCTGCCGCCAAGGCAATGTTTCGGATCACGCCTGCCGAGAGAAGTTATGCGGGTGTTTGCCAGCGGCATCCGAGCATCCAGGTCTTCGCGTCCGCCATGTCTGCCGACGAGCTTGGCAGGCTGTTCTCGTCATCGGCTTGCAACTGGCGCCGCCTCGCCGCGTGCAAGCAAGCCGAGTGGCCGCATGGGCAGGTATTGTTCGTTCAGCAGACGCGCAGCGGTGTAGGCTATGAGCATCGGTGGGTCGATTACGACATGCTGGCCACAGCGCGTTTCGGGAACCGGGCGAGCGCTCATCGCTAAAGATGCTCGGGAACGACCCGCGGCCGACGTGCTTGCGCAAGGCAGAAGCCGGAGAGCGTCGCACAGTTTAGTATAGCGTCCCCGAACGGAGCATCAGCCCGATTTCGGCTTCTTCCCTCCAGCGAACGGCTTCAGTGCGGCTTGCGCCATCCACGCACTGACCTGCGCTTCGTCGAGCTCATCTGCCGATGCCAGCTCGACGCCCCGCGTTGCCTTGCCCATGCCAACGGGCGTCACCGGAGGCTCGGGGTTCATCTCGGTGCCTCGGATGAACATCAACTTCACATGGCCGACAAACGCGCCGGACGAAAAGCACCAGCCGTCAGCCACGCCATAATAGGCCATGCCCCATTTCACCGCGCGTTTGAGATCGGGCACGGCCTGCATCGCGAGAGCATCGAGGCGCTCGACGATAGCGCGCTGCGGCTGGGGCAGGCTGGCGATATAGTCGGACACCGGCTTGTCGCCTTCCGCGCGCCTGGTCGGGCTGGCTTTGCCGGTCATCGCAACGAGAAGCGGTATCTCCTCGCTGTCGTTAGCGGCCCGATTAGTGGGCGCTTTTGTCATATAATGGTCCTTTCGCTGATCGGCCGACCTCAGTCGGCGCGTTGCCAGGATGGCCGCGCGGGAGACGCCATGAGCTGCGCCTTTCACGACGCGCTATCCCTGCGTCGCCTCGCTTCCTTCCGTGCCTGATTGGGCAAATCACCGCTACATTCCCGCCATCGCGGCTGACGTGCCATCGGACCAGGTCGAGGTACCGACCAGGAGGACCGACACCGGCGGAAGCGCCGCGGCTTCGGCGGCGTGCTCCGGCAGGAAGAACCAGTAATTGCCGCCAATGATGGGCGAGCCGGCCGCGTTGGCGCCCCAATTGGCGCCGTCGACGAACGGGATGTAGAACATCACATGGGCCATGCCGTGAGTGCCCATATCCGTCAGGTACGCCGATTTCGACATCATGAAGCACATCGCGCCCGCTTCCAGCGGCGGGATTTCTCCGCTGCGCAGCCTGTCCTTGATGCGTTCCATGATGTCGCCATCGGTGCGACCGGCAAGCGTCATCCCCGTGCGAAGCGTGGCGATTGGCGTTATCGACCGCGCGGCCTGGGGGTTGTCGCACCCCGCGGCGCGAATTTTCGGATTCCATCGTTCGGACCAGTCGGTAGCGCCGGCGAAGCCGCGGGCCACCCAGCAGACGAAACCGTTGGTGCCCTTGACGGCGGTTTCATAGCCCGAGCGGGTCAGGACCAGAACGGTCGCATCCTTGGAGATCGATGCGGGCGCAGCGCTCCGGGCCAGCGCAATTTCGTCCGCGGGGGCCATTAGATAGGCGTCGACCGGGGCCATGCGGGAATAGGTCGTGGCGGCCTCAGCCGTGGTGCCGGCCACCATGAACAGGCCGGATGCCATGATGGCGGCCTTCGCCAGCCTGGCGGCCGTCCCGACCGCCATGGCCTTCCAGTTCGAGCGGCAAGAATTGCTCTCGCCGTGCGCGGCTGTCTTCCGGAACAGTGTCAAACGCATCGTCTTGCCTCCGTGATTGTACGCCACTCCTTTGGAGGGGCATTGGAACGACGAACGGGCGGATCGATATTCGACATGGTCCCGTCATTTTTTTCTATGGCAATGCCGATGACGCGGGGCTGTCTTGTGGCCGGCACTCCGACAGGGTGTGGGATCGGCGAACGGACCGCCGGCGCCGGTCCGACCTATCCATTGATCGACTCCGCCCCTTCTCCCGCAGAGTTTAGTATAATGCCCCCCGAAATAGGCGCGCTGGTCGAATGGGCCTCGGCCGGTCATAGTGCCGGTTCGCGGGAGGATGAGACATGGATGAGCAGCAGGGCATGGCCGGGGTGCGGCCGGTGACGCGGGAGGGCGAGAGCACGCTGCGCCGGATCAGCCTCAGGCTGATGCCGCTGCTCTGCATCATGTACCTGGTCGCCTATATCGACCGGCAGAACGTGTCCTATGCCAAGCTCGAGATGGTCGATGCGCTCGGCCTTTCCGAAGCCGCTTATGGTCTTGGAGCGAGCCTGTTCTTCCTCGGCTATTTCCTGTTCGAGGCACCCGCGAACATGATCCTGGCGAAGGTCGGGGCGCGATTGTGGTTCGCGCGGATCATGGGCAGCTGGGGGCTGGTCACGCTGGCGCTTGGCTTCACCCAGGACGCGCGGATGTTCTATATATTGCGCTTCCTGCTGGGCGCCGCGGAGGCCGGCTTCTTCCCCGGCGTGCTCTATATGCTCACGCTCTGGTATCCCCAGGCGCGGCGCGCGCAAATGGTCGGCTGGTTCATGATCGCGAGTGCGCTGGCCAATGCGGTCGGATCGCTGATCGGCGGCGCGTTGCTGGGGCTGGACGGCGTCGCAGGGCTTGCCGGCTGGCAGTGGATTTTCCTCGCCACCGGCGCGCCGGCCGTCCTGCTCGTACCACTGGTGCTGATCGCACTTCCCAGCACGCCGGCCGAAGCGAAGTTCCTGAGTGCGGCGGACAAGGCGTGGCTCGCCGCCGAACTTGCGACCGAGCCGAAGCAGGAGCTGCAGGGGTCGGCGTGGCGCGCGCTGCTCGATCCGCGCGTGCTCCTGCTGGCCGCATTGTATTTCGGGATGCCGCTGGGCGCTTACGGCCTCAGCTATTGGCTGCCGACGATCGTCAAGGGTTTCGGCGCCTCGAACCTCCAGAACGGCATCATCAACGTGATCCCATGGATCTGCGTCGCGCTGGCGCTGTGGGCCGTGCCGCGCCATGCCGCGCGGTACGGCGCGAGCCGCTGGCATATCGTGGGACCGATGCTCATTGCCGCCGCGGCTCTGCTCGGCAGCGTCCTTCTGCCGGGCTCCGTGGTGAAGTTCGCCTGTCTGTGCGTTGCCGCAGCCGCCGTCTTCGCCGGCCAGCCGATGTTCTGGAGCGTCCCGCAGCGGTTGCTGACCGGAGCGCACGCGGCCGCCGGTCTCGCGGCGATCAACTCGATCGGCAATCTGGGCGGTTTCGTCGCGCAGAACGCCGTGCCCGCGGTGCGCGACGCGACCGGGAGCAATCTTGCCCCGATGGCGTTGCTGTCGGCGGCACTGGCCCTGTCCGCTACGGGTTTCTTCCTGTTTCTTCCCCGGATCACGGCTCGCAAGCCCGAAGCCTAGCGTGCATGGCACTCTCGCCTCCGGCTCTTCCAATCCCCGCCCCTCGCGCTATCCTTTGTCCAACGATAGACAGGAGGGATCATGTTCACGCGGCGAGAAGTGGTCGGCGCTGGTGTCGCTTTGGCGCTTGCGGGGCCGGCAGCGGCCGCAAAGACTCGTGACCGCTTCGTCGAGCGAGACGGGATTCGCTTCACCATCGGCGGCAAGCCCTATCGCTTTGCCGGCGCGAACATGTGGTACGGCGCGTGGCTCGGGGCCGATGCGGCCTATGGTGACCGGGAGCGGCTGAAGCGCGAGCTCGATGCGCTGGCCGCGATGGGCATCACCAATCTTCGCGTGCTTGCCTCTTCCGAGAAATCGCCGCTGCTCAATGCGGTCGAGCCGGCGATGCACGACGGACACGGGCACTACGACCCGGCATTGCTGAGCGGGCTCGATTTCCTGCTGGCGGAGATGGGCAAGCGGCAGATGCGCGCGGTGCTGTATCTGACCAATTTCTGGGAATGGTCGGGCGGGATGATGACCTATCTCAGCTATGTCGATCACGGCCGCTTCATCAACATGAACGATCCGGCGCATCCCTGGCCGGAATTCCCGGACCATGTGTCGCGCTTTTACGGCCGGGCGGATGCGGTCGCGATGTACCACAATCATATTCGCGCGATCGTCGGACGCACCAATCGGGTGACCGGCATGGCCTATGCGAACGATCCGACGATCATGGCGTGGCAGCTCGCCAACGAGCCGCGGCCGGGTGGCAGCGACGCGGTGGGGCTGGCCGCCCTGCCCGCCTTCAAGGCCTGGGTGCAGGGCACCGCGCGGCTGATCCGCGGCCTCGCGCCGCGCCAGCTTGTCTCGACGGGAAGTGAGGGGCTTAAGGGGGCGCTGGAACGCGAGGCGATCGTGAAGGCGGAGCATGCGATCCCGGAGATCGATTATCTCACCTGCCATATCTGGCCGCTCAACTGGGGCTGGGTCGATGCGAAGAACCTGGCGGGCACCGAGCAGGCAGGCGCGGCCAAGGTGGCCGATTATATTGCGCAGCATATCCGCATCGCGACCGAACTGGGCAAGCCGCTGGTGATCGAGGAATTCGGCTATCCGCGCGACGGGGGCAGTTACGATCCGTCCGCGGCGACGGCGTTCAAAGACCGCTATTACAGGCAAATCTATAGCGCGGTGGAGGCCGATGTCGCGCGCGGCGGGCCGATCGCCGGGACCAATTTCTGGGCCTGGTCGGGCGAAGGTCGGGCGGCGCATGCCGATCACCGCTTCGTGGCTGGCGACGTTACAGGCGGAAGGGCCTGGCTCGGCGATCCGCCGCATGAGCCGCAGGGCTGGTACGGGGTGTTCGATAGCGATGCCTCGACCCGGGCGATCATCCGCGCGCACGCCGCCGCCATTGCAACGCCGGTGGCATAGATTCGCTAAGGGCGCCCCAAGCAAGCATCCGTTGCGGCCTGCCCGCCCGGGGACCATCTGCACTGCCCATGGCAAGCCTTCTCGACCCTTCCGCGCGTGGGCGCGTGATCCTCGTTGGTGCCGGCCCGGGCGACCCCGGGCTGCTGACCGTGCGTGCGGTCGAGGCGCTGAAGACCGCGGACATTTTGGTCCATGACGGGCTGATCGATCCGCGCGTGCTCGATATCGCCCCTGCCTCGGCGCAGCGCATTTCGGTCGCCAAGCAGCGCGCGCGGCATACGCTGCCCCAGGAGGCGATTAACGCGCTGATCGTCGCGCATGTGAAGACGGGCGCGATCGTCGTGCGGTTGAAGGGCGGCGATCCGTTCATTTTCGGACGCGGCGGTGAAGAGGTCGAGGCCGTGCGCGCGGCCGGGCTGCCGGTCGAAGTGATCCCCGGCGTGTCGGCGGCTCTGGGCTGCGCGGCCGAGGCGATGCTGCCGCTCACGCACCGCGATCATTCGAGCGCGGTCAGCTTCGTCGCGGGCCAGTGCAAGGGGCTGACCGAGCAGGATTGGTCTGGGCTTGCCGGCAAGGGCCGCACGCTCGTCATCTATATGGGCGTCGCGACCGCGAACGACATTGCCGACAAGCTGATGCGCGACGGCGTCGCACCCGACATGCCGGTGGCGGTGCTCGAGCGCGGCACGCTTTCGGGCAGCCGCGCGATCAAGACCTTGCTCGCCGACCTCGGATCGATGGTCGATCGCGAGAAGGTGGCGAGCCCGGCGATTATCGTCGTGGGTGAAGTCGTGGAATTGTCGGATGCCGAGGACAAGCTCGGCCGCTGGGCGAGAATAGCGGAGAGTGTTGCGTGAAATTGCTGACCGGGAACGATCTGCCGACCGGCGACGTGATCTGGTGGACCGGCCAGGGCTGGTCGCGCCATGTCGAGGATTCGGTCGATGTCGGCGACCAGGGCGAAGCGATCGCCGGCGCCGAGGAAGGCGCACGCCGAGTCAACGCGCCTTATGTGATCGATGCGACCTTGACCGAGAACGGCCCCCGCCCCGGCCACATCAAGGACCGGGTCCGCGCGCTCGGCCCCACGGTGCGGCTCGACCTGACATTAAAGCCCGCCGATCCGGCCGCGGGGACCTGGGTGATCTGAGATGTATAAATACGACCAATATGACCAGGCGATCGTCGATGCCCGCGTCGAGGAATTCCGCGACCAGGTGAAGCGCCGGCTTGCCGGCCAGATCACCGAGGACCAGTTCAAGCCGCTGCGGCTGATGAACGGCCTGTACCTGCAGCTTCATGCCTACATGCTGCGCGTCGCCATTCCGTACGGCACGCTCGACGGGCGCCAGATGCGCATGCTCGGCCACATCGCGCGCAAGTACGATCGCGGTTACGGGCATTTCACGACGCGGCAGAACATCCAGTATAACTGGATCAAGCTGGCCGATGCGCCCGATATCCTGGCCGAGCTCGCCACGGTCGAGATGCATGCCATCCAGACCAGCGGCAATTGCATCCGCAACATCTCGTCGGATCAATATGCCGGCGCGGCGGCGGACGAAGTGGCCGATCCGCGCCCCTGGGCCGAGTTGCTACGCCAGTGGAGCACCTTCCACCCGGAATTCAGCTATCTGCCGCGGAAATTCAAGATCGCGGTGATCGCGGCCGATGAGGACCGCGCGGCGATGCGGCTGCACGATATCGGCATCCAGTTGCTCGAGCGCGATGGTGAGTTGGGCGGCAAGATCTTCGTCGGCGGCGGCATGGGCCGCACCCCGATGGTCGCGCCCGAAATCAAGGATTTCGTCGGTGCCGACGATCTGCTCAGCTATGTCGAGGCGTGCCTGCGCGTCTACAACCGCTATGGCCGGCGCGACAATATCTACAAGGCGCGGATCAAGATCCTGATCCATGAGCTGGGCGCGGACGAATATCGTCGCCAGGTCGAGGAGGAGTTCGCGCTGGTCAAGGCACTCGGCATCGACCCGCCCAAGGCCGAATTCGACCGCATCACGGCGTTCTTCGCAGCCCCGGCGTTCGAGCAGGGCGCGAGCGACCAGGTCGACCGTAGCGACCCCGATTTCGCGGTGTGGATCGATCAGAACGTCAAGCCGCACAGGCAGCCGGGCTATGCCATCGTCAACATCAGCCTGAAGCCGGCAGGCGGTATCCCGGGTGATGCGACGGCCGATCAGATCGATCTGATGGCGGCGCTGGCCGAGCGCTATTCGTTCGATGAGCTGCGCGTGACACATGCGCAGAACATCGTGCTGCCGCATGTGCGAAAGGCCGATCTCCACGCGGTGTGGCAGGCGCTGAACGAGGCCGGGCTGGCCGAGGCCAATCTCGACCTGATCAGCGACATCATCGCCTGCCCTGGGCTCGATTATTGCAGCCTGGCCAATGCCCGATCGATCCCGGTTGCGCAGAAGATCGCGGCGCGCTTCGCCGATCCGGTGCGGCAGCGTGATCTGGGTGAGCTCAAGCTCAAGATCAGCGGCTGCATCAATGCCTGCGGCCACCATCATGCCGGTCACATCGGCATCCTCGGCGTCGACAAGAAAGGCACCGAGAATTACCAGTTGTTGCTCGGCGGATCGGGCGCGGAGGATGCGAGCCTCGGCAAGATCACCGGCCCCGGTTTCGACGAGGACGGCATCGTCGATGCGGTCGAGCGCGTGACCGACCGCTATGTCGCGCTTCGTGAGGAAGGCGAACGCTTCCTCGATACCTATCGCCGCGTTGGCATCGACCCGTTCAAGGAGGCGATCTATGGGTGATCTGCTACGCTTTCGCGACGACGCCGCGCATGACGAGCCGGCAGTCACGCTCGATGCTTTCATGGGGCAGACCAACGCCACCGCGGTCCGCATCGAAGCGGGCGACGATGCGCGCGCGCTGATCCCGCATCTGGGGCAAATCGCGCTGGTCGAAGTGAGCTTCCCCAAGTTCCGCGATGGGCGTGGCTATTCATCGGCACGGGTGCTGCGCGAGGCGGGCTATACAGGCGAGCTGCGCGCGGCGGGCGATGTTCTCGTCGACCAGATCCCGCTGATGAAGCGTTGCGGTTTCGACAGCTTCGCGCCCGAGGCGGAGATCGACGAAGCGACCTTGCGGGCATCGCTGGCGCGGTACGAGCATGTCTATCAGGCGGCCGCCGATGGTGCCGTGCCGGTGTGGAAATTGCGGCATGGCTGAGGCCGCGAGGAAGATCGACGTCATCGACACCAGGCCCGCCTTCACCCAGGCGGATGCGGACGCGCTCAATGCGCGCTTCGCGGGGGTCGATACGCTGACGATGCTGAAGGCGCTGTTCGCCGAGGGCATTCTCGGCGCGACGGCGGTCGTTTCCTCGTTCGGCACCGAAAGCGCGGTGCTGCTTCACCTGGTAGCCCAGGCCGATCCAGGCGTGCCGGCCATCTTTGTCGACACGCTCAAGATGTTTCCCGAGACGCTGACCTATCGCGAAACGCTGGTGAACGCGTTCGGGCTGACCAACAGCTGGGTGGTAGAGCCTGACGCGGCGGTGCTGGCCGCGAAGGACGACAAGGGCCTGCGCTGGTCCTATGATCCCGATGGCTGCTGCGATATTCGCAAGGTGGAGCCGCTCAAACGGGCCAAGGCCGGGCTCGACAGCTGGATTTCGGGGCGCAAGGCGTTCCAGTCAGTAACGCGGCAGAACATTCCGCGCTTCGAGGTCGAGGACGGGCGGCTCAAGCTCAATCCGCTCGGCGACTGGGTGAAGGCCGATCTGGAAGCCTATTTCGCGGAGCATGACCTGCCGCGCCATCCGCTCGAGGCGGAAGGCTATCTCTCGATCGGCTGCCAGCCCTGCACCAGCAAGGTTCAGCCGGGCGAAGACCCTCGTGCCGGGCGCTGGCGCGGATGGGACAAGGTCGAGTGCGGTATTCACGTCGAGAAGCCGGGCGAAGAGCCAGTCTTCTGAGCCGCGTCGCGGCTGCCGTCAGCTATAGCCCTCGCCCACCGCCAGATCGCTGAACTTGGTGATATGGGGTTCGAACTTGAGTGTGATCTTGCCGGTCGAGCCATGGCGCTGCTTGGCGATGATCAGTTCCGCCTGACCCTGAACGCGCATGAAATGCTCGGTCCACATGGCGTGCTTGTCCCCCACGCCGGCAGGGCTGCTCGCCGTGGGAATCTCCGGCTGAGTCATGTTGAGATAATAATCCTCGCGATACACGAACATCACCATGTCCGCGTCCTGCTCGATCGAACCCGATTCGCGCAGATCGGACAATAGCGGGCGCTTGTCTTCGCGCTGCTCGACCGCGCGGCTCAGCTGGGACAGCGCGATCACGGGAACGTTGAGATCCTTGGCGACATTCTTGAGACCACGGCTGATCTCCGAAATCTCCTGAACGCGTCCGTCTCCGGAGCTTTTCGCCGAGCCCGTCAGCAGCTGGAGATAGTCGACCACGATCAGGCCCAGCTGATTATTGTGCCGGCGCTGCAGCCGGCGGGCCCGCGTGTGCAGCGCCGCAATGGTAAGGCCGGCCGTATCGTCGATATAGAGCGGGAGACTCTCGAGTTCGCCGGCCGTCATCGCAAGCTGCTTGAATTCCTGATGGCTGATCTTGCCGGATCGCAGAACGTCGGAGTTGATCCGTGCCTGCTCCGACAGGATACGGCCGGCAAGCTGGTCGGCGGACATTTCCAGGCTGAAAAAGGCGACCTTCGCGCCGAGCGAGCGGTCGGGTTCAATGCCGTCCTCCATATCGCGCATCCAGCGCTGGGCAGCGTTGAACGCGATATTGGTCGCCAGCGAGGTTTTGCCCATGCCCGGTCGGCCGGCCAGGATCATGAGATCGGAGCGGTGCATACCGCCGATCTTCGCGTTCAGGCTTTCGATGCCCGTTGTGATGCCCGAAATATGCCCGCCCGAATTGAGCGCGACCTCGGCCATTTTAAGCGATATTTTGGCGGCCTGAAGAAAGCTCTTCGTCTGGTTCTCACTGCCGCCATCGACCGCGACCTTGTAAAGTTCCTCTTCCGCCGCCTCGATCTGCGCGCGCGGGTTGACCTCCTCCGAGGTATCCATCGCACCCTCGACCAGCCCGCGGCCGACGCGGACAAGCGTACGGAGCATGGCGAGATCGTAGATCTGCTGCGCGAACTGGCGGGCGCCGATCAGGCCGGCGCCCGAGCCGGTGAGCTTCGCGAGATAGCTGGGACCACCCAGTTCCCGCATCCCCTCATCCTGCTCGAACATCGGGCGCAGCGTGACCGGGGTCGCCAGCATGTCGTTGCTGCGCGCCATCTTGATCGCGCCGAAGATGCGGCCATGTACCGGCTCGAAGAAATGGTCGGGCTCGAGCCGGTCGATGAGATCATCGGCAAGGCGATTGTCGATCATCATCGCGCCGAGCATCGCTGCCTCCGCCTCCACATTCTGCGGGAGCGACTGGGCTTCGGGGAGAATCGGTGTCGGGAGTATCGCTGTGGCCATGCCGCTCCTTTCCCAGAGGTCGCCCGCCGGCTCAATAGACCAGGCAGACAATAGCGGGGATAAGTGCGGCGCGCCCGATGAAAGCGAGCGTGTTGTTCCCGGCCGCCTTCCCCATTACGGGACGATATGGCCGACCCGCGCATCATCGCTGTCTCTCTCGACGAGCGCACCATATTGTGGCGGTCGGCGGACATCGAGCAGGAGCGGCGAATCGCGATCTTCGACCTGGTCGAAGGCAATTATTTCTGTCCGCAGCGCCCCTATCCCGACGGCTATACGGGCCCATTCCGCATCGCGCTCGCGGTGGAGGAAGGCCGTCTCGCGATCGCCATCCACCGCGAAGACGACTCCCATCTCGAAACCTATGTCCTTGCGATGGGGCGCTTTCGCCGGCCGATCAAAGATTATTTCGCGATCTGCGACAGCTATTACGAAGCGATTCGAAACGCGACACCGGCCCAGATCGAGACGGTCGACATGGCCCGCCGCGGCATTCACAACGAAGCGGCCGAATTGCTGAAGGAACGGCTGGAGGGCAAGATCGAGATCGATTTCGATACCGCAAGGCGGCTTTTCACGCTGATCTGCGTGCTGCACATCAAGGGCTGACGGGTGGCGATGCGCCTGTGGGGACGCCGGATCGGGCGGATCGGTGCGCTCGGCATCGTGCTGGCGCTGACCGGAGTCGTCGCCTGGACCTTTGCGCTGAGCTGGCGCCCGTCCGACAAATATGATTTCCAGGGCGTCGACGTATCCGAGGATCAGGGCGTCGTCGACTGGTTGACGGTAAAGGCCGGCGGGGCGGATTTCGCCTATCTGCGTGCGACCTATGGCGCGGATGGGCGCGACGAGCGGTTCGCGACCAACTGGGCGGACGCCAATGCCGCAGGCATGCGCCGCGGGGCACTGCATGTCTATTCGCTGTGCCGCCTCGCTACCGACCAGGCCAACAATTTCAACACGACCGTGCCGCGCGTCAGCGACGCCCTCCCCCCCGCCGTTACAGTCGATTTCGACCCGGATTGTACTTCCCGTCCAGCGCGCGACGTCGTGCTCGGCGAGTTGCGGCAGTTCCTGAGCATGGTCGAGGCGCACAGCGGCAAACCGGCGCTGATCAAGATCAGCAAGACTTTCGAGGCGGCCTATCAGGTGACCGGCGCGATCCCGCGAACCATCTGGGCGGTGCAGGATTTCTTTCCGCCCGATTATACGGCAAGGCCGTGGCGGATGTGGCAGGCGAACGACATGCGGCGGATCGACGGGATCAACGGCGCCGTGCGCTGGAACGTGGTGGCA
>Ga0247737_1001057_pt1 | contig 11695 bp, 15 predicted proteins | sample UWRJL028104C2_FD_180937 | JGI IMG/M metagenome (GOLD analysis project Ga0247737, IMG submission 180937) | Plant litter microbial communities from Arlington Agricultural Research Station in Wisconsin, United States - UWRJ-L028-104C-2 | ecosystem: Environmental > Terrestrial > Plant litter >...
TCCCGAACTCCTTCGTCGGTGTGGTGATCGCGTTCATCGTGCTGCTGCCGGAGGGCATCTCCGCCTCCCGGGCCGCGCTGCGCGATCGCATGCAGACCAGCCTCAATCTCGCCTATGGTTCTGCCATCGCGAGCATCGGTCTCACCATCCCGGCGATCGCCGTGGCCAGCATCTGGCTCGAGGGTGAGCTCGTGCTCGGACTCGGGCCGGTACAGATCGTGCTGCTGGTGCTGACCATGCTGGTGGGCACTCTGACCGTGATCCCGGGTCGCGCTACGCGTCTCACCGGATTCGTGCACATCATCATCCTGGCGGCGTTCGTCTTCCTGGCGATCAGTCCGTAGGCCATCGAGGGGGAATATGATCCGGCTTTTCGACACACCGACGGCGACCACCCTTGCGCAGATTCTTCCCGTGCTGCTGCTCAGCCTCATGGTGGAGATCCGACGCCTCGAACTGCACCGACGCGGCAAGAACATCCTCACCACCCGCATACTCCTCGGCGTGTTCTTCGGACTGTTCGCCGTCGTCGAGACTGTTCTCGTGCTCTCGATCGACGGCCGACTGTTCCCGCTGATGTGGAGCGACTTCATCGCCGCGGTGTTGATCTTCGCCCTGCTGGTGATGCTGTTCATCTTCTCGATGATGGGCGCCGAACGTAAGCAGAAGTAGGTCTGGCTTCTGCGTCGATCGGCGGAGCAGACTGGGAGAACTCGAAGATCTCGCCCGATCGAACGGAGACGTCATGCATGTGACCGCCCGCATCCAGAACTCACTCGACTCGCATTCGGTGTCATTCGCCAGCGATGAGCGCACCCATTCGTTGACCATTCCACCGCGTGAACAGGGCCGGGGATCGAGCGTCAACGGCGGCGAACTGCTGCTGCTGGCACTGGCGACCTGCTACGGCAACGACGTCTACCGCGAGGCCGAGGCCCGCGGGGTTCCGATCGAGAGTGTGGATGTCACGGTCGATGGTGACTTCGACGGACCGGGCGACCCCGTGCGCGCGGTGCGGTACGGCGTCTCGGTGGTGACCTCGGCCGACGAGGCGACGGTACGCGAGCTGCTCCGGTACACCGACTCGGTCGCGGAGATCCAGAACTCCCTGCGGGTGGCGGTGCCGATCGACCTGACCTCGATCGAGATCATCGCCGATGCGTCCGCCACCGACGACCCGGCAATCACCGCGGGCGCCGCCTCCTAGAGGCATCCCTGCGATCGGCGCCTCACCGTCGATAGGCGCTGACGAACAGCTCTCCGCGGATCTCCCCCAGCCGATCGATCACCCGATCGAGAAGCACCCCACTGACACCCGCCGCAACGAGGTCGTACTCGCCGATGGGCAACAGCTTGCCCACCCGGATACGGATGACCTCCCAGCCCACCGCGCGCAGCAACCGGTCCTTGCGCCGGTCGACCTCCTCACGCGTGCCGAGGTGTTCAAGACCGTCCCGGCCGATCGTGTCGTACTCGATCGCCACCTTGAGTTCGGCGATCGGGATGTCGGGCCAGACCTCGACGTGCGCGAAGAACGGACGGGCGACGCGCACGGCGTTCGGGCTGAGGTCCACGTCGAGCCGCTCGCGGATTCCGTGCCGCAACTCCGACTCCGCGCGCGAGGCCGGTTTCGGTGCGAGTGAACTGACGAAGGCCTCCCCCACGGGCACCGCCGCCGCTCCGGCTCGAGCGTTCTTGCAGACGGGACAGCGCGGACCGATGAGCACCGACTCGACCTTCGCCGAATAGGTGCCGTGGCCGGCGGCGCAGACCCAGGAGTACCGCGCCTTCGGTGAGGTCTCGTCGGCGAGCGCATCGCGCCGGGCCGGATTCACCCGCGCCAGCAGCTCGCTGCGATTCACTGCACTCTCTTCGAGGCGCTGGCAGAGCAGACAGCGCAGGTCGGCATCCGGCTCGGTCCAGGGTGCGATGCCGGGGTGACCGCAGGAGAACGGCGTGCCGACCTGCGGAGCGTCGGGCACCGGCATCCGTCTGGCCCTGGTGGCCCGGTGTACGGCGAGTGATGCGCAGTCCGGGCACCAGGTCGAGCGACGCCGGCTGGTGCCGGGCTTGCTTCGCTGCTCTTCGGGGGTGGCGGCGAAGCGATGGCCCACCTCGCACTCCCACAGCAGCAACACCTCGGCGGCGGGCGGAATCTGCGTCAGCGTGATGCCGAAGTTGAACTCGGGGTGATACTGCCTGATCAGCGTCGGATATGCCTGCCAGGCCTCCCGGTAGGTGCCGACCGGATAGGGCACCTCGACGCCCTTGGAGCGCTGACGGCGCGCCCACCAGGCATCAACACTCTCGGTCACGCCGCCACCATAACCAGGACGACCGACACTGGACACGTATAACGTCGTGGTTATACGCTCGGGGTCATGAACGCGCTGGATATCCTCGGCGACCCGGTGCGCCGGCGATTGGTCGAATTGCTGGCCGCCGGCGACCGCGCCGCGGGCGAGGTCTCCGATGTCGTCGAAGCAGAGTTCGGCATCAGCCAGCCCGCGGTCGCGCGGCACCTGCGCGTGTTGCGGGAGGCCGGCTTCGTGACGAGCACCCCTCGAGGCGCTCGGCGCATCTACGCCCTTCAGCCCCTGGTGATCGACCAGTTGCAGCAGCAGGTCGATCGGTACCGGGCGCTGTGGAATCAGCGACTCGACGCCCTCGAGACCGAGATCGCCCGCGGCACGAGCCGGGCGGCAACGAAAGGAACGAGCACATGACCACACTCTTCGGCGAGATCGCGCGGGTCGGCGCCGGCTACGACCTGCGCTTCGAGCGCACGCTGGCGACGGATGTCGACGACCTCTGGTCCGCACTGACCGACCCCGAACGGCTCGCGCGCTGGATGAACGTCTACACCGGCGACCTGGCGCTCGGCGGGACCTGGCACGCGCTGCTCGACGACGGGTCCGATTACGCGGTCGGCACCGTCACGGCGTGCGATCCCCCGCGGACGTTCACCACCAGCTGGCATGCGATCGAGGAGCGGCCCACCGTGCTCACGGTCACCGTCGAGGCGGTGCCGGAGGGCGCGCGGCTCACGCTCGTGCACGAGGGTGTGCAGTCGATCTACTACGGACCGGGGTGGCAGACCTATCTGGAACAGCTCGACGATCACCTCGGAGCGGCGTCGACATCCGTCATCGACCCCGACCGTGTCGCGGGCGTCCCGTGGGACGAGCGTTATTCCGCGCTGCGCCCGGTCTGGGACGAGCGCTATGCGGCCATCCGCCAGCCTCCGGTCGAATAGCAGCCCTCGTCCAACTCAGGCAGGACCGCGGTGCCACCGCGACATTCGGCCAGACCCCCGGCCCAACCTGAATTGGCAGAGTGGGCGACGCGACGGCACAGCGCGCGACCGGCAGAATTGCCCCGTGGACACCTCCGGCGACAGCACCCTCAGCATCGTGCTGTTCTTCGTGCTGCTGGCCCTGTTCGCGCAGGTCGCGGTTCGGCTGCTTCGCGCGACGGATGCCCCGCGCCGGTTCCCGGGGCTGGCGGTCGCGCTGGGGCTCGCCGTCGGCATCCCGTCGCTGCTGCAGTCCGCTGTGCCCGCGGTCGGTGACGCCCTGCGACGTGACCCGCGCCTTACCGTGCAGGACGGCCAGTGGTGGCGCATTCTCACCGCCGTCGCGGCGCAGGACGGCGGGCTGATCGGAGCGATATTCACCCTCGTCGTGCTCGTTGCGGTGGTGGCCGTGGCCCAGTGGATCTGGGGGTGGCGGATGGCGCTGCTCCTGTTCCTCGTTCCCTCGATCGTGCTCAATCTCCTCGCGGTATTCGCGTGGAACACCCCAGGAGGCGGCAGCTCCTTCGCCACGGATGGGCTGCTGGCCAGCCTGTGTGGTCTGGCCCTGGTCACCCTGCGGGACACGGTCGGGCGGCTCTGCGCCGCCCTCGTCGTCGTGATCGGCGTCGTGCTGGTCGCGACAAACGACGCCCACGGTGTCGCCATCCTGCTCGGTGCGGCGTTCGGCGCGCTCTTCGCACTCAGCCGGGCTCGGGCTCCGCGCTCTCCGCGATCGTCGTGAGTTGGTCGAGGGCGATCGGCCACGCGGCCGTCAACATCTCCGCCATCTCGGGGTCGGTCTCCATCTCGACGGTGACGGTGGTGACGCCGTCCTCCTCGCGGAAGGTGTAGCTCTCGTGGGTGCCGGCGATCGCCCGGGCGATCGGGCTCGTGGTGTCGTCGACGCCGTCGAGCACCTGCCCGTCATACTCGATCGACACATACTCGAGCGGTCGGTTCGCGACGATGTGGCCGAGCATTCCGCCGACGCTCAAGCCCGCGGCATCCGCAGGGCCGAGAAAACGGATCTCGCTGCCGACGTCCCAGTCGCCCACATAGTACGAACCCTCGTGGAATGCACTCGTCCACTGCCGATAGCTGTCGGGCTCGAGCATGGTGCGCCATACGGTGTCCACGGGAGCGTCGATGCTCACGTGGAAATGTAATTTCTCCATGCGCGACGATAACGCCGCCTGCCGACATTTTTGAATGGACAGGGCTACTCGGTTGGCGCCGCCGCGCGACGACGGATACGCCGGATCACCAGCCAGCCGATGAGCACCGCGATCGCCGCGTAGACGGCGTAGTCCAGGTAGTTCGCGTAGCGATCGAGCAACTCGTACTGGGTGCCGAGGGCCGCCCCGAGCAGCACGAGCAGCGAGTTCCAGACGGCACTGCCGGCGATGGTGAAGGCGCTGAAGGTGAGCAGCGGCATCCGCTGCGCCCCGGCCGGCAACGAAATGACGCTGCGCACTCCGGGGATCAGGCGCCCGAAGAACACCGCCGGGCGGCCGTGCCGCGAGAACCAGCGCGAGGCCTTCTCGAAGTCCTCCCGATCGACCAAGGGAAGCTTGGAGAGCAGGCGGATGGCCCGCTCTTCGCCCAACCGGGCGCCGAGGAAGTACAGGATGAGCGCGCCGACCCATGCCCCCGCGGTGCTCAGCACGATCACGAGCACGATGTTCATGTCTCCGCGCTCTGCGATGAAGCCGGCGAGCGGCAGGATGACCTCGCTCGGGATCGGCGGGAACACGGTCTCCAGCAGCGTGAACAGCCCCACTCCCCACTCGCCGATCGCGGCGATCAGGCGAGCAGCGACGCCCACCAGGCCCGAGAGATTCTCGACGGAGCCGTCGGTGGCGGTGATCGTCATGGGGTGCAGGGTACACAGGCCGGCCGAGCGAGTGCCGATTGTTCCTGTTGCGTGCGATTGTTCCCGTTCGGTGCGATTGTTCCCGTTCGGTGCGATTGCGTTCCTGTTGCGTGCGATTGTTCCCGTTCGGTGCGATTGTTCCGCAGCGAGCAGGAACAATCGAGCCAAACGGGAACAACGGAGGCGAAGATCTGTCGCTCAGCCGGCGAGCAGCTCGTCCAGGCGCTCGAACCCCTCGGTCTGACCGCGCTCCATGCCGCTGGCGAGCATGCCGTCGCGATCCTCGACCGCCTGGAAGGCCGAGCGAGTCGAGACACGGGTGCGGCCCGGTGCCACCTCCTCGAACACGATGGATTCGAGGATGACGTGGCCGGGAACCCCGCCGAACTCGAAGGTGCGTGTGATGCGATCGGGTTCGACGCTGTGGAAGACGCCGAAGAACTCGAACGCGGCGCCGGCGTCGTCGGTGTGCACGAAGCGCCAGATGCCGCCCGGGCGCACGTCGTACTCGATGTCGCGGATCGACAGGTCGCGCGGACCGAGCCACTTCGCGACCAGGTCCGGGTCGATGTACGCCCGATAGACGGCCTCGACCGGTGCCTCGAACTCCCGAGTGACGTCGATGAACGACGTTCCGGTCTCGGCGATGACGGTGACGGGATTGCTCATTTCTCTTCCTCTTCCTTGTTCTCAGGGGTCTCAGTTCTCAGGAGTTCTCAGCAGTTCGTCCAACTGGCGGAACTGTCGTTCGGCGACCAGGCGATACCGGTCGATCCAGGCCGTCAGAGCCTCGAGTGCCTCGGCGTTGAGGTGACACGGCCGGCGCTGACCCTCGCGGCTGCGGGTGATGAGCCCGGCGGCCTCGAGCACCTGGATGTGCTTCGACACCCCCTGCAACGTCATCGCGATCGGCTCGGCGAGTTCGTTGACCGTCGCCGGCCCCCTCGACAGCCGCGCGATGATCGCCCGCCGCACCGGATCCCCGAGCGCGACGAAGGCCCGGTCGAGCTGGGCTTCGAGCTGGGCATCATCGGTCACGACATTCTACCAATCATTTGATCAACCAAACGGTTGATAATGCAACGATACGGATGTCTGCGCCGCGGGTCAACCCTTTTCTGCAGGCACCACGGCTCGCGCCGCTTTCACGTCGCCGAGTGTGCAGTTGTGGCGGGCATCCGCGGCCGCCTACCCGCCACAACTGCACACTGGGCGACCACTCACCGTGCGCCGGAGTCGGTAGCGTCGACTCATGCCTGAGCTCGAAGCCGCCGCCCTCGCCCACCTCACCCGCGCCGTGGAGCTCGCCACCGACGCGCGCGCCCGGGGAGATCATCCGTTCGGCGCGGTGTTGGTGACTACCGACGGCCGCACGATCGAGGCGCTCAACTCGGTGAACACCGACCGGGACCCGACCGGCCACGCGGAGACCAACCTCGTGCGCGCCGCCGCTCGGTCACTGGACGCGGCCGAGCTCGCGGGGAGCACCCTCTACACGAGCACGGAGCCGTGCGCGATGTGTTCCGGAGCGATCTACTGGGCCGGCATCGGGCACGTCGTGTTCGCCCTGGCGTCGGACGAGCTCACCACCCTGGTCGGTGGCGAGCCGACGCTCGACCTGCACTCGCGCGAGGTCTTCGCCCGCGGCACGCACCCGGTCGAGGTCGAGGGCCCGTTCGCGTTGCCCGCCGCGGCGGACGTGCACCGCGGCTTCTGGGTCTAGTCGAGTGTTCCCGCACGACGCGATTGTTCCCGCACGAGTAGGCACAACTGTCTCAATCAGGACCAGTCGCCGGTTGGCGGGAAGCGGATGACCCAGTCCGGAGTTGTGGGCGGAACCTGGGCGCGGCGCGTCGAATGTCACACGGCGACGCTAACTTGAAGCCCCTGGCAACTCGAAAAAGAGGAGACCCAATGAAAGTGCCCGCGTATCACTCGAGCAACGCGTCCGATCCGGACGTCTATCACGATCACGACGATTGCCCCACCGGGAAGCAGATCCCCTCGCGCAACCGGCGGACAGGCACCAACGGCTACAGAAAATGCAAGGACTGCGTGAAGCTGGGCTAAGCGGCTCGGGGCAAGCGCTCACTTGCCCCGAGTCATCCCACGAAGTGAGGGCTATGTCCGAACTACCCCTGCGCCCGCTCCAGCACCAGCTCGCGCACGCGGGCGGCGTCGGCGGTGCCCTTCATGGCCTTCATCACCGCGCCGATGACGGCACCGGCGGCCTGCACCTTGCCGTCCCGGATCTTCGCGAGCACGTCGGGCTGAGCCGCGAGCGCCTCGTCGATGGCGGCGAGGAGAGCCGAGTCATCCGACACAACCGCCAGCCCACGAGCGGCGACGACTTCGGTTGGTGAACCCTCGCCGGCCACGACGCCCTCGAGCACCTGGCGGGCGAGACGGTCGGTGAGTTCACCCGACTCGATCAGGGCGATCAGTTCGGAGACGTGCACCGGGCTGACCAGGGTCGACGCGTCGACTCCGGCCGCGTTGGCGAGGCGGGCGATCTCGCCCGTCCACCACTTGCGGGCCTGCGCCGGGGAGGCACCCGCGGCCGTGGTCTCCTCGATCTCGGCGAGGAGACCGGAGTTGTAGACATCCTGGAACTCGAGGTCGGTGAAGCCCCACGCCTCCTTGAGACGGCGACGACGGACGGCCGGGGCCTCGGGCAGCGCTGCGCGCAGCTCTTCGATCAGCTCGAGCGACGGCTCGACCGGCACCAGGTCGGGCTCCGGGAAGTAGCGGTAGTCGTCGGCGTCGCTCTTCGGGCGCCCGGCCGAGGTAACACCGGTGTCTTCGTGCCAGTGCCGGGTCTCCTGCGTGATCGTGCCGCCCCCCGCGAGGATCGCCGCCTGGCGCTGGATCTCGTAGCGGATGGCCCGCTCGACCGAGCGGAGGCTGTTGACGTTCTTGGTCTCGGTGCGCGTGCCGAGCGTGCCCGAGCCGCGGGGGGACAGCGAGATGTTCGCGTCACAGCGGATGTTGCCGCGCTCCATCTTCGCGTCGCTGATGCCGAGCGACCGCACGATGTCACGGATGGTGGACACGTACGCCTTCGCCAGCTCCGGCGCATCGGCTTCGGCGCCCGTGATCATGCGGGTGACGATCTCGACCAGCGGAACGCCGGCGCGGTTGTAGTCGACAAGCGAGTACTCGGCACCCTGGATGCGGCCGGTCGAGCCTCCGACGTGCGTGAGCTTGCCGGCATCCTCTTCCATGTGGGCGCGCTCGATGTCGATCTCAAAGGTGCGGCCGTCTTCGAGCTCCACCTGCACGGTGCCGTCGTAGGCGATCGGGTCTTCGTACTGGCTGATCTGGTAGTTCTTCGCCAGGTCCGGGTAGAAGTAGTTCTTGCGCGCGAAGCGGCTGGACGGGCGGATGCTGCAGCCGAGGGCCAACCCGAGGCTGATCGCGTACTTCACCGCCTGTTCGTTCACGACGGGCAGGGATCCCGGAAGACCGAGGTCGACGGGCGTCACGTTGGTGTTCGGCTCACCGCCGAAGTAGTTCGGCGCATCGCTGAACATCTTGGTCTTGGTGTTGAGTTCGACGTGCACCTCGAAGCCGAGCACTGGCTCGAACATCTCGATGGCTTTGTCGTAGTCCATGAGTTCTGCTGGTTGCGCCATGAGGCAATTCTACGGGCGCGCGTCGACGTGTTTTCTCGACGGCTCCGACTCCGCCTCGATGACGGCGTCGGTCTTCTCCGACCGCACGAAGGCGATGCCAGCGAGGATGAGCCCTCCACCGATCAGCTGCGGAATCGTCAGCCTCTCGCCGAGCAGCAGCCACGCGTACAGCGTCGCGGCGACCACCTCGAGCAGCCCCATGAACGAGGCGAGGCGCGAGCCGAGCATCTCGCTCGCCGTGATGCTGGTGGCGTAGGCGATCGCGGTGGCGAAGACCCCGACGATGAGCACCGGCACCCACCACGGCGCCAGCGCCCCGAACATCACCACGTCGCGCGCGCTCGTAGTGAAGGGCACGAGCCCCGTGAGCCCGACCAACCCCAGCACGATGGCGCCGAGGATCAGCCCCGCTGCGGCGAGTGCCACCGGGGGCAATCCGCCGCTCGGTCGGGCGGCGACGACGTAGTAGATGGCGCAGCCGACCATCGCGATCAGCGCGAACACCAGGCCGAGGATGTCGAGGCCGCCGCCGCCGCCCGGCGCGACGACGAGAACCAGGCCCGCCATCGCGACGACGGAACCGATCAGCACGACGAGTTTCGGCATCCGTCGACTGGTCGCCCAGACGAAGGCTACGAGCAGCAGCGGCGCCATGTACTCGATCAGGATTGCGGTGCCGACGGGGATGCGCTGCAGGGCGGCGAAGTAGACGAGCTGGGTGCCGGCGACGCCGATCAGACCCATCGCGAGCACCCGCCAGCGGGCGCGCCAGAGCGCGTCCCACTTTCCGCGCAGGGCGACGGCGGCGACGGGCGCGAGCACGATTCCGCCGACAGCGGCACGCACCGTCACCGCAGCCGCCGGCGACCAGCCCGTCTCGAGCAAGGGCTTCACGAAGGCGCCCGACAGCCCGAACGTCGCTGCAGCGACGAGCGCGATGAGCAGTCCGAGGGATGTCGACGAGCGCTTCACAGGAACCTCCAGGTCATGGCCTATCTTGGCTCATACCCCTGACATTAGAATGGCGGGGAGTAAGGAGTCAACTTGCAATTAGCCCCTGACACGGACGAGGTGCTCGAGTTCACGGTAACGCTCGCCAACACCGACCCCACGGCCTCGCGGAGCGGTGCCGACGAGCTCGCCACCCTCGAGCAGCTCGATGCCCTGCTGAGCGACGCCAAGTACTCCGGCCGCATCGATCACGACGAGCGGGAACGCCGGGAGGTGATCGCCACCCGTGACCGGTTGCGATCGATCTGGTCGCTCGACCGCGACGACGCCGTCGGCGAGGTCAATGCGATGCTGCGCGAGGCGAAGGCCCTCCCCCAGCTCACCCGGCACGACGGTAGCGACTGGCACTGGCACGCGACAGCAGCGGATGCCCCGCTCGCGGAACGCATCCGGGTGGAGGTCGCGCTGGCTCTCGCCGACGTCATCCGCATGGACGCCACCGATCGACTGCGGGTCTGCGCGGCGCCGGACTGCACCGGGCTGCTCGTCGACCTCTCGCGCAATGGCTCGAAGCGGTTCTGCAGTGTGCGCTGCGGCAACCGGGTGAACATGATCGCATTCCGGGAGCGCGCGGCCGGAGCATGAGAACGGCCGGGCCGCGAGCAGGGACGGGGGACGCACTGTGAACTCCACTGCGGAGCCGCTAGGACCGCTATTCTCCGAATGTGAATGATCTACACGTACGAGCCGCTGATCCTTCTGATGTTGCCGCCATTCTGGAGCTCTTCCCAACCGACTCAGACTCAGCCACGAGGGCGGTGCACCACTGGGTCGATTCGGGAAGCACTCGTGTCTGTGAACAGCAGGGAAAGCTGGTCGGGTTCGCAGTTACCGAGGCCACGTTCTTCGGTCACGAGTTTGTCGAAATGCTTCGAGTTGCACCGTCCGCCCGGCGAATGGGCGCGGGGTCACTCCTGCTTTCTGTTATCAGCAGCGAACGAGCGACGTCGAAGCTCTTCACGTCAACAAACCTCTCAAACACCCCAATGCAGACGCTACTGAAAGGGTTGAGTTGGTCATCGGCAGGCATCGTCTATGGCCTAGATGACGACGACCCAGAGCTGTTCTACGCCGCCCCACGTTTACCGAGTCTTGCCTGACACGCCACAAGGTGTCAGGTTCGCAAAGAGGACTGGCGCGATCGTGCGGAACCGGCGGCGTGGCCCTTCGATCCCGGCCGGCACGGCCGCCCGATCGCTGGCGCGATCATGCGGAACCGGCGGCGTGGGCCCAGGCTCAGGGATCGTTCGGTCCCTGAGCCTGTCGAAGGGCGACTATCCGCTAGTGAACCGGCACCGGCACGCTCTCGGTCGTCGGCGCGGCGGGGGTCTCAGCGGCGACGGGCACCCGACGACGGAACAGCAGCGCCGCGAGCACCGCACCGAAAGCGAAGAAGCCCGCACTGACCCAGTAGACGACCGCATAACTCGACACGGCCGCCTCGGCCGCAACGGTGGGCGTGGTCGGCAGGTGTGCGGCGACATAGTTCGCCGCCGCCGTTGCCGCCAGCGTGTTGAGTAGCGCGGTGCCGATGGATCCGCCGACCTGCTGGCTGGTGTTGACCAGCGCCGAGGCGACCCCGGCGAATCGCCGGTCGACACCGAGGGTCGCGGTCTGAATCGAGGCCGGCATGATCGAGCCCATCGCGAAGCCGAGCACCATCAGGCCGGGCAGCACGTCGGCGGCGTATGTGCTGTGCAGGTCGAGCCGGGTGAGTAGCAGCATGCCGACCACGCCGAGCAGCATGCCGAACGGCACCATGATCTTCGGCCCGAAGCGTGGCAGGAAGATGTTCGTCGACAGCTGTGCGGCGAGCACGAGCATGCCGATCATCGGCAGGAACGACAGCCCGGTCTGGATCGGCGAGAAGTGCAGCGAGGT
>Ga0247737_1001058_pt1 | contig 11694 bp, 10 predicted proteins | sample UWRJL028104C2_FD_180937 | JGI IMG/M metagenome (GOLD analysis project Ga0247737, IMG submission 180937) | Plant litter microbial communities from Arlington Agricultural Research Station in Wisconsin, United States - UWRJ-L028-104C-2 | ecosystem: Environmental > Terrestrial > Plant litter >...
CTGATCCGCGCCGTTCCCCTCGCGCGCCAGTCCCCCATGATCACCGGCTTCGAGACGCGGCGGCCGTGGTTGAGGCTGATCGGGTTTATCGCCTTGGCCTGCCTGTTCATGCTGGGCGCCGGCATCGTCCTGGCCATCCTGATGCGGGTGATCCCGAACATGGCCGAGCTGGTCCGGAGCACGACCGCGCTGCCTGACACGCCCATGCGCCTGCTGGACGAAGGCGTCTATGCGGTGCTGACCATGCCCACCTTCGCTTTGCTGGCCATGGCCATTCTCGCGGCGGCGGCCGTGGCCTACCGCCGTCCGGCGGCCGACTTCCTGTGGCCCGGGCGTGCGGTCAATCTTCGCGATCTGGGCGTCGGTTTCCTGGCCATGGGCTCCGTCGCCGTGATCATGATGCCGATCTACGTCTGGAGGGGCAGCGAATGGGCGCCGCCGCTGCTGGACCCGCTCTACGCTGACTGGACGCGACCGGTTTATGTCCTCGCCAGCCTGATCGGCCTGGGCGGCGCCGCGGCCGCCGAGGAGGTGATCTGTCGCGGCGTGCTGCTGCGGCTGACGACGCAGCTGACGCGTCATCCGCTGCTGCTGTGCCTGATCAACGGGGTCCTGTTCTCGGCCCTGCACATCGACCCGGACCCCGTCGCCTTCGTGGCCCGCACCCTGTCCGGCGCGCTCTGGACCTGGGCGGCTATCCGGCTGGGCGGGCTGGAGTTCGCGATCGGCGCCCACCTGGCGAACAACCTGGTGATCACCCTGTTCTGGCAACCGCTCTCGGCGTTCGAGGTGGGCCAGGATTCGCGATGGATCCAGCTCGCGCCCGAGGTCGTCACGACCGTCGTCATGGTCGTCATTATCGAGCGCCTGGCCGCAGGTCCCCGCGACTGGCGGTTGGCGCCGTCAGCCCCGCGAAGGGCCGCGTGACCCGCCGGGCTTGCCACCCGTAGGACGAGGACCGCCGGGACCGGAGCGCGGCCCGCTTGACCGCGGTGCGGCGCCGTCGCGCGGCTTGAAGTCGCGCTTCGGCCCATCCTTACGAGCATTGTCCCCGTCGCGGGCCCAGGTCGAAGACTTCGGGCCGATGATCTTGTCCTCGCGCGGCTTGAACACCCGGGCCGGGCGTTCGCCGTCGGCGGCACCTTCGCGCGGCGTCCAGGCCTTCTTGGTCGAGGGACCACGCGGATTGGGCGCGCCGGCCTTGGCCCAGCCAGCCTTTTTCGGCGGGCGGTTGGCGCGTTCGACGCCTTGAACGTGGGCGTCCTCGGCTGCGCGCACTCGGCTTGGCTTGCGCGATGGATCCGACATGGCGGAACCCGAGACGCCCGCGACCTTCGGCGCGGTCGACCGGCGACCCGGCACGGGTGCGGGCGTGGCGACGGTGTTGCCCTCGGGCAGGTTGTCGGGACGGATGTGTTCGCCGAGGAGCTCGCGGATCACGCGGGGGCCGATCTCCTCGACCGAGCCGGTGGCCAGGGTTCCGAGCTGGAACGGGCCATAGGCCAGGCGGATCAGGCGGTTGACGGTCAGGCCGATCGACTCGAGGACCTTGCGGACTTCGCGGTTCTTGCCCTCGGCGATCTGGACGCTGATCCACAGATTGGCGGCCTGGGAGCCGTCTTCCTTGGTCGTCGCCTTGTCGATGGTCGCCTCGACCGGGCCGTAGCGGACGCCGTCGACGGTGACGCCGTCCTTGAGCTTGTCGAGATCAGCCTGGGTCACGCGTCCCCGGGCGCGGGCCCGGTACTGACGCACCAGCGCCGTCTCGGGCAGTTCCAGCGCGCGGCTGAGCTCGCCGTCATTGGTTAGCAGCAGCAGGCCTTCGGTGTTGATGTCGAGACGTCCGACCGAGATGACGCGCGGGAGACCGCTGGGCAGGGCGTCGAACACGGTCGGCCGTCCCTGCGGGTCGTTATGCGACGTCAGCAGGCCGACCGGCTTGTTGTAGCGCCAGACGCGCGTGGCCTGGGCCGCCGCGATCGGCTTGCCGTCCACGGTGATCACGTCGTCGCGCGTCACCAGGGTCGCCGGCGTGTCGAGGATGCGGCCGTTGACCGCCACCTTGCCCAGGCCGATCAGCCGCTCGACCTCGCGGCGCGAGGCGATGCCGGCGCGGGCCATGGCCTTGGCGATCCGCTCGCTGCGTTTCGGCTCGGCCGGAGCCGCGTCCTTGCCGGGCTTCCCGCCGAAAGACTTGCCACCGGCCTTGGCGCCGGGGCCCTTGGCGTCGTCGGAATAGCGTTTGCCCTTGATCGGCTTCTCGGGCCGAGCGCCCTTGTCCGGCGCATAGGCGCGACCGGTCGAGCCCCGGCCGCCTTCGAGCGACTTGGTCACGGTCTGGAAACTGGCGGCGGAGGCCGAGCCGGGTCGCGCGGACCCGCTCTTGGGCCGATCGCCGGGCTTGTGCGCGCGCGGGGCTTGACTGGCGCGGGGCTTCTTGTCGTTGTCGTCTGTATGGCGGGCCATGATGAGCGGTTCATGCGCATGGCATTGGACCTGGCGCAAGCGGCGGCGGACGCCGGAGAGGTCCCCGTGGGCGCCGTCGTGGTCGATGAAGCGACCGGAACGGTGGTCGCGACCGGAGCCAACGGCCCCGTCGCAGCCCATGATCCCACCGCCCACGCCGAGATCGTGGCGATGCGCGCGGCGGCCGGGGCGACCGAGAATTATCGCCTCACCGGCCTGACCCTCTATGTGACGCTGGAGCCCTGCGCGATGTGCGCCGGGGCCATCAGCCACGCCCGAATCGGTCGCGTCGTCTGGGGCGCCGACGATCCGAAGGGCGGCGCGGTGATTCACGGCCCTCGGTTGTTCGAACAGCCGACCCTGCATTCGCGCCCGACGACGGAGGGCGGGTTGCTGGCCGATGAGGCGGCGGCGATGCTGCGCGGCTTCTTCCGGGAACGACGGTCAGCCCGGCCCGTTAGCCAAGCCTGACCATAACGCGGTAGAGAGACAGATGCGTCACCTGATCCTGATCGCCGCCGCCGCGTCGGCCCTCGTCGCCTGCGGTCCCAAACCGGCCAAGGCCCCAACCGACGGCGAGGCCGTGCGCCAGCGCGCCATCGAGGCCCAGACCGCCCGGCGTCGTACGGGCGCCGAGATCCAGGATCGCGCCGTCAACCGCGTCATCCGCACGGTCTATCTGTGCGACAACGGCGAGCGCCTGTCGGTCGATTTCGACAACCCGCGCGCCATGGCGACGGTCCGCAACTCCAACGGTGAAGCCGTCGATCTGTATCAGGAACGCGCCGCCGACGGCATCTGGTACAAGGCCAGCGCCTATGAGCTGCGCGGCAAGGGTATCCTGGCGACGTGGTCGGCGGATGGGCGCCAGCCGACAGACTGCCGCGCGATCGACTAGACGGCGCCCTCTTCCCGCAGGAAGTCGAGGATCGGTGTCGCATCGGCGAATTTCTGCGTGAAGGCGTCGCCGATCCGGCGCGCGAGGATCAGGGTCACGCCCCCGGCCTCCGCCTTCTTGTCCCCGGCCATCCGCGCCAGCAGGGCCTCCGCCGAGAACGCGCCCGCCTGCATCAGCCGCGTCGGCAAGCCGGCCGCCGCGATCACCGTCTCGACCCGTTCGGCCTCGGCCGCCGCGCACAGCCCTTGCCGCGCCGAAAACCGGAAGGCCATGCAACAGCCCAGCGCCACAGCCTCGCCATGGGCCAGCGCCGCCTCCTCGAAGCCGAGCTCGGCCTCAATGGCGTGACCGAAGGTATGGCCGAGGTTCAGCAGGGCGCGACGGCCTGCCTCCTTCTCATCCTCGCCGACGATCTCCGACTTGATCTCGATCGAGCGGATCACGGCCCGTTCCAGCGCGGCCGGATCGCCGGTCACGCCGGCCGCGCCCTCCCCGGCCAGCCAGTCGAAATAGGCCGCGTCGCAGATCAGCCCGTGCTTCAGAACCTCGCCCCAGCCGGAGCGCAGCTGAACCGGCGGCAGGGTGCCCAACACATCGATATCAGCCAGCACCAGCCTCGGCTGATGGAAGGCGCCGACCAGGTTCTTGCCGCGTGGAGTGTCGATCGCCGTCTTGCCGCCGACCGAGGAATCCACCTGCGCCAGCAGAGTCGTCGGAACCTGCACGAAATCGATGCCGCGCATGTAGAGGGCCGCCGCCAACCCGGCGAGATCGCCGACCACGCCCCCGCCCAAGGCCACGACCACATCCTTGCGGTCCAGCCCGGCCGCCAGCAGTCGATCCATCAGCCGCTCCAGCTCGGCGAAGGATTTCGACGCCTCGCCCGGCGGCACGGCCACGATCTCGGATGTCACGCCCGCCGCCGCCAGCGACGCCTGCAATGCCGGTCCGTGGATCGCCGCCACGGTCTCGTCGGAGATGATCATGGTCCGGCCGCGCGCGATCGGCGCGATCCGCGCGCCTGCCTCGGCCAGCAGGCCACGCCCGACCACGACGTCATAGGCGGCGAACGCCCCGCCGGAGACCGAAACCACCTTCATGCCGCCGCTCCGCTCGCCCAGTAGTCGCTCAGGGCCGCGAGGATGGCGTCGACCGCCTGATTGTGCGCGCCGGCGCCGACGTCGACGATCACATCGGCCGTCGCCTCGTAGACGGGGTAGCGCACCTCGGCCATCGCCTTCAGCGCCACCAGGGGATCCTTGCCGCGCAGCAAAGGGCGGGTGTCGCGCCGCTGGACCCGTTGCGCCACCACCTTCAGGTCGGCGCGCAGCCAGACGGAGGTCGCGTGCGCCTTCATCAGTTCGCGTGTCTCGGGGTTCAATACGGCGCCGCCGCCTGTCGCCAGCACGATGGGCGGCCCTTCCAGCAGGCGGCGCATGACCCGCGCCTCTCCGGCCCGGAACTCGGCCTCTCCCAACTGGGCGAAGATGTCCGAGACCGTCATGCGCGCGGCCGCCTCAATGGCGTCGTCCCCGTCGACGAAGGGCAGGTTCAATCGAGCGGCCAGCCGGCGTCCCACCGTCGATTTGCCCACGCCCATCAGCCCCACCAGCGCTATGGTACGGGTCGGCGCAGGAATCGCGGATGTCGCGGTCGTGGCGGACGCTTCGGCGCTCACGGTCGAACTCGGGGAGGAATACGGCAGGCCATGGTCGCTTCAGTCTCTACACCAAGCGTCGCCGCCCGCCAGCGCTTGCCGAACGCATCCGCGAGATGACCACGCCCCAGGTCGAGGCCTTCCTGGAGATGATGGCGGTGGAGCGGGACGCCTCGCCCCACACGTTGTCGGCCTACGCCCGCGACCTGAGCGACGCGGAGGCGTCGCTGGGCGCACGCGGCCTGATGGGCGCCGACGAGGCGGCGATCGAGGCCTGGTACGCGAGCCTGTCGACACGGGGCCTGTCCGCCGCCACCGCCGCCCGCCGCCGCTCGGCCGTGCGTCAGTTCTATCGGTTCGCCCTCGGCGAGGGCTGGCGCACGGACGATCCGTCCCGCCGCCTCGATGCGCCGAAACAGGGGCGATCCCTGCCCCGCACCCTGACGCGGGACGAGGTCGTGCGGCTGCTAACCGCCTCCGCCGCGCGCGACGGGGCGTCGGGGGTGCGGATGATCGCCCTGGTCGAACTGACCTACGCCTCGGGCCTGCGGGTGTCGGAGCTGCTGGCGCTGCGCGTCGAGGCCGTCCGCCGCGATCCCACCTATCTGATCGTGCGCGGTAAGGGCGGCAAGGAGCGGCTGGCGCCGCTGAACGCCTCGGCGCGCGAGGCCGTGAAGGCCTGGCTCATCGTCCGCGACGCCGCCCGGCCCGAGAAGGCGCCCGACAGCCCGTGGCTGTTCCCGTCCGGCACGACCGCCAGCCACCTGACCCCCCGCCGCTTCGCCCAGATGCTGGATCAGGCGGCGCTCGATGCGAACATCGACCCGGCGCGGGTGAGCCCTCACGTCCTCCGCCACGCCTTCGCGACGCACCTGCTGGAGGGCGGCGCCGACCTGCGCGTCGTCCAGACCCTACTCGGCCACGCCGACATCGCCACGACCCAGATCTACACCCATGTGGCGACGGATCGCCTGACGCAGGTGGTCAACAAGCACCATCCCTTGGCGCGGGACGACTGACATCGCCTTGATGTCGCCAAGCCGCTCCCTTAGCTTCTGATCTCTACCCCAGACGAAGGCCCGCGCCGACCATGTGATCCCCTCCCGACCGCAACCGCCCCTCAAAGCCTTGCATCGGGAAAGCCATGTCCGCCTCCATCGTCGTCAATGATCTCGTCTGGGCCCCGCCCGGCGGGTCGCCTCTCTTCTCCGACCTCACCCTCGCCTTCGGCCCCGAACGCACCGGCCTCGTCGGTCGCAACGGCGTGGGCAAGACCACCCTGCTGCGCCTGATCGATGGTCGGCTGACGCCTCAGGCGGGGAGCGTGACGGTCAGCGGCCGCGTCGCCGTCCTGCGCCAGACCGTGCAGGTCGATGAGACCGAAACCGTCGCCGACCTGTTCGAGGCCCGCGAGGCCCTCGCCGTCCTCGCCCGCGCCGAGGCGGGACAGGCCGACGCCGACGACCTGGCCCGCGCCGACTGGACGCTGGAGGCGCGTATGGCTTCGGCGCTCGGGCGGCTGAGCCTCGACGCGACGCCGGAAACCCGCCTCGCGACCCTGTCCGGCGGCCAGCGGACCCGCGCCGGCCTGGCCGCCCTGCTGTTCGCCGAGCCTGACTGGCTGGTCCTCGACGAGCCGACCAACAATCTCGACCGCGAGGGGCGTCAGGCGGTCATCGACCTGCTGGCCGAGTGGCGGTCCGGAGCCATCGTCGTTAGCCACGACCGCGAACTGCTGGAGACGATGGACGCCATCGTCGAACTGACCACCCTCGGCGCGACCCGCTACGGCGGGAACTGGAGCGCCTATCGCGCCCGCAAGGCGCTGGAGTTGCAGGCCGTCCAGCGCGACCTCGCCGACGCCGACAAGCGGCTGACCGACCTTGCCCGCACGGCGCAGCAGACCGCCGAACGCAAGGCCCGCTCCGACAAGGCCGGTCGCGCCAAGGCCGCACGCGGCGACCAACCCAAGATCCTGCTGGGCATGCGCAAGGACCGCGCCGAAGACACCGGCGGCGAGCAATCCCGCCTCGCCGAACGCCGCCGCGAGCAAGCGGAAGGCGCCGCCGCCACGGCCCGCGAGCGGATCGAGGTGCTCCAGCCGTTGACCGTGACCCTGCCCCCAACCGGCCTTTCCATCGGGCGCGAGGTGCTGAGCCTCGACAATGTCACGGCCGGCTACGCCCCGAACCGGCCCATCCTGACCGACCTGTCCCTACGGATCGCCGGCCCGGAGCGCGTCGCGATCGCCGGCCCCAACGGATCGGGCAAGACCACCCTTCTGGCCCTGATCACCGGAGTTCTCGCCCCGACCTCGGGCAATGTGCGACTATCGACGCCCACAGCCGTGCTGGACCAGCAGGTCGCCGTCCTCGATCCCGCCCTGTCGATCCGCGACAATTTCCGCCGCCTGCATCCCGAGGTCGACGAGAACGCCTGCCGCGCCGCCCTGGCCCGTTTCATGTTCCGCGCCGATGCGGCGCTCCAGATCGTCGGTGACCTGTCCGGCGGCCAACGCCTGCGCGCCGGCCTGGCCTGTGTGCTTGGCGGTCCGACGCCCCCGCCCTTCCTGATCCTGGACGAACCGACCAACCACCTCGACATCGATTCGATCGAGGCGGTGGAGGCGGGGCTGCGGGCCTATGACGGAGCCCTGCTTGTCGTCAGCCACGACGAGGCGTTCCTTGAAGCGATCAGCATCGAACGCCGCATCGAACTCGGTTCGTCTGAACCCCCGCTTGCCCCCGTGCGTTGACCTCTCTAGGTTCCGCCGCCTTGCGACAGGGCCGTTTCGCCCGCCCCTTCCGGACGCCTCATGGCCACCCACTATCTCGAATTCGAAAAGCCGATCGCCGATCTGGAGGCCAAGATCGAGGAACTCGGTCTGTTGTCGGCCACCTCCGGCTCGTTCGAGACCGAGATCGACGGGCTGCGAAAGAAGGCCGAGCAGCTTCGCAAGAAGACCTATGCCGAGCTGGATCCGTGGAAGAAGACGCAGGTCGCCCGCCATCCCCAGCGCCCGCACTTCATCGACTATCTGGACGCCCTGTTCACCGACTATGTCGAGCTGCGCGGCGACCGCCAGTTCGGCGACGACCAGGCCATCCTGGGCGGTCTTGCCCGCTTCCGGGGCCAGGCCGTGGTCGTCATGGGCCATGAGAAGGGCCACGACACCGCCACTCGCCTGACCCACAATTTCGGCATGGCGCGGCCCGAGGGCTACCGCAAGGCCGTGCGCCTGATGGACATGGCCGAGCGCTTCGGCCTGCCGGTCCTGACCTTCGTCGATACAGCCGGCGCCTATCCGGGCCTGGGCGCCGAGGAGCGCGGTCAGGCCGAGGCCATCGCCCGCTCGACCGAGCGCGGCCTGATCCTGGGCACGCCGATGATCGCCACGGTCACGGGTGAAGGCGGATCGGGCGGCGCCATCGCGCTCGCCGCTGCCAACCGGGTGCTGATGCTCGAGCACTCGATCTATTCGGTCATCTCGCCGGAGGGCGCCGCCGGCATCCTGTGGCGTGACGGCGCGCGGGCCAAGGACGCGGCCAACGCCATGAAGATCACGGGGCCCGACCTGCTGGCGCTGAAGATCGTCGACCGGATCATCCCCGAGCCCGTCGGCGGCGCCCATTCGGATCGTACGGCCGCGATGCAGTCGGTCGGCGACGCTGTCTGGGAAGAGCTTCAGGCCCTGCTGCCACTCTCGCCCGCCGAACTGCGCAAGCAGCGCTCCGATCGCTTCTACGCCATCGGCCGCCAAGCCTGACGTTAACGCGGCGTAGAGGGGGAACCGCCATTTTCGGGGCTGTTCAGTACCCGGGCCTCCCTCATGCTCCCCTCGATGATCACCGTTGAACGGCGTCCATGAGCGACGCCTGTGAACCGCTACGCGAGAGCGCCGTCTTCAACCTGACGGAAGCGGTGGTCATGGTCGTCGACGATTCGCCGTTCAGCATGGAGGTGACGATCCAGGCCCTTCAGGGTTTCGGCATCCGGGTGAAATACGCGGTCAAGAACGCCGCCCAGGCCATGGACGTTCTCAAACTCTATCCGATCGACATGCTGCTGGTCGATTGCGAGATGGACGGGCACGAGCTGGTCCGCTGGCTGCGTCGTTCCGGGCTGGAGCCCAACGCCTATGTCCCTGTGATCATGACGGCCAGCCACGTGCGGCGGTCCCGCGTCGCCGACGTGCGCGACTGCGGCGCCAACTTCCTGGTCACCAAGCCGTTCAGCGCGGCCGTGGTGCTGGAGCGGATCATCTGGGTCGCCCGCGACAACCGGCCGTTCCTGGAGGCCGGCGACTATTCCGGCCCGGACCGGCGGTTCAAGGTCTCCAAGCCTCGCGACGACAACGAACGCCGCGCCGACATGGTGCGTCTCGCCGACCATCTGGCCCGACAGGCCGCCGCAGCCCTTGAGGAGCCCAAGGCATGACCGTCGTCATGTGGAAACCCCGGACCTCGCGCCTGTCGACGATCATCGACCAGCCGGGCGGGCTCAGCGTCGGTGTCGCCATGGCCCAGGCCCGCGCCAATCTGGAGGACCTGAAGGGCCAGGCGGAGGCGATCGTCGCCGAGCGTATCGCCCGTCTCGCCGCCCTGAAACCGCCCGGCGCCGGCCAGGACCCGATCCTGGCGCTGAACGAGGCCTATGAGATCGGCCGCGCCGTGATCGACGCCGCCGGCCCGTTCGACCGCGACGACCTGTGCAAGGCCGCCGCCGGCCTGTGCGACCTGATCGATGCCGCGGAACAGGGGGCGCCGTTCGACTGGCGCATCGTCACCGTCCACGCCCAGGCCCTGCAACTGATCCTCGGCCTGCCGCCAGAGGCCGATGCGGCGCGCACCGAAATTCTCGCTAACCTGCATCACATGGTGAAGCGGAAGATCCCGACGATCGATCAGTCCGCCGACTGAAGCGCTCCGTCGGCCGTGCGTGCACCGCGCGTCTGCTTCTTCCACAGGGCCGAATATTCCCCGCCGACACGGGCCACGAGTTCGTGGTGAGCGCCGCGTTCGACGATGCGCCCGGCCTTAAGGACCAGGATCTGTTCCGCGTCGGCGATGGTCGACAGGCGGTGGGCGACGACCAGGGTCGTGCGACCCGCCTTGGCCTTGCGCAGGGTCTTCTGGATCGCGGCCTCGGTGCGGCTGTCCAACGCGCTAGTCGCTTCGTCGAGGATCAGGATGCAGGGATCGGCCAGCAGGGCGCGGGCGATGCCGACGCGCTGACGCTCTCCGCCCGACAGCTTCAGGCCGCGTTCCCCGACCCGAGTCTGCATCCCGTCAGGCAGACCTCGGATAAAGTCGGCCAGTTCCGCCGCTTCGGCCGCCGCCCAGACCTCGTCCTCGGTGGCCTCGGGGCGGGCGAAGGCGATGTTGACCGCCAGGGTGTCGTTGAACAGGGCCACGTCCTGCGGCACCAACGCAACCGCCCGCCGCAGCGAGGCCTGGGTCACGTCGCGCACGTCGGCCCCGTCAATGATCACCCGTCCAACCTGCGGGTCCAGCAACCTCAGCGCCAGCTTGACGATCGTCGACTTGCCCGATCCCGACGCCCCGACCAGGGCCGTCGTCGTGCCCGGCGCGACGCTGAACGACACGTCCTCCAGGCCGTTGGCTCGGGCGTCGTGGCGGAAGGAGACATCCTCGAACGCCAGCGCCCCGCCCCTCTGGCCAGCCGGCCGCACGAGATCGGCCGCGCCGTGCGCATCGGCGACCTGCGGCGTCTGACGCGTCACCTTCAGCATCTCCTCCATGTCGATGAAGGATTGGCGGATCTCGCGGTAGGCGAAGCCGAGGATATTCAGCGGCGCATAAAGCGAGATCAGGATCAGCACCGCCGCCGTCACGTCGCCCGGCCCCATGCGGCCAGCCGCTGCCTCGAACCCGGCCATGACGGCCATGATGGCCAGGCCGATGTTCATGATCAGGGCCTGGACCGCGTTCAACAGGGCCAGCGAACTGTTCGCCTTCAGGGCGGCGGCGTTATACGCGCCCAGCGCCCGATCGTAGCCCATGGCCGCGCGGGTCTCGGCCCCGAACGACTTGACGGTCTCGTAGTTCAGCAGGGCGTCAACGACCTGGCCCGCAGCCTCGGTGTCGGCCGTGTTCATCGTCCGCCGGTGTTCGATCCGCCAGTTCGAGATGAAGAAGGTGATGCCGGTGTAGATCACGACGACCACCACGGCGACGGCCGCGAACCGCCAGTCGTATTTCCCGCCCAGCACCCCGGCCGCCAGGATCAGCTCCAGCCCCGTCGGCACCAGGTTGAAGGCCAGTATCCTCAGCAGGAAGTCGACCGACCGCGAGCCCCGGTCCACCGTCCGCGACAGGGCCCCCGACCGCTTGGTCTGGTGGAAATCCAGCGACAGGCTCAGGGCATGGGCGAAGGTCTCGGTCGCCGCCGTCCTCTGGGCGGCCTGCCGCACCGGCGCGAAGACCACGTCCGACAACTGCGGCGCGCCCGACGACAGGAAGCGCACGACGGCCCAGCCGACCGCGAAACCCGCGAACCCCAGCCCGATCGAAACGCCGGCCGGCTGGCCCGACGCCAGATGGTTGACAGCCGCGCCCAGCACCAGCGGCGCCAGCACGCCCAACCCCTTGCCCAGGATGGTCAGAACGATCGAGACGACCAGCCTTAGCTTCAACTGGGGGGCATTGGACCG
>Ga0247737_1001059_pt1 | contig 11693 bp, 8 predicted proteins | sample UWRJL028104C2_FD_180937 | JGI IMG/M metagenome (GOLD analysis project Ga0247737, IMG submission 180937) | Plant litter microbial communities from Arlington Agricultural Research Station in Wisconsin, United States - UWRJ-L028-104C-2 | ecosystem: Environmental > Terrestrial > Plant litter >...
AAATATGGGTTTGAACCACGCACCTCAGTTGGCCAACAATAGCTGCGCAAAAGAAGTCAGCCCTCCCGATGTGTCATCACCATTACTTGAAGCATACAACTGGAGGGAGGGCCACGGTCTGCGTATTACTCTTTTTTCCTCTGAGTGAAGCGGGATTTTATCAACCAACCTGCACCGTTCGATCCCGATTCGCCTCCTCCCAAAATTCTAAAGTTAGCGCAGCCAGGAAGCAGGGCACATTTCCTCTCTGGCCCACCCAAAAAGTACTCTGCTCTTTGATCCTCTCCGCAAAGGCACTTCTCGGCCCACCCGACACTTTCATCGTCCCCTTTTCTCCATCGAACTCGATACTGTTCTCATTATCTCCTTTTGCTGGGTAAAGGTCAGAGCTTACTTTCGTCTTCCCATTTTTGAGAAAGACGACATTCCAGCCAAGAAGAGAGATGACAACTTCTCGAAACTCGGAGGCTTTATCGGAGAAGACTTTGCGAAGACGATTGGTAGATTTCTTCTCCGATGAGAGGACGGCCTGGAGGTCTTCAAGATCACGCCGAGCTGCTTCGAGGGTCGATACTGGGACGGATTGGATAGAACCCGGTCCATTTTGCAATTGTGCGAGAAGATCGGAGTTTTCTTTTCGGAGAGCTGTGAGTGTTGACAGCTTTATGGCTTCATAATCAGATGTCGGATTAGATCGCAAGGAGAGAATTCTTGTTTTGAGTTGCTTGTTCGCAGCCGCAAGGCTTTCTTTGGTAACAGCAAGCTCTGTTTGGAGCAGTGTAGAAGAAGCTTGCAGGCTGCTGAGCTCGTTTTGAAGCTTACGGTTCTTGCGTGAAAGCTGGCCTAGCCTTTCACTATCATCTGTATCCTCGCGAGGTCGCTTTGTACTGGTAGTTTCGATGGGAACTGGGGTTACCCGAGACGCAAGTTCGGCATGTAGAGTCTGGACTTCTTGTCGATACTGGTCGACCATCTCATCCAGTTTCTGAATTCGCTCTTTGTTTGGCTCATTTACGTTTTCTGACTCGAATCCTTCGTCTTCCTCATCCATTGCTTTCAGCTGTGCCCGTAAATATTCAACTTCCTTAACTGCCAATGCCCGTTGTCTCTCTATTCGAAGTCGTGCCTTTGCATCACCTCCTCCACTGCTGCTTCCTGATGACTTGAGCTTCTCGACTTCAGCTGCTAAGTTCGACTTTTCGATTTCGAGACCCTCGATCACACTATCTTTCCCCGATAGCTCTGCTTCTACGGCTCCGAGTCGTTCTATAATAACCGCTCGTTGCAGCCGCTCGTCTACAAATGCCCTTGCAAGACTCTCAGGCGAATCAAACTCGACCTCACCATCAGCATCACCTTGAGTCGAGAGATAAGCAGTCCATGCCCGTTTTTCATCCTCCAGTCTTTGACGTTGAATATGTGCTTCCCCAAGCTCGTTCCTTAGCTCCTCCATCCCAGCCAATTTTCTCTCAAGTGACCTCTTCTCTTCCTTCACCACTTCTACATTATCATGTAGTTTCTTGAGATAGTCCAGATCAGAGGCTTGTTTTCGATTGCACAGTTCAAGTTTCTTGATATGCGCTACTTGCTCGCCAAGTTCCCTCTTTATGACTCCAAGAGTCTCGGCATCCCCAGTCTGAGCTTTCAGTCGTAGAACATCTGCCTCCAATGCACCAACAGTTGTATTCCTGTCTGCTAGCTGAGACTGTGCGGTTTGTAATAATGCCTCCCTTCGATCAGAATCCTGTTGTAATTCCTCGACCGTTTGTGATAGTGTCTCATTCCGAGTTTCTAGCTCAATTATCTTTCGTTCTGTCATTCGCAAACATTCCTCCTTTTCGGATTTGATGTCATCGATTTCCTCTTCCAGCAAACGTTTAGTCTCTTCGTAGTCTCTAAATCGTTTCTCGAGAGCTGCTTTATCGCTAAGTCCTATGTCAGCCTTGCACCATGACTGACCTGCTCATCACTTACTTGCTAGCAGCGTCTCTAACCTCAGCTATCTCCTTCATCAACGCCTCGTACTGTCTTAGTGCCTTAGATTTCTCACTCTCCGCTAGCTGCTTCTGCTTGAAATCCTCCTCTGCCTTCCTTCTAGCATCCCGCAACTCGCTTTCATGTCTCAGCTTGGTGAGTTCCTCCTCCTGCTTGCCATTGTCGATCGCGTATCTCAATGACTTAACTTCGGCATTCAGCTCGTCCAATTCGCGACGCCGCTTCTCCCAGTCAATCTCAGGCTCTGCTGGTGCATCCCTGTGGCCTGCAGTTGACATGCGACGCGCCGTTTGTCGAAATGGCTCTCCTCTGGAAGGAGGGCGCGAGGGCGGACGCCCAACTGTAGTCTCGGCTCCTGTTATAAAATCATACGTCGGTTGTGTAGTCGTAGCACGCGCCACAGCTATCTGCAAGTCCACGTTAGTCACCAGTGTTTTTTCGCGCAGGCTGTCCTCAAGCGCTGGGGAGATGAATTGATTACTCTTGACTGTGGCCTGGGAACAGGAAGAGCGCTTCCTCCCAGACTAGTTCTATGTGCGCTCATACTTATTGAGGATCTCCTCCTGGATGGATCCGACTTCTGGGGGGTATGCGCCTTCATTTTTGCTGTATCAATGGTCGTGCCAGAGTATTGTTCGTTAATGTAGTTCACTAAGTAGATAGCAATGGAAAGTGTTATCATCACGTGCCTTTTGAAAACAGTCTTCTTTGTTGACGAAGCGACGAGAAAGTTGCTAGGGAGGAATCTCAAACTCTGTTTGATTCGGCCATGAACGAGTTGCAAGCAAGAACACACATGTTCTGAATAGACTATACAGCTTTCTTTTGCTAAAATAACAATAATTAATATTTGTTCTTCTATCTACTGGCTGTCGTTTCCACATTTGTTAGCATTGTACAACTGATCCCTCCTCCCGATAGATGGATCTCTTCAGTATCAGGCCATCACCAACACGCAGCTCTATACCCTGTCGCCGAGCCCTTTAGCTTCCCCAAACCAGACCGACCAAAAGGTACACGCAGTCGTGGGGTGTTTTTCAAAAATATCTGGAGAAGCTGGTCCACGTCTACTTCCTACATCAACACTTCACGCTTCTCCAACCCGCACTTCCAACATGCACATAGCTTGCAGAATACGGTAACATTCTTGCGGCACCTTGCTGCACCCACAGTTCCTTCCAGTCTTTTCTTCTAGCTATTATCTTCTTACGTGAAGCACAATGGCAGCCATACGAACCTCAGTATGCAACTAACCTCCCGTATCGTGGTATTATGGCTAACCTCTGCCCAGCTTGGACGGTCTTTTGGGCTATCCGCGCAACGAATCTGCCTTCCGGTCTCCCGTATACAATATCAACGCGTCCCTTTTCAAATCGTAGCCTCTACCAGACGTACCTTAGCAAGCCAACCCTCCAAAAATACAACTGATGTCCAAGGACAACAGATTGGTGAACATGCCGCAGATTCAGCTTCCGCGAAGCCTTCGGCCTCATCCTCGATCTCAAATAGCTCAGCCTCGTCGATCAACTCTACAACTGCTTCGTCAGTGAGCAGTGCGCCAGCTGATTGGGAGGACACCGATATCAACATCTCGCGATTTGCAGAGCTCCCTAACCCGACATTCGGATACAATCAGCATATGCTCATCAATGCTGAATTTAAGGAGGTTCTCCGCTTGATTCCATGGGAGTTTGAGGCCGTTCCATACTGTTTCGCGTACGGCTCAGGCGTTTTCCCACAATCCGCAAGTACAGCTGTTAAGCCGTCCAGCGCAACCTCCATACACTCGAACCCTCCTCCAGCAGTGGTCAAAGCCCAAGGCGGAACTCCAAAGATGATTGACTTTATATTTGGTGTTACCCATACGCAGCATTTCCATTCTTTGAACTTGAAAAAACACCGAGATCACTATTCTAGTTTCGGCTCGCTCGGATCTGGCGCCGTAGCGAGATTACAGGACAACTGGGGAGCGGGAGTTTACTACAATACATATGTCAATTGTAGAGGAATTCTCATCAAATACGGTGTGGTTAACATCGATACTCTCTGTAAGGATTTGTCGGAATGGCAGACACTTTATATCGCAGGCAGACTGCAGAAACCTGTCAAAATCATTCGTGACCATCCAAAGGTCCGTTTAGCCAACCAGGTCAATCTGATCTCCGCCCTACGCACCTCCCTACTACTTCTTCCACCTACATTCACCGAGCAAGAATTATATGGCACAATTGCAAGTATCAGCTACCTCGGCGACCCCCGCATGGCTCTTCCTGCAGAAGACCCCTCGAAGGTAGCCAATATCGTAGGAAACAATCTCCCCAATTTCCGTCGGCTCTATGCTCCTCTAGTAGAAAGTCTCCCTAATGTTCAATTCACGTCTGGGAACCCCTCGGACCCAGACTGGGCACTCGATCCCAAAGCCAATTTCCATCTTGAACAAGACATGGACCCTATCAAGCGCGGCAACATGGTTCGAAGATTGCCCAAGGCTTTCCGCTCAAAGCTTTACTTCCAATACCAATCGAAGTATCAAATTCCCGGTGCGGTTTTCAAGGATATGATGGAGCATTCAGCGGATGAGTCTAGTAGTGGTATTAAGCGGAGAGAGGGCGGTGGCTTTGAGAGACGTATTGCCAGTGAACCACCCGAGGAATTGCGGACTGTCGTTAGAGGTGTGATCAAGCAGACTATTGGATGGCCGAGTACAACGCAAAGTTTGAAAGGAATATTGACAGGTGGCTTCCGTAAATCGTGGAGATACGTGAGTGAGAAACTCGCCAAATCGAAGGCTGGAAAACAGAAGGCCGCCGATGCCGCTAAACTCAATGAGGAAAAAGCAACCGAAGATTTAAAGACGAGAAGTCCCGAAGCAAAGGCAGAGAAAACTCAATCTACGGAGCAGTAGAGCCATGGAGAGAAACTGAGTCATATTGAAAAAGGACAACCAATGTGTAACGGCGACAACGAATCTCATTTCTTTGTATTGTATGTTATTGTAGTTGTACATACCCGAGTTCACCATAATGGTACTCATATACGTGGCTAGCTACGGCTAGACCTATCGAGCTAGAACGCTCTTTTCTAGTGTGACACGGGGGATTAGGCCTGAAACTTCCGAGTGATGAGCATCTATTTAGGCCATCATTAACTGGTAAACCGTCTACGGGCATAAATGTATCAAAAGTTCCACGCCTAGCATTTCCTGTAGCTATAAGTGAGAAGCATGGAAAATGCCGTGCAAAGCAGTAGGACCGTAACGTCAGCTCCAATATGCTGCATGTACTTGCAGAACCATCCTCTAGTGGATCTGAATGTTTGGTCCCCAAAGACACACCAGATGTAACGTGCCTTTGCGAGGACGTGAACTAATGTTAAAGTGTGAATACAACATGCCCGGAAATCCCAATTGCATAGTGATTTGTCACGAGACATGATTTTGGGAACGCGCTGGGTAAAATAAGCATAGCCGGTCAACACTAAGTGCGCTCTTTGCGCCCATTACGTTTCGGCAAGTTCAGTACGAAGCTCTTATGTTCCTAAATTAACAGTATAATATAATTGAAGAGTTGTCTGCACGCAAACTAGAGAATGAGCCTCCATACCTCAACTTAGTCAGATTGACACTATCGCTTTGCCGCTTGACCTATCTTCTTGTATATTTGATAGCATATGTTTTCTCGCATAACCTTGTAGGGGCATTTCTAAGCAGTGTGCGTACAAGATATGCCTGGCAAGTAAGTAACGTATATTATTGGTTACATTGATAAGACACTCAAACGTGATGCCGGACGAAGACTTGTACTGAACAGCGCCGTGTAAGGTGGATCTTGGTGACGACAGCGGTATAGAAGGTATCAAGCATTGAGATATGTTGAAAAACATGTTTCTTAGATGAAACGATAGAAACAGGCGAGCTGAAAATATTGCGGCATAGTATGTCCATCTTCAATTAAAGAGAATCATTAGGTGTGGGCTACAGTCATCGGAAATCGTGTTCCCATTCTTTTTGGAGGAAGTGAGATAGATCAACAATAGGGCCTCGAAAGGGACTCCATCACGTTCTCCAGTTTGAGTATGGTGTTTGATCCACCGCGAGTGAAAATGACTGTTCAAGGATGCGTGGACTACAGACAAAGATTTTGTGCTTCACTTGGCAAATAGGGGTATAAAGCTTGTCTTTCGGAAGATTTAGATGTAGGCTACCCACTTCTAGACTTTGCGTTGTCGAAGCCATATCGTCTCTGGACGGAATTAAAGCGGAGCAGCGGTCCGCCATTGAATCCGAACAAAAACCCCAAATCGACTGACTTATGGAATTGAACAGTCATACTTCTGGTTGCCGGCTTGGGGTACAGTCTGTGTTGCTTATAATAGATTTAATCAACACTTGCACGTTTTACCGGATGCTCTGTCTGGATGTTATATTGATATTAGATTGATTCAAAAATAGAATTATACAGCAGTCGTACCAGAAGCAATGGTGGATTTGTCGGATGACTTAAATCTAACACGCTTGTAGCATGTTTCTGCTTGGCGCTCGCTCATATGGTCTTCTGGTATAGGTCTCGACTCCAATTGCTATATCCTTTCCAGAAGTACGGAGTAAGGAACTCGGAAACATAAACGAGGCGCAAAGTACCGTGTTCTTTAAATAGACCAAATATGTACTTTGGTACTTTGGTACGAGACGTGAGTATAAATTGAGTGCCGGCTGAACACGATTGCAATTCAACCAGCCCATCGGCTAACACTGGCGGGTCTAATTCATAAACATGACCCTTGCTCGTGCCTGAAGACCCTGACATTCTCGGAATGGCGCCTGATCTGATGATACGATACGTTAAAAACAGTCGTGCCGGCTAGATTTTCTCCCTAGGTAAAGTATAGGCAGAAAGAGATTTTTGTTTCTGGTGCTGAGATATAAAGAGTCAGTGGTCGCGCTTAAACTCGCTAGTGCCCCCTGATTTTTGTGGGGAAGCCAAATAAACGACGTTGCACCATGTTTAATCTATGTATCAACATCAACTCGTGAATGGTACCTGGATAGCTTTAACAACGTGCCGCGATGTTTTCACCCGCATCCCAGGTCAGAGTATATGATTTATGTTCTTGGCATGCGGGAAATGGGCTATCCCGTGATGTTCCCTACCGTTCCTTTCTGCTCTCCTCTCACAACTTCGAGAATACACAATCACGGAGGAAATTACACATTCACTCCTTACAAACACAGCAACCATGGTTTTTGAAATATTGCATCACCTTGCAAAGCTACAAGTGATAAATTCAAAGCTTTTCTTTGGAGAATTACAATGTCTCGCCCAACGTCTCAGAAATCTGGCTTTACCTGCGTGTCAGATCTTGACAGATGAAACGGCCCGCGAAAAGGCCATAGTAGTCATCTTTACTTACTTGAATTTTAGTTCAATCCGCGGCTTAATATTCTATAGACCGAATCCCTGGCCATTGGGAATCTATTTGCTACTATATTAATAGGAGGTCATTCAGTAAAACCTTAATTTCTGTAACATTACTTTGACAAATGGCATTCTTACAAGCGCGCCAATTTAAGCTGTCAACAGCACGAGTTTAGACCGTTGGTCATGCTAGTGAAGGCTTACTTTTGTTTATGCTTTTCGTTGCTGAGTCGGATTCCCTCCGAACTATAGAGCAATTGCATTTGTACACATGGGCAATAAACCCTGTGGCGTCCTGGAATCAATTAGTATTGGCCAGCCACGCCACATGTTTCTATAAGCTTACTCTAATTCTATACATAGTAAGCTTTCAATTTAAAGTACTATCCATTCATATGAATGCCGGTCACAAGCACTTCTCCCACCACGTTTTGGTATTGGCCAGCCTCTCAAATTGCAGCGTCGAGTGTTTACACTTGGGACCTATACCATATTTGCTACCCTTCAACATAGTCCTTCACATCTCGCCTATCTTTATCCGATGCAAGGAAGTATCCCCAAGGCTCGTATTGACACTTGTCTGGCTACATTTCTTTTGTGTAATTGAGGCGTTCAACTATATTACTGTGGGGCACTCGGATACTTTAATCCTCCAAAGGGAAATGCGGAGAGGACGAGATGGAGCGAGGGCATTGCAACGTGAACAAGTAAAATAGCATACGGACTAGAGAGAGGTGCATCGTGTTGCAAACCAATATCGCCGCGGGCCCTGGTCATCCGAAGTTCTGGATTCCTCTGCGGAAATCATATATAAAACCCCTTCGAACACAAGCTGATCTTCTCCTACTTCATCTTTCTATCAATCGAACTCTCCTACCAGTCAACCATCCAGAAAAGTCGCCAAAATGCTTGCCATATTCACCGTCGTTGCCGCGCTCGCTGCTACGGCATTCGCTGCGCCAGCTGATCCAGTTCTTGGTATCACCATTCCAGCCGCACCAGCTGCGACCACATCGGCTGCTGCTGGACCAAATCCTACTCAGGTCTACATTAAAGCAATTAGCTATGGTGGAACTGGATGTCCTCAAGGAAGTGTTGGAAGTTTCATATCAACTGATAGATCAACGTATGTTGACCTCAGCACCGCTATTCCTCCAAAGATTGGATCTAACAGCTTGAAAATACAGTTTCACCCTCATCTTTGATGCCTATGTTGCTTCGATCGGTCCTGGAATTGCTGTCACACAGAACCGCTTGAATTGCCAGTTGAACATTGATCTTCAGTATCCTGGTGGATTCCAGTACAGTATCCTCGGCACTCAATTCCGAGGATATGCAGGCCTCGATGCTGGCATCTCAGGCACGCAGCAGGCAAATTACTATTTCTCCGGCTGTACGTGATTCTCAACTAGCATACCTAAATCTTGTCCAAGAATCTTTTCCTCTACTAACATTATTAACCACAGCTTCTACGCAAGTCTCCACATCTACCAACTTTAAAGGGCCAATATCTAGTGATTACGAGACCTCGGATACCATCCCATTCACTTCCACAATCTTCTCCCCTTGCGGCGCTCCGCTGCCGCTAAATGTCAACTCTCAGGTACGATTAACGAGCTCGAACAGCAAAGCCCAAGGGATCTTGACCACGGACTCTATCGACGGCAAGATCAGCTTCCAGGTCGGCGTTCAATGGCAAAAATGTTAGAATTGAATTCCTACAGAACAGTCTTACCCATGTATTTCTGACATGTTATCCAGGTACTCAATAGATGGATTTTATTTACCAAGACGCTGTTTTGTTTTACGGGACCATCTTTGCCTTTTGCGCGTGGAATTGATTGGTGCATGGTTGGTTATGAAAGATCAACGGAGAAGGAGATTTGGGGGGAAGTAGGTTTACTTAGGAGGTTTGATTTCTATCAATATTTAGGTGGTATATTTATATCAAACTTTTGATATGAGATTACAAGTTTTTTTTTTCCGAACCATGTGAGACCTATATTGTGTTTGATAGTACTAGAATAAGTTCTTTGGTTTCATAAGTTATTTCCAATTCACTTCTCATAGGATATTATAGGATCTTTACAAATAGAACTAATGTCCATTGGTTCATCTTAAGATTTTTCACGAGCAATCACTTAGATCCTCCTTTACTAAATGAATTTGAATCTATCACAGCAGTGCTTGTAAAACGAATTATATAAGAAAACCATGCTTGCTCAGTTAGGTGAGGTTATTTCAAAGGGTTGTGGTGCTCACATCCTTAATCCCGCATTTCCAGGCCAGTTTCCCATTGGTGACGGCTTGATGAGTATAATTTTACTGAGTGTTGAACCCTAGAAGCGAGTGATTTTTTGCACGTATTTCTGCTAGGAGCGAATATGTTCTTGGTAAGCTTTACCAACGTAAAAAGAATTTCACGATCGAGTAAAACACTATAAGAGACTCGCTCGTAAAGCTGCCAACTAGTAATTCATTATAGTCGGTCAAATCTCAAATTGAAAGACTAATATGCTGCAATTGACACTGACAACGTTACACTGCTGCGGATTTACTCATGCTATTCTAATATTACTTAAAGATAAACGAGCGCTTAATTTGACATAAGGCAGCGATTGAGTAGAATCACTTCTTACACTAAAATCATATAGTAAACCAAGTTCCTGCTTGGCACACGTGACTACAATACACCCTTGCTAATCTGGCGTATCGCGATGTAAACAAATCGCAAATCGCAACTAATACACAGTTCCTGAGACTCCTCTCCACCACCATTTTGTCGCCAATTGACCTGTGTATTTGTCGCTGCAACATCGAAGAATCACGGAAACCGCACGACCACGACATCACATTTTCTTGTCGCGAATAATAGACATACTACAACTAATCCTGCACGATCATCTAAACGCGTCTTCGAGTATCATCAATAACTTCACAATCTAAGCTGTATTGCGCTGTATTGCGAAAGCGAATCCAGTAATATATCTATCAGCGAGCTCAAAATGACCATTCCCGCGCATCTTGCGGATCAGTACTTCACGTACGAAAGCCGACTCGAGTCTTTCCAAACTGCACAGCAACTATCAAAGAGAAGAGCATCCAACGCGAGTTCCAAAGGGGCCAAATCGCTGAAATGGCCACACAAGTTTCTAGAACCAGAGAGAGTATGTAAGACCGGTGATCTGTATAGAATCATGCTGACTGATTTCTAGCTTGCTCAAGCAGGCTTCTTCTACTATCCTCTTCAAACCAATCCCGATAATGTTGCATGCTTTCTTTGTCATAGGTCCCTTGATGGTTGGGAAAAGGGTGACGACCCTCTGGCGGAACACTTGACACACTCTCCCGACTGTGGGTGGGCGATATGTGCGACGATTGAGGTTCAAGATGGACAGCTGAGTCTAGAATACCCCGCAAGCGCGAGAATGATTGAGGCAAGGAAAGCAACGTTTGGCAAAAATTGGCCACACGAAGGAAAAAAGGGCTGGAAATGCAAAACTAAGCAGGTAAGTTGAATTGAACTCTGCAAAATAGGAAGTGAATTGATAAGGAGGGATAGCTAGTAGATGCCGGCTGGAAATATACGCCTACACCTGAATTTGACGACATGGCAACATGTACTTATTGCAACCTAGCATTGGATGGCTGGGAGCCAGCGGATAAACCATTGTAAGTATTGAAGTCTTCTGCTCCCGGGTGTATGCTAATTTGGTAGGGACGAACACTTCAAGCGATCACCTGAGTGCCCCTTCTTCACTCTTATCAATGATCACAAACAAAGCCCTGCGGGTAAGAAGACCAGAACGAAAAAAGATCGAACTTCTAAGGCTTCGAGGCTGTCGATACAGTCGACGTTTACAGTCGCATCAGAGGCACCATCTTATGGTGATCTACCAGCAGAAGAGGGAGACAGCGTTCTTACAACTGCCACAAATGCGACCGCTACTAAAAAAATTAGTAAAGGGAAGAAGGCTCCTGCAAAAGGACGTAAGACCAAGAAAAAGACTGACATAGAGCTTGGACCTGAACCTGTAGAAGTTGTAGAATTTCCAGCCCCTGAGCCAGAAGATGACGATTTCGAACCAAAGGTAGCCGTGGCACCAAAAGCAGCTCGAGGGAGAAAAAGGAAAACCGAGGATATAGTTGACTCTGCAGCATCTGTAATTGACTCTGTTCCCGCAGCAAAGCGAAGGGCAACACGGACAAGAGGAAGTGTAGCTATTGATGAGTCGATCCTTGAAGAAAGCACAATAGTCCAGCAGCCGGTCAAAAAGCCGGGTC
>Ga0247737_1001064_pt1 | contig 11660 bp, 9 predicted proteins | sample UWRJL028104C2_FD_180937 | JGI IMG/M metagenome (GOLD analysis project Ga0247737, IMG submission 180937) | Plant litter microbial communities from Arlington Agricultural Research Station in Wisconsin, United States - UWRJ-L028-104C-2 | ecosystem: Environmental > Terrestrial > Plant litter >...
GAAGAGGAGAAGTGAGCTCATGCTAAGAGCCGAGCATATCACTCCAGGGTCACGGCCATAGACCAAGATTAAGGTTAATCAAAGGGATGCACGGGGAGTCTAAAGATAGCCATCGGACGGACCTGTATTTGTCGTGCTAGTCTCTGGTGAGTGACCATCAGTGGTCGTGCGATATACAAGATCAGAAGCTAAACCAGAAGGAAAAGACAGGTATAGCAGGTGAGTTATGTTGAAAAGCTCGTGTAATCGTGACGAGCTACCTGGTTGTTCAGTCGCTTGTTCCAGATCGAGCCGTCTGGGTGCCGGCAGCGGGAGGCAGACCGTGCCGTTAGCATACTGCGGTTCCTGTATGTCATATTCATTTATCTACACGCTCCTGGTAAGATCAAAAAAACCCCCTCATTGATCCAGAAGCTCTACACTGTGTAGAGACGTGATGGGCTGAAACCAACACAAGATCGAATACGGTACTCTCCGTAACATGGAGAGGCATATTCTCCCACGTTGATGGGATCCTGTCACATTACAACTAAGTCCTGTACAGTAAAATGCATGGCGGGGACCGGATGATCCCTCCCGCTCCTTACGAAGAAGGGATTATGATTGGATGGGGGATTTATTGGGAAATGCAGATCCACTGGCTACCTTGTCCCAAAAACTCCCCTGCATACACTACCATGTTTTACCGCTAAGTTGTTCCTAAAGAGGCGACGATTGCGCAGCTGAGGGGAATATACTCAAGCTCATTTACAAGCAAAAGAATCGAAAGGTCCCATTTACCATTTGCAAGAGTCGCAGGGCCAATGATCAAGGAATCCCATTATGCTTCCGTGCCAGTAGCATAAATCCCGGCACTCAAACTTATAATTTGGTCCATGCAGCTCGAATCCAGATATACAACTTATGGACCAGGAGCTGAACTGCTATGGGATACTTTACCACTAATTTAGAACAACCGTCGTACATGGGTTGAATCACATCTGTACAACGGGGCAACTGCCGCCATCTCATGTGTGCTTATGCTCATCTTAAATTCTCATCGTGATTTTGCTCATTCTTGGTCCAGTACCAAGTGCAGCCGTTGGAATTCTTTTCACTTACCCATGCTATTTCTTACTGGAGCCAGACTGATGTTAGCTCCAACGATTTCCCAAAACTGCAAGTCTGACTCCACCAAAACACTGTGAGCACGTAAGGCGACCATACCAACGAGAGGTCGATTAAGGATGTGGCTTTTGTTCTGTTATCATCTTACTTGGTCCAAATTTACCAACACGTACATACTTCGTCGCACTGCAGCCAACAGGGTATTCAAGATACCTACCCTACATTCTTCGAAACTTCGATGCATAGAATCTCTGGTGGCGCTTCGAGAATCACTCATGGAAGGTGTCACAATTCACCACATCGGCGACCAACCATGCTGCTGGAACGGTAGTTTGGATATCGATCGAAGGATTTAGGGTGTGGTAGCAAACTGTTTCATCGTCCTGCTGGACAGGCTCTGCTCAGCCGCATGGCAACGTCTTCAAGCATGTTCGCATCATTAGTTTCTCCTTCTTCCTCGGCGAGCTCGGTACACACGAGTACCTGTACACCGTTAACGAAGCTTGTTTGGTAGATCAAGTGTGACCCTAGAAGGTTCGACAGCATAGTTCTTGCATGCAATTCAGCCGGTCCAAATTGATCTATGTTGCAACATGGAGACGAAAGTGTGTCAACTAAACTTGATACTGGGAAGCACACAAGTGCCAGTTCGTGAAGCTCGTATGTTCAGGAATACGGTTTTTAAAAACTACCAAGATCTCAGCATCCACTCGCGAGATATGGACCCTCAAGCACAGTCGTCCCGTTCCGGTGGCACGGCGTACCCTTTTTGAAAGGATGCCATGTGCCTTCCCAAGACTATGAAATGCACCACAGTATCGGCGCAGCAGAGCCAACCATAAGTTTCAAACCCCACGTACAATTAAGCGCTTATCATTGCTAGATTCTGGTCATTTTGGTTTCTGCACCTCTTCATTCTCCTGCGTGTCAATATGTCATTCAGCATAATGTAAACTACGGCCCAAGTGTGTCGACCTTCTCTACTATGTTACAGGATTTGCTTGCCCGGGTAGTAAGAGCATCAATCAATGACACTTGCAGAAGAATGTGACTATTCGTATCCTTCGCACAGGTTGACCCATGTCAAATCCACGTTGCCTGGCTGTGCCATTCGAAGTAGTCAGGGGGTGCACACTGAATTTACAGGTCAGAAGGATATTCGCTCGAGATTTGAGGGTGTCAACGTTTCCACATCCGAGAAAAGGCACCCCTACGTTGCTTCTACGAAGGCAAGGCATACTTCTTGCTACCTCGTAACAAGGAAAATCGAGCAGATGAGTGTACAGAGTTCGTTTCATACGCGCGTAACATATCTGTAGTTGACAGCATTCATCACTCTTGCAACTACGTACAGATGTTTGAAGGTGAATCCAACTTGCTCAAGTGGCGCCATTGCTGGTTGTTTACCATACGTTTCGAGTAGGAAGAAACCTAGGAAGATGTTCTTTGATATCAGAGAATGATCATCTAGTATCCTTGTCGGGATCGTGAAGTGGGTGAGTGAGTAGATGCCACCATTAGGCTATGCACACTCTCCATCTGCCCTCTTCAGATTTCATAGCATCTACATTTCAGTTTAAGGATCTTCAGAGCCCTTTGGTGTTTGACGCATCTTGATATGTACACCCGACAACCGGCGTTGGGCTAGTAACTACATGTCTCCCTCACTGTGAACTACTGAGGCTAGCAAGACGTTTAGTGTTGACAGGTGCCAAATTCTTGTGTCTATTTCTTGAGTTCTATGTTCGCGAACTTTCTACTCTGCAGCAGAATTTGAAGATCGAACGCTCACCGCATTCCTGCATTTCGAGTTTTCTACCCAAATAGGCGAAATCGGCAACAGTTTCGCCCGTTTGCACACCACTGCATACTTCTGGAGGATGATCACATCTGACCTTGCCATATGCCTATTTCTCAAAACTTAGTCTGTCCTATACCGTGCAACCACTGCCTATAGATATGACCTCATACCCCAGGCGTCGTTCGGGGATATGGGTAACGGGATCCGGTATTACCATGAAGTAGCACTAAATCCAGACTTGCACGTACACATGGCGCATACAGGTTAGGCTATATTTCCATAAAATCAGGCTTCTGATGTGATAGCTGGGATCAGATCTCAAGAGCTAGGTTCTTATTGTTCATGATGTTTGCCTCTTTTGTAGTAGTGTACGAGAAGCAAGAAAAGGTGCAACACATAGAGCGTTAGTATGCTTTGTGACTCAATAGAAGTATGCAGAGCCCTTAGATAAGTAAAATGAACCTCATGGTTCTAGCACCTGTAGGATGCAAACGAGGGCATTACCATTGAATGTGCATTATACGTGCCTACCTCAGCCACGAAGCCTTCGCACTGCCTCGCAAACCACCAGCTGCTCTTTCGCACTGCCTAGATCTTAATCAATGCAAAACAAAAAGCATGGCTTGCGCTTTCTCTCACGTTGAACGAGAAGCCCCAAGTGGTGGTGGCATCGTGGGATGTCAGAAATTGACATGGCCAATGCGTCCTAGGATCTACTCGACAAAAGTGCACTTACACCAGGGCTTGGAGGACAATGACCGTTGAGCTCCAAATCCCCGCATGATAACGAGGCCGCCAACCTTCGCAAGACTCTGCAACAGCTAGATACTAGATAGAGGTATAATCGTCGCAAGGGGAGCCAGTAGATCAATACATGAAATGTGGTACAGCGGTGTATCGCTGGGGAGGCCTGCGGAATACACTGGCCTTAGGAAAATCAACACCAATGTAACAGAAGTCCAAACAATACAGAACCCTCCTTACTTTCACGGCTTGGTTCCAATTTCACAAAGTACTTTCAACTCACATGGTATCAGCCTATGATAGAATCTTCCTCAACAGCAGCTTATACGTTCGAAAATGCGGTAGGTTCAGGATCTTTGCATCATTGACTATATGTAGAGGACATCTTAGCCACCTAACTCTATCTAGTCGATCATAACTCCGGCGTGAAAATGCATGACGAAGAACTAGAACGAGGTAGGAACTTTTGTGGTATATGGCCTTTGGGCAACTCCCCTCAGATCGTGAGTTGAACCTCCTTGCTCAGATCAATGTGCTTCTTGTATGGAGCTATAGCCTTTTCAATTTCTCCACCCTTGCCACAGTAGCGCTCAACTTGAAGTGCAGATCTGCCGACGAAGAGGTCTGGGTCCAGCATGGCATCAAGTTCAGCCCAAACAGGTCGGAAGTACTCGGTCTTCTTGATGAGTTCAATCAGATTGTTCTTACCCCCTTCATTCTTGACAACGTGAGCAGCTTGGTGGCTCAAAACGCGTATCTCCTCGTGAGCTTCTTGACGGGACCCACCAAGAGAGACGAGCTTCATTATAATGTTTTCTGTTGCCATGAATGGCAGCTCCTCCATCAAACGAGATCGAATACGGGCCTCATAAACGACGAGCCCAGAGACAACGTTATCGAGAGTCAAGGAAATGGCGTCTGCAGTCAAAAACATCTCTGGGATAGTGATCCGACGGATTGCGCCTTCCGAATGTCAGTATTCAGCAAATAATGAGTGAAATAAGACGTACTATCATCGAGGGTACGCTCAAACCACTGTGCTGCATACGTATCCGATGCGTTCTTGTTCAGATTGGCAAGGTGTCGACCAAGTCCAGCAATTCGCTCACACCTCATTGGATTTCTCTTGTAGGCCCTAATACCAAGTTAGTATACAGAAACTTTTAATTTTCATTGTTCTTCAAGCTTCGAAATGATTGGGATGTGGATTTGGAAGTCTTAATTGAATAACCCCATTGAAGATATGGATTTCTGATCTGTTATGGAATTCGACATGAGGAGATCTATAACATGAAGACTTACATAGCACTAGATCCAATCTGATCCTTCTCGAATGGTTCCTCCATCTCCTTTTGACTTGCCAAATGGCGGAGGTCAGAAGTGATACGCTGAACGGTGGTGCCATATCCCGAGAGTGCATTTGCAACACGCAGATCGACCTTACGAGTATAGGTCTGGGTCGAAATGGAGTAGCAGGAAGGGAATCCAAACTTCTTGCAAAGAAATTCGTTGAGCTGATCGATCTTTGAGCCATCATTGTCGAAGATTGCCATAAACGACGCCTGGGTGCCAGTAGTGCCTTGGGCACCACGGAATTTAAGATCATCGCGCACGCGTTGGATATCAACCAAATCCATCTCCAAATCCTGAACCCATTGAGCCGCACGTCTGCCAACGGTTATGCATTGAGCAGGTCTGTTGGAGGTAGATCAGCCAGTGTCAATTCCCAATACACCAAATACATCGAAGTTCTGCCTCGAGCATGTGCCAAACCTCGCAAGTTGACCAGAATAGGATATGCTTACTGATAATGCGTGTAACCTAGAGTTGGCAAATTCTTGTATTTGACAGCAAATTCGGAGAGCTTAGAGATGATAGTTGCAATCTTTGGGATAACTAGGTCAAGGGCACGTTTTTGAAAGATCAGATCTGCATTATCAGTGACATAGCAGCTAGTAGCACCGTAATGAATAATTGCGGCAGCTTTTGGAGCCACTTCTCCGAATGCATGAACATGGGCCATAACATCGTGTCGGCCTACGATAAGTGAGCCAAAATACAGATACTCACTCTGTCAGAATCTGTGACTATAACGTACGTCTCTTCTCCTCCTCAGCCGCAACAACAAAGCATTGGTCTGTCATCTGAACATTGGCCCTCATTTGCTCAATTGCCTCGTCTGAAATATCAATTCCTAAAGCTTTCTCTCCCTCTGCCAACGCAACCCAAAGTTCGCGCCATGCTGTAGCGCGGGTTCGGGCTGAGAAGATGGTTCTCATATCCTTGCTGGCATATCGGGTGGCCAGAGGCGTCTGGTAGTTGTCGAGTTCAGCCGCCATGGTAGGTAGTTAGTTTCAGCGTGTCTTTGAAGGTGATTTACGTGTAATTAAGGATTTACAAGTTTTTTGAGCTTGTCGTTCAGGAAAATGGGATGCCTGACTTCTAGACTTGTCCCACTAAGAAAACAAAATATTTTGCCTGCATTATCGAGCGGTCAACCCTTGATTGAGCCGAAACAGGTTCGCTTATGGTGGGGTAGATATCACCGCCTTTTTGGTAGGGCGTTTTACCCCACTCCCTCAGTCAGTCTAGACAAAGCAAAGTCACTCTTTATCTACGACGAAGAAACGCCCTACCTTAGCTAGTTTATTTGATTATTTGAATACGATAATATCAAACATTGTGCTGGACTCCCACTCTATAAAAGAATCCCATCTTATGACTGAAGCCAATACATATGCATTCTCACCAAACCAAAGGCGAAGAAGGTAGGTCGGTGAGATAGAGTGGACTGATGGTTTGGTTACCACGTACCCCATAATACCAATTGATCGATATCACCGATGTGATACGACGTATCGACTGCCAGATTGTCAAATCAAGTAGCGAAATATTACTAGTCATCTGATATAATGCTGAATGTTATAAAGATGATGGTATTTAAATGGAGATTTATTTTGTGCGTGGAAATCATGCGAGCACTAGTAGCTTCTCAGACCAGTCGAATGACGTCTAGGCGTTCCCTTTAAACTCTCTTTCTTTGAACATCAGGTTTCATGGGGTACTGGCAGCCATTTCTACTTTTGATTCCTTTCGCATCGTGGGAGGCCAGACCAAATAGATATAACCAGGATCCTTCTCATGAGCATGTTTATACGTTCGTTTACCTTATCTTTTCTTTGATCCAATCTTGTGCTCTTAGTATGTCTTAAAGAACACAGTTAGAGCTCCAATTCAACATTTGCTGATGGCTCGAAGACTAGATTAGTTTTGACACATTCATTCTCAGCATTCTAGACTACAATATCCATTTGGCGGCACCAGGAACATTGGGATTGGCAGTCAACACACACACACACATGGAGGGGCCTATCCAGTTTCTCCCGATTGAGCTCAAGATATACCTTGTTCACTTCCTGCAAGTGAATGAGCTGATCAATCTGCGATCTTCTTCTCGAATATGGTCACATATCTGTACGAAAGAACTATTCAAAGACCAAGTAACAATTAGGCCTCACTACAATGATATGGAAAGACTGCTGAAAATCTCGGAATGTGAATGGCTTGCGAAAAGTGTTCGGAAGGTCGTGATACTTATTGGCGACATGGATACCGTCGAGTTGGAACGTGCCTTTCTCTCGAATCAGCCTGGCGAGGATGCTGAAGTGAAATCCCAGTATCGAGCTAAGATAAAGGAAATCGTGGATAAAATAGATAATGCACCTTTTGGAACTACACACTGTGACGAAGATGCGTTGAGGCAAGCATTCGGACAATTCCCAAACTTGGAGTCACTATGTGCTACGTCATGCACATTCCCGTTCAAAGAATTGGATGTTAGCTTCAAACCTCTGTGGGAGTCAATGATAAGAGATGTTCGTCGTATCCGGTGAGTGGGATCAAATATCTCGTTTGTTTAGTATAGAATTTTTGGGGGTCGAAACTTGATCAAATCCACACATTGTTCTGTAAGTTTGCCAGGAATAAACTAACTCGAGGGCTGGCAGCGGAGGTAGTTTTCAAGGTGAGTTTTATTTGAATCTTCACGATTAATTTGATGCTGACCTCAATGATTACAAGATGGAGTTACTGCAATATTTAACTACGCCGCGATTATATCAACAAGTCGAGCCAGTGAGTCTGATGTTGTCCCTCGCAGTCATGGCTGCAAGTTGACGAATAAATCTTTAATTATATCAACCAGTACCGAACAAGATCAGGACACTATCATTTGATTTGCTTCCACTGGACTGTTTTAAAGAGTTCCGTTTAAATTCAAATAGCCACTTTTCGGACATTCAACACCTACATATTGGATTTACAAGGTGTCTCACAGATCCTACGGATGACGATGGTGGAGAGGTCGATATTCCAGAGATTGCAGATACCGTGGGGTCCTTCTTCGGATCTATGACTTGTCTGCGGAATCTTGAGCTGAGTTGGGGAGTTGAGAGAACGCAACCTGATTGGGATCAGATTTCTGTTTGCGAAGTCATCTTGCAAGGTGTATTTTATTCTGCAGTGTGGCCCACTCTGCAGGTACTACGGATTTACAGGATGAAAACAGAGCCTGATCAGCTTCTAAGCTTTCTTTCTAGGCACACTTCTGTGAAATGGCTTTCTTTACATTTCTCCATACGACCAGATGAACAGAGCTCTTTCAAAAGTATGATCACTCGATTCCGAGACGAATTGGATTTGGAGAGGTTTGAGCTCATTGCCCATGAGAGTCAGCAAGGGATATATGATAGCGAGTGGAGGCCGATCAAAGACTCTGTGCTAACCGATACAAAAGTAAGGATTTATAAATACATAGAACTATACTCTCATACCTGTGAGCCCGGACAATAATTCTTGCTAACAAAGTGTTAAAGGCTTTGGAGAGATTTGTTTTAAAGAAGTCCTCTTGGCCAATGGAGAGAGACAATCCTACGATTCTAGGATGGACGCAATTAACGTTCAGATGAAACAATAAATAGAAAAAGTCAGGTAAAAATTATCTTCACACCAATATCGATCTTACATATGGACCATGGATTCGCTGGTTCAAAGTCTCAGCATATGGGATAACGTATTAGTAGCGAATCTCTTTCTAGTAAAGAATCTGCTGGTTGGACTGGGTATTTCTTTTACAAACGCCCTCGTTCCCAAGACTATAGTCTACCAATGGAAACCATTCAACAGTTATCATGTGTTGCCAATGGTTTAGCGTCAACTGAAATGATTCCTGAGGTACAACTTGTTTGTGTATAGCAGTACTCTACAGCTCCTGTTCACTGGTTGTTACATTACAGCTACAAATCAGCAATATGAAGTTGAATGGAAGAATTGCTCCTCTAGGAAGTTGCTATCAACGGATAAAGTGTTCACGCCTAATATTTCTGCTTTCGTTGGTTCGGATTTCTCGGCTGAAGGCTTCTGACGATCGATTGGAGTGATTTCTGACAATTATTTTTAAGCCCAAAGTAACCTTGGAACGGCGTCTACGGATCTGCCCCAAAGAGGCAAATGAAGAAGTTTGGCTTACAGAAGCTTTACAATTCCGAGGGGGGAATAGCTTACCCTAGCACTATTATGTAGCTACTAGAAGAGTTTGTGTATGTCACGAACATGCATGAGGCAGTACTCTGTAGAATGAAATTTCATTCTGTGTTGCTCTATATTACAAGACAGTATTGTGATCATCTATTGACCTTGCAGGCGAGGTAAACAATTATGATAAGGGAAACCAAGATGGGCGAAATGTAATCTCTTGTGCTGTCGTGAATTTGAAGTAATCTTTTCAAAAAAGAAGGAAGATTTTCCAAGCAGAAATGGAGCATCCCAAAAAACATCTTCTTTTATTGGGCCAAAATCTTGAACTTGGCACACGCAAGAAAGCAGACCGCACATCTATCGTACAAAGATTCTGTGAGGTGCCACTATCTTGCAACTCACTCGAAGATTCTCCTTGAAACTCCAAGTTTTTGACAATACCTTGGGGCTTGAGAACTGCAACTTCAGGAAAAGGCTCGGCCTGGTCATACTTTGGCGAGTCAAGGACAAAGACAAACACGAAGAGGAAGAAGGCAGAAAAGCCAAAGATGTTTTTGTATGTAAGAATTGGATTACATATTCACAAGCATCAGCGCAATATAAAACTAAGTAAGAATCTCGCTAACATCTTTCCGACGGAGCTGCGCTTGCAATGCATCAAGAGGAAATCAAGCCATGCTTCAATAATCAACAGTCTTTAGCCGGCTCACTAACTTCTCTGGCAGTTCCTCTTTTTGGACTAATCCCAGACTGACCACGTCTCCCCAGAAGAACATGGCACGATCCTGAGCATAGGCAAGATAATCAAACTCTTCTTCCTCACCTTCTGCTTCCTCAGTGTCCTTGGCCATATTTTCAGAAGTAGATCCTTCCGCATTGATAACTTCCTGTTCCTTATTTGTATCTGGAATCGTATTATCCGATGTATCAGGTTTCTCATTTTCCTTCTTATCGGGCTGCTTTCCTGGTTCATCCTCTGCGTCAGGCGTAATTGCATCTAGTTCTGGAACCTTTGCTTGTACAATTCCCCACGCAACCCACTGAGCAGAGTTTGCTACACGCCAAATTCGAACCTCCTTTAGCATTTGTTCAACTTGACGGTCGACGTCCCGTTCTCTCTGGGCCTCTTCTTCAGCGTAAGAATTATCTACCAGGTTTGTGGAACTACCACCGGGGGTTCTTGAGTCTAGAAGAAATTCAGAAATTGAACCCTTGGCTGAATTATCCATAGGTGTCATTTTGGGAGTTGCCGATGCACGAGGATTAAATTGCGGTCTATGGTTGATGTAACTTCTGATAAAGCGGCGTTGCTCTTCCAAAGTCGGATAGACGCTTGTGTCACAAGCCCAAGGTTTTGAAGCGTCGTGGTAGTTGTAGCACCATTCTGTAAAGTGATTCGCGAATTCGAGACCAGGAGTATTTGCAGAGGCATACTCGAAATCAATAACTATAAGCTGCTTATGCGTGTTTTGAGGTAACAAGAGAGGTGATGGTGCGGAACCGGAGCTTTGTGCTTCTGGTATGAGTCGAAGGATATTTCCATACTGGGTCTAGGGTTTATTGTCAGCTAAAATGGCAAGTGATGGGAGAAATCGAAGTACGAACATCATTATGAGCAAATACTAAATTCCTGTTCACACCACCCTTATCTCGATAGAGATCTCCGAGCCACTTGCGATAATTGTCAATAGCAGTCTTGAACAATTTCCATTCAACGCCACAAATCAGACCCCGTGTCCTCCAAGGCTCACGCTTCCCCTTCCCTCCACTTAAGATCTCTTTATCGAGGTATGTGATTACCTCTTCACACCTTCCCACCCACTTGTCCCAGTTCTGCCACACGAAGGGACCTTCCTCACGTTCTCTGTCCAAAAGCTCAATGCCATCATGCAGTTCTCTCATTCGTTTAGCAATTTGCTTACTAGTATCTGGAACCCTCAAGTCATCATAAGTAAGCGTTTGGGCATTGAAAAACTCTTCGAATCGACCATTAGTGAAGGTTCCAAGAAGTCGGGGACCAATCTTCTTTCGTGCGAGCCGACGGAGAATACTAAGCTCACTTTCCCTATCAATGAGATGTTCAACTTGCGGTCCATATATACGTAACAGAAGCTTAGGTGGCGGCTTGTGTTTGTGTTCAGAATTGGCTGCAGACAAGACCAAATCCTTTGGTGGACAGACAACATAAACTGCATTGGTGAGGGCTCCGCTCAATCTCTCCACTTCGATATCCCCTCCCCTTTCCAAAGGGACTCTTCTCCACCCTTTCAAGCGTAATGTGTGCGAAAGCTTAACGATCTCATTTTTGAACGATAACCATGCCTTTCTATCCTTCTCTGCACGCTTACTAGTGCTTAATGTAGCAGTCTCAGTTGAGGATTCTGTCCCACCTCCACTATAAGACATCGTCTTTGAGTTGTCAAGTACGACATCGCAAGTTGGTACAATCACATCACCGTCCTGGTATTCAGTA
>Ga0247737_1001065_pt1 | contig 11658 bp, 8 predicted proteins | sample UWRJL028104C2_FD_180937 | JGI IMG/M metagenome (GOLD analysis project Ga0247737, IMG submission 180937) | Plant litter microbial communities from Arlington Agricultural Research Station in Wisconsin, United States - UWRJ-L028-104C-2 | ecosystem: Environmental > Terrestrial > Plant litter >...
TGCCGCCTCCGTCAAAATCCACCGTGGCTCCAGCCGCGCAGCCAAAGCATGGGGACAATTTCGATCCATGGAATGCCTCCTCCAGCGGCCACCAGCGCGCGGAGAACAGGATGGGAGCTTCCACAGGATGGCGAGTCTCTCGGACCACGAAGCTGTCGTATCAGTTCAAAAGCGGTGGCACTGGTGGCAAGAGAGTTTCCGATACCGTGGGAGCAGGTTCTGAAGATTGGGATGAGAAAGCAAAGGCGCTGATACCAAAGGAAACTCGAGCAAGGGCAAAACATAGTGTCAGAGACATGTTGATGGGAAATTCGGCTCCTATAAGCAAAGAAAACAAGCTGATGGCAGAGAGGAGGCTGGAAGATGAAGCGAAGGCTGCCGCCCGGGAGAATAGACAAAAAGGTGTCTTTGATGGGCTGGTTATCTTTATCAATGGTAGTACGCACCCGGTCATCTCGGACCACCGACTTAAATACCTTCTTGCGGAGAATGGGGCACGCATATCACTTCATCTTGGGAGGAGAGGAGTTACCCATGTTATATTAGGAAAGCCATTAACGGGAGAGTCTGGAGCCGGTGGTGGCTTATCAGCTTCAAAAATCCAGAAGGAGATCAGTCGAGTGGGAGGCTGTGGTGTGAAATTTGTCGGAGTCGAGTGGTATGTAAAGTCGCAGCTCATCTCGGAAGTAACATACTGACGCTTTGATCTAGGGTGATTGAAAGCCTGAAAGCTGGCAAGAGGTTATCTGAAAGACCCTACGCAAACCTGAAGGTTGCATCAAAAGGACAGCAGAGTGTACACAGCATGTTTGCGAAACCCAAGAGCTAAAGCGGGGAGGATTGGGGTTTCACCTGTGGAAGACTGATCACCCGTTGACTTGTATCGATATCTCATCAGCAACTCACATCAGCTATTGCGTGCTGTGAGTGTTCTGGTAAACGAAAACGGGTGGCTGCGCATAGGGGTTAAGGGTGCATTTGAGCGTGGTAGCATAGACACATGGGAACGTGTTCGGGATTTGGGTGGGAATTGCATTGCATTGCATTGCATGAGGCATGATCAGACGAGCATGAGAATCTCTCGAATGTCAAAACGAAACTTTCTGTTTCTATAGAAGGATCCAAGACTAATGAACAGTAATGAATTAATGCTCAGTTTACTATACAGCAAGATCATCACTGTGTCTGACCTCTTAACGTTGGTAAGCTTTTTGCCTACTTTTAATATGCTGTAAATTTTATTTAATAAGAGCATATTCTTGCGTGTAAGCTACATAGTTGAACATGAAACTATTAAACCTAATCTTAATCGTAAAGTAAATATATGGAAGTCATTGAATGATTCTTGGACGTTGTCAAAATGATGTTGGCAAAGTCCACCTTGGCTTTTGTTTTGGCGGCGCTAAGGTTTGTTTACATCAACAACAAGATCCTTGTCTTCTCGCTTTCCAGTAACTTTTTGTAATTGCAACACCGCCATCATTCAATCATTCACCTTTAGAGCTGTCGAGATCCCTTCCTCCAGATTCAATAGCCACCTGCTTTGCAATGAGTACCCCACTACGAAAAGTTGCCGAAACGGATCTTAATGAGCGAACACCTTCAACACAATTGCACACTGAGTACGAGATTACTAGCTACACAAAACACTCCACATCAGACAACAATTACGACGACCCTCCAAGTTCCCCATTTGTGGTCTTGGAGGATTCTCAAGATCATGAGAACCAATCTCCGAACAAGTTGCGCAAACTCATCACACAAAAAAGCCCGACTGAGCGCGAAGCTGCTTCACCGTTGAAGATGCTAAAGAGTCGCCCGCCCCCGAATATGAATGGATCGCAAACAGCGCCGGAGCCGTTTAGAAGCCCCCGGAAACTGTCATCTCCAGAGAAAAGATTCCCAGTTAAACCATCGTCGCCCGAGAAACGTCCTGTGTCCGTGGAGAGGACAGCGACAATTGAGGATGTTTTGCGAGATAATGAAGGTCTGACAAAGGCGATCGAAATACTAGAAGATGGTGACAGCGACACACCCGATGAGCATGATGATACAATGTTCACCGTTGGCGACTCTCGCCATGATGACACCCGCAATATGGACGATACTATGGTCAGCACATTCAGCGAGTTTTCAGCAGTCCCTGACATGACCATGTTCGCAAAGATCGGCCACAGCCCCTCGAAATATGTCACAATGGGTCCTACACCAAGGCGAAATGTTATGGCCACGCCATCTACAGCGCGACGCCACATACGCGATACCTCTCCTTCTCCAACTCCCCGCGGCCATCGATATGGTAAAAGCAAAGAGGACGGAAATAACACGAATTTGATCTTGGACTTTACAGAGCAAATGTGTGGATTCTCAGGGCGTGCTGTCAATTCTCCTACCAAACAAGCCAGGCAGTCGCCCACAAAAGGGAATAATACCATGCCGGATATTTCACGGTACAACACTGTCACTCCATCATCAAATCGAATGTCCAATCTTCTCGATTTTGACATTCCCCCGGCACCCACGCCTCGAAGCATGCCATCTATCACCCCGCGAGAGCTTGAAACTCTAAAATCAGGCTTGCTGTCTGAAATAAGTAGTTTGAAAGCCTCTCTCAGTGGGAAGGATGCTGAGGTGCAATCTTTGAAGACAGCTGTTGGTGATGCGGAGAAGAGAGTTGGTGAGAGTATGGAGCAGGTACGAGAAGAGCGAAATCTGAAAGACCAACTTGCTGCAGAGAAAGAGGAATGGGCGAAAAGAGGGCGAGAGATGGAAGCTGTCTTACGCAATGTAAAGGAGGAGATTGTTCACGGTGAACGTGACCGAGATGACCTCGAAGGACGATTGGAGGAGAGTGAGAGGAGGAGAGAAGCAGCTGAGATGATGGCACAGGAGGCTGAAAGCAAGGTAGCTGCTTTACGCGCCAGCAAATCCTCACCGTCGTCTGAGTCCGATGAGGTGAAATCAGGAGAGTGTGTCTGTGGTGGGAGGGCTGTAGAGCTTGCGGTAGAGAAGGTTTCTCGAGAGCTACATACACTGTACAAAGAGAAACATGAGACCAAGGTCGCTGCGCTTAAGAAAAGTTACGAGCGCCGTTGGGAAAAGAAGATCCGTGAGCTAGAAGGGACAGTGGAGGATCTCACAAAGGAAAATGAAGATCTCAAGCTCGGTCGTGACACAACAATGACTAAAGTTAACCCAAAGAACCCCCTGGAGGTCACCCAGGATCTGGAGAAGCAAGCTGCTAAAGAGGCAAGATCGAAAGAGCTCGAGGCAGAGCTAGAGGGTCTTTCACAAGTATTAAAAAGCGTCAAGACAGATAACGCCGAGCTTCGCCAGCTTCTGGATGATGAGAGAGTAGAGAAGGGAAAACTAGTTTCGGTAGTCGAGGAGATGATTCCTTTAGTAGCTGCCTTCGACGACATGATGGCCAATATGGATTCGGTGCCGGAGATACCGGCAATAGAAAACGCTCCAGTTGTGCAGTCCAGCACCGTAGAAAATCTTCGAGGTAGCATTTCGCGAGCATCTGGACTGCGAGCACCTGGCAGCATATCAAAAAATGCACCGCCGTCCGAGAGCCGTATTGGGAGAGGTGGATTTGGTGCTCCGAGTTCATCAAATCAAGAGCGAAGTCGAAGCGGGAGCTCGCAAGGCATGAGGCCTGGCAGCGGGCTTGGATATAGAAGTGGCATCATGTCCTCTATTGAGAAGATGGGGAGCTACAAAGGGAGAGCAGAGAAAGCATTTGACGGATGAGATAATTAATTCCGATGTAGCTTGGTGGTTGGTTTGCTTAAGGTTATTCAGTGGCGATGGACTTATGGAGTTTGTGAGGTGTTCCAATAATGACATGCAAATGTGTGTCGGTTTACATACAGTTGAGAATCAAATTTTATGATTTGTATAAGGCTCTATCTTTCGCTCCGACTCTGCTTGCCATCTATTATCATGTTGACGATTACGGTACCTATGAATCATGCCACGAGTTTAAATCGATTGATTAGTGGACGAAATATACAGAGACTGATGGAACTGATAGTAAGAGACCAAGAAAAAATCGGTGAATAGCGCTTTTTGGTGCCCTATCTGAATATAAGGGCTGAGTGGCATTAGGTCTTGTAATAAATCAGCCTTAATTGCCTTCAAGAATCATCTGTAGTCTCAGCACTAGTTCTTGTTTTAATTATGGGAGCTTGCATATTGTATCTAGGCCACAATATTGAAATTCCAGCTACATCATTCTATTATCCTGATTTCCGTGCATCTTTTTTTTTGGTAGCAGTAGTTTTAATATGTACAGCATGCATTATTTTCCAAAATTTACATGTCAAAAACCTCATGCAGGAAGCTTTTCTGTCCCTCCCCCTCGCCATAATCCGCGGTTATTTGTCCACATCCGCGGATTTTATACTTGTAGATCATCAGCCCTTCCAGACCGACGGGGCCGCGTGCATGTATCTTGTTGGTGCTGATTCCCACCTCGGTGCCGAAGCCAAAGCGCATTCCGTCTGCCATCCTCGTGGAGGTGTTCCAGAAGACGCCAGCGGAGTCGACGCCTGCCATGAACTGCTCGGCTAGAGGCGTGTTGGAGGTTAGGATGACGTCGGTGTGGTGTGAGCCGTGGGTGTTGATATGGGTGACGGCCGCTGAGATGTCGGATACGGTCTTGATGGCGAGGGTTAGGGAGAGGTGTTCGGTGTCAAAATCACTAGGATCTGCATCTTGAAGTATGGCTGCCAAGTGCGTGTCGAGATTTGCCGCGAGGGCTTGCTTGCTCGTAGCATCACAACGTAAGGATACGCCTTTCTCGAGAAGTGCTTTTGCGACTGGTGGGAGAAGCATTTCCAAAGATGATTCCTCAACCAAGAGGGTCTCGACACTATTGCAAGCAGCTGGATACGTAGTTTTGGAATCTACAATGACCTTAACAGCCATGGTTGGGTCTGCTGAATGCTCAAGATATATCGAGCACAGTCCATCCGCGTGACCAAGAACGGGAATTTTGGTAGAGGATTTGATGTATCGGACCAGTTCGTTGGACCCTCTTGGGATGACAAGATCAATATACTGATCCAGACCGAGTAGCTGAGGTATGACATCTCGAGTAGTAACTAGTTGAATGGCCGTGTTGGGTACTTGGGTTGATTCTAGAGCTTCCGATATCACTTTTGAGATTGCAATAAAAGACTCCGTAGATTCTTTTCCACCTATCATCATGTTAGCACACCTTAATGATGTGGAGTAAGGGTTGGCGTGCCTTTTAATATGGCTGCATTGCCAGACTTGATCGCCAAAGAAGCAATGTTTGCAATGACTTCTGGACGGGCTTCAAATATAATCAAGAGCACACCTATGGGACATGAAACTCTCTCTAAGTTGAGACCATCATCAAGCTTTGTGCGTAACGTAACTTTTCCAACTGTAGAAATTTGAGTCAGTGATGAGATGGTGTGTGGTTGTGAGCATATTACCAGGATCAGGCAGGTCACGAACGTCTATTATGCCCTTCAACATATCTTCCCATTTACCCTTCTTGCTAAGGTCTAGTCTCGAAACTATACTTAAGCTTAGCTCCCCATTTTCGGCAGCTTGCTTCGCTAGGGCTAAATCGTATGAATTGGCAGCTAGAATCTGCTGCTTTGAAGCGGAAAGTGCAGCATGTATAGCACTAAGAGCATCATTCCTGGCAGACGTTGGAAGAGTGGCCAGAATATGTGAGGCATTCTTGGCTGAAGCGGCGGCTTCTGCAGGTAGAGCATTGGTCAAAGACATGGTTTATGTGGTATTATTCTTTTCTTTTCTCTTACATATATTTTGTGACTCTTAAGAGGTTTCGTGAAAAAAGCGGGCAGAATAACCGGAACTCTCTGTAGCTTGGGTAATATTTCTAATACCACCCTATTTGATTTTCTAACTAGAATTCAATCCTATTAAAACTATGTATAAACTAGCAATTCGATATCCAAGGATTTTGATAAATAAAATACTATTGGATAGGGTTAACCACACATGATTTCTATCAATTGTGTTGTTTTTTCATCCACAGCACGGGGCGTGCCTAAAAATCAGATAACGCCACTCCCATCTTATCGCCCAAATACGGATACCCGCCCATGTTGAAAGTACCATAGAGCTCCAAGGCAGCCAGCCAGCCTTCTCAAGTTATTGAACCATTCCATACTTTTGATTCGATTCAAACCGTCACCCACAGCTACTCTGCACCTAGGATCTGCCAATCAATCTACTACTTGTCTCGGTAAGTATAATTTGATACAAGGAGCCTACAGGTCCACATTGTAGCAGTCGTTGACTTTCAGCCTCGTTCTGTCAACATAGGCCCCCCACCAAACGACGTCTTCCTTCTCAAGAACTGTCACGCACATTTCTTCTCTGCATAGTGAAGTAAGGCAAGAATGGATGATATACTGCCAAAGCTGCTTCACTTCCCACCGCACCCTCCGCCTCAGAGTCCCTTCTCTGACGGTCTGTACGACGAGAATATCCGGCACCATATCCAAGTTGTTGGCTCACTGCCAGAAAAGTCACTGCTACAGTCTTTGGCTGGCGAAGAAAGTGCACTAGATGTATGTTATAATAGAGCTCCCAAACTTACTCACTATATTGACCGATTCTGCAAAGGTTGTCGATCCCGCTAGAAACACCGCCTCCTATATTTTCATCCTCATTGCTTATATAAATGCCTACAACAAAGGCCACAAAACTATCAGCGACGTAGAGCTTTTCCAAAAGATATCCAAATTCTTGAAGTCATTTGATGGCAGGCAGATACGCTACCTTGGAAAGGAGTTCCATAAGGTGGTCGATGCATTAGTACAAATGGTAGTGGGTGCTCGTCAGGTAAGTCTTTAGACGTGGGACTTGGGGCCTGAGATCTTTTCCAATTACAATATCAAGCATTCAGGTGGACTTCCAATTTGTAGACGTGCTGGGACATTCGGAAAATCGCGTAAAACTGTTCCGATGCTCATTGGATATTGTACCAGAGCGTTTCAGTTCACGCGGACAGTATCACCGACTCTGCACCTCTCAGATTGGAAGCTGAACTTGGTTATTGGCATACTTGGAAGCTTCTTATTGCTGTGCCATTCATGAATATGACAAATTTTCAAGAGGTCATGCTAACAACATTGTCAGCCCGGTCAGGGAATTGCACCTGTTTGTGATGCTATCCTAGGTTTAGACCCCTCAGGCACAGTCCTTACTACTCGGCATATTTTATTGGCACAAATGGCTCTAGAATCACAGGAGCCTGAAGAGTTGGAAGCACTTCCAGTCCTTGATAAATTCGTACTCTACTTCTCAGGCAGCTCAAAAGGCCAAAAGCCAAAGTATCTATCTGACATGAGTCTACCGCCAAGTTCATACGTCACTCCAGAGCTCAATCAGACATTCAAGCTCAAGTCTCCTGAAGTTTTAGGGTATTTTCTTTGGAGCGGGTTAGTATACATTGGCTTGAGAAGATGGGAGCGTGCTCTGGATTGTCTAGAGAGCGCATTAACATATCCAATCAAGGATGGGGCCGTTAGTCTGATTATGGTCGAAGCGTACAAGAAATGGGTTCTTGTCGGTCTACTCTTAGAAGGAAGACCTCTCCCGCTACCAAAATCCGTCCACGCCCAGGCCTCAAAGGCCTTCCACACAATCGGCAAACCATATGACACTCTTGCTCAGATTTTCGAAAATGGCACTGCTGCCAGACTCAAGGCAGAAGCAGATTATGGTGATAGAGTGTGGGAGTCAGACTTCAATACTGGCTTGGTTCTACACGTATTGGCTGCGTACCAAAAGTTCCAGATTCGTAATCTTGGCAATATCTACAGTAGGATTTCGATTCCAGAGGTTCATAACCAGACTATGAGCGCAGAATCTGGGAAGCACTTACCATCTGTTCAGGCCGCGGAGAGTCTTATTGAAGACATGATATTAGATGGCTTACTACACGCAACTCTTAGTCGGCCTTCGGATGGACCAGCCATTCTTACCTTTTCAGCTACTGGTCCATCCCTACCAGAGGATCAGATGCAGCAAGCTCTCGCGGAAGCAACCGAGCGCATACAATCATTGGCACAGGAGGTTAAGCAAACAGATCGAATGTTGACCTACGATAAGGAATACATCAAGCACGCACAGAAGCTGAAGAAGAATGCTAAGAATGGCGTCGCTGGAGACCAAGGAATTGCTGGTACTGATTTAGATTGGAATGGCGAAGAAGAGGAGCTAATGGCTGGAGTTGTTTTTTGAAGAATCTTAGTGATACGAGCAGACTTTCAGTATGGGCATAGTCAAAATCATGGAGCTTGAGCAGATGGGTTGGTACCTAGTCTGGCGTATCGGTACCCTCCTACCCAAGATGGAGTATGGAGTTTTTGATCTGGTCATGAGCATAATGGATTTAGCGTCGCGCCGCATTTCGAGACAGATTAGATGCACGAAGAAAATGACAAGGTATGAAAGATGTGTATCATTTCTCATTTGCTAGGTAACAGAACCAACCATCCTCAACGCCTATAGACCTTCCATTACCTACATTTTCACTTGACGTTTATACCGAAGAGTGTGACATCCTCCATTATAGCAGTATTGAACTTTTTTTCAACTACTCAACAAGGTTGTAAGACTCAATAAGTGCAGCCAGCTTATTTGCTTCAGTAGAATAATTAAGTGGAGTAACACTCAATGCCTGGTAGCGAACTCTGTGAGGAAAGTTAGCTTGGTATTCCCAGGAAATAACGGTTCATTGTTTTTACCTCTGTTGATCTTGGAATGTATCCATTTTTGCTCTGCATCTGAAATTGTATGTCTTGCATATAGAATCCTCGAATATTTTGTCCTTCGCATTCGTATCGTTCTCCGCAAGCTCCATCAGCTGATCTGCACTTATGCCTAGTATGACTCTTGCTTGGTCATCGAAACAGCTGACATATATTTGTCCAAATGGATCATTGATACTACATTGCATTATGTATCGGTACTCCGGTTTGGGATGTGTGATATTGCACTTTTCGCAGCGCCAACCATCACCTACATCAACAACCTTTTTGCTACAACCATCGCTCAGGCAGGAGGGATAGGCGAAGTTCTCATTCTTGACATAGACGACAGTTGCTTTGGTTGTGAAATAGTCGGGTTGCTCATTCAGCCCCAAACCCTCATCACGAATTTGAGCAATGGTCTTCGAAGACTCTTTTTGTCCACCGGCAGATCCAGCATTAGCCATCGACGAATGAGATGCGAAGTTGTTCGTTCGTCCGTTGGAGTCATACCAGCCCTTAAGTCTATGAGCTTCTGGAATATCGGGATCAACTACCATGGAACCTGAGGAAAGCAAACTCAAGCTTCGCCCGCCAAAGTCTCCAACCTTGACTCCCTTAAATGCAACTATAGACTCAGGATTTGCATCGAATGTGACTGCTCCTTTACCCCATATTGTCATCCTCACCGAGTAGCCGCTTTCATCAACAATTGTTAAATCACGCTTGTCATAAGGCTTGGAGGTGGTTTTAGAGGTTATTTGTGAGACCTCGTGCACTTCTTTGAGAACAGCAATGATATCGATTGTGGAGTCCTTCTCGATTGTTTGAAGATCCCCGACCGTACTGAAGTTGTAGCGGACCTGAGGAACGTTGTCTGAGTCTTCTGCTTTCTCAACCACAGAGTCACGCTCAAAAGTCAACTCATAATCATTGGCTAAGTTGCTGAACTGTTTTTTGGCGAACGCAACTCTACACCCGGAGATGTAATAGACTGAGCCTTCCTGAAGAGTTTCGTAAAGTAAGTCACACTGATCGTTAAAACCAGTCGCTTTGATCTCGCCACTCTCATCGAGGAGATTGACACTGAACAGCTTTCCTTCTCCAGTTGCCTTGTGCCACGTTTTTATGTCGGACTTATTCGTAACACGAGCTTTGATAGTCCATTTACTTTGGTATGGAGAAAGGCCCTCGATAGGATATATGTTGGCCCCACCTGCTGCTCGTGATGGGAGGCTGCGGGCTTGAGTGACTTGTTGTTGTTGTTGTTGTGGTTTGCCCCCACTGTTTCCGTAAAATCCGTCGCCAGCTATTGTAGTATTCATTCCAGTTGGCTTTGTGTCTTCTTCTTCCTTGACCGTCAGTGCTACTGGCTCTCCGATTTTTTCCATCTCGCCCAGGCTTTCGATCACTTCTAAGTCCAAAACGATCAGAATTCTAATCTTGTTAGTACTAATAAGCTTCTATGTTAACAAAGAGCACATACCTCTTGCCTTTGACGGCATTTGCTTGGTATGATTTCAATCGGACAATAGACCCCTTCTTAAGCTTGCCATCGTGGACAACGTGGTTTGCTTCTGTGAAAGCTTTAGAAATAGGTTTATCTTAGGCAGGTGTAATACTTACGGGTGGCAAGCATGCTCTGAACAAAGTTCGCAACATCACTCAAGACAATGCGATACCGCTCCGGATTTGATTCTCCTTGCGCTCCAAGCTGCTTGATTTGAACACATTGGAATATGGGTACTGGAAACTCTTTTTCCAGTCTGTTAGGATCGTTGAATATGGCGCTGAAATCGTTAGCAGTAAACTAGGTCTGCAGAATATATACATACTTCAGAGCACCTGTAGTAATCTGGCTTTTCGCAGCTTGTACTTTGGGGTCTGCCATTTTCAGTGTGCTAGTATACAGAAGTTTTTGCGGTGGTTGTTTAGTTCTGATATATTTTATGAGTTGATTGAAAAACACTCAACACGACAACGCGTTCAGGCGCGTCGTCAATCTTAGCCTGGAGTTGGCATTGCCAAGGTATGCCCCTCCCCCTCCTCTAAACACACCCTCTCGCTTCCAGCTTATGACCTCAGCCTCATCCATCCTCTTTCATTTGCTAAGTTGCCCAAACGCCAGTCCACACTACTCAGTTATTCGTAATAAATATGGCTGATCAAGATGTTGCAACGAAGGCGCCTGAAAGCGATGCTATTTCCGCCAGTCCAATACCGGGCGATACGCCAGCACAAAGCGGTGCCAGTCTTGGGGTATGTTGTTCCAATACAACCTGAGGTACGATGCTAATGTCTCAAAGGAGCATTGCGTAACAGATCGGCCTACTCGTTAGTGTAATCTGTGCTGTTATCATCTACCTTGCTAACTTTTCGATTTTTCGTAGCATTTGGACAAGGACCCTCTGGCGAAATGACACAGCTTGGAGGCATAGATTGTTATGTTTCGAAGCCAAATGATTACCCTCATGCTCCGGGAAAGCTCCTACTCTTCCTGACTGGAGCAACCGGCCTCCACTCGGAAAACAACCAAATACAAGCAGACAAATATGCAAGCGAAGGATTCGTTGTTATTCTACCGGACATGTTTTCGGACGATCCTCTACCAGGCTCAGTTACTTACCAGGAAGACAAAGACCCTTCGATTATTGAGCAAATCAAAATGCGTGTCGCGGAGACTGGTAAATCATTTTTGATAGATATGTGGCTTGCACGCCAAACACCCGAGAAAGTGCTTCCAATCATTCACAAAGTTATTGATGCTGCCAAAGACGAATTTGCCGACTCGGTAGCTAATGGAGGAGGGTTATACTCTGTGGGTTATTGCTTTGGAGGAAGAATGACTTTACTTCTTGCTGGCGAGAAGACTGATTCTCCTGAGGCT
>Ga0247737_1001067_pt1 | contig 11642 bp, 9 predicted proteins | sample UWRJL028104C2_FD_180937 | JGI IMG/M metagenome (GOLD analysis project Ga0247737, IMG submission 180937) | Plant litter microbial communities from Arlington Agricultural Research Station in Wisconsin, United States - UWRJ-L028-104C-2 | ecosystem: Environmental > Terrestrial > Plant litter >...
GGAATCTCCAGACCCATATCGCGCGCCGCTTTGAACACGCCCAGCGCCATCTCGTCGTTGCCGGTGAAGATCGCCGTCGGCGGCGGATCGAGCGCCAGCAGGGTCTTGGCCGCCTCCACCCCCGATTCGAACGTATAGGCGCCGACGGCGACATAGCGATCGTCGAGCGTCAGACCCTTCTCGGCCAGACCCTCGCGGAAACCGCCGCCGCGCACCGCGCTGGAGCGGAACAGTTCGGGGCCGGAGATGAAGCCGATCCGGCTGTGGCCCAGGTCGGCCAAATGCCGCCCGGCCTCGGCCGCCCCGACATGGTCGTTCGTCACCAGCATCGAACCGGCGTCGTCCAGAGACACCGAGGCGATACGGACATAGGGGCAGTCGAGATCGCGCAGGACGGCGATCACCCGCTCGTCCTCCGACATCGACGGCGGCAGGATGACGCCGAACAGCTTCTGGCGCTCGACGAAGGTGCGGATGTCCGACACCACCGTCTCCGAGGTCCGCACGCAGGGGTGGACGACCAGTTCCAGTCCCGACCCGCGCAGAGCGTCAAGAACGCCCTGCTGCATGTTGACGACATAGTTCGGGCTCGGGTTGTCGTAGATCAGGCCGACCAGGAACGAACGCCGGAAAGCCAGACCCCGCGCCTGGGCGTCGGGCGTGAAGCCCAGTTCCTCGATGACCGCATTGACCCGGACGCGGGTCTCCTCGCGCACGAAGGGCGATTGGTTGATGACGCGCGAGACCGTCTTCTTCGAGACGGCCGCGATACGCGCCACGTCGTTGATCGTAGGCCGTTTTCCGGGCTTCATACCGCTGCGCGCGGATGTCGGTTCGTCGTCGGTCAAGCTCGACCTCTTGCTGTGAGCCGTCCAGCCTTACAACCGGTCCGGCTGCGACGCCATGCCCACGCTTCCGGTCGTCGTCGATGTCAGCAAGGGCGTTGACACCGGTTTCCTTCCCCTTCAATCATCCTCGACCGACGAGAAGATCGGCATCTGGCAAATGACATCGGGACGGCGCGTGACGGGCATTTTTCATCTTTCGGCGATCGCGGCATGAGCGCGGCGAACGCCCCCGGCCTTGGTGAAGAGCTGAACCACGGCGTGTCGGACATCGCCGCGCGCTTCGTCGAGGCGCGCCTGTCGAAGACGGCCCTGCCGGACTATCCGGGCGAGCGGCCGCTGGACATGGCGACCTCCTATGCGACCCAGGAAATCGCCATTGGCCTGTTTCCCGACGAGATCATCGGCTGGAAGGTCGGCATGGTGCCGCCGGCTCAGCAGCCGACCCTGAAGACGCACCGCCTGGCCGGTCCGATCTTCCGCCGCAACTTCTGGATCGCGGGCGCCGAGCCCACCCCGCTGCCGGCCATTCCCGGCGGGTTCGCCGCCGTCGAGGCCGAGTTCGTCGCCCGCATCGGCAAGGTCGATCCGTCGAAGCTGGACTGGACGCTGGAAGAGGCGACGGCCGCCGTCGCCGCCATGCATATCGGCGTCGAACTGGCCGCCAGCGCCCTTCCGACCATCAACGACCTCGGCTCGGCCGTGGTCGCCTCCGATTTCGGCAACAACGGCGGTCTGGTGCTGGGCGCCGAGATCGAGGACTGGGCCGCGCGCCTCTCCGGCATCGAGGTCCAGACCATCATCGACGGCCTGGTCATCGGCACGGCCACGGAGGCCTCGATCCCGATGGGCATTCTGGAATCGGTGCGGTTCCTGATCGAACACCTGGCCCGTCGCGGACGGCCGGTGAGCGAAGGGACCCTGATCTCCACGGGCGCCGTCACCGGCGTTCACCGCGTCGACGTCGGCGCCCAATCCGTCTGCGTCTTCTCGGGCGTCGGCGAAATCCATTGCACGGTCGTCGCGGCCGGGGCTTGATCAATCATCACGGAACCCGCCGCGCCGCACTCGCGGTGACAAGGCGGGTCAGGATGCGGAAACAGTAGGACGGGGTTCATGACAGACGCCACTGCGAACAGGGTCGAACCGATCCAGATTCAGCCGCCGGCGGGCAAGTACCGCTGGGTGGTGGTCTGGCTGCTGTTCGCCGCCATGGTCATCAACTACGTCGACCGTCAGGCGCTGGGCGTTCTGAAGCCGACCCTGATGGCCGAGTTCGGCTGGAACGAGACCAACTTCGCCGACATCATCTTCTGGTTCCAAGCGGCCTATGCCGTGTCCTATCTGCTCTGGGGCCGGATCGTCGACAAGATCGGGGCCCGCTGGGGCTTCGGCATCGCCTTCATCATCTGGCAGGTGGCGTTCATCGCCCACGCCGGCATCCGCAGCTTGAACACCATGATCTTCGCCCGTCTGGCGCTTGGCGTCGGCGAGGGCGGCGGCTTCCCGGCGGGCATCAAGGCCGTGACCGAGTGGTTCCCCAAAAAAGAGCGCGCCTTCGCGGTCGGCCTGTTCAACGCGGGCACGAACATCGGGGCCATCATCACGCCGCTGATCGTGCCTCTGATTGCCTCGGTCTGGCTGGGCACGGCCGAAGATCCGAACTGGCGCATGGCCTTGATCATCATCGGCGCCGCCGGTCTGATCTGGGTGCCGATCTGGTTCATGGTCTACAAGCGTCCCAGCGAGCACAGCCGGGTCACGCCGGCCGAACTGGCCTGGATCGCCCAGGACGCGCCCGATCCGGTCCACAAGATCGGCTGGCTGAAGCTGCTGACGGTCCGCGAGACCTGGGCCTTCGCCCTGGGCAAGTTCCTGATCGACCCGATCTGGTGGTTCTTCCTGTTCTGGCTGCCGGGCTTCCTGCAGAAACAGTACGACCTGAACATCCTGACCTTCGGCCCACCCCTGATCGCCATCTACCTGCTGTCGGACGTCGGTTCGGTGGGAGGCGGCTGGTTGTCGGGCCAGTTCCTGAAGCGCGGCATGACGCTGAACGCCGCGCGCAAGTTCACGATGCTGATCTGCGCCCTCGCGGTCACGCCCGTCGCCTTTGCGGGCAATATCGACAACATGTGGCTGGCGGTTCTGGTCATCGGCGTCGCCACAGCGGCCCACCAAGGCTTCTCGGCCAACCTCTACGCCATGCCTGGCGACGTCTTCCCGCGGTCCGCCGTGGGCTCGGTCGTCGGCATCGGCGGCATGATCGGCGGCTTCGGCGGCATGGCCATGGCCAAATACGCCGGCTACGTCCTCGACCAGATCGGCAGCTACACCCCGATCTTCGTGGTCGCCGCCTCGGCCTATCTGATCGCGCTGCTGGTCATCCACATCCTCACGCCGCGCTACGCACCGGCCAAGGTCTGATCCTGAGCTCCCCCTCCCGGAATGGGAGGGGGTTTTCGGCCCATACCCATCAACGGACGCGCCGATTTCCTCAATCGGATCAAGGCGTGGTCCTGTTTTTTGGCTTTATTCAAGGCGCCGCCTGAAACGGGCGTAGACTGGGCGTCCTTGTGCTGCGGCATCCGGCTCCGCGACATCCCCGTCGGCTACGCTTCGGACGCTTCGGACGCTTCGGACGCTTCGGACGCTTCGGACGCTTCGGACGCTTCGGACGACTCTGTGGACGCAGTGTACTCAGTGTACTCAGTGTACGCTTCGGACGGTGTTTTTTGTTCGAGTGATCGACCACTCCGTCCGGTTCGCGGATCGATCCGGCTGGACGCCCGCCGCCTCCGGTAGCAATACGACGGCTGAACCCCGCCGGAGCCCGCATGTCCCAGTCCTTCCCGATCCCGACGCCCGCCGACTGGCGCGCCGAGGCCGAGAAGGCTCTGAAGGGCAAGCCGGTCGAGGGCCTCGTTCATCTCGACGCCGACCATCTGACCACCCGCCCCCTATACGGCCGGGCCAACGCCACCGACGCGATCTTCGCCCCCCGCGCCTCCGATGCTGACGGCCGCCCCTGGGACCTGCGCACCCAGGTCGAGGGCGATGACCCCGAGGCCGCCAACGCCGCGATCCTCGCCGACCTCGAAGGCGGCGCGGCGTCGGTCCTCCTGTCCGGATCGATCCTGGCCGATTCCGAGCCCCTCGGTCGCGCCCTGACCGGCGTCGCCCTGGAGTTGGCCCCCGTCGGCCTCGACGCAGGCCTCGCTGGGCCTGACGCGGCCAACGCCCTGGCGGTGGTGGCCAAGGGCTCCCCCCGCGCCAAGCTCCTGTTCCACATGGATCCCCTGACGGCCTTCGCGGCCACGGGCGGCTCCCCCCGCTCCATCGAGGAGCACCTGAGCCTCGCCGCCAACACCGCCGCCCGCCACGCCGGCGCCTATCCCGAGGCCAGCTTCTTCCTCGCCACCGGCCGCGCCGCCCACGAGGCCGGAGGTTCCTCAGGCCAGGAACTTGGCTTCGCCGCCGCGTCAGCCGCCGCCTACCTCAAGGCCGCCGTCGAGGCCGGCCTCCCTATCGACCGGGCGCTGATCGGCACGATCCTGGGCGTCAGCGTCGACGCCGAATACTTCGACAGCCTGGCCAAGGTCCGCGCCCTGCGCCTCCTCTGGCGCTCCATTTCGAAAGCCTTCGGCGCCGAAACCTCGGCCCGCATCGAGGCCCGATCCTCGCGCCGCATGCTCGCGGCCACGGATCCCTGGCCCAACCTTCTGCGTCTCACCGCAGCCGGGTTCGCAGGCGCCGTCGGCGGCGCCGACGCCGTGGTGCTGGACGGCTTCAGCCGCGCCGTTGGCCGCCCCGACGCCTTCGCCCGCCGTCAGGCCCGCAATACACAGCTGATCCTGATGGAGGAGGCGCACATCGGCCGCGTCGCCGACCCCGCCGCCGGCTCCTGGTTCCTCGACCACCGCACCCGCGACCTCGCCGAAGCGGGTTGGGCCGAGTTCCAGCGCATCGAACGCGAGGGCGGCATCGTCGCCTCCCTGCGCGGCGGCGCCCTGCAACAGCGCATCGCCGCCTCCCGCGCTTCGGGCAAGGCCGCCCTGTCCGACGGCGGCGGCCAGATGGTCGGGGTCACCAAGTTCGTCGATGCCGACGTCCGCCGTGTCTCGGTCGAGGCCTCCACCGCCGAACCGTCTTCTATCGGCGGCGACCACTGTCCGCCCCTGCCGCCGCTCCGCTGGGCTGAAGCCTTCGAGGGAGCCTCGGCATGACCGCCCCCGACTTCACCAGGGCCGTCCTCGACCTGTCGCCCCTCGACGACGCCCTCGACCGCGCTCCGATCCGCACGCCCGAAGGCATCGACATCGCCTCCGCCTACGACGCGGCGGCCATCGCCGACCTCGACTTCACCGACGGCCTGCCCGGCTTCGCGCCCTTCGTTCGCGGCCCCTATCCGACCATGTACGCGTCCAACCCCTGGACCGTGCGCCAGTACGCCGGCTTCTCCACCGCCGAGGCCTCCAACGCCTTCTACCGCCGCAACCTCGCGGCCGGTCAGAAGGGCCTGTCGATCGCCTTCGACCTCGCCACCCACCGGGGCTACGATTCCGACCACCCGCGCGTCGCCGGCGACGTCGGCATGGCGGGGGTCGCCATCGATTCCATCCTCGACATGCGGACCCTGTTCGACGGCATTCCGCTGGATCAGATGTCGGTGTCGATGACCATGAACGGCGCCGTGCTGCCGATCCTGGCTCTCTATGTCGTCGCGGCGGAAGAGCAGGGCGTCGAGCACAAGGCCCTGACCGGGACCATCCAGAACGACATCCTCAAGGAGTTCATGGTCCGGAACACCTACATCTATCCGCCGGGCCCCTCGATGCGGATCATCGCCGATATCTTCGCCTGGACGGCGCAGGAGACGCCGAAGTTCAACTCCATCTCGATCAGCGGCTACCACATGCAGGAGGCCGGAGCCTCCGCCGACCTGGAGCTGGCCTACACCCTGTCCGACGGGCTGGAGTACATCCGGGCAGGGGTCGCGGCGGGCATGGATGTCGACCGGTTCGCCCCGCGCCTGAGCTTCTTCTGGGCCATCGGCATGGACTATTTCATGGAGGTGGCGAAGCTCCGCGCCGGTCGCCTTCTGTGGGCCGAGGCGGTCCAGGCCGAGTTCGCGCCGAAGGACCAACGCAGCCTGTCACTGCGCGCCCACTGCCAGACCTCCGGCTGGTCGCTGGCGGCCCAGGACGTGTTCAACAACGTGCCCCGCACCATGGTCGAGGCGATGGCGGCGGCCGGCGGCCAGACCCAGTCGCTGCACACCAATTCGCTCGATGAGGCCCTGGCCCTGCCGACCGATTTCTCGGCCCGGATCGCGCGCAACACCCAGTTACTGCTCCAGCTCGAGACCGGCCTGACCAAGGTCATCGACCCGTGGGGCGGCAGCTTCTTCGTCGAGCGTCTGACCCACGAACTGGCCGAGCGCGCCCGCGCCCACATGGCCGAGGTCCGCGAACTGGGCGGCATGGCGGCGGCCATCGAGGCCGGTCTTCCCAAACTCCGCATCGAGGAAGCCGCCGCCAGGACCCAGGCCCGGATCGACACCGGCCAGCAGACCGTCGTCGGCGTGAACCGCTATCTCAACGACACGCCCGACGACATCCCGGTTCTCAAGGTCGACAACGCCGCCGTGCTTTCAGCCCAGATCGAGAAGCTCAAACGCCTCCGCGCCGAACGCGATGAAGCGAAATGCCAGGCCGCGCTCGACGCCCTGACCGAGGGGGCCAAGGGTTCGGAAAATCTGCTCGAGCTCTGCGTCCGCGCTGGTCGCGCCCACGCGACGGTCGGGGAAATGTCCGACGCTCTGGAGGCCGCCTTCGGTCGCCACGTCGCCACGGTGAAGACCGTCTCAGGCGTCTACGCCAAGGAGGCCGGCGCCAATCCGAAGATCTCTCGCGCCCGCGACATGGTCGCCGCCTTCGTCGAGAACGACGGCGGACCGCCCCGCGTCCTGATCGCCAAACTCGGTCAGGACGGTCACGATCGGGGTCAGAAGGTCGTCGCCACCGCCTATGGCGACTTGGGCCTCGACGCCGTCGCCGGCCCCCTGTTCCAGACGCCGGAGGAGGCCGCCCGCGACGCGGTCGCCAACAACGTCCACGTCGTCGGGGCCTCGTCCCTGGCCGCCGGTCACCTGACGCTGGTGCCCGCCCTGAAGGCCGAGCTGGAGAAGCTGGGCCGCCCCGACATCATGATCACCGTCGGCGGCGTGATCCCGCCCGGCGACGTCCAGACCCTGATCGACATGGGCGCGGCCGCCGTCTACCCGCCTGGTTCCGTCATCGCCGACACGGCCATCGACCTGATCGAGAAGCTCAACCAGCGCCTCGGCTACGCCCAGAAAGGCTGAGCGTCAGGGACGCTGCGCCCGGGGCATGGCCTCGATCTCCGCCCCGGTGAGGGATCGCACGACCCGGGCCGCGCACGGACCCTGAGAGATCGTGGGGTTCATTATGGTGACGCGCGCGCTGTCGCCGACGCACAGCCGGTCGCTGACCCCGATGGCCGGCGTGATCGCCAGGGAGTTCGTTGTGCCCAGATCGAAGCAGCCGGCGGAACCGATCTCGAACACGCCCCCGCCCAGGACGCGCACATAGATCTGCTGGTCCGTCGCGCCCCGCCGGAAATTGATCACCCGGCCCGGCTCGAAACACTGGCGCGGGCCGCTCTCGGCCGTCGCGAAGCGTGATTCCGGTGTGGAGCCCTCGGTGGGCGCGCACGCGGCGACGGTGGACAGGGCGATGAGCAGGGCGATCGATCGGTGCATGGCGGCGTCTCCTGTTTCCAACTAGACGCCGCGACCGTCCTCCTGCCTCGCGCCGGGCGCAAGGGCCGCTCGCGAGGGCGTGATGCGTTCGGCCACGTCGCGGGGCAGGGGTGACGGCAAGCCCGCGATCAGAGCGGCGACATGCTCGCCCAGCAGGGGCGCGAGACAGAACCCTCTCGATCCGAGTCCTCCGACGACGAACAGACCGGGTCGGCCGGGCAGGGCGCCCGCGACGGGCAGGCGGTCGCGGGTCGTCGCACGGGTCGCGGCGCGCGATCGGACAGCTTTCGCCGCGACGCTCGCGGCCAGATGCGGCAGGCGGGCGGCGAGGGTGGCGCGGTTTCTCTCCGTGTCGGCCGCGCGAACGTCCGTACCGATGTCGCCCCGGCCATGGGTAGCCCCGAAGAGGAAGCCGGTTCCGGTCGGCGCGACATAGCCGCCCCAGGCGATGGGGGCGGGGACGAGGTCGGTGTCGATCCATTCCGCCTGTCCCCTCACCGGCGACAAGGCCATCTCCGGCGCCAGGGCGGCGGAACCCGCGCCGGCGCAGAGGACGACCGCGTCCGCCTCCGCCAGCACCACGCCCGTTTCGTCGAGCACCCGCCAGTTCTCTCCGTGCGGCTCCAGCCGCGCCGCAGCGCCGGGCCGGACCTCGGGCAGGTCCAGCCAGGCGGAGAGGATGGCGTGGGGCGCGACGACCAAGGCGGGAGCCATGTGAAGAGCCGGACCCCCTGCCTCTTCGCCGACGATGCGGGAGACCTCGGCGCCGTCGGCCAACCCCATCTCTCCCTCGGCCCAGATCGGTTGACGGGCGATACGCTCGAAGCGGCCGGCGTCTCGGTCCGTCCCGGCCAGTTGCAGGACGCCGCGTGCGAAGACGGCTCCGGAGAGGGGGCTGTACAGGTCATCGGCCCGCTCCAACGCCTGGGCGAACAGGGCGGCGATGGGCTGGTCGCCGAGGTCGAAGCGCGGCGTCACCAGGGCGGCGGGAAAGCCGGAGGCGCCCGCTCCATGACCGGTCGCCTCGATCACGACAGGGGAGAAGCCCGCAGCCGTAAGGGCGCGGGCCGTGGCCGCGCCCGCGATGCCCGCGCCGATGACGATGACCGAACGGAGCGGCCGGACGGCGGGATCGGCGGTCCGCCGGGCTTGCAGCCGTTCACGCTTGCGCCCGTGTCCGGGGCGTTTCTCGACCTCAAAGCCGCGCTCCGACAGCCCCCGCCGGACCACGCCGGCGACGGTGAAGGTGGCGACCCGGGCCTCCGGCGCCGATCGCGCGGCAATCCGGTCGAAGACGGCTTCGGACCACATGTCGGGGTTCACCGAAGGCGCGAACCCGTCGAGGAACCAGGAGTCGGCGCGGCCCGACCACTGATCGAGCGCCCAATCGACCTCGCCGACGGCCAGGTCGAGGACGGCATGAAACTCAGGCAGGTCGACGCGGTGGAAACCGGGTGTCCCGGCGGGCCATCGATCGATCAACGCCGCCGTGGTCTCCTCGATCTCGGGCCAGGCGGACAGGGCGCGACGGGCCTCTTCCACGCCGAGCGGATAGCCCTCGACGGAGAAGACATGCAGCCGTCCGCCCTCGGGGCGGTGTCGCCTCCACAGGTCCAGCAGAGCGGCGATGTTCAGTCCGGTGCCGAAGCCGAGCTCGGCGACGGTGAAATCGCGACGGTCCGCCCAGGCGCTGGGCAGGTCGCATCCCTGCAGGAAGACCGCGCGTGTCTCGGCCAGCCCGTCCTCGGCCGAGAAATAGACATCGCCGTAGCGGCCTGACCGGGGCTCCCCGGCCTCGGTCCAGACCAGTCTGGGGTCGCGATCATCGGTCTCGCTCATCCCGGCTTCCATAGCAGCGGGCGTGTTGCGGGCACGAAAAAAGGGACCGCCCGGAGGCGATCCCTTTCCGTCAGACGAGGCTAGCCTCGTCCGAAACCAGGTCCGTTAGGACTTAGTGGGCGGGCTTTTCAGCAGCCGGAGCCATAGCGGCGTCGGCAGCCGGGGCCGGAGCCATGGCGCCGTCGGCGGCCGGGGCAGCGGCGGCAGCAGCTTCACCAGCGGCGGCGGTAGCGTCCGTAGCGGCAGCGTCAGCGGTCGCAGCAGCGTCCGTGGCGGTGTCGGCGGCGGCAGCGGCGTCAGCCGAAGCGTCAGCGGCCTTGTCTTCAGCGGCGGGTTGGCAAGCGGCCAGGGTCAGAGCGGCGGCCGAGGCGGCGATCAGGGCGACGATGCGCATGATGTTTATCCTTCAGAAGGGGTTCAAGAGAGGTCATGAATCCTCTCCGTTGGGGAGATAACGGGATCGTGAGCGGATTCGCAAGCGAAATCTCACGCGTTCGTGATCGTTTGTGTCCTGCCTGGGGAAATGCGCCTCACGAGGTCCGTCCTAGTTCGCCTTTGGCGCACTCATGTCGTCCGGTGCGACGATCGGCGGAGGTGAGGCCGGGTTGGCTGCGCCGTTGTTCATTGTTCCGTCCGGATTGATTGTGCCGCTGGTTCCATTGGCCGGAGGCGTGGCGCCGGGCGCGGGCGCCGCCGGGGCCATCGCGCCGTCAGCAGGGGCCGTGGCGTCACCGGCGGGAGCCGTCGTCGAAGCGTCGGTCGCGGCCGTATCGACGGCGGGCGTCTCGGCCGCAGGCTCGGCGGGCTGGCAGGCGGCAAGGCCCAAAGCGCCAAGGGCGGCGACGGCCAGGAGGGTGGTCTTCATCATCGGTCTCCGATTTAGGCGATCGCAGCCGACCCGGGGTCTGACGCGATCTTGATCAATCGGGAACCGGCGTGAGCGAGTCGTGTTCCCGCGCGGCCTACAGATGTGATCGGGCGTGAACCGGGATCAGGCCTCGGCCGGGTTCGCGGCCAGATGCTCTTCCATTTCCGCGAAGGACGGCTGGGCGGAGGAGGGGATATCGCCCCGGCCGATCTCGACGGAGATCTGGGCGGCGTTGCCGTGCAGGTGGGCGACCAGTACCGACTGGATGATCTTGTAGAAGGCCGCTTCCTCATCGACGATCGCCTGCAGCCGCGCGGCCAGGGGCCCGACGATGCCATAGGCCATGAACACGCCCATGAAGGTGCCGACCAGGGCGCCGCCGATCATGCCGCCCAAGATTTCCGGCGGCTCGGTGATCGATCCCATGGTCTTGATGACCCCCAGAACAGCCGCGACGATACCCAGGGCGGGCAGGGCGTCGGCGAGGTTCTGGATGGCGTGGGGCGCGGCGGCCGCTTCGTGGTGGTGCTTCTCGAGCTGCTTTTCCATCGCGTCCTCGATCTGGTGAGGATCCTCGAGGTTCATCGTCATCATCCGCAGGGTGTCGCAGATGAAGTCGATGGCGAAGTGGTCCTTCATGACCTTCGGGTATTTCTGGAAGATCGTGGACTCGCCCGGCTTCTCGATATGGCTTTCCAGGGCGATGACGCCCTTGGACTTCATCGTCTTGGTCAGGGCGAACAGCAGGCTGAGCAGGTCCTTATAGTCCTGCTTCTTCCACTTGGGTCCGGCGAAGGCCTTGCCGAAGCCGCCCAGGGAGGACTTCAGCACGGTCACCGAATTGGAGATAAGGAAGGCGGCGATGCCGGCCCCGCCGATGGCCATAAGCTCGTGCGGCGCCGCGTGGGTGATGACGTCGAACTTGCCGCCCGAGATCGCGTAGCTGCCGAACACGAGGCCGAACAGCAGCACCAGGCCGATAATCTGAAACATGAAGGCGTCCGACGTCCCCGAGAGAGGGGCCGAATATCGCCGTTAATGATTAACCGCTGCTTGCGATCAGAGGCGGTTGTGGCCGCTCTGGATCGCGGCGAACCCCTCGCCGGTCAGCTTGGTGTAGCCGGACTTGCCGCCGCGGACGTAGACCTGACCGTCGATCTTCTCCGGATCGAAGCCGTCGGCGACCAGATCGACCTTGCGGTATTTGAAGGTGCCGGTCGTTTCCAGCGTCTTGGCCAGCCGGATGAACACCGGCCGCGCGTAGTGGGGCAACTGTTCATCAGCGTAGGCGGCGAAGTCCTTGGCC